>ERZ1026792.1422-NODE-1422-length-15127-cov-2.653200_pt1 | contig 15127 bp, 9 predicted proteins | sample MGYA00520884_ERZ1026792 | MGnify/ENA primary metagenome ERZ1026792 (study PRJEB33270, sample SAMEA104284473) | anaerobic digester metagenome | biome: Anaerobic digester microbiome; feature: mesophilic sludge digester; material: Anaerobic digester biomass | place... | reverse complement strand
AGGGGTGAGCGGCGCGGACGGCGCAGGGACGGGCGCGGCGACGGCTGCGTGCGGGGGGAAGGGCGATAGGAAGTCGGGGGCCGTCGATGGGACGGGTCTTGGCTCCGCGGGGAAGGAAGCGGGCGGGAAGGCGGGCGCCGGGAAAGCGGTGAGCGGCGCGGACGGCGCCGGGACGGGCGCGGAAAAGGCCGCCGGCGGCGCAGGCCGCGGGAAAGAAAACGCGGGGGGACAGATCCGATCGGAGAAGCAGAAGGAGGAACCCGGCGCCTCCGCGGCCGGGAGCGTGACAAGGCCGGTTTCTCCCGGAAAAGACACGGGGGCCGGCGGGCCGTCGGGATCGGCGGCTGGGGATATCTCCTCCGGCCTGGAGGGGAAGAAGGAGGAGACGGGCGGGCCGCCTGGAGGCGCGGAGAAAGGGGCCGGCGGCGGGGAGTCCGTAGAGCGAGGCGCACCCGCGAAAGGATCGGAATCCGCGGGCGTCGGATCGCGGCCCTCCAGCCGGCGGGGCGGGAGCCGCGAAAAGCGGGAGGGCGGAGCGTCGCTCGCGCCGCCGCAGGCGTCGTCCGGCGGAGAAAAAGGCGGAGAGGGAAAAGGCGGGCAGGCGGACGGGGCCCGTTCGGAAACGGAGGACGGCAAAGGGCCGTCCGCCGGCGCCGGCGCGTCCGGTCAGCCCCCGGAGGCGCAGACGGGGGAGATAGCGCCGGGTTCCGGGGAAGGGAAACCCGTCCCCGGCGGAACGCTCTCCGACCAGCGGCTCTCCGAGGAACAGGCCGCGCCACCCACCCCGGGCGCGGGGCGCGTCTATATCAAGCTGAAGGGCGACGAGGACACGAAGGGACGCGCATCGAAGCGGCTTACGCTCTCGCCGTCGGAAGGCGGAGGGGAGGACGGGGAGCAAGCCCCCGAGAGGGGAATCGAGCGGGGGGCGCGCCTCTCCGGCGAGCAGGCGGAGGAGGACGCGGTGCGGCAGGCCCCCGTTCCCCCCGGCTACCAGGAGATCATAAAGCGGCTCAATACGGGGGGGGAATGATGCGGGGCCGTCCTGGGGAGGGGCCCGGCGCCGACGGGGTTCGTCATTGATCCCCGCGGCTGGAACATATTCCGTCACAACGGAGGAGTACGGCGATGGGATCGCACAGGTTCTCGGGCAAGGATTCGATAGAGCAGTTCCGCGACATGTTCCGCCTCCTGCGCGACGAGATCGGCCGTGTCATCGTGGGGCAGGCCGATATCGTCGAACAGGTCCTGATCTGCTTCTTCGCGCGCGGCCATGTCCTCCTCGAGGGCGTCCCGGGCCTCGGCAAGACGCTCCTCGTCAAATCGTTGAGCCGCGCCCTCGGCTTCGACTTCAAGCGGATCCAATTCACCCCCGACCTGATGCCGGCCGACATCATCGGCACCCAGTTGGTCGTCGAGGGGGAGCGCGGGACAAAGAGGTTTGAGTTCTCCCCCGGCCCCATCTTCACGAACATCCTCCTCGCCGACGAGATAAACCGCGCCACCCCTCGCACGCAGTCCGCGCTTCTCGAGGCGATGGAGGAACGGCAGGTGAGCGCGGGCGGGGTCACCCGCCCCCTGGCCGAGCCGTTCTTCGTCCTCGCCACGCAGAACCCGATAGAGATGGAGGGGACATATCCGCTTCCCGAGGCGCAGGTCGACAGGTTCTTCCTGAAGATCTTCATCGACTACCCGACGAGCGGCGAGCTCCGGGAAATCCTCAAGCGCACGACAGCCGCCGCCCGGGGCGAGGTCAAGCCCGCCTTTGATCCGGCGTCGGCCGCGTCGGAGATCTTCGAGATGCAGAAGCTCGTGCGGGAGGTGCTGATCTCCGCGGAGGTCGAGCAGTACATAGTTGAGATCGTCACCGCCACGCGGCCCGACAGGAAGCGGGCGGGGGAAGCGGACGCCCGCCTGGTGGACAGGTACGTGAGCTACGGTTCGTCCCCGCGCGGGGCGCAGGCGCTGGTTCTCGGCGCCAAGGTCGCCGCGCTCCTCGACGGAAGGGCCAACGTGAGCTACGAGGACGTGGACCGGGTGCTGGCCCCGGCCCTGAACCACCGTATCGTGCTCAACTTCGAGGCGGAGGCGGACAAGGTCACCCCCCGCGACATCATGCGCCGCATCCGGGAAGATGTCCGCGCCCCCCGCCGAGCCTGATTACCGGTCCGCCTCGTAGGCGGACCCGAAGGCCCACCTGCGGGGTGGACCAGGCCAAGCGCCGGGGGGGCGGCTATTCGCCATGCTCACTAAGGTGTTTACTGCGGAGTTCCTGCGGCGGCTGGAGGCCATGGCCATCCGGGGGCTCAAGGAGTTCCGCTCCGCCCGGAAGGGGGACCGTCTCGCCAACATCAGCGGCACGAGCATCGAGTTCGCCGACTACCGGAAGTACCTACCCGGCGACGAGATCCGGCACATCGACTGGAATATCTACGGACGCACCGAGCGGCTCTACCTCAAGACGTTCAAGGAGGATATCGACTTCTCGACGCACGTCCTGCTCGACGCGTCGAAGTCGATGCTCTACCCCGAGGGGGACGGGAAGTTCGACTACGCGCGCAGGCTCGCCCTCGCCCTCTGCTATGTGGGCCTCTCCACGCACTCAAGCGTGAAGGTGGCCGCCTTTTCCGACCTCGAGACCTCGGAGAAGCTGTCGGACACCTCGTTCCTGAACGGGCCGCCGTTCTTCTCTAAGAGGAGCGGCATCTTCCCGATCAGCGACTACCTCTTCGGCATATCGCCGGGCGGGGGCACCGACTTTGTCGGCTACCTCCAGCGCTACACGAGCCTCACGCGCGGGCGCCGGGGTGTCTTCATATTGCTCTCGGATTTCCTCTTCGAACCGGCGGAGAGGCGGCGGGGCCTCAACCTCCTGCGCTACCTCAACTACGACGTGAAGGTGATCCAGGTGCTGGGGCCGAGGGAGATGGACCCGTTCAAGGGGATCTCCTCCGCGGAGGTGGTGGACGTGGAGACGAGCGAGCGGAGGACGATCTCCGTCACCCCGTCGGTCCGGAGGAAGTACGCCGACGCCATCGAGGGCCATATCGAGGATCTCAGGAACTTCTGCCGGGCGAACCGGATCATCTACGCCCTGGCGCTTACGGACATGGAGTTCGAATCGTTCGTTCTGCGCGAACTGCCGAAGATAGGGATCATCAAGTGACGACCGGCGGCAGGCGGATATCCGGCGGGGAATCGCGTATGCCGGCATCCGCCCCCGCGCGGCGGGCCTTCGGCATCCGAGCTTTTCATCCGTCGTTCCGAAAGGCGGTAGGGCGCCCATGGGTCTCCTGAATCCCGCAGGGATCGCCTGGCTCGTGTCCGTTCCGGCGCTCATCTGGATCTACCGGCGCAGCCGGAAGAAGCGGCGCATCGAGATATCCAGCATCATCCCATGGCGCGTCCTGAAGGAGAGCGTCGTCCGCAGCAGCCTCTTCCGCGCCGACCTCCTCTTCTGGGTGCAACTCGCGATTCTTCTTTCACTGGCCGCCGCCGCCTGCCGGCCGTATCGGCACGGGGCCGCCGGCCCCGGCCGCCGCCGCCATTTCGTCATGGTGATGGACCGTTCCGCAAGCATGCAGGCGATCGAGGGCTCGAGGAGGCGGTGGGACCTTGCGCTGGACCGCGCTGCAATAGTCGCCCGCCGCCTGGGAGAGCGGGACCGCGCGACGCTCATCGCGGCGGGGGTGAAGCCGGAGGTGCTCGCCTCCGGGGAGACGTCCGCGGGACGGATAGAGGCGATCCTCAGGGGGATAGGCCCCGCCGACATCCCCGACGCGATGGCGCCCGCGCTCGGGATGGGGATGGCGCTGTTGCGCGAGGGGGAGAGGCGCCGGCGCGCCCCCGGCGGTGCGAAGGAGGAGACGTATCTCCATGTCTTTACCGACCGGAGCCCGGAGTCGCTCGGGCTTGGGGGGGAGGGCGCCGGGGGGGCGATCCGGGTCGAGCGCGTCGGCTCGCCGAAGGGGAACGCCGCGATCACCTCGCTCGCGGTCTACACGGACCTTTTCTCCCCCCGGCAGACCGCCTCCGCGTACGTGACCGTCGAGAACCTCTCGGCGGAGCGGTACGCCGGGACGCTGGCTGCGCGCGCGGGCGGGAAGGAGATCTCCTCGAGGCCGGTCGTCCTGCCGCCTGGCGGGTCGTTCACGACCTCCGTCGGCGAGACGCTCCCGGAGGGGGTGGTTGAGATCGTTCTCGATCCGCCCGACGCGCTCCCTGCGGACAACCGCGCCTGGGCGGTGATGACGGGCAGGCGCACGGAGCGGATCGTCCTCTTCACGCGCGATACGGCATGCGCCAAGGCGTTCAAAGAGCTCGCCGCGGCGATCCCGCACCTGGAGCTCGCAGTCCTCGGCCCGGAAAAGTACGCTTCGACCGACATGGCACGGTTCCATACGGCGGTGTTCCACCGTTGCGAGCCTGGGCGCCCCCCGGCGGCGAACCTCCTTCTCATCTGCCCCCCGCCCCGCAGCGCCCTTGTCCCGGTAAAGGGCGAGTGGGTGACTGGGCTGGAGTTCCTCAACTGGGACGAGGGGCACCCGGTCGGCGAGAACCTCCGCGGGCTGAACAACGTCTCCCCCGGCGGGGCGCGCGTCCTCTCGCTCCCGCCGTGGGCCTCGCCGGTCGTCATCAGCGCTACGAGGGAGGGGGATATACCGCTCGTCCTTTGCGGCCGCCTCAACGGCCGCAAGGTCGTTGTCATGGGCTACGACGCGGCCGCGATCGACTACCGGAAACCCGAATCGCTGCCCGCCCTTGTACTTCTCCTCAACACGTTCAAATGGCTCGGCACGGACGAACGCTCCCAGGTGAAGACCGGCGAGGCCTACGAGACTCTTCTGCCGGAGGAAGGCGCCGCAGATGGGGAGGGCGTCTCATGCAAGGTCATCGACCCCAGAGGAAGGGAGCACGCGGTCTCCGCGGCCCCGGGCGAACCGCTGGTCTTCGGCGAAACGGAGTACGCGGGCCGTTATCTCCTGGCGGGCGGCGGGGTGAGCCGGTCGTTCGCCGCTAATCTGCTGAGCAGGGCCGAGTCGGACCTGAGGGGCGGGGATGGGACGGGGGATCGTGCGGCGGTCGAGGAGGTCGCCTCCGTGAGCGTTCCGCCGCCGCCCCCTCGCGACAAGGGCGCGATCTTCCTTCTCGCGGCGGCCGCGTTGATGCTGGCGGACTGGTTCTTCTACAGCGCGGGGCGGCGCGCAACCGCCCCGCCGGTTCCGCAAGAGAGTGAGCAGGGGTGAGTTATCCGTGCCTATCCACACTTATCCGCATTTATCCGCACTTATCCACACCGTAGCGCAGACTTAAGTCTGCGCTACGGTGTGGATAAGTGGATAAGTCGCACGTATAGACGGGAAACCGTGAATCGCCTGTCCGCCATGAGGCGCGGTACGCGGCAGGGAACAGCGCTATGGACATCGCCTCATTGACGATACGCTTCGCCGCGCGCCACGGGCTCTGCTTCGGGCGGCCGGAGCACCTCGCATGGCTCCGGCTCGTCGCAGCCCTCTGGGCGATGGGCGCCTTCGCCATGCGCCGCGGCCGCCCCGTCCGCGTTCTCGCCGCCCTCCTCGCGCGCACGGCGGCGTTCACCGCCTGCATCCTGCTGCTCGCGGGCCTCTCCCGGGAGACCGAGGCGCCGCGCCCCTCCTCCGTCATCGCCGCGGTGGACGTCTCGGAGAGCATGGGCCGGGAGGGGCGGGCGTGGGCCGAGGCGCGGGCGCGGGAGATCCTCGATGCGGCGGGCGCCGCGGCGGAGAAGGGAGTCGTCCTCTTTGCCCGCGGAAGCGAGATGAAGAGCGGCCTCTCCAGCGTTCTCCCGCAGGATGCCTTTTCGTCGTCCCTCGCCGCCGACGCCACCGACATCTCCTCCGCGATCAACTCCGCCTGCCTCGCCTTCCCCCCCGGTGGGGCGAGGCGTCTCGTCATCCTAAGCGACGGGAATGAAAACTCCGGCGACGCCGTGGCGGCGGCGGGGCGGGCGCGGCGGGACGGTATCCGGATCGATTGCATCGCGCCGCCGGCGCGGCCGCGGGAGGGGCGCACGATCCTTTCCCGGCTGGACATTCCGGAGGAGGTCAACGTCTCCGAGAAGTTCATCGTGCGGGTCATCGCGGAGCGCCGGGGCGGGGGGGCGGCGGAGGGTTCGCTCGAGCTCCGCGACGGGGAGAAGATCATCAAGGAGTGGCCGGTGACGCTTCAGCCCGGGACGAACGCCTTCGAACTGCCGTACGGGGTCCCCGCCCCCGGGACGCGCCGGATCACCGCGACGCTGACCGCGTTCGGCCCCGGCGGAAAACCCGGCGCGCCGGAGTCGATCTCCTCGCCGCTCATGGTCATCGACCGGCCGAAGATCCTCTGCGTGAGCGGGAGCCCCGAGGGGATGAGGTTCCTCTCCGAGGCGCTGGCGTCGAAGGAGATCGAGACGCGCGTGGGCGGACCCGAGATCGTCCCATCCTCGATGGACGGCCTCCTCGCCTACGACTGCGTCGTTCTCTGCAACGTCCCGCCATCCTCCCTCGGTGACGGGGGGATGAGGCTCATCGCGCGCTACGTCCGCGACTACGGCGGCGGGCTCGTCATGCTCCCGGGGGAGGGGAGCTTCGGGCGGGGCGGGTACGCCGGGACGCCGGTCGAGGAGGTGCTTCCGGTGACGATGGAGAAGAGGGTGCCGTTCGAGAAGGAGAAGAGCGTGCGCCTCTGCGTCATCCTCATCATAGACAAGTCGGGGAGCATGGGCCAGCCGGCCAAGAAGATCGTGGCCGCGCGGGCGTCGGCTGAGGCGCTTGTGAGCCAGCTCCAGCCGAACGACATGGTCGGGATCATCCCGTTCGACTACGACTACCGCGTTCTCGTCCCGCTCGGGCCTGTCGGGAACGACCGCCTCTCGATCATCGACCTCATCCGGAGGATCCAGCCGGGCGGGGACACGGCGATGGGGCGGCCGATGGCGGAGGCGCTCCGGCAGATGTCGGCTTCCGATTGCAAGGTCAAGCACGTCATCGTCATCACGGACGGCGAGACGAAGGACCTGAAACGGTTCGACTACCGCGGCCTGATCGCCGAGTGCGCCGGGCGCGGGATCACCGTGTCCACCATCGGGATCGGATCGCTCTTCTGGGGGTCGTACAGCGACTTCCTCCGCGCGATCGCCGTGGGGACCGGGGGCGAGTATTACCAGGTCAAGGACGCCGGCACCCTACCGATGATCGTCCTCGCCGACACGCGGAAGGTGCTCGACAAGTCCGGCTTTCTCGAGACGACGTTCGTGCCGAAATTCGGCGAGAAGAGCGCGATCCTGAAAGGGATCCGCCGTGAGCAGCTCCCGGCGCTGGAGGGGTACATGGTCACCGCGGCCAAGCGCGGTGCCGACGTGGCGCTCTACACCGACATCCGCGGCCTCAAGGACCCGCTCCTTGCCTCGTGGCGCGCCGGCCTCGGGAAGACGGTCGCCTGGACCTCGGACGCGGAGGGGCGCTGGTCGGGGGGAATGGTCGGGTCGAGGATATTCGGCAAGTTCTGGGCGCAGGTCGTGCGCTGGGCGATGCGCGAGCGCCCCCGCGACGCCTACATCGTCCGGGCGAGGAGCGAGGATGGGCGCGGCACGCTCGAGCTCCGGTCGTTCGACCCGGTGGGGGAGGGGGTGTCGTTCAGGATCGTCCCGGGGGCCGCCGCCGGGGGGGTGAAGGCCGTGGCGCTCCACCGGGTCTCGCCTGACACCTGGGCGGCGGAGGTGCGCGGCCTCCCGCCCTCGCTCGACTCGGTGACGGTCGAGAAAGTGGAGGGGGGGAAGGTGGCGGGGCGGAAGGAGGTCGGCCTTCTGCGCCGCGCCTCGGCGAAGCCCGCCCGGACGGCGGAGTCGGCGACGGATCCGAACGAAGCCCTTCTCGCCGCGATCGCGCGCGCCGGGGGGGGGGAGGTCAACCCGGTCCTGGACGCGCGCGCATTCGCCTCGGAGAAGGCGCCGTCGCGCGCGAGCCTGGCCCGCTACCTCTTCCCGCTCGCCTTCGCCTTCCTTCTCGCCGACATCGCGCTGAGGAAGTTGTGGATATGACCGAGGCGGCCGGGGGGATCCCGGCGATGCCGTTCAGGATGGGCGCCGCGGTCGTCGTATTCCTGGCCGCCGCGTTGCGCGCCGCCCACGCGCCGGGCGGGGGCATGGACGCGGCCACCGGCGCCACGCCCCTGCACGGCCGGGGGCGCGCGCCGGGGGGCGCGCCGGTTGCCTCCCTCCGTCCCGAGGCCGCGCCGTCCGCCCCCGCCCCTTCCGCGCTGAAGGTCCTCTGCGTGAGCCGCACGCGCGGGGGGAGGGAGTTCCTCGGCGCCGCGCTCGCGTCGGATCCCGTCCGGCTGCGATCGCTGCGCGCCGGCATGCGCCAGCGCATGCAGATCGCCCAGCAGGAGATGGCCATGGCCGACAACACACACGAACATAGTCATCACGCCCATCATGAGCAGGCAGCCCAGGGCGTAGAGCAGGCCGCCGGCGCCCAGGCGGCGGACCCCCTGTCGGCGGAATCCCACTTCCGGCTCGGGGTGCAATACCGGGCGGACGGGGACCTTGGGAAATCGGCGGAGCAGTTCCGGGCGGCGGCGGCCCTCAGGCGATCCGACCCGGCGGCGCCGCTGAACCTCGGGATCGTCTGTGCGGAGATGGGCGAGCTCGACGAGGCGCAGGAGGCGTTCGCCCGGGTGCTCGAGATAGACCCCGGAAGCCTCCCCGCGCTCTTCAACCGCGGCGTGATCTTCATGCGGCAGGGGAAGCAGGCGGAGGCGATCGCCTCGTTCGAAAAGGCGCTGCTGCTCGGGGGGAACAGCGTCCCGGTCCATTACAATCTTGCGGTATGCTACGAGTACGCGAACGGCGTGCGCTACGGCCCTGGTTTTCAGGCGGCCAAGAGCGCCGTGCACTACCGGAAGGTGCTCGACTCGCAGCCCGACAACGCCATTGCGCGATTCAACCTGGGCATGGTGTGCCTTCACGGCGGCGACGCCGCGGGCGCCGAGCAGGAGCTGCGCAAGGCGTTCGAGCTCGACCCGGCGCTGGCCGACGCGGCCTACCAGCTCGGCATTCTGATGCTCAGGAAGAAGAGCTATCACAGCGCCGTAAGGTATCTCAGGGAGGCCCGGGGGATCGACCCGTCGCTGGCCGCGGCCGGGCCTCTCGCGGACGCCCATGTCGGCCTGGGACTCTTCTATCTGGACAACGCCGACTTCGAGAGCGCCAAGAAGAACTTCGACGAAGCCCTTTCCATCGATCCGTCGAGGACGCAGGCGCTCGTCCATCTCGGGCGCGCCCAGCGCGGGCTCGGGGATTATCCAGGGGCGGTCCGGAGCTTCACGACCGCCATGGGGGCGGACGAGTCGCTGCCGCTCAAGGGCGAGCTCGCTGAAACCTACGCCTCCTGGGGGGGCGATCTCGCGCGCGGCGGGGCGCACGCCGACGCGGCGGCGAAGTTCGAAGACGCCCTCCGCCTGAGGCCCGATGACAGGGAATCCATGAAAAGACTGGCCGCGCTCTACCGCGGGCCCCTCGGGAGCCCCGGGAAGGCGATCTACCTCTACCGGAAAGCCCTCGCCTCGGACGGCGTCTCCCCGGGCGAGGCGGAGGAGCTCAGGAAGGAGCTCGCGGCCGCGCTCCGGAACGGGACGGGCCTGATGGGAGAGTACCGGGCCCTCGCGGAGAGGAACCCGGGCAACGCCACCCTCCGTTACAATCTCGCCGTCTTCCATCACGAGCGCAACGAGCTCGACGCGGCCGTGGAGGAGTACCGGAAGACGATCCGGATCGATCCCGAGCACGGTTACGCGCGCTACAACCTGGGGCTGATATACCAGAAGAGGGGGATGAGGAGCGCCGCGCTCCGCGAGTTCAAGCTGGCGCTCCGCTTTCTCCCGGCGTACCACCGCGGGCATTACGCGCTCGGACGGCTCTACGAGGAGCTCGGCGCGATCGACAAGGCGCGCGAGGAGTATGAGAAGGCCATCGAGGCGTCTCCCGGGTACGCCGAGGCGCATCTGGCGCTCGGCCTGCTGCTCAAGGGAAAGCTCGGGGATGCCGTTGGAGGCGGGGAGCATCTCGGCCGTTACCGCGAGCTCGCCGCTCGCGGGCCCGAACCGATCCCGCCCGCCGCCGGGACGGCGGCGCCGGGGGGCACGGCCCCCGCCGCGATGCCGTAAGGGCGGGGCCGTTTGCACAGCCCTTCGGGTACAGAGTGGGTATCCGTGTCGGGGTTCCGCGTTCGACCGTACGGCCGATTACTTCCCCCCGCGCCGGGATTCCCGCGGTCGACTGTTGGGCTGTAAACCGTGCCCTGTACGAGCATGACAGGGGCCGTCCACACGAATATACGCGCTTTTTCGGCGTATGTCAAAGCATTCCGCCCCGGATGCCGCCTTTTCGCTTTTGCCCCTCCTCCGCGACGCGGTATAATATCGGCGCACAGCGGGGGGCGGTTGCGCCGTTCCCGGAAAGGGGGGGGCAATGCAGCAGTACGCGGTTGCAATAGTCTTCGCACTGATCCTTCTGGTTCTGATCATAGTCAAGAATTCGCAAGGCAAGAAGTAGGCGCCGTTCCGCCAGGTGAATCCCGCCGCCCCTGCCTCGCGCCCGCCCCGACACGGGCGAGGGCGCCATGCGCGCGCCGCCACCGGATGCCTCCGCGGGACGGCCGCCTTCGCCGCCCGCGCGCTCCTCGCCGCGCTCGTGTCGGCCGCCCCCCAGCGGGCGCGCGCCGAAATCAAGGAGCAGATCGTCGCCGTCGTCAACGACGAGATCATCACCTACTCCGAGATCGAGAAAATCCTCGCCCCCGTCTTCGAGCAGTACGAACAGATCTACTCGGGCGCCGAGCTCTTCACGATGCTGCAGAAGGCCCGGCGCGACGTCCTCACGCATCTCGTCGAGGAGAGGCTCATCCTGCAAGAGGCGAAGCGGCTCAAGCTCAGGGAGCGGATGGGCGAGGAGTTCGCCAAGGAGGTCGAGCAGTCGATCGCCGGCGTGAAGGCCAAGTTCCCGACCGAGGAGGAGTTCCAGAGGAGCCTCGCGCGGCAGGGGTTCACAATGGAGTCGTACCGCGCCCGCGAGGAGTCGCGGACGCTTGTGCGGGCGATCTACATAAAGGAGGTGCTGGCGCGGTGCGGGGTCTCCCCAGCTGAGGTCAAGGCGTACTACGAGGGCCGCCCGTCCGAGTTCACGGAGGGCGAGAAGATCCACGTGAGCCAGATCTGGATCAAGGATTCCCCGGAGAAGCCGGGCGAGGCGGGGCGGCTCGCCAGGGAGGTGCTCTCGCGGCTCGAGGCGGGGGAGCCGTTCGCCGAGCTGGCGGGGAAATACTCGCGCTGCCCGTACGCCGGGAAGGGCGGCGACTGGGGGTTCATAGGCCGCGGGCATTGGAACAAGGATCTCGAGGACGCGGCGTTCGCCCTCGCCCCGGGCGAGCACAGCGGGATCGTCAGGTCGACGCTCGGCTACCATATCCTGATGCTCCACGAGAAGAGGCCGGCCGCCGTGAAGCCGCTGACGGAGGTGTACAAGTCGATCGAGGAGAAGCTCGTCCGGGAGAAGGCCGCGGTGAAGCGGGAGGAGTGGCTCGCCCGCCTCAGGAGGAAGGCCTATATCTCGATGGTGAGGTGAGATGAGCATGCGCGCGGCGAGAAGGGGGCCGGTCATTGCGGTGACGATGGGGGACCCCGGCGGGATAGGGCCGGAGGTGGCCGTGAGGGTGTCGTCGATGCCCGCCGTGCGCCGCGCCTGCCGCCCGGTAGTAGTCGGCGACATATCGGTTCTTCGGAAGTGCGCGGACCTCCTCCGCGCCCGCGTCACGTTCGCGGAGGCGCCGGGCATTGCCCAACCCCCTCTGGCCGCCGGCGCGGTCCCCGTCGTCAACCCGTGGAAGCCTATCCGTCGGCACCGCTGGGGCGTCGTCCGCGCGGAGTACGGGGCCGCCGCCATGGCTTACGTCCGCTTCGCCGCCAGGGCCGCGCTCGACGGCCGGGCGGACGGCTTAGTCACCGCCCCGATCTGCAAGGAGGCGATCCACCTCGCCGGGTACCGCTTCCAGGGGCACACCGACTATTTGGCCCGGCTCACCGGCGCTCGGGAACACGCCATGATGCTCACGGGGCGGGGCCTGAGCGTCGTCCTCGTGACGATCCACGTCGCCATCTCCGGCGTGAGCCGGCTCGTCACCCGCCGCTCGGTCCTGCGCGCGATCCGCCTCGCGCACGCGGCCTCGCGCCGGATGGGCGTCCGGAGGCCCAGGGTCGCCGTCTGCGGCCTGAACCCGCACGCGGGGGAGGCGGGGGCGTTCGGGCGGGAGGAGATCGAGGCGATATCCCCGGCCGTACGGGACGCCGCCCGGGAGGGGATAGACGCGCGCGGGCCGTTTCCCTCGGACACTCTTTTCGTCCCTGCCTCGCGCGCCGGTTTCGACATAGTCGTCGCCATGTACCACGACCAGGGCCTGATCCCCCTGAAGATGCTCGCGTTCGACCGGGGGGTCAACGTGACGCTCGGCCTTCCCATCGTCAAGACCTCGCCCGACCACGGGACGGCGTTCGACATCGCCGGCAGGGGAATCGCCGATCCCGGCAGTATGGCCGAGGCGATGCTGCTCGCCGCGAGGTTGTGCGCCGGCCGCGCGCGCTAGGCGCCATTCCCTCCCCGCCCCATCCCGAGGGGGGCCCGGGGGGAACCCGGGCGATGCCGGGTTCCAGGCGCGCCGGACCGCTTGGACGCCGAGAAACGAGGTTCCTCTCAATGAAGGACGCCGGGCCCGGGGGGCCATGAGCCGGATCCCGACGAAATCGACCCTGGCCTCCCTCGGCGTCACGCCGAGCAAAAAGAGGGGGCAGTCGTTCCTCGTGCGCGGGGAGGTCGCCGAGAGGATCGCCGCCCTCGCCGCCCTCACGCCGCGCGACGCCGTCCTGGAGATCGGTCCCGGCCTGGGCGCGCTCACCGGGGCGCTTCTCGCCTCGGCCGGGCGCGTGGTCGCCGTCGAGAGCGACCACCGCCTGGCCGGGTGGTTGCGCGGCCGCCATGCCGGCGCCGCGTCGTTCGAGCTTATCCACGGGGACGCGCTCGAAGTCGACCTCGGGGGGATCTTCGAGCGGCTGGAGGATGGGGGGCGTCGCGCTGCGGTCGTCTCGAACATACCATACTCGATAAGCGGGCCGCTGATCGCCAGGCTCATGGCCTTTTCGCGCCGGTGGACGCGCATGGTCCTCACCGTCCAGAGGGAGCTCGCGCGCAGGCTCACCGCCCACCCGGGCGGTAGGGGATACGGCGGGTTCACGGCGCTCTGCCGCTGCCGCGCCGACGTCGAGGAGGCGTTCACGATCGCGCCCGGGGCATTCTATCCTAGGCCGGCCGTCGAATCCTCGGTCGTGGTCTTCACCCCGTCCATGGCCCCCGTCTTCCCGCCCGGGCGGGAGGAGGATTGCCTCTCCCTCGTGCGCCTCCTCTTTTCGCAGAAGCGGAAGTCGGTTTCCTCGATCCTCAGGCGCGCTATGGCGCGCCATCCGGCGCAGGGGCGCCTAGCCGAAATCCTCGCCGCAGCAGGCGTCGACCCCTCCATGCGCGCCGAGCGCCTCGACCTCCAGGATTTCCTGCGCCTCGCCGACGCGCTCGGCGGCCGGGGATGGGGCCCCCCGCGCGATGCCGTCGCGGCGCGCCGCGGCGTTTCGAGCCGCAAATAGGCGTTGCCAGGACCGTTCAAAAGCGGCACACTTTCACCCTCCAATGGAAGCGGGCGTTTCAGAATACCAGCGGATGACCAGCGAACCCGTCGGCCGTCTCGTGGTATCGCTGGCGATCCCGACCGTGATCAGCATGCTGGTGTCGGCGGTCTATAACATGGCCGACACCTTCTTCGTCGCCAAGCTGGGCACCAGCGCGGCCGCCGCGGTCGGCATCGTCCTCTCCCTGATGGCGATCATACAGGCGATCGGGTTTACCATCGGCATGGGCGCCGGGAGTTGCATATCGCGCCTGCTCGGCGCCCACCAACCGCTGCGGGCCGGCCGTTTCGCCTCGAGCGCCCTTCTCGCCGCGATCGTATGCGGTTCGGCGCTGACGGTCTGCGGCACGCTCCTCCTCGACGGCCTGATGCGGGCGCTCGGGGCCACGGAGACGATCCTGCCCCACGCGTCCGCCTACGCGCGGTATATCCTGTTGGCGGCCCCGGTGATGTGCGCCTCCTTCGTCCTCAACAATGTATTGCGGGCGGAGGGGAAGGCGCGCCTGGCGATGGTCGGGCTGATGGCCGGGGGGGTGCTCAACTGCGCCCTGGATCCCGTCTTCATCTTCTCCCTCGGCATGGGCATCGCCGGCGCCGCGATGGCGACGGCGCTCAGCCAATGCGTCAGTTTTTCTATCCTGCTGTCGGCCTTTCTGCGCGGGCGGACGATAAGCCCCCTTTCGCCGCGCAACGTGTCGCTCAGCCCCGGCGTCTACCTCCAGATCCTCAACAACGGCCTGCCGTCGTTTTGCAGGCAGGGCCTGGCCGGCCTCGCCTCCGTCACGCTCAACGTCACCGCCTCCGCCTATGGAGACGCCGCCGTCGCCGGCATGACGATCGTCGGCAAGCTGTTCATGTTCGTCTACGTCATCGTCATCGGCATCGGGCAGGGCTTTCAGCCCGTCGCCGGCTACAACTTCGGCGCCCTCAAAATCGCCCGTGTAAGGGCGGCATTCATCCACACATTGAAGATCTCCTCCGCCGTGATGACGCTTTGCGCCGTGGCCGGATTCGCGCTGGCCCCCGCGCTGATGGCGCTCTTTATCAGCGACGACGAGGCGGTGGTCGCCATCGGCGCCCTGGCGATCCGCGCGCAGGCGCTTGTCATGCCGCTGGTCCCGCTGGGGGTCATGTGCAACATGACCTTCCAATCCATCGGAAAATCGTGGACGGCCACGCTTCTTTCGACGGCGCGTCAGGGCACGTTTTTCCTGCCGCTGATCCTGCTTCTGCCGCGGGGGATCGGATTCCTCGGGGTGCAGATAGCCCAGCCGCTGGCCGACCTGTGCACGTTCGCCGTCTCCCTGCCGGTCATCGTCTATTTCTTCAACCGGCTCGCCGCCAGGCATCGGTGATTTGGGGCCGGGCCGCGATATCTTCTAGCA
>ERZ1026792.1417-NODE-1417-length-15168-cov-3.504155_pt1 | contig 15168 bp, 11 predicted proteins | sample MGYA00520884_ERZ1026792 | MGnify/ENA primary metagenome ERZ1026792 (study PRJEB33270, sample SAMEA104284473) | anaerobic digester metagenome | biome: Anaerobic digester microbiome; feature: mesophilic sludge digester; material: Anaerobic digester biomass... | reverse complement strand
ACGGGGTGTTCGGGTACGACTTCGCCCGCTCGAACGTGCGCGAGGGTCGACTCCCCGATCCGAGCGAACCCCTCGAGGTCCTCATCACCTCGGAGTACGCGTCGCGGAGCGGCCTCGGCGCCGGGGACTCCCTCACCATCCGGGCCCTCAATGCCGCGGCCCTGCTGCCGGCGGTCCTGACCGCCCTGCAAGCGGCGGAGGTGGTCGCGGGCGAGGTGCGCATCCGGCGCAACACCCTGGAGGACGTTTTTATCCGGCTGACCGGGCGAGGGCTGCGGGAATGAAGGCCCTCCTCGTCGCCCGCAAGACGCTCCTGGAGCTGGTACGGGAGTGGCAGCTTCTGCTCCTCGTCGTCGCCATCCCCGTGGCCTTCTTGTGGATCACAGAGCTGGGCTATGGCTCTCCGCTGCTTGTGACCCATCCGCTCCTGGTCGCCGGAGGCGAGGGGAGCAAGGAGCTGCTGGCCGAGATCGCGGCCGAGGTCTATGCCGACGGGCGGCCGGTCTTTCAGCTCGAGCCCGCCGCGGGGCCCGCTGCGGCCGACGAGGCCTTGAAGGCCCAGGAAGCCACGGCCCTGCTGACCGTCACCTCCGGCCAGGGAGTCACCATCAAGGGCGACGCGCTGTCCATGAACTTTTACCGGGCAGGCATCATCCTCGAAGAGATGCTCAACCGCCGGGCCGACCGCCTGGCGGGCCGGCCGGAAACAGTCCGGCTGGAAGCCCGGCCCCTGGCAGGCAGCGGCCCCCGGAGCCTGTTCGACGTCTACGCGCCGGGCATGATCGTCTTTGCCCTGCTGCTGACCATCCCGCAGGTGGCCATGTTGGTAGCCCGCGAGAGCCGCTGGCGGACCCTGCACCGGCTGCGCCTCACGCCCCTGCGCGCCTGGGAGCTGCTGGGCGGCGTCGGCCTGGCCCAGACGGCCATCGGCGTCGTCCTCGTCGCCCTCGTCCTGGGCAGTGCCCTGGCCCTGGGATTTCAGAACCACGGCTCGTTCGGGCTGGCCCTGGTCGTCGGCCTGGCCATCAACCTGTCGGCCATCGGCTGGGGGCTCGTCGTGGGTTGCTTTGTCGAGAACGACGGGCAGGCCATCAACGTCGGCAGCACGGTGACCATGCTCCAGGTCTTCCTGTCGGGCTCGTTTTACCAGATGCCATCCCCCACCCTGTTCCGCCTGGGCGGCCACGCCATCGAGCTGTTCGACGTCTTTCCCGCCACCCACGGCTTTTTGGCGCTGCAGCAGGTTCTGTGCTACGGCGCCGGCTGGCGGGACGTGGCCTTTCGCCTGGCGGCCACCGTGCTCCTTTCTCTGCTGACCCTCGTCCTGGGCGTGGCACTGTTCGGGCGGCTGCGGATGCGGGAAGGCCGGTAGGCAGTTTTGCCGCCGGCAAGCCGGACATGGTATAATGTCCGCCGACGGCAAGGGGCAAGGCTTCCCTGCCCCGCGCACTCGATCCTGGTCCTTGGAGAACAGCATTCATGTGCGGCATCTTTGGTATCATCACCAACGTTGAAACAGCCCTCGGCCCGACCTTGTTCCAGGCCGGCAAGCGCCTGGCCTACCGCGGCTACGATTCCGTCGGCTGCGCGACGGTGGCCGCCGACGGCAGCATCGACCTGCGCAAGGGCGTGGGACGCCTCGACGACGTGAGCGCCCGGCTTGACTTTGCCTCCATGCGGGGCTGCCGCGGCATCACCCAGCTTCGGTGGGCCACCTTTGGCGCGCCATCCTACGAGAACGCCCAGCCGCACCTGGACTCGGACGGCGACCTGGTGGGCGCCCACAATGGCAACGTCGTGAACAACGTGCAGATGCGCGAGCTGTTCCTCCGCGAGGGGCTGACGGTGCGGGGCACCAACGACGGCGAGACCTGCATCCACGCCGTGGAACGCCACTTTGACCGCAATGGCGGCGACATGATCGCCGCCATCTGCGCCGCCTACGACGACCTGGAGGGCGACTATGCCTTCCTCATCACCCACCGGGACGAGGAGCGGCTGTATGCCATCAAGAAGGGATCGGGCCTCGTCGCGGGCCGCGGCGAGGGCATGTCGGTCATATCGTCGGATCTGCCCAGCCTGCTGCCCCTCACCCGGCGCATCGTCCGGGTGTACGACGGCGAGATTGTCGTCCTGACGCCCGACTCGGTGGAGCTGTACAGCGTGCAGGACCGGGCCCCCATCCAGCGGGATGAGGAATGGTACGCCGGCCCCATCGAAGTCGCGGAAAAGGGCGGCTACCCGCACTTTATGCTAAAAGAGATCCACGAGCAACCGACCGTTGCCGGCGAGCTGCTGCACCTGCTGAACAGCTCGCGCTACGTGCAGCCCTTCCTGGACGCCTTGACCGCCACGGGTGACCGGCCGGTGTACCTGGTGGGCTGCGGCACGAGCTATCACGCCTGCCTGCTGGGCGCCTACTATTTTAACCAGATCGCCGGCCGGCCGGCGGTGGCCGTCCTGGGGCCGCAGTTCATCGAGCAGTACGACCGCAGCCTGGGGCCGCGGGATACGGCCGTCTTTGTCAGCCAGAGCGGCGAGACCAAGGACGTACTGAACGCGGTCAAGGTCATGCGCGAGCGGGGAGGGCGCGTGTTGGGCGTCCTCAACGTCGTGGGCTCGTCGCTGGCCCACGCCAGCGACGTCTACCTGCCCCTGGCGTGCGGCTACGAGATCAGCGTGCCGGCCACCAAGACCTTTGTCAACCAGGCCGTGCTGTTCCTGCACCTGGCCACGCGCCTGGCGGGGCACGACCCGGCCAGCCTGCACCCCCTGCCCGACCTGCTCACCCGCACCCTCGACGCCACCGACGCCGCCGCCCGCGAGGTCGCAGCCTACCTCCACGACTGGAACGACATGTACTACCTGGGCTACGGCGTCACGCACCCCATCGCCCTGGAGGGCGCGCTCAAGCTCAAGGAGATCACCTACGCTCATTGCGAGGGCATCTTTTCCAGCGAGTTCAAGCACGGACCGCTTTCGGCCGTCCACGACGGCTACCCCGTGCTGTTCATCACCGCGCCCGGCGACGAGTCGATGATGATCAACCACGTCAACGAGGTCACCGTGCGCGGCGGGCGGACAATCATCGTCGCTGCCGAGCACGAGGCACTGCGCAAGAACGCGCACGATTATCTCGTCCTGCCCGAGGCCGACCGGTTCACAGTGCCCATCCTGGCTACAATCCCGGCACAGCTCATCTCTTACCACGTGAGCGTCGCCCGCGGGATCGATCCCGACTTTCCCCGCAACCTCAGCAAGACGCTCACAGTAGATTGAGTTGGCGGACAAATTCGGCGCGAGGCAGTTGACGCGCCCTGGCCTTTGTGCTATACTCTCAACACTCAGGCGCGCAAAAGAACGGCAGCATTGCCCGGGAAGGTGTCCTCAAGCGGAATCCCGGGCGCTCGCGCCAAAACGTGCTGACCATGAACCGTTACGCCTTCTTGTTGGTCGAACGACAACGCGGCGCACCTGATGCTCGCGCAGTTGCAAGGAGAATCCGATGGACGTTGAGCACCTGGCAAGGCGCATGGCCGAAAACGCGGCAGCAATACAGGCCCTGGTACAGGGCGTAACGGACCAGCAGGCACGCTGGAAGCCAGATACCGAGTCCTGGTCGATCCTGGAGGTGGTGTGCCACCTGCTGGACGAAGAGCGATCGGACTTTCGGGTCCGCCTGGACCTGACCTTGCACCGCCCGGGCGAGCCCTGGCCGGGCATCGACCCCCAGGGCTGGGTGACCGAGCGGCGGTACAACGAGCAGGACCTGGGGGTCTCACTGGCCGCTTTTCGGCAAGAACGGGAAGCGTCCCTGGCCTGGCTGAGAAGCCTGGCGCGCCCCAATTGGGACAGAACCTACAACGCACCCTGGGGACCGATTGCCGCCGGCGATTTGATGGCCGCCTGGGTTGCCCACGACCTCTTGCACACGCGCCAGCTCGTGGAACTGCGCTGGGCGACGACGCGAGCCGAGCTGGAGCCACACAGCGTCGACTATGCGGGGAAGTGGTAGATGCGCGAGCACGATTTTCCAGGGCCCAAGCTCATCGTCCGGCACACAGGCCAGCGGTTTTCCCTGGCCGAGGGGCCGGTGACCATCGGCCGGGACGACGACAATCGCATCATCCTGGCCGACAGCCGTGCTTCGCGCCACCACGCCGTCATCGAGGACAGGGCCGGCACGTTCGTGGTCCAGGACTTGCGGAGCGCCAACGGGACCCTGGTCAACGGGCGGCGGGTGGCCGGTACCCAGGTCCTGCGCCAGGGCGATGCCATCCATATCGGCGACACCATCCTGGATGTGCACCTGGCGCCTGGCATCGACCCGGGGGCCACGATCCAGGCCGTCCGTGCCGCGCCGCCGGGGGTGTATACGCCCGGGGATTTCGGCACCCAGACCCAGCAGGTGGGCGCCGATTGGCGCCAGGACTCACAGCCAGCGTCGCGCTGGCCGGTGATCATCGCCGGGCTGCTGGTGGTCGGGCTCATTGCCGCCATCGCCATATTGGCCATCCTGCTGTTGGGGCGGGACGGGGCGGCCCCGGCGAACGTCGTGCTGGAATCACCGGCCAACGGCAGCCAGGTGAGCGCCGGCAGCGAGGTAAGCCTGGAAGCTACGGCCAGCGGCGAGGCCATCACCAGCCTGGAGCTGTTGGTCGACGGGGTCGTGGCGGCCACTGCCAGCAGCCCCGACGCGGGCGGAACCGATTCCCTGCGGGTCCAGACGCCCTGGATCTTTGAGACGGGCACGCACATCATCTCTGCCCGGGCGCGAACGGCGGGCGGTGGGGTGACAGAGCCGGTGGCGGCCAGCCTACTCGTCGTCGACGAGGGCGTGGCCCAGGTGAGCCCCACGGCCGCGCCGCCTGCCATCACCGAGGAACCGGGTCCCGTGGAGACGACGCCCGAGGCGCCGACAGCGGTGCCTTCCCCTCCTGAGGCGGCCACCGAGTCAGCCACGATCACACCGTCGCCCACCACCGAGGCGCCCACCGGCACTCCGGAGGGCAGCGAACAGCCCCAACCGGCCGGCCCGGGGACCATCACCGGCTTCGAGGAGTTTGGCACCTGGAGTCGGGGAGCCCAGGCCAACGGCACCTTTGCCCAGTCGTCAGAGCAGGTCCACAGCGGGAGGCAGGCCGGCCGGCTGGATTACAGCTTTCCCTCGGGCGACAATGACTTTGTCGTCTTTCTGCAATCGTTCCCCCTGGAGGGACGGCCCAACCAGATCACTGCCTGGGTTTATGGCGACGGGGGCGGCCACTATCTCAACGCCTGGATCCTGGACGCCGCGGGAGAGACCCTGCAGTTCACCTTCGGGCGGGTGCGGCACAGCGGCTGGCAGCAGATGATCGCCTGGCTGCAGCCCGGCGACCCCTGGCCGGCGGGCAACATCGATGGGCCGTCCAACGGCGTCGTCGATTACCCTATCCGCTTTCGCGCCCTGGTGCTGGACGACGCGCCCGATTCGTTCAGCGGTAGCGGCACCATCTACCTCGACGATCTGGGCTACGGCGAGGCCAGCGCCCCGCCCCCCACGGCCACGAACACGCCCGCGCCCGCCGCCCCGGGACCGATCATCCAGTTCTGGGCCGACGACACGACCATATCGGCCGGAGAGGCCACCGTCCTGCGCTGGCACGTGGAAAACGTGTCGGCGATCTACCTGAACGGTGACCCGGTCACCGGCCCGGACGGAAGCCGCAGGGTCCGGCCCTCCACGACCACCACCTATCGCCTGCGGGTCGTGTACCCCGGCGGCGAAGAGGTGTTGCGGGTGACCATCACGGTCAATTAGCGGCCCGTCAGCCGGCGCGCAGTGCCTTGACGACCTCCATGTAGCGCCGCACGCGCTCCACGTCGACGGGATTCTCCATCACGCCATCGACCTTCAGGCTGCTGCCGACGATGGCGCCATCGGCATAGCGCAGGAACTCGGCGACGTTCTCGGCGGTGGTGCCGCTGCCCATCAGGATGGGGCGGGTGGCCGCCTCCCTGGCCCGGCGCACCTTGTCCACCGGTGGGGCGTCGCCCGTCATCCGGCCGGAGACGATGAGGGCATCGGCGCCATAGAACTCGGTCCACTCGACGTGGGTCTCCAGGTCGAGGCCGGGAAAGGGCAGGGAGTGCTTCTTGTCCACGTCGGCAAAGAGCCGGATCCCCTCCGCGTCCAGCTCCTTGCGCTTGCGCAGCAGGTCGGCGGCGCAGCCGCGGTCCAGGTCGCCCGTATCCCACAGGCGCGCGCCGGTGAGGATGCAAACCCGCATAAAGTCCAGGTCGGCGGCGATGGCGATGGACAGCTCGGCCCGCCACCCGTTGTGGATGACGTTCGCGCCCACGGGCACCCCGGCCATCTCCTTGACCTTGCGCGCCGCCACCGCCTGGGCGGTCACCGCCTCGAGCTGCACGTCGCCCGCCACATAGTAGGGCAGATCCCACATGTTTTCCACCACCAGCCCGTCGACGCCGCCCTCCAGCAGAGCCTCGGCGTCACGCAGGGCATGATCCAGGATCGTGCCCATCCCGTAGCCCGTATACCCCGGCGAGCCGGGCAGGGGCCACAGGTGTATCATGCCGATGACCGGCTTTTCCACGCCAAACATCTGGGCCAGCGAGCCCAGGCGCAGGTCATCCAACCGCCGCTTCCACGCTACTTCCACCACGGTTTTCCCTCCTTTTCAGGCGCAGTGGACAGGGCCGTCACCAGGCCGATGACCTGGTCGAGGGTCTCGTGGTCCACTTCCTGGTTATTCCTCAACAGTTGCAACACCTCCTGGGCGGCGGGTCCGGCCGTGGACGCCCCCACGCGGGTGGCCGACATGGCGCCCAGGGCATTGCCCAGCAGCGCGGCGCCGTGCCAGCTCAGCCCTCCCAGGAAGCCGGCAATGAGCCCCGCGTCGAAATTGTCGCCCGCCCCGGTGCTGTCGCGGGCCTGAACGGCAAAGCCGGGAACCCGCAGAACGCCCCGGGACGTGACCACCAGGCTGCCCTGCCTGCCCAGCTTGATGGCCACCACATCTACCCCCGCCTCGACGAGTGCCCGGGCGCACTCCTCGGGCGCCGACCTGGCGGCCAACTGCCGCGCCTCGGCCAGGCTGGGCAGCAGGATGTTGACCTGGGGCAGCAGAGCCCTCATCTCGCCGGCGGCATCGTAGGAGACGGCCATGCCGGGATCGAGGCTGACCGTCAGGCCGTGCCGGCAGGCAAGGGCAAGGGCGCGCAGGGCTGCGCTGCGCTGGGGCTCGGTCAGCAGCGCATAGCCCGAAAGGTGAAACAGCCGGGCGCTGCAGATCTCGTTCTCGTCGATCTGGTCGGGGTCGGTAAAGACGTTCGCCCCTCGATGGCCCAGGATGGTACGCTCGCCATCGGGCGTGACCACGACGTACATCAGGCCGGTCATGGCCGCCGGGTCACGTTGCAGGGCCGACGGGCTGACGCCCGCCTCGCTGAGGCAGCCAAAGACCTTGAGCGCCCACGAGTCGGGCCCCAGGCGGGCGATGAGCGACGTCGAGATGCCCATGCGCGCCAGCGCCAGCGCCGTGTTGGTGGCCGACCCGCCGCAGTGGATCTCGGTTGACGACGCCAGTGCATCCCCTCCCTTGTCCGGGAAGGCAGCGAAATGGGCAATGATATCCACGTTGGCGTCGCCCAGGGCGACCACGTCGGCCATGATGACCGCTTCTCCGCTCCTCAAGCTGCCTGCTGGCCCTATTGTATCACACTTGAGACCGGACTTCCATTTTGTACCCCTGGAGAGATGCAGCACCGGACTCCTCCCGTTAAGTCCGAGTCGCCTTTTGCGCCGATTTGTGCTACAATACGGAGCAGACGCTCATTTTTGGAGGGAGTGCTATGGAAAACGAACGACAACGCCTGGTTGCCATCGTTGCCGCCATCGCCATCGCCGGGTTGCTCCTGAGCTGCGTCGCCGGCGCCCTGGCCGGCGCCCTGGCCGGGCTCTTTGTAGGGCGGCACCAGGCCCGGTTGGCCGCCGAACGTACGTTTGCCCGGGAATTGGCAGAAGAAGCCGTTCCGTTGCGCGATGAGCTTCCTGTGCCCGTGCCCGAGTTCCCGGAATCGACGCCCTTTGTCCAGCCGAGTATCGAGGGCGCAATCGTCGTCGACGTCATGGAAGGGACCCCTGCCGAGGAGGCAGGCTTGCGGCCCGGTGACGTCATCGTCGCCGTGGAGGACGTGCCCATTGACCGCAACCACCTGCTGCCCGCCGTCCTGGCGCAATACGAGCCGGGCGACCGCGTCACCATCGAGTTCTGGCGAGGGGGCAGGCAGCGAGCGGTGCCGGTCACCCTGGGCGAGAACCCGGACGATCCCGAGCTGCCCTACCTGGGGGTGCGCTTCCGCATGAACCTGGAGCCCGATTATAACCTGCCTGGCGGCTAGCAAGTTGTTGGAGAGGTGCCTGCGCTTGTCGGTTCGTAGTGGGCGATTTATCGCCAAAGAACCGCGCTGAAGCGCGCACTACGAACGGCCAAGAACCGCGCGCACTACGAACGGCTCTCTGACTGGCGGCTAGCAAGTTGTTGGAGAGGTGCCTGCGCTTGTCGGTTCGTAGTGGGCGATTTATCGCCAAGAACCGCGCTGAAGCGCGCACTACGAACGGCCAAGAACCGCGCGCACTACGAACGGCTCTCCCACTGGCGGCTAGCCAGTAGAACCTTCGGGCGAGCCAGACACCTCCTTGATCACAGGCCAAACCGGCGCTGCGCCGCCGGCCAGCTCGCAAGACGGGCTGCCGGCGGTGAGCGTACCGTACCAGTCGCAGTGCCCATCAGCTCGCGCTTTGCAATTATCCCGCAGATGGGGTACAATCCCCATGGTCTGTCCCGCCAGATCGTGGGATACCGGGCCGCCAGCACGATCATAGAACTGGGGTGTTCTTTGAGCAAAGGAGACGAGAGCGCCGTACAACCGTACAAGATCCTCATGATCGCCCCGACGTCATTCTTTTCCGACTACGGGTGTTCGGTGCGGATTCTAGAGGAAGCACGGGTTCTCCAGAGGCTGGGCCACGACCTCGTCGTCTGCACCTACCGCAACGGCCAGGACGTGCCCGGGCTCCATATTCGGCGCACCCCAAGCATCCCCTTTCGAGAGCATTACGAGGTCGGCTCCTCGCTGCACAAGGTCGGCTTTGACTTCCTGCTCTTCTGGACCGTGCTGCGCTCTGCCCTGCGCCGGCGGCCCGACGTCATCCACGCCCACATGCACGAAGGAGCCCTCATCGGGCTGGTCGTCTCTCGACTGTTGCGCATCCCCCTGGTCTTTGACCTCCAGGGCAGCCTGACCGGCGAAATGCTCGACCATCGTTTCCTGCACAAGGACAGCATCTTCTACCAGCCCTTGCGCTGGCTGGAAAGGACCATCAACCAGCGCTCACCGCTGATCCTCACCAGCTCGGCCAATGCCCGCGACATGCTCGTCGACGAGTTCGACTGTTGCTCCGACCGCATCCAGCCAGTGCCCGACTGCGTGGACACGAGCTTTTTCTATCCGGCCCTGGAAGAAGAAAGAGCCGAGATGGCCGTTTTGCGGGCAAACCTCGGCATTCCCCAGGGAGCCCAGATCGTGGTCTACCTCGGGCTCCTGGCCCACTACCAGGGCACAGACCTGCTCATCCAGGCTGCGAAGCGAGTTGTCACCCAGCGCGATGACGTCCATTTTCTGATCATGGGTTTTCCCGCGGTGGAGCACTACCGGGAGTTGGCTCACGAGATGGGTGTGGGCCGGTTCACCACCTTTACCGGCAAGGTTCCCTACGAACATGCGAGGGATTTTCTGGCCATGGGCAAAGTGGCCGTGGCCCCCAAGCTGTCGGCGACAGAGGGCTGTGGCAAGATCCTGAACTACATGGCCATGGGGCTGCCGGTGGTCTCCTTTGACACACCCGTGAGCCGCGAGTACCTGGGCGCGCAGGGCATCTATGCCCGCCCCGGCGATCCCGACTCCCTGGCGCAGGCACTGCTCGTCGCCCTCAACGGCGACCACCACGCCCGGGCAGCCCAACTGCGGGAGACTGCCACCCGCTGCTATTCCTCGGAGCAGGCCGCCGGCGCCATTCTTCAGGCCTACGGCGCGGTTTGCCACCGGCCGGCAAGCGTGCTATAATGCGGCGCTCATTGGAGAGTTGTCCATGATCGCTCGAGTTCGCGAGCTCGTTTGCTATAGAGAACTGATCCGTAACCTGGTAATCCGTGACCTCAAGGTGCGCTACAAGGGCTCAGCCTTGGGGTTTCTGTGGTCGCTCCTCAACCCCCTGCTCATGACCGCAGTCTTTACCGTGGTGTTTACGGTCATGCTGCCCCAGAACATTGCCAACTTTCCGGTCTTTTTCATGGCCGGCTTTCTGCCCTGGACCTTTCTCTCGTCGTCGGTGTTGGGCGGCACGAGCTCTATCGTCAGGAACTCGCACCTGATCAAGAAGGTCTACTTCCCGCGCGAGATCCTGCCGCTGGCCGAGGTGCTCTCGAACCTGGTCAACTTCTTGCTGGCCATGATCGTGCTCTTTGGCCTCGTCATCGCCTCCGGCGTTCCCATCACGCCGGCGGTGTTGATGCTGCCCCTGATCGTACTGGCCCAGTTGGCCTTTACCCTGGGCATCGCCATGATCCTGTCGACGGCCAACGTGTTTTACCGGGACACACAGCACATCATGGAAGTGGTCATGCAGGCCTGGTTCTTTCTCACGCCCATCTTTTATTCCATCGACCGCCTCCCTTCAGACGCGCACCTGCTGGGCATCGTCATCGACGTGCGCCTCTGGGCCCGGCGCCTGAATCCCATGGCATCGCTGGTCGCCTCGTACCAGGATGTGCTCTACTGGGGTGAGTTTAGCGGACTCGACTTTTTTCTGAGGACGTTCGTCACGTGCGTCCTCGTCTTGCTGATCGGCTACGTGGTGTTCTGCCGTTTCAGCAGTGTATTTGGTGAAGAAACCTGATGGGGGCGACGCGCCTGGCTCCCGGCCAGGCGCTGTGACCCCCACCTTTGAAAGGTCGTTCATGCACAAAGCCAAGCGAGTGATGATCATCGGCCTCGACGGCGTGCCCCTGGACCTCATCCAGGGGTGGGCCGCGGAAGGCCACCTGCCGCACATGGCCCGCCTGATTGACACCGGCGCCGTGGGCAGCCTCCGCTCCACCATACCACCGACGTCGGGGCCATCCTGGTCGTCCTTTGTCACGGGCATGAACCCGGGCAAGACCGGGATCTATGACTTCCTGTACCGACGCGACGGCAGCTACAGCTTTCCGCCGGTCAATGCCTCGCAGCGAGGCGGGAGGACGATCTGGCGCACCCTGAGCGACGCCGGCTACGGCGTCTCGGTCCTCAACCTGCCCATGTCCTATCCCGTGGAACGCATCAACGGCGTCATGATCAGCGGCTGGATGACACCCTACAAGGCCACGGATTACGTCCACCCGCCGGAGCTGGCGGCCGAGCTGGAGCGCGAGGTCGGCAACTATCGCATCTACCCCACCGAGACCTTTGCCGAAAGCCGCAAGGAGAGCTTCTGGAAGGCCAGCTTTGACCTGCTGGAGATGCGGACGCGGACGGCCCTCTACCTGGCCAAGACCCGCCCCTGGGACGTCTTCATGGCCGTCTTTTTCGACACGGACCGCATCCTGCACCAGACGTGGCACTATCTTACCGCCGATCATCCCTGGCGCACCGACCGCGAGGACAAATCCGAGTCTGTGCGTGCCTATTTCCAGAAGGTGGACGACAGCATCGGCCGCCTGCTGGAGCACGCCGACGAGGACACGCTGGTCATCGTCCTCTCGGACCACGGCATGGGCCAGGCCAACAACTTTATCGTGCTCAACAACTGGCTGCTGGACGCCGGCTTATTGCAGCTCAAGCGGGATCCCTGGACACGCTGGAAAGAGTTTCTCTTTCGCCGCGGTTTTACCCTGCGGAACGTGCACCAGTTGGCCGACCGCCTGCACCTGGCCCAGCAGGCCGAATACGTGGCCGGCTACTTTGTCGACCACCTCCTCAAGCTCGCCTTTCTCTCCTTTCTCGACGTGGACTGGAAGCGCTCGCGCGCCTATTCATTCGGTCGGCACCTGGGCTCCATCTATGTCAACGTCAAGGGCCGGGAACCGGGGGGAATCGTCGAGCCGGGGCAGGAATACGAGGCCGTGCGCGACGAGATCGAGCGCCTGGCCCGCGAGTTTCGCGACCCGCACACCGGCCGGCAGCTCATCGGCGAGGTGATACGCCGCGAGGAGGTCTACAGCGGGCCATACCTGGATCGAGCGCCTGACCTTATCCTGCGGCCCAGGGAGCCGTCCGACATCTTTTTCGGGCTGGCCGACTTTGGACACCGCGAGACGGTCTCGACGGTGTACCGCTACTCGGGCATGCACCGCGACTATGGCATGCTGATCATGAACGGGCCGGGCGTGCGCCGGGGAGGCAGCGTCGAGGACGCCGTCATCCACGACGTGGCCCCCACCGTCCTGCACACCATGGACCTGCCGGTGCCGGCCGACATGGACGGCCACGTGCTCCTGGATGCCTTCGAGAGCGAGTACGCCGCGGCCTTTCCCGTGCGACACGCCGAGCCGGGTGGGGAAACCGGCGCGGGAGACGGCTCGCAGGCCCCCATCGACTACTCGGAAGAGGGCGAAAAAGAGATCATGAAGCGGCTTGAAGGCCTGGGATACCTGGGATGAGAGTTCTGGTCATCGGCCTGGACGGCGTCACCTTCGATCTCCTCGGGCCCTGGATCGAGGCCGGGGAGCTGCCCAACCTGCAGCGCCTGATGCGGCAAGGCGCCTCGGGACGGCTGCAGACGACCATGCCGCCCATCAGCTCCTCGTCCTGGAGCTCGTTCCTGACGGGCGTCAACCCCGGCAAGCACGGGCTCGTCGATTTCGTCTATCCCGGCGCCGAGGGATACAAGGTGAGCATGATCAATGCCACCAGCCGCCGGGCGCGGGCGCTGTGGAACTGGCTCAACGACGCGGGGCGCAAGGTGGGCTTCCTGGGCGTGCCGACCACCTATCCCACCGAGCCGGTGGACGGCTTTATGGTCAGCGGCTTTCTGGCGCCCGGCCCCGACAGCGAATGGGCCTACCCGCCCGAGCTGAAAGCCGAGCTGGTGGGCGAGCTGGGCGAGTTTCTCCTGGCGCCCAACGAGCGCTACCGCTCCACCCGGCACCTGGACCGCTTCCTGGACGACCTGACGGCCAGCGTGGAGAACCGCACCCGGGCGGCGTTGTACCTGATGCGCACCCGGCCCTGGGACCTGTTCACCGTGGTCTACTGGGACACCGACATGGTCCAGCACGAGACCTGGCGCCTGCTCGACCCCAACCATCCCCGCTACGACGCCGGCGAGGCGGCCGCCCACCGCCAGCGCATCCTGGACTTTCACCGCAAGGTCGACGCCGACGTGGGGCGCCTGCTGGAGGCGGTCGAGGCCGACCCCGAAACCCTGGTCATCGTCATGTCGGACCACGGCTTTGGGCCGGTACACAGCTTCTTTCTGCTGAACAACTGGCTGGTGGAACAGGGGCTGCTTCGCTTCAAGGGCGGCCTGCGGACGGGCCTGAAGCGGCTGCTGTTCCGCCTGGGCGTGACGCCCCTGACCAGCTTTCGCATCGCCAAAGCCCTGGGCCTGGGCCGGCTCCGCAAGAAGATGCGCTTTCAGCAAAAGGCCGGCCTGGTCAACAAGGTCTTTTTGTCGTTCGACGACGTCGACTGGGCGCGGACCCGGGCCTTTGGCATCGGCAGCTTCGGGCAAATTTACGTCAACCTGGCGGGGCGGTACCCTGAGGGCAGCGTGTCGCCGGGGCAGGAGTACGAGGATCTGAAGGACTGGATTGCCCGCCAGGCCCTGGCCCTGCGGGACCCGCGCACGGGCCAGCCGCTGGTGGAGCGGGTGTACCGCCGCGAGGAGATCTACAGCGGGCGATACCTGGAGCGCACGCCCGACCTCATCCTCCAGCCGCGGGGCTGGGAGTACATGGCCTTTGGCCACGCCGATTTCGGCTCCCACCGGCTCGTGGAGCCCATCGCCGGGCTCTCGGGCCACCACCGCCTGGAGGGCGTGGTCATCCTGGCCGGCGGCGGCGTGCAGCCCGGTGCCCGGTTGCAGGGCGCCAGCATCCTGGACGTGGCGCCCACGATCCTGCACGCCCTGGACGTGGCCGTTCCCGAAGAGATGGACGGCCGCGTGTTGCAGGAGGCCTTCCAGGCGTCGTCGCCCCTGGCGCGCCCGGTGCGCACCAGCCCGGAGAGCGTGTACAAAGAAGGCCCCGCCGAGCCCGGCCTGGCGGAGGAAGAGATGGAAGAGGTCCAGGAGAAGTTGCGGGGGTGGGGGTACGCGGGCTAGCGCGTCTTGCCCTCACGCCCGGAGTCCAACACATCTGCCCAAGGGACGAGGAACACCGCGGGGGCATGCACTGCATAATCAAGCATTTAGAGGGCATTTAGTGAAGAAAGCATTGGTATGCGGCGCCGCCGGTTTTATCGGCGGGCACCTGATCAAGAGGCTAAAGCGAGAAGGATACTGGATACGGGGGGTGGATATCAAGGCGCCCGAGTTTGCGCCAACCCAGGCCGACGAGTTTCTACTGGTGGACCTGCGTGAGCCACATGGCTGCCGGGATGCGCTATCAGTGAATGGCAGTACGTTCGATGAGGTTTACCAACTGGCAGCCGATATGGGTGGCATGGGCTTTATCCACAGTGCGGAGTGTGAGATCATGCACAACAGTGCGTTGATCAACATTCACATGATTGACACCGCGGCGCGAATGGGTGTGCCCCGTTACTTCTTCTCCTCTTCCGTATGCGTGTACCGCGACATGCAGCCGGGCGAAAAGGCTCTGACCGAGGCGGACGCCGTGCCGGCCAACCCCGACAACGAGTACGGCTGGGAAAAGCTCTATGCCGAGCGCATGGCCCAGGCCTACGCGCGCCATTATGACATAGAAGTTCGCATCGCCCGCTTCGAGAACTGCTACGGCCCGGAAGGAACCTGGTGCGGCGGCAGGGAAAAGGCGCCTGCCGCCATCTGCCGCAAGGTGGCCGAGGCAGCCGACGGCGGCACGATCCCCGTCTGGGGCGACGGCTCGGCCATCCGCAATTATACCTACGTCGACGACCTGGTCGACGGCATCTACCGCCTGACCC
>ERZ1026792.1414-NODE-1414-length-15180-cov-2.915166_pt1 | contig 15180 bp, 15 predicted proteins | sample MGYA00520884_ERZ1026792 | MGnify/ENA primary metagenome ERZ1026792 (study PRJEB33270, sample SAMEA104284473) | anaerobic digester metagenome | biome: Anaerobic digester microbiome; feature: mesophilic sludge digester; material: Anaerobic digester biomass... | reverse complement strand
GGCGTCGCAGTCGCGCTCGCGGGCGGCGCGGCGCTCGGGGTCGTCAACGTCATGGGGCGCGTCTTCATGAAGCCCGCCGAGTGCCCGTTCCGGGCCGCCGCGCGGGAGATCGAAGCGCTGCGCCGCCGGACGCCCCTGATCGTGGTGGATATCCACGCCGAAGCGACATCGGAGAAGATCGCGCTGGGGCGCTATCTCGACGGCAGGGCGACCGCGGTCATCGGGACGCACACGCACGTCCAAACGGCCGACGAGCGCCTCCTCCCCGGCGGGACCGCCTACATAACCGAGGCGGGGATGACCGGGCCCACCGAGTCCGTCCTGGGGCGGGAGATCGGGGCGGTCGTCAGGCATTTCGTCACCCAGCTCCCCGAGCGGTTCGAGGTCGCAAGGGGGGGGGTCGAGTTCCAGGGGGTTATCGTCCGCGCCGACGAAAGGACGGGAAGGGCGGAGTCGATAGAGCGGGTGAGGGAGCGTGTCGCAGTCGCCGGCCCCGGCGGGGGCGGGGCGCCGGGGGGGGAAGGGGATTGAAGCGGGGCCGGCGGCACGGGCCGGCGGCGGGGCGGGGGGAAACCGGCCCCGGGAAGGAAACCATGGCGCAGGCGCCTGGGAGAAAGGTATACCGCATCGCCGAGATCACCAGGGAGATCAAGGTCCTCCTCGAGGGGCGCTTCCCCGGCGTCTGGGTCGAGGGGGAGATCTCCAACATCAGGCGCCCGGGCTCCGGCCATGTCTATTTCACCCTCAAGGACGAGGAGAGCCAGCTGCAGGCGGTGCTCTACAGGGGGCAGGCGGCGCGGATCGCATTCGATCTGAGGGACGGGCTCGATGTCGTGGCGTTCGGAGATATCTCGGTCTACGAAAAGGGCGGGCGCTACCAGATCACGCTCTCCGAGATCGAGCCGAAGGGGGTGGGGGCGCTCCAGGTGGCCTTCGAGCAGTTGAAGGAACGCCTTCGGGGGGAGGGGCTCTTCGATCCGGCGCGGAAGAGGCCGATCCCGCTCCTGCCTCGGAGGATCGGCATCGTGACATCGCCGTCGGGGGCGGCGATCCGCGACATACTCAGCGTCATCGAACGCCGCTTCGCGAACGTGAGCATCCTCGTCAGCCCCGTGCGCGTGCAGGGGCAGACGGCCGCCGCGGAGATCTCCGCGGCGATCGAGGGTCTGAATCGCATGGGGGACGTGGACGTGATCATCGTGACGCGCGGCGGCGGCTCGCTGGAGGACCTGTGGGCTTTCAACGAGGAGCAGGTGGCGCGCGCCATCGCCGGGTCGGGAATACCGGTGATCTCGGCCGTCGGGCACGAGATAGATTTCACCATAGCCGATTTCGTCGCCGACCTCCGCGTCCCGACGCCGTCGGCGGCGGCCGAGCTCGTCGTAGCGAAGAAATCGGAGCTCCACGAGCGTGTCAAGACGCTATTCTCGAGGGTCGACTCCGCCGCGCGGGCCGCGATCGCGGATCTGCGGCGGCGCCTCATCGTGTGCGCGCAGAGCCGCGTCCTCCGGGCCCCCGAGAACGTCGTGCGGCAGTATCAGCAGCTCATCGACGAGCTCGACGGGCGGCTCGGGCGATCGTTCCGGCATCGCCTGGAGCTGGGGCGCGCGGGCCTCGCCGGCCTCGCCGGCCGCCTGGAGTCGCTTAGCCCGGTGTCGATCCTGTCCCGCGGCTACAGCGTGCTCTTCCGCGCCCGGGACGGCGCCGTGGTCACCGGGTCGTCGCAGCTGCGCCGGGGCGAGGGGGTGCGCGCGAGGCTGGCCCGCGGCGGTTTCACCGCCACGGTGGACGAAATCATTGACTGAGGGAGGGTGCGGCGCTAGCATGAGACAGGGGGGCGGCCCGGATCGGCGTCGGGCGGCCGCCCGCCAGCAGGCGCGCCGGCCCCCCCGTGCGGGGGGCGCCGGCGCCCGGAGGAACGCGATGCCCAGGGAGAAGGAGGGGAAGCCGGGTTTCGAGGAGGCGCTGAAGCGCCTCGAGGAGATCGTGGCGGCGATGGAGGGCGGGGATCTCCCGCTCGACCAGGCGCTCGAACGGTACGAGGAGGGGGTGCGCCTCAGCCGCCTATGCGCGGCGACGCTCGACGACGCAGAGAAGAGAATCGAGATGCTGGCGAAGGGCGGGGACGGAAAGACGGAGACGAGGCCGTTTACGCCGGCGGCGGGCGGCGACGACGCAGGGGCGGCGGCGCAGCGCCCCGCCGGGAAGAGGGCCAGGGATGAAGGGATGTTCCTCCTGTGATGCCGCAGGCCGTTCCAGGGAGAGGGGATTGACACCCCGCGGGTTCACGATGGGGCCGGACGCAGATGCAGCGGTATCTTGACGAAATAAGCTCCCCAGAGGACCTCCGGCAGCTCCTGCCGGGCGAGCTTCCGGCGGTAGCGCGCGAGGTGCGCGACCGCCTCATCGGCGTCGTCTCCGCCAACGGCGGGCACCTCGCATCGAGCCTGGGCGCGGTGGAACTCACGATCGCCCTCCACTACGTATTCGACACGCCGCGCGACGCGATCGTATGGGACGTCGGGCACCAGGCGTACGCCCACAAGCTGCTCACCGGGCGGAACCCCTCCTTCGACACGCTTCGCCGCGCGGGGGGCGTCGCGGGCTTCCCGCGGCGCGACGAGAGCGTCCACGACGCCTTCGGCGCGGGGCACGCGAGCACCGCCGTCTCCGCCGCGCTCGGCCTGGCCGCCGCCCGCGACGCCCGCGGGGGGGACGGGAAGGTCATAGCGATCATCGGGGACGGCTCGCTCACCGGCGGGCTCTGTTACGAGGGCCTCAACAACGCCGGGCTCCGCTCCAGGAACCTCATCGTGATCCTCAACGACAACGCGATGTCGATCTCCCGCAACGTCGGGGCCATCTCCGCCTACCTGAACCGCCTCATGTCCTCGCCGATCTACAATAGGGTCAGGTCGGAGATGCAGGCGATCGTGAAGGGGATCCCGGGGATCGGGGCCCGGATGTTCGAGACGGCGCGGAAGATGGAGGAGAGCCTCAAGAACATGATCGTGCCGGGGATCGTCTTCGAGGAGATAGGGTTCCGCTACTTCGGCCCCGTCGACGGCCACGACATCCCCAGGCTGGTGGACATGCTCCGGCGGCTAAAGAAGATCGAGGAGCCCCTGATCCTGCACGTGCGCACGGTGAAGGGAAAGGGGTACGAGCACGCCGAGCGGCACCCGGAATATTTTCACGGGACGGACCCGTTCGACATCGCCACGGGGAGGCCGAAGACCGGGAACGGCGGCGAGACCTGGGCGGGGGCGATGGGAGGGGCGCTCGTCGAGGCCGCCAGAAAAGACCCCTTGATCGTCGCCATCACGGCGGCGATGGCGGGGGGGACCGGGCTCTCGGCCTTCGCGAAGGAGTTCCCATCCCGCTTCTTCGACGTTGGGATCGCCGAGGGGCACGCGGCGACCTTCGCGGCGGGCCTGGCGGCGGGCGGCGCGCGGCCCGTGGTCGCCATCTACGCTACGTTCCTCCAGAGGGCGTACGACCAGCTCATCCACGACATATGCCTTCAGGGGCTTCCGGTAGTCCTCGCGGTTGACCACGCGGGGATAGTCGGTTCCGACGGCCCAACGCACTCGGGCCAGTTCGCCATCTCCTTCCTCAGGCATATCCCCCGTCTCTCCGTCATGGCGCCGTCGGACGGGGCGGAGCTCCGCGCGATGCTCGCATGGGCGCTGGCGTCGGGGGGGCCGTGCGCCATCGTCTACCCGAAGGGGGCCGTGCCGAGTCCCGGCGCGGGGGCGCCCCGGCCCCCGATAGAGGCCGGGAAGGCGCGCGTGCTCAGGGAGGGGACGGAGGTCGCCATCGCGGCGGCGGGCGCCATGGCGGGCGTAGCCGCCGCCGCCGCCGACATCCTCGCGGGGAAGGGGAAATCGGCCTGCGTGATCGACGCGAGGTTCGTGAAGCCGCTCGACCGCGGAAGCATTCTCTCCGCGGCGCGAAGGACCGGAAGGATCGTGACGATCGAGGAGAACTCGCTCGAGGGCGGCTTCGGGAGCGCCGTGCTCGAACTCCTCGATGAGGCGCGTCTCGGGGGCGTGGAGACGGAACGGTTCGGGATCGGGGACTGTTTCGTCGAGCAGGGCGGCCGCTGGGAGATCATGGCGGCCCTCGGCCTCGACGCGGCCGCCGTCGCCGCCCGGATCATGGAGAGGTTCTGGCCGTCCTGACCCGCGGCGGCCGGGCGCATCGACCCGCATGAAGACACGGCTCGACAGGCTGCTGGTGGAGAGGGGCCTATTCGACAGCGGAGAGAAGGCGCGCCGCGCGATCATGGCCGGGGTGGTGCGCGTGGACGGCGACGCGGCGGCGAAACCGGGGAAGGCGGTTGACCCCGGCTGCGCCATAGCCGTCTCCGCCCCCCAGCGGTTCGTCGGGAGGGGCGGGGAGAAGCTCGCCGCCGCGCTCGAGCGCTTCGACGTCGTCGTCGCGGGGCGGGAGTGCCTCGACGTAGGGGCCTCGACGGGCGGGTTCACGGACTGCCTGCTGCAGGCCGGCGCCGCCGCCGTGGCCGCGGTTGACGTGGGGCGGGGGCAGCTCGCCGCGCGCCTCCGGGCCGACCCGCGGGTCACCGTCATGGACCGGGTGAACGCCAGGACCCTGGCGCGCGAAGCCCTGCCGCACGAGGCCGGCCTTGTCACCGTGGATCTCTCATTCATATCCCTCGACAAGGTCGTGCCCGTCCTCGCGCGCATCATGCCGCGCGGGGCCGAGATGCTGGCCCTCGTCAAGCCGCAGTTCGAGGCGGGCCGGGCGGAGGTCCGGAGGGGGGGCGTGGTGAGGGACTCGCGCGTCCATACCCGCCTCATCTGGCGCGCCTGCGTGATGGCCGAGGAGAGCGGGCTGGAGGTCAGGGGGATCATGGAGTCGCCGCTTCTCGGGCCGGCCGGGAACAAGGAATTCTTCATGTACGCGAGGAAGCCGTGAAGGGGCGGGGGGCGCGGCGCCGCAAGACGAGAACCGTCGCCCTCGTGGTGAACGCCGTCAAGAGGGGGGCGAGGGATGCGGCATCCGAGATAGCGCGCCTCGTCGCCCGCCGGGGCGCCCGCCTGATCGCCGACCCCGGGACCGCCAGGCTCCTCGGCGACACGCGAATCTCCAGGGACGACCGCGGGATCAGGGCGGAGGCCGACCTCGCGGTGAGCGTCGGGGGGGATGGAACCGTCCTGAGGGCCGCGCGGATCATAGCGGGCAGCCGGATCCCGCTCCTCGGCATCAACCTCGGCGGCCTCGGATTTCTCACGGCGTCGGCGCGCGCCGGGGCGCGGGAGTGCGTAGCCGCCGCCCTCGCCGGGAGATGCCGCAGCGAGGAGCGTATGATGCTCGAGGTCTCCCTCGCGCGCGGGGGCAGGGAGATCTGCTCCCACGCGGTCCTGAACGACGCGGTGATCTCGAAGGGGGCCGTCTCGCGCCTGATGGCCCTCGACGCGTTCGTGGGCGAAGAGTACCTCGTCACCTACGTTTCCGACGGCCTCATCATTTCGAGCCCCACCGGCTCTACGGCGTATTCGCTGTCGGCGGGCGGGGCGCTTGTCAACCCGGATATGGATGCTATAATGCTCACGCCGATCTGCCCCCACATGCTCACGAACCGGCCCATGATCGTTCCCGGATCGAAGACGGTCCGGGTTCGGATCTCGACCCGCGGCAGGGACGCCGCGCTCACGCTAGACGGCCAGGAGAGCAGGGCGCTGCTGGACGGCGATGAGGTGGCGGTGTCCGGCGGGGGGACGAGGCTCACGCTCCTCGCCTCCCCGCGCAGGACTCACTATCAGCTGCTTCGGGAGAAGCTGCACTGGGGGGGGCGGTCGCTTCATGGCTAAGGTAATAATAGACACCAGGCGATGCAAGGGGTGCGAGCTCTGCGTGGACGCGTGTCCGCAGGGCGTCATAGCCATGTCCAAGTCCCTCAACGACAAGGGGGTCCACTTCGCCCAGCCGGCGCGCCTGGAGGATTGCACAGGGTGCGGCCTCTGCGCGATCATGTGCCCCGAGGCGATCATCGAGGTGGAGAGGGAAGAGGCGCAGGGACAGGGGCCGCCCGGCCCGGCCCATCGCGGGTCGGGCGCGCGGTCATAACGCGGTGGCGGAATGGCCAAGAAAAGCCTGATGTGCGGCAACGAGGCCCTCTCGGAGGCCGCTATAGAGGCGGGGTGCCGCTGTTACTTCGGCTACCCGATCACCCCGCAGAACGAGGTCACCTCCTACATGTCGCGGAGGATGCCGGAGGTGAACGGGCAGTTCGTGCAGAGCGAGAGCGAGCTGGCCGCCATCAACATGGTCTTCGGCGCGGCCGTGGTCGGGGCGCGCGCGATCACCTCCTCATCGAGCCCCGGGATCAGCCTCATGCAGGAGGGGATCTCCTACCTGGCCGGGTGCGAGCTCCCGGCGGTCATCGTGAACATCATGCGGGGCGGCCCCGGCCTGGGCAATATCGGCCCCAGCCAGGCGGACTATTTCCAGGCGACGCGCGGGGGCGGCCACGGCGACTACCGCACGATCGTCCTCGCCCCGTCAAGCGTCCAGGAGCTCGTCGACCACGTCTTCCTGGCGTTCGACCTTGCCGACAAGTACCGGAATCCCGTGATGATCCTGGGCGACGGCGTCCTCGGGCAGATGGTGGAGCCGGTGGAGATCGCGGGGAGGCACGTCGCGCGCCGTCAGGCCAAGGAATGGGCCCTCACCGGATGCAGGGGGAGGGCGCCCAACAAGGTGCGCTCGCTCATCCTGGGCGAAAACGAGCTGCTCGAGCACAACCGGAGACTCCAGGAGAAGTACCGGCAGATCGAGGAGGGTGAGATGCGCTCGGAAGCGGTTGAGGCCGGAGACGCGGAACTGCTCCTGGTCGCCTACGGTACTCCTTCGCGCACCTGCCGCGCGGCGCTCAGGGAGTTTCGACAGAGGAGGTACAGGGTCGGCCTCTTCAGGCCCGTCACCCTCTGGCCCTTCCCCTCCGCGGCGCTGGCCTCGGCGGCGAAGGATGCGCGGGCCGTCCTGGTCGTCGAGATGAGCGCCGGGCAGCTGATCGAGGATGTGCGCCTCTCCCTCGCGGGCCGCGCCGTTCCGATCGACCTGCTGGGCAAGCCGGGGGGGGAGGTGCTCCAGGGGGCCGAGGTGGACGCGGCCATCGAGAAGGCGATCTCGATGCACGGGTTGAAAAGGAGGTAGCCGCGGGGCGCGGGGGAGCGCGCCGGCGGATATGGACGGGGCAATGAAATCGAAGATCACCAGGCCGGAGAGCCTGAAAAACGTCGAGACGCACTACTGCGCAGGCTGCGGGCACGGGATCGTCCACCGGCTGATCGCCGAGGTCGTGGATGAACTCGGCATCCGGGAGCGCGTGGTGGGCGTCGCGCCGGTGGGATGCGCGGTGCTCGCCTACGACTACTTCAACTTCGACGTCAGCGAAGCGGCGCACGGGCGCGCCCCGGCGGTCGCCACGGGGATGAAGCGGGCGCGGCCGGATCTCATCGTCTTCGCCTACCAGGGGGACGGCGACCTCGCCGCCATCGGCACGGCCGAGATCATCCACGCGGCGAACCGCGGCGAGGGGATCACGGTCATATTCGTCAACAACGGCGTCTACGGGATGACCGGCGGCCAGATGGCCCCGACCACCATGATCGGCCAGAAGACGGAGACCTCCCCCCGGGGGAGGATCGCGGAGAGCGAGGGGAACCCGATCAGGGTCGCCGAACTTCTCACCCAATTCGACGGCGTCAAGTTCGTCGAGCGCTGCACCGTATCCAAGCCGCACAATGTCTTGAAGGCACGGGCGGCGATCAAGGCCGCCCTCCAGATCCAGGTGGAGGGGAAGGGGTTCGGTTTCGTGGAGATACTCTCGCCGTGCCCCACGTACTGGGGCCTTCAGCCGCGCGTCGCGATGAAGATGATCGACGAGAGGATGACCGAGGTCTTCCCCCTCGGCCGTTACAAGAACGTCTACGCGCAGGCGGCGGCCAGGTAGCGCCGCACGCAGCGGGGATGGGGCGAGTGCAACAGGAACGCCTGATCATCGCAGGCTTCGGCGGGCAGGGGATTATGTTCATGGGCAAGCTCCTCTGCTGCGCCGGCATGCTGGAGGGCCGGCACGTCACCTACATGCCGTCTTACGGGGCCGAGGTCCGCGGCGGCACCGCCTATTGCAACGTCATCGTCTCCGACGAGGAGATCCCTTCCCCCGTCGTCGCCGAGCCCACGGCCGCGATCATCATGAACACCCCATCCCTCATCAAGTTCGAGCCGATGCTCGCCAAGAAGGGCCTTATCATCATCAACTCGGCCCTCGTCGACCGGCCGGCAAAGCGCAGGGACGTGGAGCCGATCCACATTCCGGCGACCAACATAGCGGATCGCCTCGGGAACACCCGCGTCGCCAACATGGTCGCCCTGGGGGCGTTCCTCGCGAAGAGGGATGTCGTGCAGATGCAGACCGCCCTCGCCGCGGTTGAGGAGATGCTCCCACCGTACCGCCGGCACCTCGTCGAGATCAACCGCCAGGCGCTCGGCGAGGGGAAGTCGTTCGTCGAGTCCCGAAGCGCCGACGCCATCTGGGGCAAGATCACCCGCGGATTCGGATTCGGATGAACGCGAATCCATCGCACGGCACCCCTGTCCGCGTCCGATTCGCCCCGAGCCCCACCGGGCACCTCCACATCGGCGGCGCCCGGACAGCCCTCTTCAACTGGCTCTTCGCGCGCCGCCTCGGCGGGGCGTTCATACTCCGCATCGAGGACACCGACCTGCAGCGCTCGACCAGGGCCTCCGTCGACGCCATCGTCGACAACATCCGCTGGCTCGGCCTCGACTGGGACGAGGGGCCGCACCTCCAGTCGGACCGCTTCCCCCTCTACGCCCGTCACGCGGAGCGCCTCCTGAAGGAGGGCAAGGCGTACGCCTCCGATGAGAAGAGGGGGTCGAGGCCGGCGGTCATATTGAGGAGGCCGGAGGGGGGGATAGCGGTGGACGACCTCGTCCACGGCCGGATCGTCTTCCCCGCGGACGCCGTGGGCGACCTCGTCCTCATGAAATCCGACGGGACGCCCACGTACAATTTCGCCTGCGTCGTCGACGACGCCGAGATGCGGATCACGCACATCATCCGCGGCGACGACCACCTGAGCAACACCCCGAAGCAGATCCGCCTCTACGCGGCGCTGGGCCTCCCCACCCCCCTCTTCGCGCACGTCCCCCTCATCATGGGGCCGGACGGCTCGCGCCTCTCCAAGCGGCACGGGGCTACTTCCGTGGGGCAGTTCCGCGAGGAGGGGATACTGCCGGAGGCGCTTGTGAACTTCCTGGCGCTCCTCGGCTGGTCGCCGGGGGACGACCGCGAGATCATGACGATCAAGGAGCTCGTCGCGGCCTTCTCCCTCGACCGGGTGAACAAGAAGAGCGCCGTCTTCGACACGAGGAAGTTGGAGTGGCTGAACATGCAGTATTTCAAGAGGAAGGCGCCGGGGGAGGTCGCCCGGATGGCGGTCCCGTACCTCGCGGCGTTCGGGGTGCCGCCGGGGGCGGTCCAGGCGGACCGGATGGAGGCGGCTGTCCGCCTTCTCGGGGAGAGGTTCAGGACGCTCCGCGACCTCGCCGACAAGGCGCACTATTTCTTCACCGACTTCCCCGTCGTGGATCCGAAGGCGTTCAGGAGGCATATGCACGCGGCGGGGGCGGGGGGGATCCTGTCGGAGGTCGCCGACCGAATCGAGCGCCTCGCCGAGTTCACCCCCGACTCCATCGAACCTGTCATCCGCGGTATCATCGCCGCGCGGGGCGTGAAACCGGGGGAGGTCATACAGCCGGTGCGCGTAGCCGTTTCCGGCCGCGCCGAGACGCCCGGCATCTTCGAGACGATGTCCCTCATCGGGAAGGAAAGGGTCGTAGCTCGGCTGAGGAGGGCGCCGCTCCTGGATCTTCCCGGCGACGGGCCCGGGGCGGAAGGGGGGGGCGCGTGAACCGCCGCAGGGCCGGAGATTCCGGCGGGGCGAACCCGGTCCCGGCGAGGGATTTCGTCCGGCAGATCGTCGCGGAGGACGTCGCCGCCGGCAGGCACGGCGGGCGGGTGGTGACCCGCTTCCCCCCCGAGCCGAACGGCTATCTCCATATCGGTCACGCCAAATCCATCTGCCTCAACTTCGGCGTCGCGGCGGAGAACGGCGGCAGGTGCCACCTCCGATTCGACGACACCAACCCCGAGAAGGAGGAGGTCGAGTACGTCGAGTCGATCATCCGCGACGTCCGCTGGCTCGGCTTCGACTGGGGGCCCCACCTCTACTACGCCTCCGACTATTTCGAGCGGCTATACGGCTACGCGGTGGAGATGATACGCCGGGGGAAGGCGTATGTGGACAGCCTCAGCCCCGGGGAGATACGGGAGTACCGCGGTACGCTCACCGAGCCGGGCAGGGAGAGCCCCTACCGCTGGCGCCCCGCCGCGGAGAGCCTGGACCTGTTTGCGAGGATGCGCGCGGGGGAGTTCCCGGACGGCGCGCACGTGGTGCGCGCCAGGATCGACATGGCCTCCCCGAACCTGAACATGCGCGATCCGACGATCTACCGTATCCGCCGCGCCTCCCACCACCGCACGGGTGACGCCTGGTGCGTTTACCCGATGTACGACTTCGCCCACTGCCTCTCCGACTCGATCGAGGGGATCACGCACTCGATCTGCACGCTTGAGTTCGAGGACCACCGCCCGCTATACGACTGGATCCTCGACGCGCTCGGGGTCGACTGCCGCCCGCGGCAGGTCGAGTTCGCCCGTCTCAACCTCAGCCGAACCGTCCTGTCGAAGCGAAGGCTTCTCGAGCTCGTGGAGGGGGGGCACGTGGAGGGGTGGGACGACCCGCGCATGCCGACGCTCTCGGGCCTCCGCCGGCGCGGCTACACGCCCGAGGCGATCAGGGATTTTTGCGACCGGATCGGCGTCGCGAAGACGGACAGCACGGTGGATATCGCCCTCCTCGAGCATTGCCTGCGCGACGACCTGAACAGGCGCGCCCCCCGGCGGATGGCGGTGCTCAGGCCGCTCCGCCTCGTAATCGAGAACTACCCGGAGGGGAAGACGGAGGAGCTCGACGCTGTGAATAATCCAGAGGACCCCTCCTCCGGGACGAGGAAGGTCCCGTTCTCGCGGGTGCTCTACATCGAGCGGGATGACTTCAGGGAGAATCCGCCCAAGAAATACCACCGCCTCGCGCCCGGCGCGGAGGTGCGCCTGCGCTACGGCTACCTCGTCAGGTGCACCGGATTCACGAAGGACGGGCGGACGGGCGAGGCGGCGGAGATACGCTGCGCGTACGACCCGGCCACGAGGGGGGGGCACGCCCCCGACGGGAGGAGGACCAGGGGGACAATACACTGGGTTTCGGCCGCGCACGCCGCGGCGGCCGAGGCGCGTCTCTACGACCGCCTGTTCACGGTGGACGACCCGCAGGGCGGGGGGGATGGGGCGGGGTACAAGGCGTTCCTGAACTCGGCCTCGCGCGAGGTCATCACCGGCTGCCTTGTCGAGCCGTCCCTTGCGTCGGCTCCCGCCGGCACCCGCTTCCAGTTCGAGCGCCTGGGCTATTTCTGCGCCGACCCCGACTCCTCCCCGGCGCGCCCCGTCTTCAACCGCACCGTGCCACTCCGCGACAGCTGGGGGAAGATCGAGAAGGCGCACGGGCAGACGGGGGGGTAAGCGCCCGCGTCGTAGGCGGCGCCGAAGGGCACCCGCGCGGGGCGAGTCGGCGCCGAGGGGCTCCTCATGCTGAATATGCCGAACCTGATCACCCTGATACGGATCGCGCTGATACCGTGCTTCGTGGCGCTGCTGCTGCGCTACCGGGAGAGCGGCGGGGAGGCGCTGCGCTGGTGGGCCGTCGCGGCGTTCGCCGCCGCGATGGCGAGCGACGGGCTCGACGGCCTGATCGCCAGGCTGAAGAACCGGAAGACGCTCCTCGGCTCGTACCTCGACCCGCTGGCGGACAAGCTGCTGCTTCTCGCCGCGGTGGTCGTCCTGAGCGTGCGGATGGGGCGCCTGGCGAAGCTCCCGAGCTGGTTCCCGGTGCTCGTGATAAGCCGCGACGTCCTCATCGCCCTGGGCTCGCTGCTCGTCCACATGCTCACCGGCTCGCTCACCCCGCGCCCGAGCGCCGCGGGAAAGTGCGCGACCCTCCTCCAGATGACCACCGTCGTCTGGGTCCTGTGCGGGTGGCCCCATCTCGCCGTCTTCCTGTACGCGGCGTCCGCCTTTACCGTGATCTCGGGAGTCGGCTACCTGATCGACGGGCTCCGGATCCTCCAGCGGTCGGCGCCCGCGGCGGGGGGGTGAGCGCGGCCCCAGGGGAGTCGATATGCGCACCGTCGTCCTCGTCGGAAGGCCGAACGTCGGCAAATCCGCCCTTTTCAACCGGATGGCCGGCCGCCGGATCGCGATCGTCGACCCGACGTACGGGATGACGCGCGACCGGATCTGCGCGACGGCGGCTTGGGGGGGGCGGCGCTTCACCGTAGTCGACACGGGCGGGATCGACTTCGACTCCTCGGACAATATCCGCGAGATGGCCAGGCGGCAGGCCCGTCTCGCCATCGAGCAGGCCGACGTCATTCTCTTCGTGACGGACGCGATCGAGGGGCTCGTGCCGCTCGACCGTGAGATCGCCGCCGTGCTGCGCGGCGCAGGGAAGCGGCTCATAGTCGCCGCCAACAAGGCGGACAACGAGGCGATAGAAACGGCGGCGGGGGATTTCCACCGGCTGGGATTCCCCGACGTTTTCCCCGTATCCGCCGCGCACGGGCGCGGGATGGGAGCGCTTCTGGACGCGATCCTCGCCGCGATCGGGAAGGGGGATGCGGGGGAGGAGGCGGGGGAGACGCTGCGGGTGGCCGTGGTGGGAAGGCCCAACGTCGGAAAATCCTCGTGGGTGAACCGCGTCCTGCGCGAGGAGCGGATGATAGTGGACGCAAGGCCGGGGACGACGCGCGACGCGGTGGACACGCGCGCGGCGTGGCGGGGGAAGGGGCTCACCCTGATCGACACCGCCGGGATCAGGCGGGAGGGGAAACTCAGGGAGGCGGCTGAGCACCACAGCCTTGCGCGCACGCGCGCAAGCGTGAAGAGGTGCGACGTGGCGTTCATGATGATCGACGCGCTCGACGGGGTGGCGGCGCAGGAGGAGAGGCTCGCGCGAACCATTCTCGACGAGGGGCGGGGGTGCGTTCTCGGCGTCAACAAGTGGGACCTCGTCCGCGACGCCGACATGCGCCGCTACCGGGAGCGGCTCTGGGAGAGGATGCGCTTCTTCGACCATGTCCCGGTCGTCTTCCTCTCGGCGAAGAGCGGGCGCGGGGTGGAGCGATCCCTCGACGCCCTCTTTCTCGTCCGCGAGCAGACGGGGAAGCGGATCGCGACGCCGATCCTCAACAGGCTTCTCCGCCGGGCGTGGGAGCGCACGCCGCCGGCCTCGCTCAAGGGGAAGCGCTGCCGCCTCTACTACGCCGCCCAGACGGGGGTGAGGCCCCCCGCCTTCTCCCTCTTCGTGAACAACCGCGACCTCGTCGAGGGGCGGTACGCGAACTACCTCTCTAACTCCCTGCGCCGCGCCTTCGGGTTCGAGGGGGCGCCGCTCCGCCTCAAGTTCAGGAACCGCCGCGGCTAGATGCCGGAGCCCCCTAGGCCGGCCTCAAAGATGATGTAAGCAGATGGGGAATGTTGTATACTGCCGCCCCGGGAAGGCGAGTATGACGGCCGTCAAAATAATGGCGCTCTGCGCGGGCGCGTACCTGATAGGCTCGATCCCTACGGCGTACCTCATGGGTCGCGTCCTCAAGGGGATCGACATCAGGGGGCACGGCAGCGGGAACGTCGGCGCCACCAACGTGATGCGCGTCCTGGGGACGCAGGCGGGCGTCGCCACGCTCGCGATCGATCTGCTGAAGGGGTACCTCGTGGTGGGCCTTCTCGCCCCGCTCGCGTGCCCCGATCCATCGCGGCTGCCGGCGGCTAGGATCCTCGGCTGCGTGGCGGTCGTCGCGGGCCACAACTGGATGATCTTCCTCCGCTTCAGCGGCGGCAAGGGGGTGGCCACCACGGCGGGGGCGCTGCTGGCGATGATGCCGCTCGTCGCGGTTTCCATCTTCGGGATATTTGCCGTGATCGTGGCGCTCACCCGTTACGTATCGCTCGGCTCGATAGCGGCGGGGGTATGCATACCGGTCTTCGCCTGGGCGTACGGGCAGCCGCCGGCGTACCTCTGGTTCGCCGCGGCGCTCGCCGCCGCGCTCATCCTGAAACACCGCGCGAACATATCGCGCCTCCTCGCGGGCACGGAGAAGAAACTCGGGAGCAGGACGGAGAGGGTGGCACGATGAGGCGCGCGGCGATTCCCTCCCCCCCCAGGGTCGCGGTCCTCGGCGACGGCGGATGGGGGACCACGCTGGCGATCCTCCTCCACAGGAAGGGGGCGGATGTCGCCCTCTGGGGCGCGTTCCCCGATCACGTCGACTATCTCAGGCGGAAGCGGATCAACAGGAAGTTCCTTCCGGGCGTTCCCATCCCGGTCGCCCTGAAGATAACCGCCTCGCTCGAGGAGGCGGCCGCGGACCGCGAGGTGATCGTCGCGGCGATCCCGTCGCACCACATGCGGTCCGTTTGCCGGCGGCTCGCGCCGGTCCTCTCCGGCGGCCGCCGCCCGGGGCGGCGGCTTGTCGTCAGCGGGTCGAAGGGGATCGAGACGCGCACCCTCATGCGGATGTCCGAGGTGATCGCCCAGGAGATCCCCGGCGTCCGCGTCGCCGTGCTCTCCGGCCCGAGCCATGCGGAGGAGGTCGCCAGGGAGATCCCCACGACGGTGGTCGCGGCATCGGGGCATCCGCCCAGCGCGCTCGCGGCGCAGCGGCAGCGCCAGAAGCAGCAGCCAATACTTCGACAGCGGAAGCCCGCCGCCGAATCGGGTTGGTTTTTGCGCATGCGTCGACAGGCCCACGTTGTCCCTCAAGCGACGATGTGATCGTTGTTCGGCCAAAGCGGGCAGTAGTGTACATGACAACGCACGCCGGTGCAACTGTCACACCTATTGATGAGTGATTTGGCGAGTGATTCGCCGCAGAGCGCAGCGGGCGAACCCTCGGCGAGTCCGCCATACTTATTCGAGGCGACGTGAGAGCTGCATATCGTGGCTGTCG
>ERZ1026792.1412-NODE-1412-length-15204-cov-2.631558_pt1 | contig 15204 bp, 8 predicted proteins | sample MGYA00520884_ERZ1026792 | MGnify/ENA primary metagenome ERZ1026792 (study PRJEB33270, sample SAMEA104284473) | anaerobic digester metagenome | biome: Anaerobic digester microbiome; feature: mesophilic sludge digester; material: Anaerobic digester biomass | place... | reverse complement strand
CGGGAGGCCCGTCACGCACGTCGCCCGGCCCTTGGAGGGACCCAGGCCGTGTACTCGCGCGGCAGGGGGCGATGCAATCCCCTGTGCACAAGCCGGCGAAGTGAGCGCGGCCGTGGCTCGGCCTCGCGTTCCCGTGCCTGCCGCTCGTCGGCCGACCTCGTGGCCGCTCTGCGCCCCGCCCTGGTCGAGGCCTGGTGCTGCAGCCTGGCGCGGGACCCTTACGGGCTCCTGGGCCTCGACGAGGCCGACCGCCAGGAGGCCTCGGCCCTCTTGCTGGACGCCGCGGGCGGCCTGCCTGCCCTCGCCACACGGCTGGCAGCGGCTGGGCTGCCGGACAGGGATCCCGATGGCCGTTTCCTCCTGGACGCCCTGGAGGCCGTGGCCCTTACCGGCGAAGAACCGGCCCCGTGGAGCAGCGAAGGCGACGGCCCGGCCAACCTGTCCGCCGTTGCCGCCCTGCTCCGCGACGCCTTTACCGTGCGAGACCTGCGCCGCTTCTGCCAGGAGCACCCCACTTTCCAGCCCGTCCTCCTGGAGTTTCCAGACGCGGGTCTGAACGACATGATTTATGTCTTGCTGGACTACTGCACGCGGCATGACCTGTGCGGCGAACTCCTGGCCCAGTTGCGGCACCACAACCCGCGGCAATATGAGGGTCACCGGCCCGCCCTCGAAGGCGCCGCGCCCTTGCGGTTCCCGGACGCCCTTCCCCACTGGTTCTTGCTGCGGCCGTGGGGTAGCCGCCACACCTTTCTCCTGGTCGACCTGTGGGGCGAGGATGGAGGCGCGGAGAAGGTCGTGCTGGAGGCTTTTTTCGAGCGTTGGCTGCCATGCCTGGCGGCCAACAACCTGCTGCCCAAGCTGTTCGTGGCCCGCGAACCGGCCCGTTGTCCCCTGGCGCCCGTCTATGTGTCCTGGGACCGGGTTGCCCTGAGCGCGCTGCTCCGCTACCGCCTGGAACGGGCGGGACTGGTCCTCAACGGGCACCAGCGAGCCATGGATGGCTGGATTGAGGACGTGCCAGATGCAGGTGCGGTGCTGGTCCGAGCCGCCGACGGTTGTCCGGCGCGCCTCGTCCGCCTGGGCAATGCCCTGGTGCGACGCATGGCGCAAGCCTCGCCGCCAACGCGTGAGGAGTTCTGGCAGATGATCTCCGGGGCCGACATTCCAATGTGACTCGGCCGCGGCGCTGCCGGCACGTCGCTGTGCCCGGCAACAATCTTGAATGGCGGGAGCAAGGCTGACCCATGGCGATTCCGGCGAGCCTGGACGTTGACCTGTTTGTCCTCCCCAAGGGAGCGTACGAGTTTGTCCTCGCACGCTTCAAACGTTGGGAGGAGGCTCACCCCGGGGAAGCAAGGAGAGAGCTATGGAGGATTGGCCTCCACCGCCGCCCACTGGCGCCCGGCGACCAGGTCCTCAGCCTGGCCGGTGAGCGGGGCGCCGGCAAGACCTGGCTGCTGCAATACCTGGCCCAACACGATCGCCACCTGTCGCCGCGGGCCACTTACCTCGATCTCGAAGAACGGTTCGAACACGACGAGCCCGAGCGCTATCTCCAGGCAGTGCGCCGCAGGCTCGAGGAAAACGGCGATCCCAGGCGTGTCCTGTTGTTAGATGCCGTCCCGCCCCAGCTCGACGAACACCTGCGCGGCGTGGAGGACGAGGTCCTGAGGGTGTGCCTGGCGCAGCACTCCTCGCTGGTGATCATGGCCCTGGACCATCCGAGCCAGGTGTGCTGGCGCTCGCCCTCCCTGCGGGGCGGCGGCTATCATCAGATGGGCACCTTTCCGCCCCCCCTGACCCAGCGCCATTTCCAGCGGATGCAGCAGAGCGGCCTGCTGCGGCCGGGCTGCGAGGTAGGCGAGCTCCTCAAGGACACCACCGGCCTGCCCTTGCTCAACTACTTGCTGGCGACCCATCCCCGCATCGAAGCCTTCGAGCTGCTCCTGGAGCATTGGTTCTCGCGCATCCCCCTCGACGAGCGCGAGCGGGTGCGCCACTACCTGGTGGCGGTCTGCCTCCTGGAGGTTCTGGAGCACGGTTCCATTCAAAAGATGTTGGAAGTGTATTACCACTACATGCCCGATGCCGCCGGCTACCCGGCCCACGCCAGCGGCGTGCGCAACGTCCTGCAGAAGTATTGGTTGGCGCAGCCCATGCCCGGTTCTCCGGGCCGTATCACCCTGGTGAGCAGCGTGCGCCACGCTGTCGAGGAGCTGCTGAGAACCAGAGAACAATCGTTGCACCTCCTCCTCCTTGAAATGGCAAAAGTACTTTGTGGGAGCCGATCATGAATCTCACCGATCTAACCGCAGCACGGCGCATCCCCCTGATCGGGCGCCACGAGATCCTCCTGGAGATCGAGCGCCGGGTCAAGCGTGGCGGAACTCATTTGCTCTACTTCGAAGGCGAGGGAGGGATTGGCAAGACCGCACTTCTGGAGGCTGTGCTTCGCCAGGGCAAGGAGCGAGCCGAGTCGGGCTCCATCTTTGCCCGAAGCGTGGCGTGCCAGATCGTCGACCTGTACCACGTGGACACCCACACCCCCGAGGGCCTGATTCGACGCGTCATCCACGTGCTGGGCGATGAGGGGTTTGCGCAGACGATCCAGGTGCGGGAAGAGATCGATCGGGCCCGGGGCGTGGGCAACGTGGACCTGGCAGCCGAACGGGTCGGGCTTCTCCAGGAGACCTTTCTAGCCGAGTTCGAGGGCCTGGCCCACGAGGGCGTCCTCCTGGCCTTTGACACGCTGGAAGTGCTGGAGTACGAACACGCCGGGCTAGAGACGGAGCAGGGGCTGGAGGTTGCGCGCCTGAGCACCAGGGAATGGCTCTTTTCTACGTTCCTCTGCTCGCTGAAGAGCCACGTCGTGTTGCTCATGGCCGGACGCCCCGGCGACAGCGGCGCGCTCCTCGCCGAGGCCGCCAGGCAAAATCCCTTTCTCCAGTTCCGCCACGTGCAATTGGAAGCGCTGAATCTTGACGAGACGCGGGACTATCTGCAGACCATCGCCCGGGTAGAGGAGGAGCAGGGAGACGCCGACGCTGCCGCCCGGCTGTCGTCCTTTGCCGACGAGCGCGCCGAGATCGTCCACGTGCTGACCGCCGGCCGGCCCATCCTCCTGGCCCTGGTGTCGGATCTCGTCGCCCACGGCTGGCTCCTTCCCCCACCGTTTGGCCGCAGCGTCGAAGAGCTGCAGCAACAGGGCGCAGGGGCATGGTGGCCCGAGATCGAGTGGGCCCTCGTAGTGCGCATCCAGGAAAGCCCTACCCCCGTGGGCGACGTCATCCGTTCCCTGGCCTGGCTGCGCATGGGGGCCACCCCCGAGCTCCTTGCCCGGATCATGGGGCTCACGACCCCCGACGGCAAGTGGGACTATGATGCCGTAGAAGAGACGCTGGACCAGGTGACGAGCCTGACCCTGGTCAAGGTGCGGCCAGACGAGGGCCGAGTCTTTCTCCACGACGAGATGTACACCCTCCTGGAGCGATACGTGCTGTCGCAGGCGAGCCACGAGGAGCGGGAACGGGTGTACGAAGCTATCCTGGACTATTACCAGGACCAGGCCGAAGATCTGCGGCAGCAGATCGAGAAGGTGACTGGCCTGGCGCCGGGCTATTACGCACGGCTGCGCCGCACCTACGTAGAAGAGCTGCACTACCGGCTGCGCTACCGGCCCTCCCTGGGCTTTGCCTACTACTTCTGGCGCGCCGAAGAGGCTCTCAGCGGCCTGGACACCGAGCTGGACCTGATGCTCCGCGCCGAGCTGCTGCGCACCATCAAGCTCCTACAAGATACCGGCACCCTGGGCGAGCTGAGCCGCGAGGAACTGGAGGTGGACGCCGCCGTGCGTTGGGGCATCCGCAGCCTTTTCTTCCTGAACGATCCCCAGGGAGCGCTGGCGCTCTTTGAGCGGGTCCGCGAGCGCTGGGCCAGGAGCGCCGAGGAGCTGGGGCTGGCCTGGGTGCACCTCAAGCTCTATCGCGCCGTGGCCAGGATCCTGCGCGGCGAAGAGCAGGACTGGCGGGAGGCACGCGACCTGTTGCTGGAAGTGGAGCGCGAGTGCGACCAGGCCCTGGCCGGCCCGCCCGACGCCGCCGGGACCAGGGGGTTCCTCGCCTGGCTCCGGTCGCCGAGAGCACCCGTCGAGGCCGAGGCACGCGAAGGCCAGCGCTGGCGGGCCAGGATCCTGAAGGCCCTGGCCCTCAATTACCAGGGCTACCTCGACCGCCAGCAGGGACAGTACAAGGAGGCCGTGCGCCACTACCAGGCCTCGGCCATGCTGCAGCGCCGCCTTGGGATGGCCGGCCTGGCGGCCGTTCTCATCAACCTGTCCTACGCCATGGCCCTCATCGGCGAGTGCCACCACGCCCGCCTGCTCGCCGAAGAGGCCGAGCGCTGCGCTCGGCGCCACGGGCAGGACTATACACTGGCCGTGGCCCTCAACGTTCGCGCCCTGGTGGAGGAGTACGACGGCCACCACACGGCCGCGCTGCGCTTTACCGACAATGCCCTGACCATCGTTCGCGGCCTGCGCGCCCCCCGCGTGCGCGGCCTGATCTATCTCACCAGGGTGCGCGCCTGCCGGCACCTCATCGAGCCCGGAGCCGTCTACGACACGGGAGAGGAGCTCTTTGTCGAGCAGGCACTGAAAGAGGCCAACCAGGCGGTAAACCTGCTGAAGAACAACCCGCCGGACAGGGTGACGGCCCTCATCGAGCGGGGCTGCCTGCACCGCGAGATTGCCCGCCGCCACTACGACGCGGGAGACCACGTGGCCGCCCTCCAGGCGGCCCGCAGCGCCGAGCGAAACCTGGAGCGGACCGTGACCCTGGCCGGCGCCATGGACCTCTCCGACCAGCAGGCCCTGGCCTGGACCAGCCTGGCCTGGCTGTGGTACTATGCCGGGCACAACGATGAGGCCGATAATGCCCTCCAGGAGGCGGCCAGGTGCGTGCCGCCCGAATACTGCTTTCCGGCGTTGGCCCAGGCTCCCTGCCAGCACCGGCAGGAGGCGCGCCTGCCCTTCTGGACCACCCTGGGCGAGGGCGAGATGCTGAGGGCCAACATCGCCCTCGACGAATCGTTGCACAGCGACGACGAGGAGGCGAAAAGCGACAGGCTGAAAGAAGCGGTCAAGCACATCACCCTGGGCCTATCCTATTACGCCCAGGTTGCCAACCAATACTACGAGCTGACCCGGGCCGAGGAAAGGCTGCACAAGCGCATGGTCCAGGACCGGCCGAACATCGGCCTCTTGCACCGCTTCGCGCGCCAGGTGGCCACGGAGCAGGGGATTGAGCAGCCAACCCGCTTTCAGGAGTTCCTGGACCGCATGTTCGGGCCGGCTGATCTGTGGACGCCGTGAGTCAGCGCCCGGTGCGAGATCGAACAGGGAGCCCGCAATGCCCCGCGGCAGACGGTGTACTCCCCGGGGGGAAGAAGCTTACTCCCCCGCGTCCACCTCACAGGGGATGGACGCACGGTGCCTGGATGCTAGAATACATTGGGATTGGATGCGCAATGTGTAGAGCCGAGGGAACCATCCGAATCGATGGCTCCGGCACATCCGGGCCGATGACGCACCGGGTGGCCAATTGAGGATGAATATGCAAGACGAATCGCTGCCCAAGGTCCATAGCGCGACCAAGCACATGGCCCACCTGGCCCACTGTGACTGCGCCTGCGTCCTGGAGCCACCTCTTGGGCCCGTGGCGCCTTCCCTTTCGGGCCCCTGGACTACCGACACCAGAACGGTGTCGGTCGACCTGAAGCAGGAATGGCGAGCCTATTTCAATCCGCGGGGGCCCGTGGGTGTGGCCGTACTGAACCGTGCCGCCCAGCGCCTGCTCTCTCAATTCGAGCCCTCCGTCGTGCCCGATCGCCTTGCCGGCCAGCTGCCCGATATCCCCGAGCCGGCGCTGCAGCAGGTTGTCACCGACCTGGCTGCCATCGGACTGATACAGCCCCTGGAAGGTCAAGCGCCAGCACCGTGTTCGTCGACGACTCTGTCGGCCTGGCTGCACGTGACCGAGGCCTGCAACCTGGCCTGCCCCTACTGCTACGTGTCCAAGAGCCCGCGGGCCATGAGCTTTGACCTCGCCCGGCACGCCGCCACGCGCCTGGTCGAGATGGCACAGCGCTACGGCTACCGGAAGCTGCGCCTGAAATACGCCGGCGGCGAGCCGACCCTGCACTTTGGCCTCGTGCGCGAGGTGCACGGCCAGGCGTCGTACCAGGCCGAGCAGGCGGACATCGAGCTGGAAGAGGTGCTGCTGACCAACGGCGCCAGCGTGGCCGACGAGGTCCTGGACACCATCGCCGCCGCGGACATGCGCCTCATGGTCTCCCTGGACGGCGGGCCTGCGGCTCACGACCGCCTGCGGATGAGGCGCGAAGGCGATGGCACGTTTGGAGCCGTGGTGAGCACCATCGATCGCGCCCTGGCCCGCGGCCTGGTGCCAGACATATCCATCACCATCACGAGCCTGAACCTGGACGGCGTGGCCGGCGCCGCCCGCGTGGCGCTGGAGCGCAACCTGCCCTTTAACCTGAATTTCTACCGGGAGTGCACGCCGGCCGGGAAACAGGGGCGGCGAGAAGTGGAAACCCTCGCCCCGCCCCCCGGGCGGCTGGTGGCCGTCATCCTCGACCTCTTTGACCTGGTCCGCCAGTTCCCGGCCTATCCCCACCCCTTGAGCGGCATTCTGGACCGGGCACGCCTGGACCTGCCCCACGACGGGGCATGCTCCGCCGGTAGCGACTACCTGGTCGTCGGCGTGCGGGGTGCCATCGCCGGCTGCCAGATGCTCCTGGGCAGCCCCTGGGCAAACCTCTCCGACGAGGACCCCCTGGACGCCGTCCGGAAGCAGGGCCGGCTCATCTTTCAGCAGCCCGGCGAGGGGTCGGACTGCGCCCGATGCACCTGGCGCCGCGCCTGCGGCGGGGGCTGCCCCCTGCTGCGCGGCAGCGACCTGCACGACCGATACTGCGCGGTCTATCGCGCGCTCTTTCCCGAGCTGCTACGCCTGGAAGGCGAGCGGCTCCTGGCCATGGAACCCGCCCCCCTACCCTGACCCGCCCCCCTGTCGCCACAATCCAGCGGACCTTGCGGCCGCTCGCGCCGCGGCCCGCTGGATTGCGCCGCGCTAGGCCCGCACGGCCTCTGTCTGCACCTCGCGGCACCTGCTGGCGCGCCAGCGGCGGCCCAGCCACCTGGTGGCCGACAGGCCGGCGATCAGCGTGGCGGCAATGATGACGCCCTCGATGCCACCCGTCAGCGTGACCACGGGCAGGTGGAGGCCCACAAAGCGGCGCTCGGGCGTGAAATAGCGGGCCACCACGCCGGCCAGGTCCTCGGCCTCCACGGCGTCGAGGGCGGCCCGGTAATCGGGCACGGGATCGTCGGGGCCCAGGGCCGACGACCACTCGGCCAGCCACTTGGCCCGCGCCACGTTGTCTTCCATCGACAGGAGCCAGCGGCCCTTCAACGCCCTCTGAGCCACCGCCACCGTCCCCGCGCCGATCTCTCCCCGGCTGACGCGCTCCAGGTAGGTGTCGGCCTCCTTGCGAATGATCTCCTCATTGCCCGCCTTGGACGTCGTGGTGATGGCGAAATAGCCCGTGTCGTCAAATACGACGTTGGAAGCCGACAGCCCATACACCAGCCCCCGCTGGTAGCGAATCTCCCGCGTCAGGGCTCCCTCCACCAGGCTGGCCAGGATATCGAGGGCCGCCCGATCGGGATGGAAACGTCCCACGGTCCGCGCGCCGGCCACGAAACGAACCTGGTCGGTGGCCATGGGGCCGCGGACGACGACGTTGTGCGGGCCGAAGGCGGGCAGGGGCGGCGTCGCCGGCGGCTCGGGGCGTCCCCGGGGCTCCAGGTCTCCAAAGCGCGACACGGCCAGGGCCGCGGCGTCCTCCGGCCGCACGGCCCCCACCAGGATCAGGGTCGCGTTGTCGGGCGTGTAGTAGCGCTCGTAAAAACTCAGCAGGGCATCCAGATCCAGACGCTCCAGCGACTCGTCCTCCCCCGTCGTCCGCACGTCCAGGCTGGATTCGGGAAAGAGGGCCCGCTGCACAGCACGGTCCAACTCGTAGCCAAAGCCCAGGGATTCGAGGGCGTTCATTAGCCAGCCGTAGCGTCCCCATCGCTCCTGGAAGATCACCTGCCGCTCTTTTTCGAGCTTTGCGGGAAGAAACGCCGGGTGAAAGACAACCTGGGCCAGCCAGTCGAGGGCCAGGTCCTCGTCGCCGGCGGCCACGTGGGCGAAATAGGTGGTGCGCTCCTTATCGGTCCAACCGTTGTAGCGCCCGCCGTTGCGGGTGAGAACCTGCTTGAGCTGCTCCTCGGTCCAGCGATCGGTGCCGGTAAACACCATGTGCTCCACAAAATGGGCGACGCCGTTGTTCGTGCTGTCCTCGTAGCGCGAGCCGGCGTGGATCACCAGCAGGGCAGCCACCGATTGGCTTTCGGGACGGGGCTGTGCCCAGACGGCCAGGCCATTGGGCAGGGAATAGCGGTAGAGGGGAAAGGGCTCCTCCTGCACCTCGGGCGGCGGCACGGCCGCCGCGGGGCGCGCCGAGGCATGCACCGGGCCCGCCAGCGCCAGCAAGGCCAGGCAAGAGAACAACACCGTCGTAGACCTCATATTCACCTCGCATCATCGCGGTCTGCCTCGGGCACAGGTGGGTGGGGGTGTCGAACGGGCCAGACGTCGAGATCGAACGACGGTTGTCAAATGCCCAACAGATGCAACTCGCAGGCGAGCGGGGGGTATTATAGCGGCTTTTGAGCAGAAGTCAAATCCAGACGAGAACAGATCGCGCCCCGCCGTGCCGCCACACGGCCCCCCGAGGTTGCCTTTCCCCACCTGTGCGGTATATAATCCAGCCCATGGTCAAGCGGGAATTCAGGCCGGAAAGAGAATACGCCTACAACCGCTCGGGCACGGGCCGCTGGATCCTGTCCCACGCTCTGCGCTACCCGCAGTTTCCCCTGGCCATGCTCGTGGCTGCCATCCTCAACAACGTCTTTTACAGCTCGGTGCAGGTGGGCATCGGCCAGGCCTTTGACGTCATCACCACGCCCGGTTGGATGACCGGCGCCCTGCTGGCCGTCGCCCTGACCATCGGCGGCTGGGCCGTGGGACAGGGGATCACGGGCCTCGTCCGCAACTATGCCGCCGAGTTCCTGGCCCAGCGCATCGAGCGAGACGCCCGCGACGAGCTGTATGCCAGCCTGCTGGGCAAGAGCCAGACCTTTCACGGCCGGCAGCGCATCGGCGACATCATGGCCCGGGCCACCAACGACGTGCGCATGCTCAACCTCATGTTCAGCCCGGGCGTCATGCTCATCACCGATTCGGCCATGGGCACCGTCGTGCCACTTTTCCTCATCGCCGGCCTGGACCCCCGGCTGCTGCTGGTGCCGTCCCTCTTTATCGTTGCCCTGGTCGTGACGCTCATCGACTATAACCGGCGACTGAACCCGGTGAGCACGGCCATGCGGGAGCAGTTTGGCACCATGAACGCCGGCCTGGCCGAGGCCATTGCCGGCATCGAGGTCGTCAAGGCCAACGTCCAGGAGCGCCAGGAATGGAACCGCTTCGTGACCAATGCCCGCCTCTACCGCGACCACTTTGTGCGCCAGGGCATGATCCAGGCCCGCTACCTGCCCATGCTCGCCTTCAGCCTGGCCTGGGCGGGGGCCCTGCTCCACGGCCTGCTCCTGTGGCAGCGGGGCGGCATTACCCTGGGCCAGGTCATCTCGTTCATGGGCCTCATGAATGCCCTGCGGTTCCCCACCTTTATCTCCATCTTTACCTTTAACCTGGTGCAACTGGGCCTGGCCAGCAGCGGACGCATCCTGGAGATGATCCAGACCGAGACCGAGCTGGACGAGAACCCGGAGGGAGCCAGTCCCGAGATGCGAGGCGAGGTGCGCTTCGAGAACGTCAGCTTTTCCTACGACGGCAACCCGGTGCTCCACGAGGTCAGCTTTAGCGCGCTGCCGGGCGAGACGGTGGCCATCGTCGGGCAGACCGGCTCGGGCAAGACGACCCTCACCCGCCTCATCAACCGCATCTTTGACGCCGACAGCGGGCGGGTCCTGGTCGACGGCGTGGACGTGCGCGACTGGAACCTGGAGGCCCTCCGCTCCCAGGTCTCGACCATCGAGCAGGACGTCTTTCTCTTTTCGCGGACCCTGGCCGAGAACATTGCCTTCGGCAACGCCGGCGCCACCCCGGACCAGATCCAGCAGGCAGCGCGCGAGGCCCAGGCCCACGAGTTCGTGGAGAGCTTTGCCAGCGGGTACAACACCGAGGTGGGCGAGCGGGGCGTAACCCTGTCGGGCGGGCAGCGGCAGCGCATCGCCATCGCCCGCGCCTTTCTGACCGACCCGCGCATCCTCATCCTCGACGACAGCACGAGCGCCATCGACAGCGCCACCGAGGATCAGATCCAGCGGGCCATGCGGCGCATCAGCCGGCAGCGTACTACCTTTCTCATCACCCACCGCCTGAGCCAGATCCGCTGGGCCGACCGCATCCTGGTGCTCCGCCAGGGGCGGCTGGTAGACCAGGGCAGTCACGAGGAGCTGCTGGCGCGCAGCCCCGACTACTGCCGCATTTTTTCCAGGTGTGAGTGATGGGTTTCGTACTGGACGGGCTCGACACCGAGGACTATGACCGGAGCTACAGCGACCGTGAGCTGCTGGCCCGCATCGTCAGCTATTTCCGGCCCTACGGCCGGCAGATCGTCGTCATCGGCGCGGCCATCGCCCTGAACTCCCTGGCCGGCACCGGCGGGCCCATCCTCATCTCCTACGGCGTCGACCTGGTGGCCCGCGACCCCTCAACGCCGACGCTCCTCCTCCTGGCCGGCGGCGTCCTACTCCTGGGCGGGCTGGCCTGGCTCTTTAACTTTGTCCAACAGGCCCTCTCGGCCCGGGTGGTGGGCGACGTCGTGCTCCGCGTCCGCGAGGACGTGTTCGAAGCCGTCATCCGCAACGACCTGTCCTTCTACGACGAGCACCCCTCGGGCAAGATCGTCAGCCGCGTGACGTCGGACACCCAGGACTTTTCCGAGGTGGTGACCCTCACCACCAGCCTGCTGAGCCAGGTGCTGCTGGTTATCATTCTCTCTGCCTGGCTGTTTGCCATCAACCCCTGGCTCACGCTGCTCCTGCTGGGGATGACGCCCCTGGCCGTGGTCGTGGCCCTCAGCTTTCGCCGCCTGGCCCGTCGCGTGACCCAGCACGCCCGGCGGGTGACGGCCAAGATCAATGCCCAGATCCAGGAGTCGGTCAGCGGCATCATTGTCGCCAAGAGCTTCCGCCAGGAGCAGGCGGTGTATGCCACCTTCCTGGCCAACAACGATCAGGGCTACCGGGTGGGGCTGCGCCGCGGACTGACGCTCAACAGCATCTTTCCCGCCCTGGGCGCCGCGTCCGGCCTGGGGGTCGCGGCGCTGGTATACGCCGGCGGGCAGGCCACCCGCAGCGCGGGGCTGAGCCCCGGCGACTGGTACCTCTTTATGCAGGCCGTCGGCTTTTACTGGTGGCCGCTCATCAACATCGCCTCGTTCTGGAGCCAGTTCCAGGACGGCCTGTCGGCCGCCGAGCGCGCCTTTGCCCTCATCGACGCCCGGCCCAAGGTGGTGCAGGAGGGGTCGGAGCCCGTGGGCCGCCTGCGAGGCCACATCGAGTTTCGCAACCTGCGCTTTGCCTACACCGCCACCGAGGAGGTGCTGCCCGACTTTTGCCTGGACATCCGGCCCGGCGAGACCGTGGCCCTGGTGGGCCACACCGGTGCCGGCAAGAGCAGCGTGGCGCGGCTCATCGGCCGTTTCTACGAGTTCCAGGGCGGGGAGCTGCGCATCGACGGCCACGACATCCGCCGCCTGGACCTCGACGCCTACCGCCGCCAGGTGGGGGTCGTACCCCAGGAGCCGTTCCTCTTTTCGGGCACCGTCCGCGACAACATCCGCTACGGCGACCCCGACGCCTCCGACGAGCAGGTGTGGGCCGTGGCCCAGCGCATCAGCAGCGGCGAGTGGCTGGGCGCCCTGCCCCACGGCCTGGACACCGACGTGGGCGAGCGAGGCGCCAACCTGTCCATGGGCCAGCGGCAGCTCGTGGCCCTGGCCCGGGTGATGCTCAAGGACCCGGCCGTCCTCATCCTCGACGAGGCCACGGCCAGCGTCGACCCCTTCACCGAGACCCAGATCCAGGAGGGCCTGGAGGCTCTCATGCGCGACCGGACGGCCATCATCATCGCCCACCGGCTGTCCACGGTGCGCAACGCCGACCGCATCCTGGTCATGGACCGGGGCCGCATCGTGGAGGAGGGCAGCCACGACGAGCTGCTGGCCCGGGGCGGCCACTACGCCGACCTGTACAACACCTACTTCCGCCACCAGTCCATGGAGTACGTCGAGCGCTTTGTGGAGGTGGTGGGAGAGTCGAGTTGAAGCTCGGCTAGACCGACCAGATAGTCCCCCTCAGCCGGTGCCGCCAAACGATTCCCGGTAGTCCTCGATGGCCGCCGCCACCACCTGGCGGGCGTGATCTGCGTGGTAAACACCCTGGATGGCAACCTGGGGCGGCCGGCCCTCCACCAGCTTGTAGGTGGCGAAATAGTGCTCCAGGCGCTCCACCAGGCGCGGCGGCAGGTCGACCAGGTCGCGGGCCGTGCCCCAGAAGTTGTCGTTCTCCAGCACAGCAATGACCTTGTCGTCGGCCTTGCCGCCGTCCAGCGTCTGGATGCCGCCCAGCACCCGGACGGTGAGGACGATCTCGGCACGGTCGATGGGCCGCTCGCTGACGATGCAGATGTCCAGGGGGTCCCCGTCGCCGCCGGCCGCGCCGGGGCACAGGGCGCCCACCCGGGCGCCGCAGTAGGTCTGGGGTACAAAGCCGTAGAGCGTCGGCGGCTGCGACGACGTGCGCTGCGGCCGGTCGACCCGCATGTAGCCCGTGGACTTGTCCACCTCGTACTTGATGAAATCGTACGGGGTGATCTCCACGTAGGCGTGCACCAGCAAGGGGGGCTGGGGGCCCACCCCCAGCCCGTGCCAGGGATGGGGTCGCCAGCGGGAATAGGTCGCCTCACTCACCGTCCCTCCTTTGCCCGGCCGCAGCCCCCACCGGGCCGCCCGCCAGGTCGCCACTGTATCGTAGCAGCAATCGCGCCGGACGTCAAGCGCCGGGCGGTCCTGCTTCTCACGTGCATTGCACCTGCCGTGGGTGCATTGCACGTGAAAACCACTACCTTGCCAGACCAGGTGCCTTGCACCTTGAAGGTGCAAGGCACCTCTGACCGCGAAAAAATGATTATGCCGAAACGTGCGTTTGCTCCGGCTCTCTTGCTCTGCACTCCACAGATCCAACATCACACACGTGCTCATTTATTCGACAGTCATGGCGGATTCGCAGCCGTGATTTTTTCCACAATGCCTCAAAGCCTTCCAAATACCGCGTCATTGTTTCGCATGAAGATTGATGGGCGCCGTACACAAACATCGGAGCAAACCTTGCCGCCGTTGGGATCATGTAAGGTACGTGAAGCAATCTGAACGGCTCACCATGGTGGCCACTCGCAACAACCAGATTGCTGTAAATCGCGTATGGATGTGTCTTGACCTCAAGACATCCCCGTCGACCTTGATCCATCGTGATCTTATGAAGCACTCCTCTGAGAGATCTGTCTATTTCATGACGTATCTGTCCTTGCCTGCCAGACCCCTCTTGCTCTTCGCGATCGTGCACAAAAGAGGAATCCTCCTCACACAGGAGAACTCGAATGTGGCAGCCACGTTCCAATGCAGCTCTAAAATTCTCCTCCAACGCAGGAATGGCTGTACCTCCACTGAGAGCCAGAAAGTCCAGGCGCGCAGCAGTTTTGAGCAGTTCCTTGATCTCTTCCAAACCGCCTTGGCCTTCTCGGTAGATTCGCTCGATGCCCAACTCGTGGACATCTTCCTGGAGCTTCAACCGTTCATCGAGGAGGTTGATGAATGCTTCTCTTGTGGCCAGCTCAAGTAGCATCTCGATGAGCAATGACGTGCCTACGGCCAAAAGCAGAGTTTGAAGGACAACATTGACTCCAGACCATACAAGAAGGCTGGCAGTCCCCCAACTCATAACAATTGCCAGAATGATCTTCCACTTACGCCTGAGCCAGGGCATGTACGCTCTAAGTGTCACCATCTCCCTTCTCCCTCCCTGTGTCATCAACGACGGTCTTGTCTGTTCCTCCAGGCGGTACCTTGATCAGTAGGATGCGGGTGCCTTGCTGCACCTCAAGAATGACATGCGCCACGTTCGGACGAATGAGTAGGATATGACCCGCTTCGACATCGATTTCTTCTGAACCAACCCGAATTCTCATTTGCCCGCTCAATAGTACGTAATATTCTTCAGCGTGGCTGTGGAAGTGGAGACGGTCATTTTCGTCCACCTTCTGCAGGTCTGTATAGCCGATCTCGATGAGCTGACTATAACGACTTGAATTCGCAGCAAGGAAGGGGCCTATGAGCCATTTGCGGCCCTCCTGATATTCTTCTTCTAGCGTAATAAGTGTGTATTCTGTGTCCACTGTTTCCCCATTGTTGATCCAGGGTGACGAGAGTGTCTTATGCTGTCTCACGCTGCAGTCGCCGGCTTTTCATGCAAGGAACTCCGCTGCTTGAATACCAGCGTGGGAGATAGATCAACTACGGCCCGGAAGAGCACCGGACCAGCTACTACTACGCGCAGACCACGGTTGCCAGGACCGCGGGCATCGGGGACGATGGGATCCTCCGCATGATCCTGTTGCTCACGCTCACAACGCCACTTTTCCCGGTGTTCGGCTCGATGCTCGCGTTCATCCTGCGTAGCACCGGCGGGACGATCACGGCGATCATCGCGGTGCGCACCTTCGACGGCATGGTGGTGGATGACTATTACAAGGAGGGCAAGGCGATCGTGCAGACGTTGGGCCGCGTCGAGCGTGCCCACGAGCTTGGTTTGGCCGCTCAGTTGAGCATTCGCAGCGACTTCATTCGCGTCGAGTTGTCGGCCGCCAGTGTTCAGAGCCTGCCTGCGCGCATCATCCTGACCGTGATTCATCCAACACGTGATGGGGTGGACCAGGAGCTGGTGCTCGATTCAGTGCAAGGAGTCTTTGCCGGGCCGCTTGCGCCGCTGAGTAC
>ERZ1026792.1410-NODE-1410-length-15224-cov-4.952507_pt1 | contig 15224 bp, 20 predicted proteins | sample MGYA00520884_ERZ1026792 | MGnify/ENA primary metagenome ERZ1026792 (study PRJEB33270, sample SAMEA104284473) | anaerobic digester metagenome | biome: Anaerobic digester microbiome; feature: mesophilic sludge digester; material: Anaerobic digester biomass... | reverse complement strand
TTTATGAATATATTCCGGAGTATAAGGATGTACAGGTGTTAGTTACTGAGCCTAATGGAAATGTACATACCGAAAAAGCGAAAAACCCTATATTAATTAAGCATGCGTTTTCTATGACAGCCGGTTTGCCATACCATTTTGGAGAATCAAGATCGGCACTCCGAATGAGAGAAATAAAGGATGAATTGACTAAAAAGTATGGAAAATATGATATTGTTACAGAGGCAAAGGCCATGGCTGCTGTTCCGCTTCAATTCGAACCGGGTACCCAATGGTTGTACGGATATGGACATGATATAGTAGCCGCATTAATTCAGGTAATATCGGGTAAAACAGTAGGTCAGTTTTTGCAAGATGAAATTTTCGGGCCTTTGGATATGAAAGATACCGGTTATCGTTACCATGGTGATATAGAATCTAGGATGGTTTCTTTCTATAGAAAAAATGACAAAGGTGAAATGACAAAGATTCCGGGTTTTGAAGACAAATTACATCAACCGGATGCCATATATGAAGCTGGAGGCTTTGGACTTTTCTCTACTGTTATAGACTATTTAAAGTTTTCTCAGATGTTGGCGAATGGTGGAGTTTATAAGGGAAATAGGATAATTGGCAGAAAGACTATAGATTTGATGAGGACAAATCAATTAAATGAGGAGCAACTAAATTATTTTAGAAATTCATATTTAGCAGGATACGGATATGGATTAGGAGTACGAACACTTATGAGTTTAAGTGATGGACATTCCAACGGTTCGGTTGGAGAATTCGGATGGACTGGGGCGTTAGGTACCTATGTCAGTATTGATCCGAAGGAAGGCTTCTCAGTTGTGTACATGCATCAAATGGATCCTAATATGGAAGAGTATTATCACCTTAGAGTTAGAGCCGTTGCAAATGGCTGTTTGGAATAAATACATAAAAACTTAAAATTTATTAAAAATATGAGATGAATAATATAAATTAATGGTTATAAAACTTTATAGACTTAGAAAATTAATGAGAGAGCATTTATGAAAATTAAGTACTTTAGGCGATAGGCTGGACATGAATAGTCTAGTAAAGGTATAATCAGCTATATGTTTTAATGCACAAGAATAATCATGAGGAGGACATCAAATGACAAAAGTTGTAGTAAACGCAGATATAAAAAAGGGTAAAATAAACAAAAATATTTACACAATATTGTTTATTTTAAAAAAAATAAATTATCGATTCTTTGTGATTCAATAACAATCACATAAAACCCACTAAGTATTATGTCTGATTCTCTAAGATAGAATTCTGTCCGCAACTTTCATCCGCTCCGGGCAGTATTGGATGATGGCTGAATTATGCAATAACCACAATGGTCCTTGATATGCCATGTCTTGATTAAAAGATTCATAACTTTGTGCTATATGAACAATCAATTAAATATTCGAATGAAAAGATTCAATATCTGCCTTCTGGCTCTTGTTTTTATTGCATCCTTCAACAGTGGCTGTCAGAGGCAGGGCAGCACCGTAAGGCAGCCTGATACGAGTGACCTGATTATGGATGAAGAGGCCCGGGAGGTCTTTTCCCTGAGGCGTGAAACAATACTTGAAACTATTGATGACGGGTTACTGATAATGCGGTCAGATTATGGATTTAACGGTGGCAGGCATGGATACAGGGTTGCCAGTAACTTCTGGTATCTGACAGGATATGGATTGCCTGGCGCAATTATGTCACTCTCTGATAAGGAATCAGGCATTTCTCCCGCTGGGTATGCTCTGTACCTCAGGCAAAGAAGCATACGCGATGTTATTTACTCAGGCAACCTGCCTGACCCGGTGGAAATAGCATCGACGTGGTCTCCTGATGCCATTCTCGATTATAATGAGGCTGACAGGGTTATTACTGATGCAGTCAGGGCAGGCAGGTCTGTTTCTGTTGATTTCAGTGACAATGTTTTCCGTGACCGTGTTCAGGATATCATTGCAGCGGAGAAGGCTGACAGAGGCCTTCTCAGGGACATTAATCCCACGCTTTCCACTATGAGGGTAAATAAAGATGAATATGAGGTCAGGATGCTTCAAAGGGCAATCGATATAACAGGATGGGGTATAGAAGCAGTCATGGCTGAATGCGCCCCGGGTATGTATGAGTTTGAGATAGAGGCTATTCTGGAATATACCTGGCGTAGAAGCGGTTCATCCATGCCGGGGTTTGGCTCTATTGTTGGTTCAGGTGATAACGCGGTTACGCTGCATTATTCTGCCAACAACAGGAAGATGGAGGATGGCGATCTGCTGCTGATGGATGTTGCAGCCGAATATGGATATTACACTGCTGATATCACCAGAACCATTCCTGTGAATGGCAGGTTCACGAAAGAACAAAAGGATATTTATAGTCTGGTATTGCGGGCACAAAAGGCCGCAATAGAAGAGATGAAACCGGGTGCGCCAATGACGGCAGCACACAGGGCGGCAACCAACGTGATCATTGACGGTCTTCATGACCTCGGTCTGGTTACAGACCCCAACTGCCAGTGGCAGCGTAAGTTTTACACTATCTATCATATCTGCCATTTCCTGGGTCTTAATGCTCATGATCCGGGAAGCCAGGGAATACCGGAGTCTATGATGAGTACCTATCTTGTGGCTGATACCGCTGTGGGAAGACCTCTTGAGGAGGGGATGGTATTAACGGTGGAGCCCGGCATATACCTCCGCGCAAATGGGCTCGATCAGCTTGAAATGCTTTATGGCAGTGAGGCAGAAGAAGGCGAAATAGCTGATTTTATTGAAAAGGTGCGCCCGGTGTATGAACGGTACAGTAATATAGGAGTCAGGATAGAGGATGATGTACTGATCACCGGCAGCGGTAATGTTGTGATGTCAGCTTCCATCCCCAAGGAGCCTGATGAAATAGAGAAGCGTATGCAGAGCCGCTGAGGCATACACCCATGCATCAGCCAGCATGCTGACATCCTTGGGGTGACGCACCCGTGCATGCCGCAATGAAGAGCATGGCAGCAGGAATAATAATTCCAGGGCAGGCAAATCTCATTTGTCAGCAAAAAGCAGAACAAAATCCTGTTTTGTACGTATAACCCAGCGTTAGTCAAAATATGGATTTAATTCTGTTGGCATGAAAAGGGTTATCATGTTTGGTTTGCTTTTACTGACCACTGTTGGTTTGTTCTCACAGACATTCAGGAGCAGGTCGGCCACAATCAGAAGCGATGGTTTTGAGATAGACCGTACTGTCAGGTCAATAGTGATCACCGATAAGCGTATCACTATCACCAATTACCTGAGCAGCAACACGAAACCACTGGTATTGAATGTGTACCATTCTGAAGACAAGGAAGACCGTTTCGACGGAGTGTGCAGATACTACTATTGTACGGCGACTAATGATGAAAAGCTTAGCCGCTACCACAAGATACTGGTGATCAAGAAACCCTATTCAATCACCCTTGAACTGTATCTGGCAGATGACAACAAGTATGTCCATGACCTGGAGATAAACGGATAAAAGATAATTCTGCCATCCGGCAATAGATAAATACCGACTTCGGGGAAAAGGATTCCCGGGAAGCCAGGCCGTAGCTGTGCGATAATAAATAACTGCCATAATTATTGGCTGCTCTGTTTATTGTATCTTTGCGGCGTAATACATTTAACCAGCAAACAATCAATGAATAAAATTATCATCGGGATCATCCTGTTGGTTTTCCCGTTTACAGTTGCCTGGCCACAGAGTGATAATGACAAGCCTTTCCGGAGGCAATCTCTCTCTTTTGAAGCCGGGTTTCTCTATCCGCAAGGGACAATAAAAGAGAGCCTCTCTATCAGGCAGAACCTGAGTTACTATTATGTTAACCGCCATTCTGATGGTTCTATCTCCTCCTCAACCTCTGGTATGCTTCTGGGAGCAAGGTATGAATACGGCCTTCCAGGGATCAGAAGCAGTATCTCAACCGGTGTGCGTTTTGTCGGAATAAACACTGAGATTAATGGCTATGCATCAGCAAATTCTGATTTCTTCTACCTGAGATATTCAATGGAGGAGAATGATACAAAATTTGCCCGTGTTAAGTCTCTGACAGAGTGTAACTATCTTCTGAGTATTCCTCTTGAGATAAGAGTTTATCCATTACGGTACAAAAACATCTCATTGTTTGCCATGGCCGGACTGGAATACAGCGTGATATGCTTTAAGAAAGCTGCGGATATCACTTTCAGGGAAGAAACAATGAATCCGCAAAAGGATGTTATCTTAGGAAATATCTCAGGTCCGGTTAACAGGAACTTCTCAACCTTCTACAGCTCAATAGGCCTTAAACTAGGTAAGGAAGACAAGTTGAACTATACAATTGAGTTGATGCTTCCTTCATTCCTGCTGACCGAAAACAATTTCTATTTTATTGATATAGATTACCTTGAAGGCTTCAGGTTCTCAGTTCAATTACCCCTAAAGAGCAATTAACAATAATACTGATATGAAATCACTGAAAATATTACTTCCTGCCATACTGCTTTTGATAATCTCCTCATCATGTAATAAACTTGATGATTTCAATCTTTCCGGCACCATTTTCATTGAAGATCCTTACTATCCGGGTCTCCCCATCTACTCCGAATGGGGGTATAATACCTTCGGGGCATACATTGACCGGAAACCCTTCGTTTCCACTTCTGATGACCTGCCGGTCAAAGTGATTGTGAACAGCGATACTCTGAATATAATTTTCAGGGGCCGCATGGGTTCAGAAAATGTTGATCTGAAGTTCTCAATCAAGGGTTTTTCTCCTCAGACATATTATGACCTCACTGAACTGGATAATACAACCTTTAATCTCAAGGAACCTGGACGGGCTGTGACATTGAAAACAGGGAATGTCACAACTGTACTTAATCTTATTGAAGGAGAGCTGATTATCCAAAAAGTTCAAAGATTATATGTGGATGAGGAACTCAGCAGAACTATCATGTCAGGATACTTTAACCTGAAGACCTTCCTGAATGACGAACCAATTGCAATATCACAGGGAAGATATGATCTGGGAATCGGGTATGAAAACTTTTATAATCTATAAACAGGAATAACAGTTTTTGTTATTTGAAAGGCTGCTCCTGAAAGTATTGCTTCCCTCGCGGGAATAGCTGTTGAAACAGCCTTTTCCCATGCTTGCCGGTGTGCCATTTCAAACCGAAATATAAATCGTTTTATGTTCCCCTTCCTTAAATCCTCATCTGTTCATTATACCAGAGATATACTACCACCTGTTTCTGATTATTAAATCATCTTTTCATATGTGTATACAAAAGAGCGAGGCAGTCACATGATTGTCTGCAACTGCCTCATTGCCAAGTGATCCCGACAGGACTCAAACCTGTAACCTTCTGATCCGTAGTCAGAATTTTATTGTTATCCGTACTTTTGTGATTGTTCTCTGAAGTGGTGAATATATGGACTTGCCGTATTATTGCCTTATATGTTATTTATTGTCATTTATTGAATATTTATTATCTTTGTGTATTCACTTGTGTATTCACTGAAGACACAAATTAAAGATTAAAGCCATGCAAGCAACAGCACGAATTTATTTCCAGAAGGCACCGGCAAAGAAAACAAAGGATGATCTCTGTCCGGTGAAGCTCTGTATCACTCACAACCGGAAACGGAAGTATTATTCAATCAGTGACAAGATAAAAGACAACGCCTGGCTATACGTCTCTGAGGATGCCATTGAAAAGATAACTTCAGACAGTCCACGAGGGAAATACAGGGACATTGCATTTGAATATAAGAAGATCACTGACAAGGCAGAAGCAATAATCAATGATCTGTCAGTCTTCAGCTTCAATCAGTTTGAACAGAAGTTCATGAATGAAGTAAAGGACTGGGACAATGTTTTCGCTGCCATGATTGAACACATTAAAGAGCTGAAGTCTGAAGATCGCTTCAGCTATGCAATGAGTTTTGAAAGCACCCTGAGAGCCGTTAAAGAATTTCACGAGGGTAAGACCTTTGATTTTAATAGCAGGAACAAGGTTGTAAGCAGATATGAGAAGTATCTGTCAGGTAAACAACTGAACTTTGTGGACATAACTCCGGCATGGTTAAAGAAATTTGAGAAGCATCTTAAAGACAAGGGGAAAAAGAAATCCACCTTAGGCATATATGTGCGGAATCTCAGGGTATTGTTTAATCTTGCTATTAAGAAACATCATGTCAAGGCTGAATATCCCTTCAATGAACACAAGCCTAAAACATCATCCAAACGCAAGATCGCACTCACGGCAGAACAGATCAGCCTCATTGCGAACTATCAGACCGACGATCCCAAAGCACAATTTTACCGTGATATGTTCATGTTTTCTTTTCTAGCCTGCGGCATGAATATGACAGACATAGCACGATTGAGATATTCAAATATTGAAGGCAATGAGATAGTGTTTGTCCGTAAGAAAACAGAGGCAGAAGAGAATACTGAAGAGCCTTTGCAGATTCCGATAACAAAGCGAATGCAATCAATTATAGACACTCATGGTATCAGGGCAGTGGGGTATGATTCCTTTATATTTCCGATCCTACGGCCAGAGTGGGATGAGGAGCGAAAGTTTGCTGAAGTGAGGCAGTTGACAAAAATGGTTAACCAGCACCTGAAGCGAATAGCAAAGGCAGTGAAGATAAAAGATAATGTGTCTAGCTATGTGGCTCGTCACTCATGGGCGACAATCTCAAAGAACACCGGAGCCAGCACCGAGTATATCAGTGAACAGTTAGGGCACTCTTCTGTATTGGTGACAAAGTCATATCTCAAAGGATTTGAAAAGGCCACAAGGGAACAGCAGTCATCCAAAACTGAAGATGCAGTTTATAATCAAAAGGCAGTGTGATGGCAGAATCAAATTATAAAAGGGACATTATACAGGAGTTTTTTTATCCGCTCAAAGGATATCAGAAATCTCCAGGACGAAGTTATTTCATAAAGGATGAGATTGATCTTGCCGAAAAACTTGCCCAGCACTACAATCTGCCCCTTGACAATATTCTCAGATTAATCTCCTATACAGAGAAGTCATTAGAATGGGCATTGCAGATGGAGCAGACATTTAACATTAACGATTTATCCGGCCTCTTTCACTTTGAAGCAAGACCGGAACCAATCAGAAAAGTGAGCTTTGAATGCGATAATATCTCATTCACTATCACTAATCCCTACCTTATTGACCGGCTTTATCAAACAGCACACGAGGCAATGAACACAACACTGGATAAACTGAAACAGCATAAGGATGATGAGTTTTCAATGAACGGAATGCTTGGTGTCTATATCTATCAGAACAGGATATTTAATGAAGGGCCAAAGAGAGTATCAGGGCCTATCATAAAATCAATAGGGACAGAAATAATTAGGGAGCTTATGGATGTAGAAATGCTGTCAGAATATAAATCGGTATGTATTTTAGGAGCAATAATGAGCCTCTATAAAGTCGGATTAAAAGCCAATCCTATCATGACCGAACAAGAGCATCGTGAAGATTGTGCCAAGAATAAAATAGAAATGAAAATGGGGGAGAAGGTAATTTCTGACAGTTATCTTACTTATTGCTTCGGAATAGCCAAGAATTGGCATTACTAGTATTTATTCTATTCCTCTATTTCTTAACTGATTGATATTCAATTAGGGTAAATTTGCTTAAAATTAGGCATTTTTATCCTATGTCATTCACTTGCAAGTGTTTATGATAACTTATTGCTTTGTCATGTCAAACAATAAAAAATGATATGACAGCAATAACTTTTGAAAATTTACCGCAAGCTGTAAAAGAGCTGCACGACAAAATCGATTATCTATTAGGAGCCAGGCAGGAGAAGCCTGAAACCGATTATTTAATGGAGGTGGATCAACTTCTCCAATATTTGCCGGATCACCCTGCAAGACAAACTGTGTATCAGTGGATATGGAAGCGGTCCATACCTTATGAAAAACACGGCAAAAGATTGTATTTCCGCAGAAGTACGATTGATCAATGGCTCGCTAACGGCAGGGAACTCACCCGATAACTGAGATGATCCCAGATAAGAACTTTGCGACGCTGTTGATCACTTCCAGGGGGGTGGATCATCTTTGTCTCTTTGACAGAAGTGACAGTGATTTGATTTTAAAATACAAATGGCATCTCAACAGTCAAGGTTACGCATCAACTCGAATTGAGGGTAAGCAGGTCATGATGCACCGTCTGATTCTAGGAGTTGTTGACCAGCCTGAGATTGAAGTTGATCACATTCATCACAACAAGCTCGACAATCGTCGGGCAATGATCCGCACCTGTTCCAGGGCAGAGAACTCACGCAACAGAGCAAAGGGAAGAGGGTACTCAAATTACAAAGGCGTTTATCGTGAAAATTACTTGTGGCATAGTCAAATATGCTGCGATCAAAAAGTGATAAATCTAGGTCGTTATCGGTCAGAAGTTACAGCCGCAAAGGCTTATGATCGTGCAGCTCGTGATCTTTTTGGCGACTTCTGCAATCCGAATTTCATAACACATGAGCCACTGCCTCAACAAATGACAATTCAGATGTAACAACTCACAGTTCCACCACAGTGAAAAAAGAAAAGGTAAAATACAATGCGATCCTCACAGATAATTTACTCCGGCTACTTCAGGAGCTTGACGATAACCGGCCACCCATACCAGCATACAAAAGGTCACGCATGATGTATTTACTCTCCACCATAATGACCCACCCACAAGATAAACACCCAGGAGCCTGGTCTGTACTTCACATGAATTATCTCAGGGCCGTCGTGCCTAACGCATACCAGTATATTGATTACTTGAATGAAGAGGGAGTGATTGAAGTAAAAAATCATTTCGCAGGCCGTAACAGTCGCCTGTACCGGATAGCAAAAGAATATCAGGGTCCGGCAGTCTTCAGGACGATTACAGACATGGCCTTACTTAATCGGATTCAGGAGGCACGATGCGAGATTGCGAAACACAATTCACGCAAATATCCTGACTTGAACATGATGACTTCACGGGTCAGAATAGATGTGTCCGCAGCACATGAAACGATTGAAGCAATGTATCAGGCCACTGAAGACAAGCGAGCTGCGGAAGCACGGAGAACATACTCCCTGGCCGAAGTTGAAAAGATATACAGGGGTGAGATATTTCACACGGTCAATGACACAAACTTCAGATATGACACCAACTTCACCCGACTGCCGTCGGAGCTGGTGCAGCATCTCACTATTGAGGGCAAGCCGTTACAGGAGCTGGACATATGCAATTCACAGATATTTTTCTCTGTCTGTCTCTTTGATCCTACACCTGAAGTGACACGGGTCATGAGGAGCTATTTAGGCCAAAAACTTACAATTGATACAAAAAGACTGCAATTGTCTGACAAATATGATGTTAAGCGGTATGCTCTATTGGCAACTTCGGGCGAGTTTTATGAGGGTATGATGAAGCTGTTTAATCTCTCAGACAGAGACGAGGTAAAAGAATTGTGCTTCACAGTCCTGTTCAGCAAGAATACTGCCGTCCGATATTCAAAGGATGTGCGGATGTTCAGGGATGAATTTCCCAGTGTCTTCAGGATGTTCACCTTTATTAAGTCTGAAGGTCACAATCGTCTCGCTGTTTTACTTCAGAGAATTGAATCAGATGTAATCCTGAATCATTGTGTTCCGGCAATTCGGAAGCAACTGCCTGATGTGATGTTCACCACGAAGCACGATTCAATACTTCCAGCGATTCTACTTGTGGCCGGAGACAAGGCCGGAGAAGTCGCCAGGGTCATGACTGAAACTATTGAAGAGATTACAGGACTGAAGCCGAAAATCAAAATCAAACAGGCTCAATCACTCAAATCAACTTCAGCAACTTCAAACTCAACTACACCTAATTCCAATCAATCTACACCACCCCTTAATACATTCTATCCCATAATTCGTACAAAAACGCTGCAATTAGTTGAGAATGATATTGTAAGATGGGGTCGGTTAAGCGGAAAAATGAAACGGCAGATAAAGAAATTTAAAAAAGATAATCAGGCTTCTGTCACTGTGGTGGATGATAAGAAGTCTGCCAGCTCCCTGGCTCCGGCTGGGGAGCTTATAAAGGAATCGTGTAAAAAATAAGATATGGCAACTGAATTGACTATGACTAAATCGCATTCGCCTCATGAGGTCAAATTCAAATCTGACACTGATCCTCACTTTGCGATCGTTGAAATATTGAAGAGGGCAACAGGCGAAATAAAGGCGAGCCACTACATTTTAAAGAGTGATGTGCCGCAATGGCTATCGTATTTTGAATCACAGGGATTTACAATTAAAAATTCAGACAATGGATAATGAACTTTTTGAAATCGTTTCAGCGGTAATCGTCAGGGATTCGCTGACCCTGTTCATGAATAAGTTAACGGAGCAGCACAAAGGCCATCCCGATTATGGAGCGACAATGAAACTTTGCGGTCTGATTTATAAAAAGTATTCAAAGATCGCAGCAACAAAATGTCAGACCGACGCAGCGGGTAACATTTCGGTAAGGCGGGACATAAGAAGAGATTTTGACCAAAATTGAATAACAGTCGAAAAACAGTCATAAAATGGGAAAATTAAAAGGAGCAGCTGACGGCGTGCCGTTCAAAAAAGGTGACGCGCGCATTAATCGCAAGGGCCGACCGGTGAAGATCCGAGGCCTGGACGAACTTTTACGCGATGTTCTCGACGAAGATACAGTCAACGGTCTTCAGGCGATGCACGCGGTATTATTGGCACTTAGAGCAAAGGCCCTGAAAGGTGACACCAGGGCGAGCGAACTGTTGTTAGATCGCAAGTATGGCAAACAAAAAACACTATCTGAGATCGACCTAACGTCGCAATTGTCGGATACCGATATAGATAAAATTTGTGATCGCATACTAAACAGGCAACAATGACTAAAAAAACACTTACGCAGGTTATCGGCTATGAACCTTCGGCCACAATGAAAAAAATGATATTAGCCGACGTTCAGGCCACGGGCAAAAGTTTAGAAGAGTGCGCGAGTGCGTACGCTCTTCCTGTTATTGTGCTGCCAACTGACGACGGAATGATAACAGAGAACGGCCAAACGTACACCGTCGAACAATTCAAAGAGCGTTTCCCGTTTCGGAAAATTGTGATAATAAAGGAGAGCGATTTATGAATGAAACGAATTCCGGAGTAACTTTATCAACTATTGATAAAGATACACATAACACACAGAAGGAGATCATTGTTTAACAAATAAATTTCAGATATGGACAAAAAAATCTTAATTTTTGAAGACACCGGAGCCAAAAATCAATTCATTGCTAACTGCGAAACGACTAAGGATCAGGCAAATGATCTGATAAATGTATTCGAATCTTATCAGGACCTAGCAGAGATAACGACAATAGATCAATTTGATGCCTTGGTATCTGATCCTATTGCCTATTATGATGAGGTATTAAGGTCAGGACTGAATCTTCAGACCCCAGGCAACAGAACACCCGATCCGGAGACTTTGGCGAAGCTGTTTTCCTACGACAGACCTGCATACGTCGCCACTATCCGGGGCCTGCCGATTACTGAGACTTGCGAGGGATGCCGGACACAAAAAATTGTCCGCAAAACGAGGACTGCAATCACTTCGGCACGGTGGGAGGCATACAAAGATTTTTTGATCTTCACGCCTTCAGGATTTGAGTTGAATGATGAAGCGATTGAGCTGTACTGTCAAAAGTTCAATTACTATGCCACTGAGCCGAAGCAACTGGAGGTCGTGGACCATTACAATGCACTTGTGTCAATCCTGAACTCACACGATGCGATGTTCCCATTGGCACCTACGGACAAAGAACTGCTAACACGAATATTCGGTCTGCACATTGAACACCCACCGTATCAGGGTCGGTTCCTGATTAATTCTGAACACTTACGCAATTCAATCTATAAATAAACACGACTATGGACGACTTAGAATTTATTGAAGACTTGGCTTTGTTGGAGTTGGCCAAGCTGAACCCTACATTAAGCGGTCAGCCTTTGACTGAGAAAGCAAAAAAATACTTTTTGAGCGAAATCCGATCCCGTCGCTGGGAGTTAGGGAGGGGCAGGCAAGTGACCCCCCTGACAGAGACAGGGGCGATCGTGAGCGACGCACACGGCTGGCCTGTTAGCTTTCAGGATGTTATCCGTGAAATTGCCGGAGAGATTTTTGAACTGCCGGAGAAGAAAACAACTGTCGGAGTGATGACTCAGGACGAATATATTTCAGCCATGAGAGCAGCCACAACACCGGAGCAACAGATTGAACTGATGAACGCATGGACGGAGCAACAGAAGCGTAAATGATTGTTTCAGCAATAGGATTGCTTGACTTGCGGCCTGAGTGCCTTAAAACGGCTAAAAAGCACCTCATTTGCGATGTGAAGTTTTTCTGTAAAAGGCATTGTCATGTCAGGTGAATAACATATTTTTGAAGTGCTATCATTCACTCATGTCTCAGATTGAAAACATAAAAGGTCCCGGAGCTTTGTGCATTTTTTCCTTCATGGGTAGAATGATAGCCACAGAGCCGAGGGACCCCGTGTTTAATCATGAAAAAGTCTGTTATCACACCCACCGGCACAAAGTCGGTTCTGATCCCGTTGCTGCCCGTTCTCTGGGTGCGGCATCTCTCTGACGGCTCTGCTGTTGCTACACTGGCCCTTATTCGCTTACTGTCTGACAATCTCAAATTGAATTGAGCCATGAGAAGACAGAGAATCACAAAGCATGACTTCCGGTTCATTCCGTCGGGTCATGGACACTACAAAGTCACCTACACATCACCTGTCACCGGCAGGCAATGGACTGCTATCACAAGTGATATGCCTCTCATTGACGCTACAAAGAACTGCGACGAACCGAAAGTAAGGGATCTGAATTATTTGAAAAAGGTATGCAAGTCATGGAAGCGGGGAGCATTATTATTGTCGGCCTGATGACTGCCATGTGGCTGTTCATCATTGTCGGCTTAGTCTGTTGCCATGTTCACCAGCTCCAGGAGCGGAAGCGACTGAGGCGAACCCATGCGAGTTACTTTAAACAGTAAGATCATGGGAGCCTTACAACCTGATCAGCCTGACAAAGATGACTGGACAGACTATGCGTTCTATGCGTTCTTTGTGCTGTTGCTTGTGTTCGCTGTTATTGCGTCAAAGTATCTCTGTTGAGGGGTATCACACTATCACTCACTTAGAGATCGTGCCTTAGAAGCCTTTATTTGAGGTCAGTTTTAGAGAGCCACTGTAACAGGTGGCTCTCCTTCTTTGTGACGGGCATTTGTGAGGTTCCGCTTTCGTACCTTACATCTCTATTGTTAGTACCCGGCTTTGCTCCGTGCGGGTAAAACGTGTCAAGCCACTCGGCTTTTTTGCATTCTACCTCTATATTGAATTCGCCTATTTCATCAATCTTATTCTTATTTGCTCCCTGTCTCTGAATAATAAATTGGTATGCCAGTGCTGCATCGCCCAATAATTTGATTTGTTCGATAGTCTCTGCTAAAGCGAGTTCCTTTCTAAAACTATCAATCTTTGCTAATTCTCCCATTATATATTTTTATAGAAGTTATAAAGTTCTGTATAATTGGCCTCCGGATGTTCTATTAATACGTCAATTAGTTTTTGAAGTTCAGTCATCCGGCTCCTTACCATATCGGCTAATTTGGGATTTACGATGTATGATGAGCTTAATATCTCATACACCTTCATTAATTTTTGGAACTCACACCATTTGTTAATTTTTGCCATAATACTTAAATATTAAAAGCCCCCACAAAATAACAAAACCCCAGGAGCAGAAGGAGCGACGAAACTCCGGCCTGAGGTATGTTACCCGTGAGGGCTATGATTATGTCAGAAAATCCTTTCATTCGTCGTTTAATTTCTGCTTTGACAAATATACAACTTTATTTCACTTATTCAAAGTCTGGACAAAAAATTTTGATATTCGTCCTCAATACTTGCAATGATCCGGTCACTGGTCAGTTTGTCAGGATACAAAGCCTGGATGACCTCGCTGTATATGAACGGCAATTGCTCACGCACGTAGGCTTCAAAGCGTTTCTGAGACATCCGGCCAAAGGCAATGGAGTGATACTCTATAAACTTCGTGCCGTCCTTAAACTCAAAGACAACATCATAATCGCCTCGTAGGTGTTTGAGAAAAACATAGAACTTATCTTTTGACACTTTTGCTTTAAACGTCTTTGGGAGCCAGTCATAAATGTAACCGATCAGCGAAAAATAAGCACGATGAAAAGTTGCATCACGGCTTGTCACTTCCAAAAGTGAAACCACCTCACCAGGGGCAGTAATGTCAATCAGTTCAATCGCATTTTGATTGAAAGGCAACATACCACCTCCGGTGACAGTGAACTCACAAACCCGTTTGAAGTCGGTGTCTTTCATTAGAACGGGAGGTCATCTTTTTCATCACCAACCGTCATGTCTGACTGCGGTGCTGATTCCTGGTACTCACCCCAGACACGAAGATTACCGATAATAGGCTGGCTCTTCTTTTCTTCGTCACTCATTGCCTCAAGTACCTCTTTCGGGAGTGACTGTTTTACAAGATGAGTATCTTTGATCTTCTCATTCTTTGTTTTGCTTTCAAAGGCTATAAGGTCAAGATAAACGCCCTGTTCACCCCTGAATAAGTGATTGGCCTCAATAGGGATTACAATACAATCAATCGGGCCGTTTGCACCGTTCATTTTCCTGATTGCAGCCTTTAACTGCATCAAATTTAGTTTACCTGTGACTCTCATTTCTTTACTTTTTTAAGTTTTTGTGTGCATTACTAATTTTTAATTTTGTTTCATCACTTAATTTATTGCCAAGATTATATTTATTTCCCATCTGGGCTAAACTGATTGCCATTCGGTGTTTGTCAGTCTTTTTATACTTCTTTAGCGCCTCGCTTATTTTCCGCCTTGTTTCCTCTGTATGATGTCTGCCCTTCCTCGTTTCTGACATCTTGTGCTTAGTCTCCTCTGAATGATGCTTGCCCATCATGTTTTTCATCCCTTTATTTGTCTCGCCTATTTTTTTCTTGGTCTCCTCACTACAGGGAATCCCCTCATTCCATTGACTACCCCCATTCTGAAAAAATTTGATATGTGATTTACTCATTTTCTCTTTAGTTTCATCAGATAGTTTTATGC
>ERZ1026792.1407-NODE-1407-length-15250-cov-3.234610_pt1 | contig 15250 bp, 13 predicted proteins | sample MGYA00520884_ERZ1026792 | MGnify/ENA primary metagenome ERZ1026792 (study PRJEB33270, sample SAMEA104284473) | anaerobic digester metagenome | biome: Anaerobic digester microbiome; feature: mesophilic sludge digester; material: Anaerobic digester biomass... | reverse complement strand
GGTATATGCTTTATTCTTTTTAAATGTTTCAACAGCCTCAAGTGTATCAGCAGTTTCCCCGCTTTGTGAGAAAGCAATTACCACATCATCTTCTCCTACAATGTCGACATATGATTCTATTTCATATGCTTTAATACTAATTGCATTTCTTTTTGATATTTTTCTTAAGTAGTAAGAAACCTGATCACCAGCATATCCTGCTGTTCCTGCACCTATTGTATATATATTTTTCGAGTTTCTAATCCTTTCTATTAAAGGTTTTAAATCTTTTATTGAATATGAGGTGGCTTTTAGTATTGTAAACTGCTGCTGGACTATTTCTTTAAGCATATAATGGTCATATTTCCCTTTATCAATATCAATATTAAGAAGTTTTTCAACTTTAGGTCTTCTCTTTATATCTTTTTCCTTAAAAATATCATATATGCTAAATTTTCCCTTTTCTATTTCAACTAATTCTCCATTATTAATTTCAACAATACTTTTAGTAAGATGATTAAATGCAAGGGGGTCTGATGCTAAGTATATATTATTTTTGTTTACACCAAGTATTAATGGACTTCCATTTCTTATTGCATATATCTTTTTTGTTTTACTATCTAAAAGAATAACTGTATTTCTTCCTTCTAGTTTTTTAAATGCTTGTATAAAGGAATTTTTAATATCATTATCCTTTTTAAGATTGTCTTCTATTAGTTTAAGAATTACCTCTGTATCAACCTGAGTGTTAAAGGTATACCCTTTCTTTAAAAGAGAATTTTTTAGAGAGGTATAGTTTTCTACAATTCCATTTTGTGCAATTACAAACCTTTTGTCTGATGAAATATGAGGATGAGCATTTGTAATTGTTACTCCCCCATGTGTTGCCCACCGTGTGTGTCCTATACCGATATTCGCTTTTAATTTCTTTTCTATTCTCTCTGGTATATGACCGATGTTTTTAATAGTTTTTATCTTGTTATTTTCAATTATGCTTATCCCCCATGAGTCATATCCTCTGTATTCAAGCCGTTTAAGCCCTTCATGAATAATTTCAGGGGCATTTGAGTTACCAGTATATCCAAAAATACCGCACATATTTAAGTGTTTTAAAATATTATTGTTCTTAGGGAAATGCATTAGAGTATTTTTGTTTGTTTGTATACCCTATTTAAACTGTGCATTCAGTTTGAAGGCACCCGCTGATAACTCGATAACCTTCTCCTCGTTGTCAATAATGACCCAGTCGCTTAAGTAAATTAAATTCCCTAAGCTATTATACACAAATATATTCAAATGTTAATTGTCCCTTCTAACTAGTGATGAGTAATACAAAAGGTTTGCTATTGATGATATTAATCCAGCTACATATGTCATACTTGCAGCATTAAGTACAGATTTTGCATTTCCAATCTTGTCCTTTGGTACTAAGTCGTACTCTTCAATGAACTTAAGGCCTCTTTTTGTTGCATCTCGCTCAATAGGGATAGTTATAAATGCAAAGAGGGTTGTAGCTGAAAAAAGGATTAATCCTAAGTTTGCAAGACCTGCTAAGTTAATTAGTAAACCAATGAAAATTAAAATAATACCTAAACTACTCCCAATATTTACAACAGGAACTATTGCATTCCTAAATTTAAAAAGTAGTGAACCAGAAAATTTCTGGTCTACATGACCGAATTCATGTGCTACAACTGCAATATCAGCAACTGAAGATTTTTCTGATTCTTGAGATATTACAACAACATTTCTCATAGGGTCAAAATGGTCTGAAAGTCTTGGACCTTGAACAACAATATCTACTGGATAATCATTTTTTCTTCTAATAATTTCTGCAGCTTCTTTTCCAGTTATTCCATTTCCTGGTGAGACTTTAGAGTTTTTTCTGTATGAAGAAGAAACCCATATTTGACAGATTATTGAAATTAAAAGAACAGGAAGAGCATACATTAAATATGTGTAATCATAATACATTTTTAAATACTTAATAATTTATTTATATATACTATTATTCTTTTTCTGTGATTTTAAACAATATTACTGCTAAAGTTGTTCCAATTAAAGCAGTAATGTATTGAACAGTTATTGATGAAAGAAATACTAAGGGCAGCCCAATTAATTTATTCATTGCACTGTAAGAAACAAAAAGGAAGCTTCCTTTAAGTAGTATTCCTAAGATATATGAATATATTTTTCTTTTTGAAACAAAGTAGGAAAGTAAAAAATTAGAGACCATTATAAATGGCATAACATATATTAAGAAATGAGTTGCACCATCAAAGAGAATACCAGTTGCAGTAGCTGTAATTGATGGCAGGAGAAGTACAGGAATTGTTTTCTTTATTCCATATTTTAATGTTGTAAATACGATTAAAAAGTTTACACAGCTTCCTACAAGTAATTGTGGTTTCCCTATTACTAAAGGAATTAGTATTGAGAGAGAGTAAAGAGCATAAAGCTCAATAGTCTCAAAATTAAGATTAAGATGCAGTAGCTCATTTTTTTGAATACTCTCTTCTTTCATACTTTAAAAATATATCATACAAATGTTTGAAATTAAAGCTTGAACTTATTATTATGTATATATGGAATTTGATAAAGAGAAAAAGTATTTATGTATGTTAGCACCATCATTTGTAGCTCTTTATGACTATCCAAACATTGTTTATAGATTAAGGGCACTTGGCTTTGAAAAGGTTGTGGAGGTTACATTTGGTGCAAAAATGACTAATGTAAACTATTACAAAGTTCTTAAAGAGAGAGGTGATGAAAGAACATGGATTGCCTCTCCTTGCCCTACTCTTGTTAATATGATAAGGGCAAAATATCCAGAGCTTGTTGAGAATTTAGTTCCTGTAACTTCTCCTATGGGAAGTATGGCATTAATTTGTAAAAAGCATTTTCCGGGTTATCAAATTGTGTTTATTGGTCCTTGTCCTACTAAAAAGATAGAGGCAAAGGAAATTGGTACTGTTGATGAAGTACTTACATTTAAAGAACTTGATGAGTTGTTTAAGGAAAGAGGTATTCCTGAAGAGATTACTGATTCTAAATACTGTTTGACATTTGATAAACTTTATAACGATTATACTAAGATATATCCTCTCTCAGGTGGTCTTTCTGAAACATTGCAGTACAACAAGATATTAAAGAAAAAAGATATTCTTGTTGCAGATGGATTAGATAATGTTATTAAAATCCTTGATGGGTTTAAAAATGGAAGATACAAGAGTTACAAATTTCTTGATATACTCTCTTGTGCTGGCGGGTGTATAGGAGGACCAGGTATGATTGATAAATATACTATTGCTCAAAGAATAAAGAGAGTTAAAGGGTACAGGGATTTTGCATCAAGATATGAAAGAGATTTAGGTAGAACAGGAAAAATAGTTCATGCAGATGGAATTGATTTTAGTAGGAAATTTTAATGAATCAATATATGCAGTTAGCAATTAAAGAGGCTAAGAAAGGTATAAAAAGGGGACATGGAGGACCCTTTGGTGCTGTTATTGTAAGAAAAGATAAAATAGTTGCATCTAGCCATAACACAGTACTTAAAGACAATGATGCTACAGCTCATGCTGAAATGAATGTGATAAGGAAGGCATGTAGAAAATTACATAGCTATGACCTTTCTGATTGTGAGATATATACAACAGGTCAACCATGTAAAATGTGTATTGGTGCTATAAACTGGGCAAAGATAAAAACTGTTTATTTTGGAAATACATATAAAGATGCACTAAACATGGGTTTTGATGATGAAAAGGGAAATAATAGCGATTTAAAAATGACAAGAGTAGATAGTGAGCATACTGTTAAGCTGATTGAGGAGTGGAATAATTCAAATAAAAAGAGAATATATTAATTTGTTGACTTTTTTTATTTAAGAATATACCCTATTTAATAACCTAAATAACACATATACATGCACAAGTACATTTTTGTTTCTGGGGGTGTAATTTCTGGTATAGGGAAAGGAATAACCGCATCCTCTATTGCTTTTATCCTCAAGTCTTACGGCTTTAAAATAACTATGATTAAGGCAGATCCTTATCTTAATGTTGATGCTGGTACTATGAACCCTCTAGAACATGGAGAAACATTCGTGCTAGAAGATGGTTTTGAGACTGATATGGATATAGGAAGTTATGAGAGATTTGTTAATGAGTCTTTTACAAGGGTTAACTCTATGACATGTGGTGCTGTCCTGCAGAAAGTAATAAAGGATGAAAGGTCTTTAGCATATGATGGGAAATGGGTTAGTCTTGATTATCATGTTCCTGATGAGATAATTACATGGATTAAAAGTGTAGCAGACAATTCTCATTCTGAAATTACAATTATTGAAATTGGAGGAACCGTTGGTGAGGTTGGAAATGGTTTGTTCCTAGAAGCAAATAAAATAATGAAGATACAGAATCCAAGGGATGTCATTCATATTCATGTGTCATATCTTCCTATACCTGGTACACTAGGTGAAATGAAAAGTAAGCCTGTTCAGATTTCTGTTCAACTACTTAACAGCCATGGTATTTGTCCAGATTTTCTTATTGCAAGATCACGAAGAGGTATTGATGATGTAAGAAGAGATAAACTGTCAAGATACTGCTTCATTAAAAAAGAGAATATTATTTCTGCCCCTGATGCATCATGTATATATGACATTCCAATAAATTTTGAGAAAGCTAATATTGGTGAGAATATTATAAAAGAGTTAAATCTTAAACCAAGAAAAACAACATTACTAAAGGAGTGGGAAGCAAAAACTAGAAAGATGAAAAGAATCTCTAAAAGTGTGAATATAGGGATTGTAGGAAAATATTATAAAAGTGGTAAGTTTAGTCTTAAAGACTCATATGTATCTGTACTTGAAGCAATTAATCATGCAGGCTGGGAGATGGGAGTTAATCCTAATATACATTGGATTGTTGCAGATGACCTTGAAAAGGATAAAGATAAACAAAAAGAGCTCCTTAAAATGGATGGAATAATTGTTCCTCAGGGCTGGGGAAGTAGAGGTGCAGAGGGAAAGATAAAGGCAATACAGATAGCAAGAGAAAATGAAATACCATATCTAGGGTTGTGCTATGGTATGCAGATGGCAACTATTGAGTTTTGTAGAAATGTACTTGGTATTAAAGATGCAAATTCAGAGGAAATAGATCCTAAATCAAAGAATTTAGTTATTCATTTAATGGAAAATCAAAAAGAGATACTTAAGCATCAGAATTATGGTGGTACGATAAGACTGGGAGCATGGCCATGTAAAATAAAGGAAGGAACATTACTGGAATCTCTTTATAAAAAATATACCAATTCGTTGTACAATACTCTTCCTGTTGTAATGGAAAGACACAGGCATAGATATGAGTTTAATACAAAATATTCTTCATTAATTGAGAGTAAAGGTATGATAATTTCGGGAGAGAGTCCTGATGGAAAACTTGTAGAGGCAATTGAGCTTAATAAAAATTTACATCCATTTTTTATTGGAACACAGTATCATCCAGAGCTAAAGAGTAGATTTTTAGCTCCACATCCAATATTTTTAGGTTTTATAAATGCCGCTAATAAGAGGAAAAATATTTAATATATTAACTGTATTTTTATGGAAGTAAAAAAAGCTGTTATTACAACTGCAGGATATTCAACTAGATTTCTTCCTGCATGTAAAAATATTCCGAAGGTAATGTTGCCAATTCTAGAAGTCCCTATTATTCATGAACTGGTAAAAGAGTGTATTGAGGGAGGAATTACAGATATTATAATTATTACATCATACGGTAATAATGCTATTGAGGATTATTTTGACAGTAGACCTGATTTAGAAACACACTTGGTTAATACAGGCAAAGAGGATAGATACAAAAGATTTGGAGAGGTGTTTGGAAAAGCAAATGTAGTTTGTGTGAGACAGAACAGATCACTTCCATATGGAAGCGGCAGTGCAATTCTTGCAGCACAGCCTTGGATACAAAAGGGTGAACCATTTGCAATTCTTTATGGAGATGACCTTGTTTTATCAAAAAAGTCAGGTATTGGACAATTAAAAGAATTTTTTGAGTCACAAAACAATATCGGAGGAGTTATTGCTGTTCAAAAAGTTGATGAAAAAGATATATCAAAGTACGGCTCTGTCAAGTTTAAAGATGAAAGTAAAGGTACAATTGAATCTATACTTGAAAAACCATCTGTAAATGAAGCTCCTTCGCTTCTTGGTTCATATGGAAGATATATTGTTTCCTATGATATCTTTGAGTATCTTCATACAGGTACACTAATTAATAATGAACTGTATCTTTCAAAAGCAATTGATGATATGGCAAAAGAAACAGATGTTTATGCTAAGATGATTGATGGAGAGTGGCTAACAACAGGAGATCCGCACAATTATTTAAATGCTGTAATAAAGTATGCAATGCAAAGAGAAGAATATAGAGAAGAAATACTTAAGATAGTTAATTCTTAATATATATTTTTAAGTCAACTGCGACTACCCTGCTTTCTGTTAGTATTACAGGATTCATATCAATGCTGTAAATTTGGGGATATGTAACAAGAAGTCTTTGTACTTTATCTATCATTTCAATAAGCTTTTGCTTAGGAAGTGGAGGTTTTCCTCTATATCCATCAATTATTTTTACAACCTTTGTAGCATTTAATTTTCCTGCTATATTCTTTATACTCTCAGGAACTAATATGTGCTGAATATCTTGATAAACCTCTGTATACACCCCGCCTTGTCCGATTGCAATTAAGTGACCAAAGCCTCTTCCTTCCTTTTCATAAATATCTGCTCCACCTTCTCTATTTGCACCAATAAAAAACTCAAGTTTAGGTTCAATCATCTCTTGTACTAAAATCTCAGGATATTTTCTTCCTGTTACCTTCTCAATATTGCTAGCTAAAATATTAAATTTCTCCTGTAACTCAGATATTGTTCTAATATCTACGAATACTCCTCTTACATCTGTTTTATGTGTTAAATCTTTTGACACTGCTTTAATAACAATAGGAAAGTTTTTACTTGCAAACTGTATGGCTTCATTTATATTAGCAGTAATTATCTGCTTAGGGAGTGATATTCCTACCTCTTTTGCTATCTTTTCACTAATATCATCAGAAAGAACAGTAACCTCATCCTCTTTCAATTCATTTAAAACTGCTTTTCTATATCTTCCTTTAGATAAAAGGTCAGATGTTCTTCTAATACTTTTGTTTGTTCTTGCAAGTTCATAATTTGTAATCATGCTTATAAGTCTTACTGTGTCCTCAATATTGTTTGATACATACATTCCATATGCTCTAAGTATTTTATTACCATCTTCAACATCACTACCTCCTAAAAAGCATGAGAATATTGGTTTAGAAGTTTGTTTTTGGATATCAGCAATAGCTTTTGCAACCCCAACTATATCTGTAACAAGCTGTGGCGTTAATATTACAACAAGGGTGTTAACAGAAATATCATCAAGAAGTGTTTTAATTGCATATTCATATCTATCAAGAAGTGCATCACCAAGAATATCTACAGGATTATTAATATTTGATTGTATTGGAAGAAATTTAGAAAGTTTTTCTTTTGTTTTCTCCCCTATTTGTGCTAATTCAAGACCAAACCTTTCTACACAGTCTGTTGCCATTATTCCTGGACCACCTCCATTAGTTACAATTGCAACACCTCTTCCCTTAGGCATCTTTTTCATAGAAAGCACTTTTATTGCATCAAACATCTCTTCAGAACTTTCTACCTTTATTAAATTTCCCTTTTGAATCGCAGCAACTGTTGTATCATATGAGCTTGCAAGAGAGCCTGTATGTGAGGATATTGCAGCCTTACCCTGTTGTGAACTTCCAGGAGCAATTATTACCATTGGTTTTTCTGACTTTTGTGCAATTTCAACAAAATCTTTACCATCACTAAACTCTTCAAGATATATTGCAATAGAGTCTGTGTTTTTATCTCTCTGCAGATACTCAATTAACTCATTCTCATTTATATCAGCTTTATTTCCTATGGATATTACTTTTGAGAACCCAATATTATCCCGCAGTGCCATATCTAAAATAGCAGTACAAAATGCTCCTGACTGAGAGATAAAGGCGGTTGTACCAGCACCTGGATTTTTTCTTGCAAATGAAAGGTTAAGATTAATCTCATTATTAATAATTCCAAGAGTATTAGGACCAATCAATCTTATACCAGCACTCTTTAGCTTTTGAGCTATTCTCTCTTCAAGCTCCTTTCCCTGTTTTCCTGTTTCTTTAAAACCAGCAGAGATTATTATTACACTCTTAACTTTTTTTAAAATACAGTCATCTACTATACCTTCTACCAATTGATAAGGAAGTGAGATACACACCATATCTATACTCTCTTCTATATCATTTACTGTTGGATAGCACTTCTCTCCATCAATATTGTCATATTTAGGATTAACAGGATATATTTTTCCTTGATACCCTCCATTTAGTGCATTATCATAAATAACTCTTCCTATCTTACTTTTATCACTTGATACACCAACTACTGCTATGCTTTTAGGAAATAGTATTTCATCTTTCATTTTTATTCAAGCTCAGATAATATTGAAGATATACTGTAATTTTTTACCTCATTGACTAGTTCACTCTTTTTATCTTTTCTGTTTTTAAGATTGGAGTAATAGTCTTTTATCTTTTTGTTTTGATATATAACTCCAGTATACATTTTTTCTTTGTTTGTTACTCTTTTTAAAGCTTTGGATATATCATCTGTTGGTACTAAATTAATCATTTTGCTTTTAAGAAAGTCTAAACTGTTCTCTGGTGAATATGTTGGACATATCTGAACTATTTCAATAACACTAAAGCCTTTATGCTTTATTCCTGCCTTTATTATTTCGCTAAGCCCATTTGGATCACCAGAAAAGCCTCTTGCATAAAAAGAGGGATTAAGAGAAAGAACAAGCTCTCCGATATTAATATCTCCTTCTGTTTTACCATCAGGAAATGCATACATTGGTTTATTCTTCTTCGTTGTTGCAGTTATCTGCCCTGTTGTAAGAGAAAAGCTCTCATTGTTATGAATAAGTAAAGTGATATCATAGTTAGACCTTACAGCATGAATTAAATGGTCTATTCCCTCGTGTAAAACTCCTCCATCTCCAGCATCTGCAATTACTGTCATTTTTCTATTTGCGAGATGACAACCAACAGCAAGAGGTATTGCTCTCCCATGAAGACCCTTTACTCTGAACCCTTCAATTTTATCTGCTCCATTCCCATTACACCCTATATCAAACACCATTACTACTTCACTTGGATGCTTTCCTAAATCAACTAAAGCTTTTTTAAGTGCCATATGAATTGCAAAGTTTCCGCATCCAGGGCACCATGTATTTTTAATATCTGTATTGTAATCTTGTAAACTTACCTTCATTGTTTTAAATATTCTAAAATATCATCTACAAAAAATGGTCTTCCATTATATTTCTTTAATGTATTTGTAATGTAAAAGTCTGATTCCTCCTTTATCAACCTTCCAAAACCATTACTAAAATTGTTTTCAATTAGTACAATTTTAACTCCATCTTTTGCAAATTGAAGAATTTTTTCATATTTAAGAGGGTATATGTATTTATAGTGAATATACCCTATTCTTCTCCTACTAATCTTCATAGCATCTAATACTGCATTCTTAACACTTCCCATTCCAACAAATACTATTGTAGGATCTTTGTCACCAAAGTACTTAGGAGCAGGAATGGTTTTTGACAGCGTTTCAACTTTTCTCATCCTTTTTTCTGTCATAATCTTTGTATCAATATCACTTTCACTGCTTACTCCATATTCATTATGTTCATCGCTGTTTGTTAAGTATGTCTTTCTCCCAGGCATTGGTAACCATCTTGGAGATATACCATTTTTAGTTACTAAATATCTTTTAGTTCCATTTTGTGAGAGCCCTCTTTTTATCTTTTTAGCTTTAGGTAGGTTTAAGATGTTAAACATAGATTCTGCAACATGTTTTTCTGTAAGAAGTATTACAGGAAGTTGATATACCTCTGCAATATTAAATGCCTCTTGAATTAGCTCATAACTGTCTATTGGGTCACTTGCTGCAAGTACACATCTCGGAAATTCTCCATGACCTGAGTGAACAGCTGCATCTATGTCAGATGCCCCTGTCCATGTGGGAAGGCCTGTTGAGGCTCCTGCACGCTGTCCTAGAACAATAACAAGAGGAATCTCTGTCATTCCACTTAGAGAAATGCTTTCTGTCATTAAATCAAATCCTCCTCCTGAGGTTGCTGTAAATGCTCTTGCTCCCATATACATGCTTCCTAGTACCATTTGTACAGCAGTTATCTCGCTTTCTGCTTGTTTAACAAGAATTCCTGTTTTCATATATGTATCTCCAAGTAGTTCTAAAACAGGTGTAGAAGGAGTCATAGGGTATGCATAATATGCTCTGCATCCTGCACTAATTGCACCAAGAGCAACAGCTTGATTACCAGTAAGAATCAATGACTTCTCCCAATTTTTATCAATACTTTGAGGTACATCCTTAATTTCATCATCCTTAATTTCTTCTAAATGGTATCCAGCATTTAGGCACCTCTTTTCAGCTTCAATATCAATTCCTTCTTTTTTTGAGAAGTATTTAACTACTGAATCGGTTAATGTTTTAATATCCTGACCTAAAACCTTCCATATACTGCCAAGCATTATCATATTCTCCATTATTGCAGGAGCTTTCTGCTCTTGGGCCATCTTCTTTAAGTCAATATATATAACTTTAATACTGTTTTTGTTAATATATTCTTTTGCCTTTTCACTAAATTCAAAATCCTTTACTGAATGAAAAATTACACCATTACTACTAACTGTGAAAAGATATTCTTCTAATGCCTCTTGTGCAATACATGCTAATATATCACACTTCTTTTCAGGTGAAAGTATTTCAGATGACCCAAAATCAATCTGATATGATGCAAATCCCCCTTTGATAATTGAAGGGTATTCTCTATACCCAAATATATGATAATTTGACTCTTTCAGTGCCCTACTTATTAACTGACCTAACAAGTTAATACCTTGACCCGATTGTCCTCCAAATTTAACAGAAATTCTCTCTTCCATCTGTAATTATCTATTCATAAATATCTCTTTTAGAGTATCATTCAAAAAAAATATTGTCAAAGAAAGTTACAATATAGGATAAAGTAAGGTAAAATAAGCATATGATTGATAAATGTCAAATTACAGTACAATCAGGTAAAGGCGGTGATGGAATTATCGCTTTTGATAAATTTAGGAAGGCAGATGGAGGTGATGGAGGAAAAGGAGGAGATGTATATATAGTAGGTGATACAAATGTATATGACCTTGGTAAGATATCTCAGATTAAGAAGTTTAAAGCAAATGATGGTGAAAGGGGAGAAAAAAACAAAAGAAAAGGGAAGGATGGAGAAGATATTGAAATACATGTCCCACTTGTTACAAAGATATACAATGAAGATGGAACTGAATTTCTCACAATTTCAAAAAGTGGGTATAGAGTAAAAATTTTAAATGGTGGAAAGGGAGGATTAGGGAATTTTTCACTAAGGGCAAAGGGTTGGGATGGCAAATTTTCAAGAACAGAGGGAGAAAAACCAAAAACAAAGAAGCTTAAATTAGAACTTAATTTAAAATCTGATGTAATATTTTTAGGACTTCCTAATGCAGGTAAATCAAGTATTGTTAATGCACTAAGTAATGCAAAATACAAGGTTGCCCCTTATGAATTTACAACACTCAATCCCCAGCTTGCAGTCATGGATGGATATCTACTAATGGACCTTCCAGGATTAATAGAAGGAGCACATAAGGGAAAAGGGCTGGGAATTGAATTTCTTAAACATACAAAGTATGCCAAACTGCTTGTGCATTGTATTAGTCTTGAAAATGATGATATTAAAAAAGTGTATAAAGATATGAGAAAAGAATTCCTTAATATCTCAGAGGATCTTTATTCATTACCTGAATTTGTACTATTTACAAAAGCAGATATATATTCAACTGAGCAGCTTAAAGAGAAGATGAAAGAGCTCAAAAAAGAGTTTCCTAACTCTCTTGCAATATCTGTATACAGAAAAGAAGATCTTGAACTTCTTCGCAGTGAATTAAAAAAGAGATTGAGTTCTGTTTCTAGGTCCGCTGTCTAATGCTCGTTTTGCATTCCACTGTAAATCAGGCTTATCAGTCATACTTTCTGCTAACCATTCTAAATATTCTCTATCTTCTCTTTCTATCTCTTCAAAAGTTTTTCCCATATATTTCCCAAATGTCATTTCTCTCATCATTTGGGGTTGTTTGGTTATTAAAATCATATTTTCAATACTTAATTTTGTATTATTACGGAAGTAATTAAATAAATCTCTTAAGAAATATACATCACTTAATGCGTCATGTGCTGTAATATGCTTTTTATCTTCCTTTTTATACAGCCCTAGATAATATCTTAAATACTGAAGTCTGTAGCTTTCTAAATCTCTCCCATCTGGTGTTGTTAAAACATTTCTTGCTACTTTTAATGTACAAATCATATCTTCTATTTCTATTCCCTTTTTCATAAGCACCTCTGCATCAAATTCTACATTGTGTGCTACCCATATATATTTTTTTGCAAGAAACTTTAAATATTCGCTTAGATTCGTACTCCCTTTATACTCTTTATCAATCCCTTTCTCTGGTATTTGAGCTTCTTCAAACTTTGGGCAATTCTCTACATCTTCAGGAGTGATATTGTGTATGGCCATTGCACCAAAAGAGATTTCTTGTACTGGCTTAAAATACATATTTAGATATATGTCAGGGTCATCAGTTAAGAGTGCTAATTGTAAGATATCTTTACTTTGGGTATCTGTTGTTTCTGTATCAAAATACAGTAGTTTATCTTTATTCATAGTCTAAATTCTAACATACACACTTTAATGTAACAAATATTTGATAATATTATTAAACTTTTGGTATATTAAAAGAGTTAAATGAGTTATATAGCAATATGAAAGAGAAAAAGGAAACAAATATTATACCTGTTGCTATTGCATTAGGAGTTGTATCAGCTCTGGCAGTAGTAATTTTTGTGTTTTTAAACAAAGAGGTAGATACACTACCTGATGCACAAACTATTAATTTAAATTCAAATAAAGAAGATACTATGAATGAAAGTAATGTAGAAGATTTTGATGTGCTAGGAATAACTACAATTCAACAGGGAGATGGACAAGAAGCACAAGTTGGAGATACTGTCTCTGTTCATTATGAAGGGACATTGAGTGATGGAACCAAGTTTGATAGTTCATATGACAGAGGTCAGCCTTTTGAATTTACACTAGGAGAAAACTATGTAATCGAAGGGTGGGAAAAAGGAGTTGTTGGTATGAAGGTTGGTGAAATTAGAGAGTTAAAAATCCCTTCATCAATGGGATATGGAGAAAGTGGAAATGGTATTATTCCAGGAAATGCAGGGTTAATATTTAAGATAGAATTGCTGGAAATAAAATAATTAGAACTTTCCAAAAATCATTAGTAAACCAATTGATAAAAGAAGAATTCCTGCAACTAAGTGCATATATCTTACATTCTTGTCTTTCCAGTTAGTTACATCTTCAATCTTTTTTGTCCCAAAGTAGACAGCTAATACAACTGCAAGCATAGGAAGAATAAAGATAAGGTTATAAAGAAGAAGAGATGGAACAGCATTTATTAAACTCCCACTAGAAAGAAGACCTCCTAGAATTATATACGGCCCTATTGTACATGGAAGTAAGAATAATGTAACAAATAATCCTACTCCAAATGCAGCAAGTGGAGATGTTACTTTAGCAATTATTTTACTTACCTTTGGTCTTAGTGATAAAGGCATTTCAGTACCAATACTTCCAGGTTTGTATGATATGAAATCTTTAATTTCAAGTACACCAAAAATGCTTGCAAATATACCAAGAATTAAGTTTATTCCTATTTTATTAAATAAAAACTCTCTTATAGCTGTAATTGATTGTACTGCTTGAAATGCTTTAATAATTAAAACACCATAAAGCAAATACATAATAATTACAGCTAAGATAAAAGAAAGACCTGCAAAAAGAATATCTTTTCTCTTTCCAGGGTTGTAAGTGATGATTGAAATTAAAACAAGAGCAAGTATAGACAGTGCACAGGGGTTAACAGAATCAGCAAGACCAAGTGAAATTATTTTTCCAATTGATAATTTCTCCTCTTGATCCTTAACAATTTCTTCATCATTGGTTTTTGTTTCTTCGGTATTTTCTACAACGGGTATTGCATCACCATTCCATTGTAAAAGCCACCCATTAAGTTTAACTGCATGATCATATGTAAAATTTCCACCTGGTGTTTTCACTATTTCTGCTTTTGTACTACTTCCTTTAAGAGATGAAACTGCATCATTTATAGAAGAGGAATATACAAAGGTTTTAATTTGTTCATTTTCTTCCTCATTTAACTGTGTTATTGATTTCCTTATTGCAACCCTGTCCTTGGAGTATATAGTGGGATATCGAACAAGAGAGTTAAGATTAAAATCTTCAAAAGAAATTACTCTACCATCAGCTAATGGTATTTCATTTGCTACTGCTTTTTTAATCATTGAGTCAATATTTTCAATTATGGGAGCATCTCCTACCCCTTTCATATCTTTATTAAACAAGACTTGAGGAATACCTAAATCAAGATCAAATGATTGTGCATATGTACTAAATGCTTGTGAGTTAGCCACATTACTATAAATCTCATACTCAATAAGGATAAGATTCCCATTTTCGACTCTATTGTGAAGCTGAGGAGACACCTGAGCACAGTGAGGACATCCTATACCTGTAAATGATACAGCGAACTTTCGACTTTCTTGTCCATTTACAAAAGTGCTTGAAAGAAACAAGGGGATTATTAATAGTAAGGGTATTAATATTTTTATAATCTTTTTCATTTATGTAACAGTATTTAAGTCAGTTTTTTAGTCTAGTAGTCAGTATATCATACTTTCATTGTTTACAAGAAGATGTAGGTATATAATCGGAATATGATTATTAATTCACAAAGAGAAAGAGATATTTTAACAAAAGCAGCGGATATATCTGTAAACATATTAAAACAGGTTGGAAAAAATATTAAGGAAGGTATTACTCCACTTGAGCTGGATAATATTGCAGGTGAACTATGCAAAAAGTATAAAGTAAAACCTAATTTTAAGAAAGTTGAAGGTTATCATTTTAAT
>ERZ1026792.1406-NODE-1406-length-15255-cov-2.760510_pt1 | contig 15255 bp, 14 predicted proteins | sample MGYA00520884_ERZ1026792 | MGnify/ENA primary metagenome ERZ1026792 (study PRJEB33270, sample SAMEA104284473) | anaerobic digester metagenome | biome: Anaerobic digester microbiome; feature: mesophilic sludge digester; material: Anaerobic digester biomass... | reverse complement strand
GGGTGCTGCGCGTGGACCGGGGCAAGAACGTGGTCAAGCAGTACGACGTCAGGACGGCCGGCCGGCCGGCCGTCCTGACGTCGTACTGCTTGACCACGTTCTTGCCCCGGTCCACGCGCAGCACCCGCCCGCCTCCGGTCTCCGTGATGAGAGTATGGCCGTCGGTCAGACGCACCGCATGGTTGGGGTCCTGCAGGCGCCCCGGCCCCGGACCGGGCTCATCGGTGTCGCCGTACTGCCAGACGATCCGCTTGCTGGCCCGGTCCACCTCGATCACACGAGCGGCATCGGCGTCGGTGATGAGCACGTTGCCGTCCGCCAGCCTCTGCGCACAGTGCGGTTTCTCGAGCAGCCCGGGACCCGACCCCCTCACACCGGGTTCACCGTAGCTCCAGACGATGCTCTGCTCGTCGAACCCGTTGTCGGGGGCGCCCGCCCGGTAGTCGCCCCACCGGACTTCGATCACCCGGTTGGCGCCGTTGTTGTCCGTGATGAGCACGGTGTCCGCCTCAGGCGAATACATGGCGTAGAAGGGATCGACGAGATGATTCACCGTGAGGCCCCGCTCGCCGGTCACGCCGTACTGCCAGATCACCCGCTTCTGCCCGTCGACCGCGAACACGCGGTAGGCCTCCTGCCTGTCGACGATGAGCGTGGCCGAGACGCCCTGGCGCGTGAACCGCTGCGCCGAGAACGGGCGCGACAGGGCCGCGTCGTCACTCTGTCGATACGACCAGACCTCCTCCCCGGCGCGCGTCACCTCCGCGACCATCGGGTACGTACGGTCGGCGAAGAGCAGGTTGCCGTTGGGCAGCACCTGGATGCTGCGCGGGTCCGGCACCCTGCCTGAGTACACCGGCGACCGGGCATTGACGCGCTCCACGCCGACGAGGGCGAGGCGGAGGTTCTGCGCCTGCTCCCCGGCCTCATAGATCTCCAGCGCGTCGGGGAGGGCGGTGAACGTGAACGGCTCTCCCGCGGTCCCCTGCCGGGTGACCCAACGGACGGCCGCCCCGGCCGGCGGCGGCAGAGAGACGAACGCCACGACCGCCATGGCGACGACGAGGGCGAACCTGGCAGTCCCGAGCATCATCCTCCTCTCGCCTGCGCGTCGAGGAACGGCACCCTGCGCAGCTCCCGCAGCGCCAGAGCCCCGAGAACGCCGCCGAGAGCGCCGAACAGCGCGTGGGTGGTGGCCGACCATCCCAGACCGAGCAGCAGCAGCGCGACCGGCACCCTGAGGACGAGTCCGGCGAACGTGAGTGCGGCGAGCTTGCCCAGGTGAAGCCCTGCGCCGACCACGGCCGCCTTGCCCCAGGCGCGCAGATCCCCGGGTATGGAGAGGACGAGCAGCTCCAGGATGACGCCGGCCGTGAGCCACTTGGTCCACTCGAGCGGGCCTTGATGCCCGAAGCCGGCGAACTGCGCCAGCAGTCCGGCGACCAGGCCGAGCAGCGGGCCGACGCCCCGCTTGTCCACGAGGCCGCGGCAGACCACGAAGAGGGCCACCCAGAGGACGCCGGAATGTCCCGGCACGTGGATGGGCATGCGCAGCACCTGCTTGGCGAGCATGCACAAGGCCGCGATCAGCGCGATCAGCAGGAGGTCGCGCAGGGTCAGCGACCAGACGTAGGGCTGCCGTCCCGTCATCTCACTCGGCATCGATCGAGATCACATCCCGGACCCATTCGCTGCGGTCGAGCCACGGCGCGCACACCTTGACCGTCCCGCGCCGGCTGAAATCCAGCTGGACACCGCGGTCGACCTGAGCTGCCGTCAGCTCGAGCCGTCCGCCGTCGCGGACGCCGGCCCCGACGACCGAGACGCCGGCGACCCGGTCGATCCCGGCGTCCTCGAGGAGGGTGCGGAGCAGGGGGCCTTCCTGCTCCTTCCCGTCGATCACCACAGTCGCCTGCGGCAGGGCGCGCAGGGCGGCGAGGTCGTAGTGGCCTCGCACCTCGCCGCCCTTCCTCACCGTCACGCTGTAGCCGGAGGGCGAGCCGCCGGCCGGCGGGACGTCCTCCCCGCCCGATCCCGCCTGCAGGACCCACGCCGCGACGACGACGGCCACGATGACTGCGGCGGCGGCGAGGATGACCGGCCCGCCACGACGGCCGGCGGGGGAGGATCCGGCAGACATGACCCGCTCGCGTCCGTCACTGGACCTTCAGGATCCTGGCGCCGGAAGTGGTGGCCGCGTACTTGGCCGACTTGGGCGCGTACGCCACCAGCTTCCAGGTCCCTCGCAAGGGCAGGGTGAAGCTGCGCACGTAACGCGACTGCTTCCCGTGGTTCCTGTTGGTGGTCGTGACCGTCTTCTTGAGCCTCCAGACGCCGGCCTTCTTCTGATAGCACTTGATCCTGACCGTATGACTGCCGACCTTCGCCTTCGGGACGAGGCCGCCGTACACCGTGAACTTCCTGCCCTGCTTCACCCGGGCGGGGGCCACGGGCTTGCCCAGCTTGACCTTGGGCGTCACCGTGACGACGTTGCTCGTGGCACCGAGATGCGTTGCGTCGCCCGTGAAGACGAGCCTGTACATCGTCTTACGCTGCGGTTTCACGGCCGTCCCGCCAGCGTAGGGCGCCGTGGGGTCGATCGTCGTGAGGAGATCCCAGGTGGAGCCGTTGAAGGATCGCTCCAGGCGGACCTGTGGGACAGACGCGAACGGCTCGTCACTGGTGAGCTCGCCGCTCAGCGTGGCGCGGCCGCCCCACTTCACGACCTTGGCCGAGGCGGCCAGCGTGAGCTGCGTGGCGGCTTTGGGAGTGACGGCGACCGTGGCACTGGGCGGGCCCGTGTTCGTGGCGGCGTCCCGGGCGCGGATCTCGAAGAAGTACTCGGATCCGTTGTCCAGGCCGGCGACGGTACACGACCGCGCCGCTCCGTCGACCTCGGCGACCGCGACATGGTGCGGGGTGTAGTTGGTGCTGCCACCGACCGGTGTCGCCGCCTGCCACTGATAGACGACGTACTTCTCGGCATCGGCGACGGCCGACCACGAGAGCTCCGCCGCGCCGTCAGCGGGCGTGGCCGTGAGGGACGCCGGTGCGGCCGGGGGCGTCACATCGTCCGCTCCGAGCGCGATGTCCACGTCCGCCACACTCCCGGTGAAACTGGGGGCTGCGACAGGCCAGATAGCGTCCTTGATCTTGACGTCGAACGGCAGGCCCACGGGCACCGCCAGCTGGAAGTCGCCGGCGGCGACCGTACCGTAACCTTGCGCGACGCCGTTGGCCTGCGTGCGGGAGATCGCCCAGACCTCAGTGCCCTCCGAGGCGGTGGCCTCGACGCGCTTGTTGTTCTCGGGGGCGTCGGCAGTGGCCACCCCGTTGTGGACGCGGAACGCCGCCGTGAGCTCACCCGGCCTGAGGGCGCCGGTCATGTCGATGATCTCGACCGCGGGGGGATCGGCGTTGTTCTGGGTCGTCCCCTTCCCGGACTCGCCGCCCGTCGGCTGCAGCGAGACCAGGATGTACCACGTCGAGGGGTCCAGCGCGGCGGGCTTCGTCGTGTCGCCGAACTTGAAGTACGTCCACGTGTTGCCGGTCGTGATGGCGCCACCGGCGCCGGTCGTGACCACCGGGAACTCATCCCAGGCCGCACGCTCCTGGACCCACTGCCGCGTGACGGGGTTCCACGTGAACCCGCGGCTGGCACCGCCCGAGGGCGTCGCTGTCGGGCTGATACGCACTTTGACGTAGTACTGAGCTCCAGCGGTGGTGACGGGGTCCCCCTCCTTGTCCCGCAGCGTCCCGGCCGTGGCCGTGAACCGCAGGGCGTACACGGTGTGGTCGTTGGCGATGTACAGCGGGTAGTCCGCCCTGCCCTGGTTGTCGACGGCCGGTCCGCCGTCGTAGTCGGTCGCCGCGGGCGCCGGCGCGGCCTGGGCCAGCGCGAGCAGCAGCAGCGCTGCGAGCAGGACCAGGAGGACCCGCCGATGGCTCCGGCGTCGTGAAGCTGTCGTGGTCAAACGGTGCATCTTCGGTTCCTCCTCCCGGCCCCGCCTTGCCGGCGGCGGCCCGTTGGACATGGACGATGTCGTGGAGTCGACCGCGTCGGGTCCGTCACCACACCGGCGCCGCGGTCCCCGTGTCACGCGTGACGTAGCCTCCGAGGTCGACGATCGCCTGCTTGAACGCGTCGTCGCGAAGCAGGTCCAGCAGCGGGGCGAGCACCGCGCTCTCGTAGTACTCCCGCGGAGTGACCAGGTCGTAACGCTCTTCGAGGACGGGCACGAAGTCGAGACCGTGGGCCTCGGCGGCCGGCCGGATGCCGAGCGCGACGTCGGCCGCATCCTCAGCCACCATCCGCGCCGCCGCGTCGTGGGTCATCACCTCTGTCTCGTATCCGGCGACGCACAGCGGGTCGACGTCGGCGCCGGCCAGCAGCCGGTCGAGCCACACCCGCGTCCCAGAGCCGCGGTTGCGGTTCACGATGCGGGCGCCGCCGGCGACCGCCCCGGCCAGGTCCCTCAGCCCGCGCGGATTGCCGGCGGGGACGATGAGACCCTGCTGCCGATGCGCGAGCGTGACGATCATCAAGTCGCGGCCGGGGAAGAGCGCCCGCGCATAGGTCCGGTTGAAGTCGCCGGTCTCGGCGTCGAAGAGATGGCAGCCCGCCACGTTGCCGACGCCGTGCCGCAGGGCGATGAGACCCTCCAGGCTGCCCATCGCCATCGTGATCACCTCAGGGCCTTCTTCGCGTTCACGCAGACGCCGCGCCAGGAGATCGAGGGCGAGATCGTCGCTGCCGACGATCACGAGCAGACCGCGCTCGCCCTCCTCCGGCAGGACCACGAAGTCGACGGCGTACGCGCGTGCGGTGGCGCAATAGAACTTCTCCACATAGCCCTTGGTGGGTCGGGTCTCGACGAGCTCGACCAGTCCGGCCTGCTCGAGGCTGACGACGTGATGTCGCACCCAGGCCGGATGATGGCCGACCACGGCTCCCAGCTGCGTCAACGTCGCCGGCCCGCGCATGAGCAGTCGCAGCAGGCGCAGGCGCTCGGCGTTCGCGAGGACGCGCACGGTATCGATCGCTCCGATGTGGCTGATCTCCTCCACAGGCGGACACTCCGCGACGGCGACGACACTAAGGCGACTCTTAGCGCATTCTACCCTCCGAGAAGCGGTCGATGCCCGTCGAGCCGGACGCGCGGCGCTGCGATCCAGACGCGCGGAGCGGCGGAGGCGACTGCCTGCACACCCCCTGCCGCGCCGCCAACGCCGCGCGACCGCGGACGCCGCCGCACAGACGGTATACTGAGCGCAGACTGATCGCCCGCCTCGAGGCGGGCATCCCGTGAGCATGCCCGAACCTGTCGAGCGCACATCAGCCGGGGGCGTCGTCGTTCGCATGGACGGCGGCGTCGAAGTCTGCCTCATCCGCCCCATGGGCCGCTCCGTGTGGGGCCTCCCAAAAGGCGGTGTCGAGGAGGGCGAGACCCTGGAGCAGACCGCCCTCCGCGAGGTCGCGGAGGAGACCGGTCTGGTCGGCGTGGTGGAGCAGCCGCTGGGAAGCATCGATTACTCGTTCTACTCGCGTGTCCAGGGAGGTCGTGTCCACAAGACCGTGCACTACTTCCTGGTGCGCGCCACCGGCGGGGACACCGCGCTGCACGACCACGAGGTGAGCGTCGCCCGCTGGGTGCGCCTGGGACAGGCGCTGAGACTGATGACATATCCGAACGAGCGGGAGATGGTGCGACGCGCGGCGGATGCACTGGGCCGGCCGGTCGTGGACTGACGGCGAGCAGGACGCCTGAGCGCGCACGATGGGGCGACGTAAGATGACCTGTGCAGCCCCGGACGCGCCTGCACCGCCGCTCACGCCGGGCTGCGCACCCGGCGACTGGTGAGAGAGAGCGGAGGACAGATGGACGTCACACTGCTGGGCACGATGGGGTGGCTGCCCCGCGACGCGCGTGAGACCACGTGCTTCGCGGTGCGGGAAGGGCCGACCCTCCTCGTCTTCGATGCGGGCACCGGCTTGCGCCGCCTGCTCGATCCCGAGCACGCCGGGCTGCTGACGGGAGTGGCCGAGGTACATCTCTTCCTCAGCCACTACCACCTCGACCACGTCTGCGGGCTGGCCTATCTCTCGGGGGTGTTCCCCGCGTGCGACGTCGTCCTCCGCCCGCCGGCGGCGGAGCTGACCGGCGTGGACCCCGTGGCCGCCGTGTCGGAGCTCGTGCGGCGGCCGTACAATCCCGTGGACCTCGCGGACATGGGCAACGTGCGCGTGCGGCCGGCCGGCCGCGAGAACGAGGTGGCGGGCCACGTGGTCCGTCTGCGCCCCCAGCACCACACGGACACGAGCGTCTCCTTCCGTCTGGACGATGAACTGGTCATCGCCACCGACACGCCGCCCGACCCCGAGGCGGTGGACTACGCACGCGGCGTCGGCCTCTGGTTGCATGAAGCATGGTACTGGGCCGACGACCCGGCGCTCGGGAAGGTCCCGGAGCAGCTCCGTCCCGGGTATGCCGCCCACAGTGAGGCGAGCGCCGTCGCGAGGTTGGCCGGACAGGCCGACGTCGGCCGTCTCGTCCTGGTCCACCTGAACCCGCTGGGTGAGGGCGGCTCGTACCGGTCGCTGCGCGACGCCGCCCGCCGGGTGTTCCCCCACACCGACGTCCTGGCTGACGGGACGACCCTGAGCGCGTCGGCCTCGGCCTGACGTCCCCGACCGGCGGAACGACCCGTCCGAGGCCGCCCATGATCCACCTTCGCGACAGACGCTTCCTCGCCGTCGGGACCGTGGTCGCTGCGCTCGTGGTCTTCGTGCTCCCGGGCTTCCTCGCCTTCCGCTACACCGCTCCGGGACAACGCGGGCAGTACATCACGCGGCCGTGGCGTGGCTGGAGGTTCGCCTATGCCGCCCTGGCGGTGCCCGGCGACTCGGTGCTCAAGACGTCCGGCATGGCGCTGCGCAAAGCCGACTGGATCTACCGGGGCACCGTGATCGACCCCCGCGAGGTCCAGTTGCTGTTCGTGAGCAGCGGGCGACCGTACACCTTCACGCAGTCTGTCGACGGCCGGACGCTGACGACGAGCGTCGTCCCCTCGTACCGCTTCATCTGGCAGGTCCAGGGGGAGGTGGCCACGCTCACAGACGGCGGCGGGATCGTCGTCGCTCTGCTCGACTACCGGAGCGGGCGTTTGCTGTACGACGTGCGGGACGACCTCACCGCCGGCGAGATCAGCCCGGTCCCGGACGCGACGGCCTCACCAGATCCGGCGCCATGAGCAGGGCGCACGTCCACGGAGGAGGGAGATGACCCCGGTCGCCACCGCGATCCATGAGTCGGATTGGTTCAAGGCGCTCATCTACGTCGTCATCGCGGTGGTCGTCGCACGCGTCGTGGACTACGCCCTCGCCCGCCGCGACCGGGCCATGTTGAAGCTCCTCGGGAAGACCCCCGACCGGGCCGACCGCACCCGCTACGTGATGATCCGTCGCCTCGTCTTCTTCGGCATCGTGTTCGTGGGCGCGGGGATCGCGCTCGTCCAGATCCCGCAGGTCGACACGCTGGCGCGCGCGATGCTCGCCTCGGCAGCGATCGTCGCCGGCGTGATCGGCATCGCCGCGCGTGCGCCGATCGCCAATCTCGTGAGCGGCGTCATGATCGCCTTCTCGCAGCCGGTCCGGCTCAACGACTTCATCAGCGTGGACGGCGAGTTCGGCACCGTCGAGAAGATCTCGCTCTTGTACACGTATATCCGCAGCCCCGACGGACGCCGGGTGGTCCTCCCCAACGAGGCCTTCGCCATGAAGGCGGTCCACAACTACTCCATGGACTCGTCCGGTTGCGCGATCACCGTGGACCTTGCACTCCCGCTCGGCGCCGATGTCGAGCGCATCATGCAGACCATGCGCGAGGTCGGCGAGACGCTGGCGCCGGCGCCGGCGGGTACGAAGGCCGGCGTGGAACTGGCGGACGTCTCCGACGCCGGCACACTCCTCCGCCTGCACGTCTGGGCGGCCGATCCGCTGCACCGGCGCGAGATCGCGAGCGATGTGCGCCTGGCGCTCCTCCGTCGCCTCACGGCTGACGGCCTCGTCGGCGCGAAGGAGGACGGTGCAGATCCCTGAGGCCCCGGGCGTCGCCGGACGCACCGGCGTGACGTCGACGGACCGCCCGAGCCGCGCTGCGACGCGACGCCCGTTCAGGGACGCCATCGCCGTCGCCGCCGGCAGCAGAGCGTTCATCTTCGCGGTCGCGTTCGCGTCGGCTGCGCTGATCGGCATCGGCGACCTGCCCGTGGGATGGCGGTTCCCGGTACGCGCCGAGGTGTTCTCCGGCTGGCTGGGCTCCCTCTTCAATCCCTGGGCACACTGGGACGGCGTCTGGTACATCAAGATCGCCACCAACGGCTACGCGGACGCAGACGGCAGCACGGCGTTCTTCCCCCTGTTCCCCATGCTGGTCCGTTACCTCGGCGTGCTGCTCAACGGCAACCTCCTGCTCACCGGCATCATCATCTCGCTCCTGTGTTACGCCGGCAGCGTCTGGCTGCTCTGGCGCCTCGTGCGACAGGATTTCGACGAGGAGATCGCCGGGCGGGCGGTCGTCTACCTGGCCGTCGGCCCCTTGTCGTTCTTCCTGCAGGCCGTGTACACGGAGTCGCTGTTCCTCCTGCTGACGCTCGCCTGCTTCGTGTTCGCGCGCGAGGGCCGCTGGCGCCTCGCGGGCATCATGGGCCTGCTCGCGACTCTCACGCGGAGCACAGGCGTGCTGCTGCTCGTCCCCATGGCCTACTACTACTATGACCGGCGCGGATGGCGACTGAGGAAGACGGACTCGCACGTGGCCAATCTGCTGATGGTGTTCGAGGGCCTGTTGGTGTGGATGACGTACCTCGCGCTGGCGTTCGGCAAGCCTCTCGCGTTCTCCAGCGCCCAGGCGCAGTGGGAGCGCAGCCTCGGCGCCCCGAACTACACCGTCACCAAAGCGGTCGCAGCGACGGTCTGGGGGCTCCGCAAGGTGATCTCGGCCGAGTACTACCGCTGGCTGTGGGAGGCGCCCCGCCCAGGGTCCGAGTACGCCAACCTCGCCACCAACCTCCTCAACCTGCTGTTTCTGATCGCCGCCGCGTCGCTGCTCTGGTACGGCGCGCGGCGTCTCCCCGCCGCCTACTCGTGGTTCGCGCTCGTGTCCCTGGCCTATCCGCTGTTCTTCCCGAGCCGGTACGTCCCTCTCATGTCGTACCCCCGCTTCACCCTCACGGTCTTCCCGCTGTACGTCGCCCTCGCTCTCTTCACGCGGGACCGTCCGCGCGCGCACAGGGTCGTGGTCGCCGTCGGGGTGCTGCTGCTGATCGCGTTCACGGCGAAGTTCGCCGTGTTCAGCTGGGTCTCGTGAACGAGCGACGCGCCGCGGCGTCCGGCGACGCGGCGCCCGACGCTCCCGCGCCGTCGTCAACGCCGACCCTCTTGAACAGCAGGACCCCGTCTTTGGCGTAGACGGAGACGAACCGGGGGTCCATCACCAGCCGCCCCAGGGCTCGCGAGTGTTGCGCCGCATCCTCCTTGTCGAAGACGAACGGGCGCCTCTGGTCGACGATCACCCAGTCAGCGTCGGTGTAGAAGGGGAAGACGTAGGCGATCCTGCGGGCGGCGAGCTGTGCCCCGGCGTTGTTGTTGGCCGACACCCTGGCCCCGTCCGGGATGAGAGCGACGGCCTCGTCCAGGGCCGCACTGTGCGCCGTCCTCGCGTAGTGGCCACCGCGGTAGGCCGCGCCGGGCAGGGAGAAGGGGAGCGGCCCCAGGAAGTAGTTGCCGGCGAGTGCGCAGAGCAGAACGGCGAGGGCGAGCGTGGAGCGTCGGACACGCTCGCCACGCATGAGCCCGGCCGTCTTCCGCGACGCTCCGCCGAGCCGGCGCCAGAGGCGCATGACGCCCAGAACGGCGGCGGCGAACAGGAAGGGGATCTCGAGCGCCGTGTAGTGGAACTCGATGCGGCGCTGGTACACGGTGGTCGAGAGCGCGTTCAAGACGAGCTCGGGCAGCGTGATCAGCAGCGTGAGCGGACTGAGCAGCGGGGTGAACCCGAGCGGCCACAGCAGCCGCAGCCAGTAGCGGAGGTTGGACGCCGAGAGAAGGTCCGCGATCGTCTGATCAGGCCGCGAGAGCGCGGTCTTGACCACTTCGCCGGCACCGCTGCCGTACTCCCCATAACGGGCGATGAAGGCGCTCTGGTCGCCGCTGTAGTGCGGGATCACGACCCACACCGCGACCACGAACCAGGCCGCACCGGCCGAAGTGACGAGGAGCGGCCAGAGCGAGCGTTTGCGGACGGCGAAGTACGCGCCCATCAGGGCGATCACCAGCGGTACCGTCTCCTTGCACGCCGCCGCCAGGACCAGAACGACCGCGGCGCGGGTCCATCGCCCCTCCTCCAGCCAGAGGAACGCCCACAGGAGCAGCGGGGTCGCGAGCGCGACCGGGTGGAACTCGTTGAGCACCAGGAACCCCAGCGCGGGGTAGAGGAGGTAAGCGCCGGCGAGGAGGGCGGCGGCGTCCGGGTCGCGGGTGATCCGCACGCCCAGCCTGAAAGACGGCCACGCACCCGTCGCCACGACCACAGCCTGCCCCACGAGGAGCATCACCGGGCTCGGCCACACCAGCCAGGGGAGCGCGAACAACGCGAGGACGGGGTCGACGTGGGAGCCGAGCCGCGACATCTGCCGCGGCTGCGCGTCGCCGCTCGTGATCTCGAGGAAGCGGCCGTGCGCCGTGTTGTACACGGCCTGCACCATGTTGCCGAGATCGAACCGGGCGTCCATGTAGGCCCTGTACTTGAGCCACGAGAGCAACGAGTAGACGATGGCGAACAGGATGGCGCCGCCGATCACGTAAAGAGCCCGGCGGCGCAGCAGGCTCTTCGTCTGCATCTCATCCGGTCCCTCGACCGGCACCGGAACAGGCGGGCCGGCGGCGCGGCGACTCCCGCCTGCCGCCCGTCGCCTCCGGCGGTCGCTCATCCCGCCGCCCTCCTTCTCAGTACAGCGTCGGCCGCCGCCACCAGCGCCACGAAGAGCAGCTCCACCAGCGTGACCCACAGCCTCAGGAACAGCGCCCATGTGAGCGCCACTCCCCCGGGGAGCGCCCGGGAGAGCGAGGCGGTGAGGACCGCCTCGCGCACGCCGATGCCGCTGGGGACGAAGAACGCCGCCATGCCGGCGACGTAGGCGAGCGCGTGAGCGACGATCACGACCGGCAGCGCGTCCGCGCCGAGGCCCGTGACGGCGCGGGCGAGCATCCAGGCGCCCAGTCCGCCCACGAACCAGTCCGCCACGAACAGGCAGAGCAGGACCAGCACGGCGCGGAAGCCGACGACGATCTCGAGCGGCGGGCGGCGGGCGAGACGCAGGACGCGGTCGGCCAGCGGCCGGAACACGCGCGGGTGCATGAGCGCCACCAGAAGGGGGAGCGCGAGCAGGCTGAGCGCAGTGGCCCCGGGCCGGTACTCCCAGAAGGGGAAGAGAGCCGCGACGGCGAGCAGCGCCCCGCAGACGCCGAGCGCCTGCTCGTACAGCATCGCCGCCGTGACCCGCTCCACGGCGTGGCCCTGCGAGTGGCTCATCCAGGCGCGTCCGACGAACATGAAGACGTTGCCGGGGACGTACCGCGCGAGGATGGACTTGCCCCATACCGAAGCCGCCGGCCAGAAGGGGCTGCGCACGCCGCAGCCGCGCAGCAGAAGCCACCAGAGACCCGCTTGGGCGAAGTAGTAGGCGAGGAAGACCAGACCGGAGGCGACCAGCCAACGCAGGTCGAGCCGCCAGTCGAACCCCTGGATGCTGCCCCAGGAGCGCGCCAGGTAGGCGGCCAGGAAGTAGGCGCTCGCCGCGACGATCGCGGCCTGCGCCACGCGGGCGGCCGCGCGGCGGCGCCGGGAGACCTGCCGCCCCGCGCGCCGTGGGTCCGCGTCGGGACCGCCGCCCGCGTCTGACGCGCCGGAGGGCGGAGTCCGCAGCGCCCGGTCCGCCCGCGCAGAGCCGCCGTGCTCGCGGTCGCCCGTCACGAGTCCTCCAGCGCAGCGAGCAGGCGGGCGGCGACAGCGGCGGGCGTGAAGGCCCGCCGATAGAGCGCCAGACCGGCCTCGCCGAGCCGGGCGCGGACGTCCGCGTCCAGGAGCCGACGCAGCGCGTCGGCCAGCGCGGCGGCGTCGCCGGCCGGCGTGAGTACCGCGCTCTCGCCGTCACGCAGCCACTCACGGGCGCCGTCGGAGTCCGCAGTGACCACAGGCCGCCCACAGGCCAGCGCATCGTAGACTTTGTTGGGTATGACCCGGGCGGCCTTCTCCGAGCGGCCGAAGACGCCGAGGCACACGTCCGCCGCCAGCGTGTGCGCGCGCAGCTCGCGGGCGGGGAGCCGGCCGAGCCAGCGGACGTTGGTCAGTCGCCGGGCCGCGAGCGTGGCACGCAGCGGCCGCGAGAGCTGTCCCTCGCCGACGAGCACGAAGCGGACCGGGTCGGCGCGCAGCCGCTCGGCTGCGGCGAGGACCACGTCCGCGCCGTGCAGCGGGCTCCACTTGCCGTACTGCAGGACGGTGAGCGGCTCGTCGGGTGCGAGCCGACGGGCGGATCCACGGGCGCGCGGCTCCGGCCACGCGCCGACGGGCACCACCGCGACACGCCCCCGCGCGAGGCCGAACTCCTCCTGGTAATAGCTGCCGTGCGACCACGTGTCGGCGAGGACGAGGTCCGGCAACCCGAACGCGACCTCGTCGACGGCACGGATCGCCGTCGCCTTGACGCCGCCGCGGCGCACGAGGGCGCGGTCGTCGGCGAACGTGTCGAACAGGGACACCAGGGGGTCGAACACCAGACGGGCGCGACGCCACGCGGCCACGAGACGACCGGCGGGCACCAGGAAGTGGCCCGGATACCCGACGACGACCGCGTCCACCCGCAGGCCTGGACGATGCTGCGCGACCAGGCGTGCATGGGCGGCCGCCACTCCGATCGCCATACGCGCCGTGCCACACGCGCCGGTCATGTCCGCAGCGCTCAGCGCCGGCAGCGGGGCGCGGAATTCGTGGACCTCGACGCCGTGCTCCCGCAGACCTGCGAGGAGCACGGCATTGCGCGGATAGTCCGGGTCGTACGTCCCGAAGTACGCGATGGATCGGATCACGGCGACGCGGCGACTCCGGCGGCGCCCCCGTCCCGGCGCCGCCCCGGGGACGGCGCCCTCCCGACGGCGGCCGGCTCGAGCACGGCGCGGATCTGCGCGGGGTCCGGTCCGCGGCGGGCACGCGAGTTGGCGATGAGCTCGCCGACCAGGCCCAGACTGAGGAGCTGGATGCCGACGATGATGAGAAGGGCCCCGAGCAGGAGAAGCGGTCGCTGGCCGATGGGCTCGCCGAAGACGAGCTTCTCGACGGTCAGGTACAGCTCGATGATCACACCGATGACGGCGAGCAGCGTTCCGAGCCCTCCGAAGAGGTGTTGAGGACGGTGCTGGTAGCGCCCCAGGAAGAGGACGGTGAGGAGATCGAGGTAGCCCCGCATGTAACGCCGCCAGCCGTACTTGGACCTGCCCGCGGTGCGGCGCCGGTGGTTCACTTTGACCTCGGTGACCCGGAACCCCGCCTGGGCGGCCACGACCGGGATGTAGCGATGCAGCTCGCCATACACCGAGATCGTCTCGGTGACGTCGCGCCGGTACGCCTTGAGGCCGCAGTTGAAGTCGTGCAGCGGGATGCCCGACGCCGTCCGCACGGTCCAGTTGAAGAACCGTGAAGGCAGCGTCTTGTTGAGGGGATCCTGGCGGCGCTGCTTCCAGCCCGAGACGAGATCGTACCCGCGCGAGAGAGGCGCCATGAGACCGGGGATCTCGGCGGGATCGTCCTGGCGGTCGCCGTCCATGGTGACGATGATGTCGCCACGGGCGGCGGCGAAACCGTGCGACAACGCCGTCGCCTTGCCGAAGTTGCGCCGCAGCCTGACGACGCGTACGTCGTCCCTCTTCTCGACGAGCCCCTGCATGACCTCGAACGACCGGTCACCGGACCCGTCGTCGACGAAGACGATCTCGTACGGACCCTCGTGAGCCGCGAGCCCCTCGTCGATCTCGTCGACGAGAGGACCGAGGCTCTCCGCCTCGTTGTAGACCGGGATCACGAGTGAGAGCAGGCCGTCCATACGTCCCGCTAGGATACATCGTCGTCGTCGTCGATCGCAGGCCCCGCCGCGACGGCCACCGCACGCGACCCGTCTGCCCCGACGCCGCTGACCATGGGAGGCGGGACGAGGCGCGGCGCCCGTGAACACCGCACCGACCTGCCACGTCACCACGTCAGTCGAGCTTGGGCCCTGCCGGGGGCACTCCGTGCTGGCGGGGCCACTGAGCGCTTGGTAGCATGGAGCGACGATGCAGATGAGCAGGAGAATCCGGCTCGGAGTGGCCGCGGCGGCGCTCATCGCGGTCTCGTTCGCCGCCAGCGCCACCGCCGCTCGAAGGGCCGCCGACGACCGTCCGGGCAGAGTGACGCGAGGGCTCGACTACCTTCACTCGCGCCAGGGCGACAAGGGCGGTTTCGCGACGCCCGCCAACACCGCGTGGGCCGTCCTCGGTGCGGTGGCGAGCGGCGAGCGCATGGGCTCGAGCGTCTGGACACGCAAGGGCAAGAACCCCTTCGACTTCCTCCAGGCGACCAACCACGAATCGGCCGCCACCAGCGCAGCGGTCGACAACGCCCCCGTCTACTACGCCCGCATGATCCTCGCCTACGTCGCCGTGGGCCGGCGGGAGCGGGTCTTCGTGGCGGGCACCCCGCAGGTCGACCTCCTCGCCAAGCTGTACGCCTACCAGGACATGACCGACGGCTCACCCACCAGGGGCAGCTTCTCACCCTCGAGCTCGACGCGCGGCTTCGACGCCGTGCACACGACCTCATGGGCGGTGCTCGCCATGTACAACTTCAACGCCACCGATGGCGAGCGGTACAGGCTCGCCCGCACATGGCTGGCCACCCAGCAACGGGCCGGTGGCGGGTTTCCCGCCGAACCGGGCAAGAGCCCCGACTGCCTTGACACCGCGCTGGCGATCCAGGCGCTGACCGCGCGCGCCGACGGCCTCACGTGGGACCCGGCGGCGGCGCGGCAGTTCCTCAGGGACCACCAGAACGCCGACGGCGGGTTCCCGCGCTCAGCGGGCGGGCGGACCAATGCGGAGGCGACTGCGGCCGCCATCCAGGCCATCCTCGCCCTCGGCGAACGCCCCGACGACAGGTCCTGGGC
>ERZ1026792.1403-NODE-1403-length-15278-cov-3.382945_pt1 | contig 15278 bp, 14 predicted proteins | sample MGYA00520884_ERZ1026792 | MGnify/ENA primary metagenome ERZ1026792 (study PRJEB33270, sample SAMEA104284473) | anaerobic digester metagenome | biome: Anaerobic digester microbiome; feature: mesophilic sludge digester; material: Anaerobic digester biomass... | reverse complement strand
CACCACACCGCCGACGGGCTGGCCGCCCGCCACGACGACCTGCGTGCCCGTGTGTACGAGGTGGCCAGCACCGTGGCGCAATGGCCGCAACTGGCCACCGCCGAGGAGGTGCTCGCGCCGCTGGCCCCGCGTACACCGCAGGCTGTCGCCATCGCGGCGGGCGTAACGCTCACCCCTGATGCCACAGGTGCTGACACCGGCGAACCGCTCACGCTGGCGCAGGCAATCAACGCCACGCTGGCCGACCTGTTGCACACGCACGACAACATGCTGCTGTTCGGCGAGGACGTGGCCGCCAAAGGCGGCGTCTACGGCGTCACCAAGGGACTGCTCGCACAGGCCGGCGCCGCCCGCGTGTTCGACACGTTGCTCGACGAGACCAGCATCCTCGGCCTGGCGCTGGGCGCGGCCATCAGCGGCTTCCTTCCCATCGCCGAGATCCAATACCTCGCGTACCTGCACAACGCCGAAGACCAGCTGCGTGGCGAGGCCGCGACGCTGCAGTTCTTCTCCAACGGCCAGTACCGCAACGGGATGGTGGTGCGCATCGCCGGCCTCGGATACCAGGAGGGGTTCGGCGGCCACTTCCACAACGACGACTCGCTCACCGTGCTGCGCGATCTGCCCGGCGTGGTGGTGGCCGTGCCGGCCCGACCCGACGATGCGGCGGCGATGCTGCGCACGCTGGTGGCCGCAGCGCAAGTCGATGGCACGGTGAGCGTGATCGTGGAACCCATCGCCCGCTACCACACGACCGACCTGATCGAGCCCGGTGACCGCCTGTGGCTGGCTGCTCCCACTCCGGGTGAGCACGTGCCCATCGGCGCGGCCCGCACCTACGGCGACGGCACCGACATCACCTTGCTCACGTTCGGCAATGGCGTGTACATGTCGCTGCGAGCCGCGTATCGGCTGCTCGCTCGCGGCATCGGTGCCCGGGTGGTCGACATGCGCTGGATCGCCCCGTTGCCGATCGACGACATCCTGCGCGAAGCCGAGGCCACCGGCGCCGTGCTGGTGGTGGACGAGACCCGATGCTCGGGCGGTGTTGCCGAGGGTGTGCTGGCGGCGCTCATCGACGGCGGGTTCGGCGGGCGGATGGCCAGAGTGACGAGCAAGGACAGCTTCATCCCGCTGGGCGACGCCGCCAAGCTGATGCTGCTCAGCGAACCCGAGATCGAAGCAGCCGTCGAGCGGTTGCTGGCACCTCGCTGAGCGCGTCGCCCGGCTCTTACGCAACTCCAACCTGGGCGCGACACTTCATTCACACTCGTCGATCACACTGACTGCGTGAACTCGTGGATGTGGTACCTCACTCGCTCCACCGGCATCGTCGCCGCGGTGCTGGCGGTCGCCACGTTGGTGTGGGGCCTCTTCTTCTCCGCCCGCAACACCGGAACGCGCCTGAAGCCCAACTGGTGGCTCGCGCTGCACAACTACCTCGGTGGCCTCACGCTGGTCTTCATCGGCATCCACATGCTGGTCTCCTTCCTCGACACCGAGGCCGGGCTCGCCTTCGTCGATCTGTTGGTGCCCAACAGCAAGGTCGGTTGGGGAATCGGCTGGGGCGTGATCGCCTTCTGGCTGTTCGTCATCGTGGTGCTGCCATCCATCGCCCGCATCCGCCGTCGACTGCCGCGCAAGGCCTGGCATGCGGTGCACCTCGTCGCCATCCCCGCAGTCGTGCTCTCCGGTGTGCACGCCTACCAATCCGGGAGCGACTCGATGTCGGTGTACTTCACCCGCGGCCTCGCGCTGCTCATCGGCCTGGCCGTCTATCCCATCACCATTCGCCTGCTCGGCATCGCCCAACGCCGTCGAGCAGCGCTCTGAACCCTCCACCATCGATTCCGGAAGCAGTTCCCCCATGAACACGCCTCGCAGACCTCAGCGGCCGATCGACCCCCTCCTGCAGCAACACGACGGTCGCACCCGCAACACCCTGCCGCCGCCCACACCCGGTGCCCGCCCTCAGGAACGCACGACCTCACCACACGGCACGGCACCGACGGATGCGCACGCGCGGCTGGCGGCGCTGTCGGCCGCCCGCGGCAACACCAAGCCGTCGCCCACCGCCGGCAAGGCGGGCCGCCGCGCCAAGCCGGCTCGCGCCGCCAAGCTCGCCTCACTGGCGCTGAGTGCAGTCACCACCATCGGCTTGGCCGGCGTGTTCGCCGGCCAGGACGGCAGCACCGACTCGATCCAGCTCACCACCGGCACCGCCGGCGATCCGTTGATCACGGCCGTTCCAGCCACCACCACCGCCGAGCCGACAGCGACGACCGCCGCCACGATCGACGCCACGATCGACGCCACGACTGACGCCACGACCGTGGAGCAGGCGACCACCGTTGCTCCGGCCACGACTGCTGCCGCGGTCGCGGGTGTGGTCGACGGCACCTACGTGGGCGCCGGCGACACCAACCGCTGGGGCACCGTGCAGGTGCAGGTGGTGTACAGCGGCGGCCAGATCAGCGACGTGCAGATCCTGCGGTACCCCGACGGCGACCGCAAGAGCGTCCGCATCAACGAGGCCGCGTTGCCCACGTTGATCAGTGAAGCGATCACCACCCAGCAGGCCGATGTGAGCACGGTGTCGGGAGCCACCTACACCTCGGTGAGCTATCGCATCTCGCTGCAGTCGGCGATCGACGCCGCCAAGGCCGCGTCGGGCATCAGCGGCTGAACGTGAGCCTTCACCACGTCGAAGCAGTGATGGGAACCACCGTCAGCATCGACATCGTCGACTCGCACGACCGATCGCTCGTCGATGAGCTGGTCGCGTGGTTCCACGAGGTCGACGAGGTGTTCAGCCCGTACAAGGAGGCCAGCGTCATCAGTCGCATCGGCCGCGGCGAGTTGGCGCCCACCGACGCGGAAGTCGGCGACGACGTGCGCGAGGTGCTGCAACGCTGCGGCGAACTGGCCGAAGACACCGACGGGCTGTTCGACGTGTGGTCGCTGCCCTCACCGAACGGCACCAGGTTCGATCCATGCGGCTACGTGAAGGGCTGGTCGGTGCAACGTGCCGTCGGCCTGCTGCGCAGCCGCGGGGTGATCGACTTCTGCCTCAACGCCGGTGGTGATGTGGCACTCGGCGGCCTCGACCACGGTGGCGTGGAGTGGCGGGTCGGTGTGCGGCACCCCGACGACCCGATGGCGCTCGCGCTGGTGCTGCACGGAGCGGGGCCACTCGCCGTCGCCACCAGCGGCACGTACGAGCGCGGCACCCACATCGTCGACCCGCGCAACGGTCACCCGATCTGCCACCTGGCAAGCGCCACTGTCATCGGCCCAGACCTGGCCGACGCCGATGCGTATGCAACCACGCTCTTCGTGATGGGTGTCGACGGCCTCTACTGGTTGGCGCGGCACCAGGGCTACAGCGGCTGTGTCATCACCCCCGACGGCACGGTGATCGCCACCGATGCGTTCAACGCCTATCGCGCATCCTGAGCCTGCTCCTCCTCGGGGCGCACGTGCTGGAACTGGCGCAGCAACAGCAGGTCGTACACGATCTTGGCCGTGCCCGCGATCACCAGCGGCCACCCGAACGTGCTCTGGTCCAGCATCCACCCCGCAGCGGTCGGCGGCAGTGCTGCGGCCAAGCTGCGCGGCACGTTGGTGACGCTCGCCGCGGCAGCGCGCTCGGCCGGAGACACCACCGCCATCACGTACGACGTGCGCGCCGGCACGTCCATCGAGCTGAGCAGGCTGCGCAGCACCAACATGGTCACCGCCAACGGCATCGTTGGCATGAACGCAGCGGCGATCAGGAAGCAGTTGGCCGGGAGGTGGGTGAACACCATCGTGCGCACGAGCCCGATGCGCGCCGCCAACCATGCGGCCACGAAACCTGAGGCGGCGCTGAGCGTGCCGGTGACGAACAACAGCGTGCCGGCCGCCCCGACGGAGAGGTCGAAGCGGCGGAACAACCAGAGGGCCAGCATCGACTGCACCACGAACCCGCCGCCGAAGGCGTCGAGCGAGAACAGCGCGGCCAGCCGGTACACCACCCGCTTCGATCGACCCAGCGGTTCTGCCGCAGCGGCATGAGCCGACGCCTCCGCGCCGTCGAGCCGGCGGTACAGCAGCAGCACCACCACGCCGGCCAGCACGTACACCGCGAAGCACCATCGCAGTGCGGCCTCTCCCGACATCGCCGTGTGCTGGGCGATGGCCTCCGGGATGCGGATGGCCAGGGTGCCGAATGCACCGGCGATGCCGCCCACGAAGGTGTACCTGGCGTACAACGCCGTGCGCGAGACGGCGGGCGTGGTACCCGCCAGCATCGACTGCTCCAGTGGCAAGAACACGCTCACGTCACCGGCCGTCGGGTTCAGCGTGCCGATCACCCCTACCACCAGCAGCGCCACGAACGAGGTGAACAGGCCGAACAACGTGCCGGTCGCGATCATCAGTGCAGAGCCGGCGAACAGCAAGGTGCGCCGAGGCACCGCGTAGCCCTTGGTGCCCACCAGCACGGTCGCCGCCGCCGACCCCAACAACATGCCGGTGACGATGATGCCGATCTGCAGGCCGCTGAACCCGAACAGCGGCAGCAGCGCCGTGATGGACAGGCTGATGATTCCGTCGACGAAGCCGCGGATGCCACGGGTGGTGAGCAGCACCCCCGCATCACGGTGAGTGTGCGGAGGCAGCAGCGGCACGAGCCGACGTTACCCATCGCTCCGCACGCACGGTCTACGGTGACGAGCGTGCCTCTGCAATTCACCTTCGTCACCTCGGCGAAGCGCTACTCCGATCTCCCACCCACGCCGTGCGAGGCCGCGTTCGTGGGTCGCAGCAACGTCGGCAAGTCGTCGGTCATCAACGCGCTCGCCAATCGTCGCCAGCTGGCCCGCGTCTCCAACACGCCGGGCCGCACGCAGCTACTCAACATGTTCGTGCTGCCGTCGGGCGGCACCGTGGTCGACCTGCCGGGGTACGGCTACGCCAAGGTGCCCGGCCGTGAGCGTTCCACCTGGCAGGCGATGATCGAGGGCTACCTGCTCGAGCGCGAAGGGTTGGAGCTGGTGTTCGTGCTCGTCGACGGCGAGATCGGGCCCACCAAGCTCGATGTGCAGATGCTGGAGTGGCTGCGCGCCAGCGGTGTTCCGCACACCGTGGTGGCCACCAAGATCGACAAGGTGCGCCCGTCGAAGCTGGCCACACGCAAGAAGGAACTGGCCAAGGGTTGCGCGCTCGAACAGGGCGACATCATGTGGGTCAGTGCCTCCAAGGGCACCGGCATCGACCAGCTGCAGCGCCACGTCGACGCGCTGCTCACGCCCTGAGCCGCGGCGGCATCAGCGGCCGCGCAGCACGTTCACACCATCGCCGCTGAGATCGGCAAGCGCCTGCTTGCGCCCCGTCATCGCCGAGAGCAGGTGCTGCACGTCGCCCTCCACCAGCGGCCCGCTTCCTGTCGACCACTCGGTGTCGGTCGCCTGCAGTCGCAGCCCGGCGATCCGTTTCCTGCAGCCCAGCACCGGTTGCACGCCCTTCATGTGGTCGAGCGCGATCACAGCGGATTCCATCGGCAGTTGGAACGGCTTGCCGATCGCCATCGAGATGTCGTTCGCATGAGTGACGAGCTCGGCGAAGACCCCGACGGGCTTCAGGCCGGGAGGGGCGCTGCGCACGCCAGCTGTCGACCGGGTGGCAGCAACCACCTGCTCGTTCGACATCTCCCCCGACATGCGGGTCGTGAGCTTCGCTGACATCTTGTCGAGGTTGAAGCCCGACGCGAGGAAGGCGCGAAAGACCTGTCCCTTCGACATCGTCGAGCTGACCAGCAAGTGGGTGGTCACATCCTTCACCGACCAGCCGGCACACCAGCTGGGCGCAGCCCAGTCCTGCTCGGTGAGCGTGGCCAGGTAGTCGGCGAACGCCTCCCGGTCGGCCTTGACGCGGTCCCATGTCTCCATCGCGGGTCTCCTTCTGTCGTGGCGCCCTGACGAGCGCATGCACCGTACGACGATCAGGGTTTCCCGATTTCGACCGGCTGCCCCGCAAGGGGCCTGGTCGCACGTCGGCGAGCTACGGCTCGACGACGATCCAGCCCCGACGCTGCAGCTCGGCCGCCAACTGCGGCGTGGAGACCTTGGCCAACGCCTGCTCGGCTGCGCTCGGTCGCGACTTCGGCTGCGCCGACGGACGAGACGCCGGCGAGGCAGGCGGTGCATCGGCGCCGGCGGCGGGCTGCGGCGAGCTGTGCTCGGCCTCGTGCTGCAGCTGCTCGATGAACGCAGCAGCCTCGTCGCGGCTGAACTTGCCGCCGGCCTGCCGTTGCGTGAACCCCATCGGCCCACGAGCGTCACGGAAGTCGGTGTGGCCGGCCTCGTGCAGCAGCGACAGCAGCTCTTGCACCTGCTTCGCCGTCGCCGGCGGACCTGACTGCTGACCGAATGCCATGGTGCGCATTCTCACCCGGTCGCCACCGAAAACCTCGCGCCGGATGCTGCGTGCGTCAGTCGCGGCGGAGCGCGCCGCGCAGCCTCGCCGCCACGTCGCGGGGGTCCGACATCGTCATGCCCTTGCGCACCAGCGTCTGCTTCTTGGCCGTGTACGGCGGGTACATCATCGACGGGTCGAGCTTGGTGCTGCGCGTGTGCACGCCGCGTCGATGGCTGAACGCATCGAACCCGAACTTGCCGTGGTACGCCCCCATGCCGCTCTCGCCGACGCCACCGAAGGGCAGGTTGGGGTTGCTGATGTGCAGCAGCGTGCCGTTCACGCACGCACCACCGCTGGTTGCTTCGGCGATCACCTGATCGTTCTCGCGATCGCTCTCGCTGAAGGTGTAGAGGGCCAGTGGCTTGTCGCCGTCGGCCGAGCGTTCGTTGACGAACGCGATGGCCTCGTCGATGGATGCCACGGCGATGACGGGCAGGATGGGCCCGAAGATCTCCTCGCCCATCACCGGGTCGTCGGCCTTCACGCCGGTGAGCACCGTGGGGGAGATGTAGCGCGTGTCGGCATCGGTGATGCCGCCGACGGCGACGGTGCCGCTGTCGAGCAGCTTCTCCAGGCGATGGAAGTGGGGGTCGTTGACGATGCGCGTGAAGTCGGGGCTGGTCTGCGGGTCGGCGCCGTAGAACTCGGCGATGTGCGTGCCCAATGCGGCGACGAACTGGTCGTGCACGGGTTGCTCGACCAGCACGTAGTCGGGGGCGATGCAGGTCTGCCCGGCATTGATGAACTTGCCCCACGCGATGCGCCGGGCGGCGACGTCGACGTTGGCGTGGCGGCTGACGATGGCCGGGCTCTTCCCGCCCAGCTCGAGCGTGACCGGCGTGAGGTTCTCGGCGGCGGCGCGCATGACGATGCGAGCCACGCGACTGTTGCCCGTGTAGATGATGTGATCGAAGCGCTGTGCGAGCAGCTCGGTGGTCTCGGCGACGCCGCCCTGCACGGCCGTGATGGCCGGGTCGTTGATGGCTTCGATCAGCGACACCAGCTCGGCGGCCGTGTGCGGCGCCAGCTCGCTGGGCTTGGCGACCACCGCGTTGCCGGCAGCGATGGCGGCGACCATCGGCAACAGCAGTAACTGCACCGGATAGTTCCAGGGTGCGATGACGCACACCACACCCACCGGCTCGGCCACGACGTACGACGAGCCGGGTTGGAAGGCGAGCGGCGTGCCCACCTTGCGCGGCCGCATCCACGAGCCGAGGTGAGCGAGCGTGTGGTTGATGTCGCTGACCGTGAACCCGAGCTCGGTGGTCCATGCTTCGAAGCGCGGCTTGCCGAAGTCGGCGGCAAGTGCGTCGAGCAATGGGGACTCGCGCTCTTCCAGCAGCGTGCGGATGCGCTCGAGCGTGGCCCTGCGCCATGCGATCGGCTTGGTGCTGCCAGTGGCGAACGCGGCCCTGGCGGCGCCGACCTTCGGTGCGATCTCGTCGAGGGAGGTGACTGTGTAGTCCATGGCCACAGGCTACGCCGAGACATCGATCGCGATCTCCAGCGGCCGTGCCTGGCGAGCCTGCAATCGATCGACAGAACTTGGACGAGGCTTGGCTCTATCCGGGAGAAGGTCGTGCCGATACTGATCGGGCATGCTTCGCGACCGCCAACCATTGGACGATCGCGCGTTCCGCGCCCTCATCGTCGAGGCCAGAGCTGGTGACGAGCGCGCCATCGAAGTGCTCTTCCGCGACCTGTACCCGAGGGTGTTGCGATTCGTGCGCGTCAGCGAGCCGCGGGCCGCCGACGACATCGCCGGCGAGGTGTGGCTGGCAGTTGCGCGAGGGCTGCGGGCGTTCGACGGTGAGCTCGTCGGCTTTCGCGCGTGGGTCTTCAGCATCGCTCGCCGCCGACTTGCCGACCACCGCCGAACCGCGGTGCGCCGCGCCACCGACCCGGTGGCCGCCGAGTTCTTCAGCGCCCACCCAGCACGTGCCGACACGGAGGCCGAGGTGGTCGACCAGATGACCGGGCAGGCCGCGATCGATCTCATCGCGCGCACCCTGCCCGCCGACCAGGCTGAAGTGCTGACGCTGCGCATCCTCGGCGATCTCGATGTTGCACACGTGGCGGAGCTGATGGGTCGCGATGCCAACTGGGTGAGAGTCACCCAGCACCGAGCGCTACGCCGCCTCGCAACCGCGCTGGGCCCTGCCGCCGTTGCCGACGCGGACAAGAACTTCGTCGATCGTGTAATTCCTGTCGAGTCACGGACGATCTGACCATCGTGACCGAGCAACTCTTCCCCGACGACATGGCCAATGGCCTGGTCGACGGCACGCTGCCCGCCGCCGAAGTTCCTGCATCGCTGCAGGAAGTCGCCGGCGTGTTGCGAGCCGCCCGCCAGGCGGCCACGGAGGAAGAGTTGAGGGGGATGGCTGCGTTGGTGCAGCGGTTCGCCGCCGAGGTTGCTGTTGAAAGTGCCCCCGCCACGATCCACAGGAGTCCTCCGATGCTCACCACCCGAATCACCCGGCGCGCCGCCGCCATGGTTGCCGTCACTCTCCTCGCCGCCGGCACCGCCGCGGCCTCAGCCGGCGGTGTGCTGCCCTCCGCCTTCACCACCGATGCACAACCGGCAGCAGTCGACGAGTCGACCACCACCACGACCACGGTCGACGCATCGACCACCACCTCCGTCGGTGCCACGACCACCACCACCGATGGCGTCACGACCACGACCGATTCATCGACGACCACGACCGATGGTTCGATCAACCCGACGACCACGGCCGCCGGCACAACCGGAACGACGACCACTACCGACCAGAGCGATGACCACGACTCGCACGACAACGACCACTACGGAAAGTGCACCGCGTGGACGCACGGCGCTCCCAAGGACCCCACCAACCCGGCCTTCTCCGAGTTGCAGACCGCTGCCGATGCTGCGGGCACGTCCATCGACGAGTACTGCGCGGCCACGATCGCAGCGCACAAGGCAGACGACGACGATGACGATGACGATGACGATGCGGCAGCCGAGAACCAGGACGACGACGACGGCGATCATGACGGCGACGGCAACGGCAACGGCAACGGCAACGGGAACTCGAACGGGAACTCGAACGGCAACGGCAACGGGAACTCCAACGGCAACGGCAACGGGAACGGCTGACGGGAGGCAGGCCGCGCAGGCTCGGTACGAGCCGGTCTGCGCGGCGCCCCTACGTTGACCGCGTGGAACAACTCCCCGAACTCGCCTTCTACGGCCTCCCCGGCGCACCCTCCTCCCCGGCCGAGCTGATCCCGCAGTGCCGCGAGGGCGAGGCCCTCGGTCTCGGGTCCGTCTTCCTCAGCGAGCGGTTCAACATCAAGGAAGTCGTCACGTTGTCGGGCGCGGCCGGCGCCGTCACCGAATCACTGGGCATCGCCACCGGGGTCACCAACCACACCACTCGCCACCCGATCGTCACCGCCAGCTACGCCACCACGATGCATCGCCTCACCGGCGGTCGCTTCACCCTGGGCCTCGGCCGCGGCATCGACCGCATGTTCAAGGCCTTCGGCCTGGCGCCCATCACCACCGCGCAGCTGGAGGACTTCGCCGGCCTGATGCGTCGGTTGTGGCGTGGCGAGGTGGTCGTGGGTCACGACGGGCCGGCAGGGAAGTGGCCGCTGCTCGTGCTCGACACCGAGTTCGACGAGCAGATCCCACTGCTGCTCAGCGCGTTCGGGCCGCACAGCCTGCGGCTCGCCGGCCGCGCCTTCGACGCCGTGCTCTTGCACACCTTCTTCACCGACGAGACCTTGCAGCGGGTGGTGCGCACCGTGCGCGAAGAAGCCGAGCGAGTAGGGCGCGACCCTGCGTCGGTGCGCATCTGGAGCTGCTTCGCCGTGGTGGGCGATTGGTTGCCCGACGACGTGCGGTTGAAGAAGACGGTGGGCCGGATGGCCACTTACCTGCAGGGCTACGGCGACCTGATGGTGAGCACCAACCACTGGGATCCGGCAGTGCTCGAGCGGTTCCGCCGCGACCCGTTCGTCGCCGGGTTTCGCGGGGCCATCGACAACACCGCCACCACCAGCGAACTGGAGCACGTCGCCACGCTCATCCCTTCCGAGTGGCTCGCTGCCGCCGGGCTGGGCACACCGGCGGAATGCGCCGATGCGGTGCTGCGCCAGATGGACCTCGGGGCCGACAGCGTGATCATCCACGGTGCAACCCCCGCCGAATTGGCGCCGATGGTGCACGCCTACCGCGCGATTCGCCCGGCCGGTCGCTTCGACCACCTCGCAGCCAATCCCGGCGCCTGACATCTGGCACCTAGCGCCGGAATCGAAGCACAGTTGGACGGCACGGCTGCTGCCGACTTGACTGTGTGGCGCGATGTTCCTGGCCCTGAAAGAGATGCGACGAGCAAAGGTGCGCTTCGGCCTCTTGGCCGGCGCCGTCGGGCTGCTCGTGTTCCTCATCCTGTTCCAGCAGGCGCTGCTCACCGGGCTGATCAACCAGTTCATCGGCGCCCTCAAGAACCAGTCGGGCGAGGTGCTGGTCTACAACGGTCAGGCGCGCAAGAACCTGGAAGGCTCGATCATCCTCCCCGATCAGCAAGCAGCCATCGCCGAGGTGGAGGGTGTGGCGGTTGCGTCCCCGTTCGGCCAGGCCACGTTCACCGTCACCGCCGATGGCGACGAGACCGACGCCGTGATCTTCGGGTACCAGCTGGGCAACCCCGGCGAGCCCACCACGCTCATCAGCGGACGGCTGCCCGAGGGCGCCGACGAAGCGGTGGCCAGCGAGAAGGACGCCGACGCCGGGTTCGCCCTCGGCGACGTCGTGCGTGTGGAGCCCGGCGGTGCCAGCATCACCATCGTGGGTGTTGCCCGCGACATCAACTACTCGGTGGCGCCGGTGCTGTTCGTCGACTTCGCCACGTTCGAGGCGGCCAAACGCACGCGCAACCCTGATGCCGCCGCCATCCTGCCTTCGGCCATTGCCATCGAGGTGGCCGCGGGGTCCACACCGGCACAAGTTGCGGCTCGCATCAACGACCAGGTCGACGGAGTGGAAGCCCTCACTCGGCAGGAAGCGGTCGACGGCTCGCCCGGGGTCAGCAGCGTGCGCACCAGCTTCGCCATCATCCTCGGGCTCTTCTACCTCGTGGTGCCGCTGGTGACTGGCCTGTTCTTCCTGATCGTCACCTTCCAGAAGGCATCGGCGCTCACCCTGCTGCGTGCCATCGGCGCGCCGGCACGCACGCTGGTGTGGTCGCTGCTGGTGCAGGTGTTCATCGTCATGACCATCGGATCGGTCATCGCGTTCGGCCTCTACGCCGGCGCCATCCAGGGCGTCTCGAACCTGGGCATCCACGTGGAGGTGATGCCGGCGGTCATCACCTCGGTGGTGGTCCTGGCGCTCGCACTGCTCACGTCGTTGGTCGCCGTGCGTCGCGTCCTGCGCCTCGATCCGTTGTCAGCAACCACCGGCGCCGGGATCGCGCTATGAGCCTGCCCATGCTGCCATTGCGCGAGCTGCGCCGCCGGCCGAGCCGGTTCATCGTGGCCACCGTCGTGCTGTCGTTCCTTGCCACGCTGCTGCTGTTCCTCGGCGGCCTGCTCGATGGGCTGTACCTCGGCTCCACCGGCGCGATCCGCGCGCAGCAGGGCGATGTCATCGTCTTCTCCAGCGGCGCCCGCGATTCGTTCCTGCGCAGCCGCATCACTGCCGATGTCCGCGAGCAGGTGGCGGCCGCCGACGGGGTGCAGGAAGTGGGTGGCATCGGCTTCGTGCTGCTGGGCGCGCAGGTGCCCGGCGAGACCGAGCTGGCCGATGTCGCGGTGGCCGGCTACGAACTGCCACCGAAGGGCGTGCCGCAGCCGCCGGCGGACGGCGAAGGCGTTGCCGACAGCCGCTTGGAGGACCAAGGCGTCTCCACGGGCGACACCATCCTGGTGGGCCCCGCCGAGTCGCCCATCACCATCGTCGGCTTCGTCGACGACACGAGCTTCCTGCAGCAGGGTTCGGTGTGGGTGAACCTGCCCACGTGGCGTGTGGTGCAGAACGCCAATCGACCCGACTCGGCGGTTGCCGACGACGTGGTGCAGGCGCTGGTGGTGAAGGGGGCGGGCAGCAATGGTGCCACCCTCGCCGATGCCATCGACGCCGCCACCGCTGCCGCCACCACGACGCTCACCGTCGACGAAGCGGTGCTCGCACTGCCTGGCGTGAAGCAGCAAGGCGACACGTTCGACCAGATCATCTACTCCACTCTGGTCGTCGTGCTTGCCGTGGTCGGGCTGTTCTTCAGCCTGCTCACCATCGAGCGCATCGGGCTCTACGGCGTGCTCAAGGCCATCGGCGCCAGTACCGGCCGGCTGTTCGCCGGGGTGGTGATGCAGGCGATCATCGTGGCCACCATCTCGTTCGTCATCGGCTCGCTGCTCGCCCTCGCCGCGTCCGCGGCGCTGCCCGCCGGCGTGCCGTTGCAGCTCACGCCGGGCCGATTCGCGTTCACGTTCGCGGGCCTGCTGGTGGCGGCCGTCTTGGGCAGCGCCATCTCGCTGCGCCGCGTCACCCGCGTCGACCCGGCCTCGGCCATCGGGAACGCTTCATGAGTCAGCAGAAGGAGATGCCCGCATGAGTGTCTTGGACATGCGCGACGTGCGCAAGGTGTACCGCAGCGGTGACGCCGACATCATTGCGCTCGATCACGCCACGTTGCAGGTCGACCACGGCGAGATCGTCGCGCTGCTCGGCCCCTCGGGCTCGGGGAAGACGACGCTGCTCTCCATCGCCGGCGGGCTGCTCACACCCACCGAAGGCACCGTGGTGGTCGACGGTCACGACATCTCCGCCTACAACGCGAAGCAGCTCACCGAGTTCCGTCGCGAGAACGTCGGCTTCGTCTTCCAGTCGGTGAACCTGGTGCCCTTCCTCAACGCGGAGGAGAACCTGCTCGTCGTCGACGAGTTGGGTGGTGGCAAGGGCGGCAAGACGGCCAAGGGTCGGGCGCGTCAGCTGCTGGAAGAGCTCGGCCTGGGTTCACGCATGCGCAACCTGCCGGCGCAGCTCAGTGGTGGCGAACGCCAACGGGTGGCCATCGGCCGGGCGCTGTTCAACAACCCGAAGCTGGTGCTGTTCGACGAGCCCACTTCCGCGCTCGACACCAAGATCGGCGCGCAGGTGATGGAGCTCATCCGCACCGAGATGAAGTCGCGCGACACGGCCGCCGTCATCGTCACTCACGACAGCCGGATGACCGACTACGCCGACCGCACGGTGCGCATCGTCGACGGGCGGCTCACCACCAACAGCGCCGAGGCCACCGCCACGCACTGAGGCGGTGGCGGGTCAGTGCACCATCGCGCCGGCGATGATGGCGTGCACCTCGTCGCCGCTCAGCTCGTCGTGCTCGCACAGCGCGTCGGCCAGTGCCAGCAGGGCTCGCCGGTGCTCGAGCAACGCACACGCGGCTCGCCCTGCGGCGCCATGCATCAATGCGTCTGCCTTCGCCCGTGTGTGAGGGTCGTGCAGCACCTTCGCCACCAGGTTGTCGGCTCCCGCCACGCTGGCCGACTGCAGGCTCAGCAAGCTGTCGCTCGCGCCGAGCGTGCCCACCAGCTGCGCCGCGATCTCGGTGGCGGTTGCGAGGTCGCCGGCGATGCCACTGGATGCCTCGCCGAACTCTTGGATCTCGGCAGCGCGACCCGCCAGGGCGATGGCCATCAGGTCGCGTGCTTCGCTGGGCGTGCGCAGGAATCGCTCGTCGACATCGCCGTGGGCAACCAGGCCCAGGGTGCCCGCTCGACGCAGCACCGACGCCAGCTTCACGTCGCGGCCGGCCAACGCGGCCTGCAGGGCGTGGCCCGCCTCGTGCATCGCCACTCGTCGCTTCTCCTCCGGGTGGTACCCCACTTCGTGAGCAAGGCCGGCCTCGCTCACCACCTGGGCGCTGATGACGTCGTGGTAGCTCATCTCCGTGCGAGCGCCGCGCAGGGCCACGATCAGCGCCTCGTCGAGCAGCCGCTCGATGCGCGCCGGGGTGTACCCGGCGGTGACGTCGGCCACGAATGCCGCCGACACCGTGCGGTCGTGCTGCTTGCGAGCCAGGTAGTAGCGGGCGATCTCCATCCGGTCGCTGCGCGGTGGCAGGTCGAAGTGCACGACCCGATCGAAGCGGCCGGGGCTGAACAGCGCAGGGTCGAGGTCGGATGCACGATTGGTGGCCGCCACCAGCAAGATGTTTGCGTGCTCGATCGGCGGCCGCGAGAGCATCAACCTGCGCGGCAACCAGCGGTTGCACTGGTCGATCAGGCGCCCGCGGAGGCGCTGCCACGCGGTGGGCAGCTCGAAGCCCTGCATCTGCACCAGCAACTCGTTGACGATGCCGATGCCGCCCTCGCGACTGTTGCCGATGCCCATGCCGGTGCGTGCTGCGCCGATGGCATCGAACTCCTCGATGAAGCCGATGGCGCCGCCTTCCGCACGAGCAGCGCGGCGTAGCGCCCGGAAGTAGGCGCGCACCCTGCGGTTGGTCTGACCGTAGAACATCGACTGGAACCCGCTGGCCGACACGAAGAGGAACGGCACGCCGGTGAGGTGCCGCGAGCCCCAACTGTCCTTGTAGGCGATGCCCGGTGCGTCCTTGTACAAGGCCACGCCGGCGCGGCTGGAGCCTTTCGAGCCGCCGATGGAGTACGGTTCGTCCCAGTACCAACTGGTCGGCACCTGCACGTTCGGGTCGATGGCTTTTTCGCCGAGCAGGATGGTGTTCGATAGCCCGTCGCTGAAGCCTGCCATCGGCAGCACCTGCGGGCGGTTGGCGAAAGCCTGCAGATTCACCGCGTAGTCGAGCTTGGCCCAAGCC
>ERZ1026792.1400-NODE-1400-length-15290-cov-3.329025_pt1 | contig 15290 bp, 20 predicted proteins | sample MGYA00520884_ERZ1026792 | MGnify/ENA primary metagenome ERZ1026792 (study PRJEB33270, sample SAMEA104284473) | anaerobic digester metagenome | biome: Anaerobic digester microbiome; feature: mesophilic sludge digester; material: Anaerobic digester biomass... | reverse complement strand
TCGAATAAATCTCTCTCTGGATCAGCGGAATCAAATGCTGTAACCAATGCTTGAAAATCAATAATCCAAGATCTCAATCCAGAAACAATTGATATAGATTCCGATAATTGCTTATCAACACCAATATCATCCATCGGATTAAGCTCAGTTGTTTCTTGCTTGAATAATCCTTTTACATTTAATTCGCCTTCCTGCCGAAGAATTATATCTCGCAATCTGGACATTGAATTAGTATAGCGTTTGGTGTCATCAATATATATATTTGTCAGAGTCAAAGAGAATTCATTCAATCTGGTTTTTTCACCAAAACCACCGAAATAAACTATATCACCAAATTGAACCACATCAGGGAAAGTAAGTCCAGGATCGGTTCCGGTAATAACCTGTTCTACTTCTCTTTCGTGATCGGTTATTCTGCCGGACATAGTGAATTCTATCGCTTCTTTACTTCTGCCGGTAATTACTAATGAATCAACGGCACAACCTTTAGCAATATCAACTTTATATTTTGAATTTACTACTGCATCATCCCAGACCTTCATCATTACCAGCGATTTTGCTGTAGGTGGAGTATCGTCAAAAGTATATGTATGATCCACTGGGGATTGATGAAACATTGCTTGCAATAATATCTCATAGCCAAGAGATAGTTTCCCCGATAGTGTGAAAGTGCCATCGGTAACACCTTGAACTTGTTCATAAGCCGTTGCTTGAGAAGTTCCTGTTTTATAATTTGTGTCAATCATTTGCCGATCAGGACTGAGTTCTAACTTCACAGGCATAACGGTTAAGTCATTCCAACGAATTGATAAGGTCGGAGGGCTACCCGCTTCTGAATGAGTGTTCCCGCTTCCCAGCGATGTCTCCAGTCCGATTGCTACTCTGTATTTATTGCCACTTCTGTAATTTCCCATTTATTTCTCCTTCTTGGGGATTTTAGTTTCATTATCAGAAATCTCATTTGTTACAGAGATTTCCAGTTCTTTTTTCTTTTCTTGCTTGGGTACTTCCTTCTGGACAGGTTCATTGACTTCCAGAATATCAGCCACCATAGCAGCTACGCTATCCTCTACTTCTGTCTCCTTTTCAGCAGATAATCTGTAGAGTTTGCCATTGCAAGGTATAATCCTTGCTGTCATTCCTTTTTTGAGTTTTACAATACGCATAATTACCTCGCATTCATATATTTAATGTTAAAATTTATGCTTGAGATTATATCCAAGTCACCAACTAATTGAGTCACAAATGGCATATCAGCATGCCAATTAATTGCCTCTAAATTTACTAATGCGGTCTTGGAATTTAATCCAGAGCTGTTTAATATTTTGCCAATTGCAGCATAGAGAACATTGCAATGCTCTTTCATTTTATTGATACCATTTTGAGTAATAATAAAGATAGATATATCCAGAAGCTGAGTCAATATTCCACCATTATCATTTTCCGTTGTTTCAGAGTTAAGCATGATAAAGCCAAAGGGATTATTATTACCTGAGAACATTAAGACCTCCGGTAATATACCTACTGTTCTACATCCTGCTTCCCGAAGAGCAGTCAATATTTCATCAGTTATACCAGTTATTTGATTCGTCATCTATTTGCCTTCTTGTTTTTTATGGTCTGAAGTTTGGCAATCTTCTCCAAATATTTGTTCCCATCAGTTTTATTGAAGCCGAAATGTTCCCGCTTGGGGAGATGATATCCTCCCGTTTGGTGCAGTAAAGCTACTCTTGCTCTGTTCTGATCCGCATAATATAGAATAGCTGCATTCGCCTGAACCTCAACACTGAGAGAACGATGCATTTGTCCCGTATCCTGAAGCGTCACTACAGAAGAACCTAATCCCCTTGTCTGCATTATCCCACTTTTGTATTCCTGGGTTGCTGCAGAATATTCGTGGAAGGGTTGGTGATTGATATCAATCCCGTTTCGAGTGCGTTTCACTATTTCGCTTCTTGCTGACATTCCCAGTTCACGCCATTCGGAACGGGAGATTTTTCCCAATTTAAATACAGGTGAATTATATTTGAACTCAATCATCTTGTCACTCTACCGCTGGTTATCAGAAGCGAACCTGTATCATTATCAGTTCCTACTCTCATTCGGGAAATAGCACTGGCAATTGCGTTCTGATATGCTCTGGCGTATGTCTCTGCCTTCATCTGATGCATTTGGTTGAAAGTTCCAAGACCCAAATCACGATAAATCAATTCCAATGCCTTCATATCACAAGCAGTAAGGAAGGTTTCTGCATTTGTAATTAAATCTAATGCCTCTTCATCTGTGGAAGCGTCTGTGCGATTATAGAGGATGGTCAATATATCATTCTTTACTGCTTCTCTTGCCAATTCCAGCTTTGATTTCCAGGTTCTATTTACTTTGGATATTATCCAGACATTTTCGGTGAGAGTAAAAGATGTAATTTTCCCATCCTCTTTCAGAACTTCTATTTTTGTTCCATCTCCTTCCATCAGGTTGGAGACACCAAATAATGTTTCGCCAACATAATACAGTATAGTTATAATTTCTGCTTCGGGAATTTGCCATTCACCGGGAGTTTCAATTTCAGAAATATGCGATATGCCAAGAGAATCAGTATAGACGATTGAATCAATTGATTTATCTATATCAGTAATCTGAGCTGTTTTGTTCCCTTGAATCGCAGGGATAGAATCATATCCAGCTAATTCATTTACTTCTTTTTCCCATCTGGAGATTGTTTCCAGGGTTGAGAGGGTTGTATCATTCCATTTCATTTTAATCTCAATAAGGGGAGGCAGATTATCCTTATCTCTGCCTCCCTTAATTATTCATTTATCTACGCACCGAGAAAGCTTCAACTTTATCGTCACTTTCATTAGCGCTAGTAACATAAGTCAATTTCAAATATCTGGCAGAACCAATTAATTTTGCCGGAATGTTGAACTGACAAATCATTTCACCAGGAAGCCAGGAAGCATCCGATTGAACGCCTTCTTTAATCAGGATACTGGGCAAAACAGTAGTGACTGCGTTAGCGGTCAATCCCACTGTAGGTCTGATTTCCAGAGTAGCACTCGAAGCAAGCTCTACTGTGGTAGAAGCAGCACAGACCACAATATGTAGTCCGTCATCCGCAACTGCATCCAATTTAATAGTATTAGTGCTATCGCCAGAAGTAGCATTAGGTAATGCCTCATTTTCAGACAGAATCTGATCTATCGCGAATCCATATTTTTGATAAATAGCCATTATTTACCTTCCTTTTAATCCAAATCAGTAGTTTCGGTAGCGACCAAAGCGTCTTCCCGATGGATAGGAACGCCACGCCAAGTAGCCACATTGTTATTGTAATCAGATGATTCAGCATACATATTCAATCTACCATCTTTGATTGTAGCTATTGCTCTACGAGCAGTGGCATTGCAATAAATTACGGTATTGCCGGAATCAGCTTCTACTGCATCAATCAAGGCATTCATATCATCTGCCGTGGGTAAATTAGAACTACCAACCTGAGTAATAACTGCTACAGATTTTGCACTGGGAATAATCAGCGTAAAGTAAGCAGAAAATATCCATTTGAAAATATTCATCTGCTTATTTGCGGTAGTATCTGTCACGATCGGAATGGGCTGATTCGGAGTCATATCAATAACCTGGAGCAATTCTGTATTATTGAAACGCAGAGAAGCACCGTCAAATTCATCCCATCTAACTGCAAAGATTGAAGAACGATAAGCAGTTGTCGCTCCCTTTTGAGCTATTACTTGTCCTAAATCCTTTGCGTATTGATGGAATCCTTTGAATGCCTTTTCATAGCCAAAGCTCGGGACATTGCCATAAAAGACGGCTTTCGCTAAAGCATTGGTCAATGCAGCCAAAGCCGCAGTATAATTGTCTTTAAGCCAGCCCTCTTTGCCACCAGGATATTGAAGAATTGCTTGATAATCGTCAAACAAATCAAAGACCAATTCCTTGAGGTCAATTTGGGCAGTATTTACATCTACTTTTTGAGGAACAATTCCTTCACCAATTTCTCTGAAAGCGGCAGTAGGAAGTGAATTGAAGTAACGGAATTTGTGTTTAATTCCGTGTGAAGCTTTTGCTACTGTGGCGGTCTGCAAGAGCGATGAGCGTTTTAGTAAATCAACCACAATGGGCTGATACTCATTTCCTACGCCCCAAGCAGCAGCTAATGCCTGTAAGTTTGAAGTTGTCGTTGCCATAATAATTTCCTTTTTTTATTTTATTGGTTTTTTTGCTAAGCTGATTATTGCGTCAGCTGTAGTTTGTGGAGTCATACCGTCTTGAGCTTTACTTTGAGGATAATTAGGATAATTTCCTTTTTCCTCATCAGATAGAACTCCAGTTGAGACCATAATGTCATAGAGATCGAGATTGTATTTTGCATCAGCAGCAGATAGTTCTTTGCCTTCTTCTGCTTTCCTCAATTTGCCCAATACTGTCTTTACTCGCTCATATCTTTTATCGGTCTCTTTAATGCTTGCTAATTTCTCATTTGCTGCTTTCCAGCTGGAAAGTATTTCCTGATTTTGTTTAGCAAGATACTGATCATATTGCTCTGCTTTGGCTTTGATCTGCTCAAATTCTTTTTGTTTTTCAGGGTCATTCATCTTTTCCGTTTTTTCCTTTTCTATTTCCAATTCCTTTTCCAGTTCTCGTATTTTTGCTTTTCGGGAAGCAGATTCCCGATTTGCACTTGAAAGTGTATCCAATATGTCAGTTACCTCTCTTGTGGCATCCGCCAAAAGAGCACTTACTTCTGCAGGAGCATCTGCTCCCAATTGTGACCTAATCTTATCCAAGATTTCCTTGATAGCCATTTGTTTTTACCTCGTATTTATTTTATTCTCCAGATTCTTGAACTTCAATTTCAAGAACGGTAGAATCTACTATTGGGGCATCAAAACAATCTTTGAGCGCAAGAATGCGGATTGTCCCCACTTTTGCTGTTCCTGTAGTTGTTATCCTCATTTCTGTAGCTGATACTTTTGTTATAGCATCAAGAACTAAATCAGTCGCTCCAAAATCAATGATCCAATTATCTACATCTTCAGATACAGTATCCGCAAAAGTATTTTTTGTGACTTCAATAGCTATGGTAGGGTCATTATCATTTACAGTAATAGTTGATTCCGTAGCAAGAACCGGTGCAGCTACATTGCTTAATACACCCTGGATGATTTTATCTTGGAGAGTTTCATCGGTTTCAACATCGGCTAAGATGTCCTCTTTAAGCTCGCTAACGGGATGATATTTTTTCTGATTGCCTGAATTAGCAATTAGAATACTGATTGAATCGGTATTTTTAATGTTCATTATAACCTCTTGTGCATAAAATAATCATATTTGTTTTAATGTCAAGCTTTATTTTCATCATAAAATTCTTTCGTTATCTGGACGAAGGTATGTCGGCAATTATACATCCGTTCATCGGCTGTTCTTGCCTCAAATTCTTCTCTTTCATCATCAGTGAAAAATTCCTGATCCAGACCCTCAATGCAGGCAGGTCGGTTCAGGTCATCTGTGGGACCAACATATTGCCAATATTTCTCTCCGGTATATTCTTCAGCGGAAGCATATTCCACTGCTTGAATGAATTTAGCTCTGGTGGTATTGGCGTAGGTAACAGAATAGCGAACTAATTTATTATCCAGAACTTCGGCTATTTGTTTTATCGCTACCTCTACTTTGCCTGTTCGCACAATTGTATCCATCACTATTCCAGTAATCTGCTTCATAGCATCTTCTGCTACACTTGCAAATTGAAGCTCATAAAGCGAATTAAGCGCTTTCAATTTATTTTGTGTTTGGAGGGTAAAGCTAATTGGAACAGCTCCCTGTGGTCTTTTACTTTTTAATGCCTTAAGTAAATCATTTTCCTTGTTTTGTAGCTCTGCAACTAAATCATAATACCCCGCTTTCTGTAATTCTTCCACCAGAACGAAATAACTCTGACTTGCATACTGGATATTAGCAGTAGTATATTCCAGATTTCCGCCTTTCCGATCAAATTGATTCAGAAGCGAGTTCAAACTATTTCTCATTTTTTTAGCTACTCGCTCCATATTTTTTTCAAACCATTGGGTTTGATCGTCAATTGCGGTAGAATATAAATCAGCCATTATTCAAATATCCCGGGAGCAAAAGTAGTTGAGTTTAAAGTTTGTTTTTTACTGGCATCAATTTCAGACACTCTTTGCTCCGCTTCTTCTCTGGTCATATCCGGATTATGTTTCATAATTGCCTCCGCTCTATCCATTGTGCCATTAGTTAGTCGCATTGAGTTGATTTGTTCCTCTTCAATCGGATTAGCAGTAATAGCTATATCATTGAATTTGATATTGAAATCAATATCTTCAGGTAATCTTTGTGAGCCATAATAATTCTCACATTGACATATAAGATTCGCCAATTGCCGAAGGGATTCAATATAGATACTTCGCTTATCCTCATTATGGTCAATCACACCCTGCATTGAAAGCTTCAATTGATAGCCGGAACTGAAAGCAGAAGCTTGTCTTACAGCTGAAGTTGATAGCCCAAGTAGTGAAGCAGTGAAATCAATGTTCTGATTAATAATTTCCCAGACCTGTCTCAAGTCCACATTAGGATTGATATAATACATTTTCCCACCGGCTTCTCCACTGACCGGATCACGAGGAATATTGATATGCCTGGTGAGTCCAATTATCAATTCTCTATTATCCGGGAATCCTTCTGTGCAGAGAGTGGCAAAAGATTGATAATCAAGTGATAAATCCAAATTAGTAAGCTGAATATTAGTGCGGAGATTTTGTGGGACAATTGAATTATATTCTTCATTCCAGAAGCAATTAAGAGGATAATCCAGTTCAAACCAGGCAATAGGAATTTTGCCGTAAGGATTGGGGATAGATTCTTTTATAATTTTATCAATCTCGTAGTCAGTTTTTAGCGTTGCTTCAGTATAAGTTTCTGTAGTCCAGATTGCCCAAATATCAGTCCGAGCTGGCAATAGATTATTACTCTGGGTGTTAATGCGATACATCACCTTAATTGGGGTATCGGGAAAATTGCCATCAGTAATTACAATACAGCGATCTGGTGTCAGAATATCAAGTCCCACCTTTTTTGTAATTGGATTCCAAATCGGGATAACACCAATCTTTCCACAGAGTTCAGTAAATCTATCTATAATTTTGAGTTTGCCAAATAAATTCGCTTGGTCAAATACAATAGAAATTGCGTCTTTTATATTTTGATTGTCTGTATCCGGTTTAATTTCTGGGTCCCGTTGGAAGGTTTTAGCCAGCTGAAGAATAAGAGATTTCGTCAATGGCACTGTAATAATGTAATTATATATATCCTTGAAGGTTGCCGGGTATCTTTTTTGCATTTCTTCTTTTGTATATTCATATTGATTATTATAGTAAAAATCAATATTTTTAACAGCAGTATTCATTCTCGTATTATTATCTTTTCTCAGTGCTTCTGCTTTAAGTTGCTCTATAATATTCATTATGCTATTCTCCAATCATTTTCTTTGATTTTGTTTAGATTTATTATATTTCTTAAGGCGTCAGAAATATGGGTTAGCATCGTATTCTTTTCTTTCTCAATCATCCCATTTTGGTCTGTCGTCACTTGTTCCAGATCTGCAATAAGATGAACGCAGGTCGGATCAATTATTATTCTATTATGAGCGAATTCTCCATTAGTAATATTGAGCGATCTGCGTTGTGAAATTCCGTACTTATATCTCAATTGCCAACCTTTCTTCGCCAATATTTCCAAATCACTTATATAGGCATTTGTCTCTCTTGCCGATCCAGTGCAATCAGGATAAATTACAAGTAATCGATCAGGATAATCTATTGCTAATAAATCGGCCATTTGATATGTATTAGAATTGCGGAGATAATATTCAGAAAAAACATAAAGCGTGTCACCACGCCAATATCCCACTACTGCTGTCATTGGATCAACATTGAAATCAATACCAATCTGCAGTATGTCATTTGGCATAGGTGGTTCTACTTTTCTGATATGCTTATCACGGGAAAAAGCATAATATGCCTGTATGCCATTCAAATTTACAAACTCTCCCCGGATATAAGCGTTAACCATTTTCTCATCATAACTTGCTAATAAATCATCTATATATGTTTGAGAAAGATATATATTATCAGTTGTTTTGGCTCTGATTAGTTTAGTTCCGGGATTTGGTTTATTCTGAAGAACTTCATAACAAGTTGAAAATCCTTCTGGAGAGCTGACCATAAACAATTGACTATCTTTTCTGCCTCTCAATCTTTCCCTGAAGCGATTTACTGCTCTAAGCCCTTTTTGCTTCGGAATAATATCTATTTCATCAATTCCTGCATCCGTAAATGTCTCGCCAACTATTCTCTCAGGATATGAAATAGATTTGATATGCAAATCGCCGAAATCAGTTTTTATTAGAAGATTTGATATATTTGAGACATAATTTATTTTGCATTCGTCAAGTATTTCGCAAAATGGAAAAAAGAATAAAGATTTCCCCATTTCGTAAGTTGGATAACCAATCCCTATATTAGATTTGCCGATTGCTCCCGGTCGTTTTGTGAGACAAAGTAATGCTTTGTAGAGAAAACTGATTGTTTTTCCTGAGCCGAGGCCACCTACCAATCCGAGAGTTCTGGACCAATCATTCAAGAATTGCCATTGATGCGGCAAAAAATCCTCTTCTCGTAATCTAATTGTTATCACTTTCTGCCTGTTTCCGTGGCACTAATATTACTGTATAATTTTTGTTCACATCCTCATCCGGCATTGGACTATCCTTCTGGTTGAGATACTGCTTGCCAAGCCAAACTAATAGAGTAGGATTTCTGTCCTCAATCGCTGTTTTTACCTGCGCTTCGGATAATTTCATCTTCATTCCAGAAAATCCTTTTTTATACTCCTTGGAAAATTCAGATTTATCGTCTTGCATGGCAGCTCGGATTGTATCTACGTGACAGCCGATCTGCTCAGCCATTGTGTCGTATGTAGCGCGGAAATAGCCAAATATTTTGGCTTGCTTTGGATCAAGCTCAATGCGCGGTCTGCCTACGGGTTTTTTAGCTTTAGGATTTTGTTGCTTTTTCATACTTCATTCTTTCTATTATTTGATTTTTTGTTTCCCATGCCTTTTTGTATTCCGTATTTGCAAAAAGCTTTGAAAATCCAGTAAGATGTTTTAGCTTTAAAAGCTCTTCTGGCTCCATCCCAAGCTCATTACACACGTCCGCATCACTCATGCCTTCGTCAAGCATCTTAAATACAAGGTTACTCATACCATCTATGCTGTGTTCACCTCTTGCTCTGTTGTGCCTAACAGTTGCAGCCATTCTTTCTGATATGTTTTTGTCAATAACTACAATTGGCAGCATCCCCATGTTTCTGTCATATATATCCTTTTTTGTTTTACAAACATAGTACCGGTGGAATCCATCAACGATAATGTATTTATCTTTTTTTTTGTCATAAATAGTGACAATTGGCTGAGTATATCCATCTTTTTTTATGCTTTTATACAATAGCTCCATTTCCACTGCAGCAACTGAGTTTGGGTTATATCCGTTAGGTTCTACCTTTTCTATGGGAACCCACATAACATAGTCTATTGGCTGTTTTATTGGGCATTCTTCGTGTAGTGCCTTTCTTTCTTTGTTTATGCTATCTATGGTTTTCACTTATCCCTCTTTTTATTGTTTTTATTTGTTCTTGCGTTAGATATTTGGAATACTTTACCATTTCTTGCTTATATATGCCTCTATGGAATTGACGGAATGCATTTACGTGCTGATTAAGTCTAAAGTTTTGCATTTTTGTAAAGTCCCAGTCTGAAGATAATATTGTGTTTATAGCCACCTTCCAAAAATCTGATTCTATGCTATCACCCTTTTCTATAAATGAAAACTTATAGTCATACTGTATTTGTTTTTCCCACTTCTTCCTATATTCGTCTTCTTGTATTATGTTTTCCGCTAAATAGTAAGCATACTCTTTCCACGATTCAAATGCTTTTGGCAATGTTGTCGGGCATGTAAATGATTTTGATTTTATTTGCTTTATTGTGTTTGCTCCATTTATTCTGTTCTGTAGCTTTACCCATGTCTCTGGTTCTATTTCCTGCACCTCTGTTAGGTGCTTTAACGCTGTTTCGTGGTGCAGGTTTGATATTCTCATCCCGTTCACTGGAATTCCAAACCTAAACATTTGATCATACACCTTGTTGTATTTTGAGCCAGTGCTTTCAATGTATTTCCACACATCAGTATAACTCCAGTCATATATTGGGTAAAAAGTGTATTGGTTCTGCCTTTTATTTAGAACCTTCCCCCACGTGATCCATTTATAAGTTACCCCTCTTGTTAATACCATTGCTCTTTTCGGGTTTTCTTCTGCTCTTACCCCTGAAATATAGCATGCTTTTTTGTTTTTGAACTCTTTTTGCATAATGGCAGCAAACAAGTCATGGAATCTATCTTTGCCGTATGTGTTTACCTTTATAGAAATATCGTTTTTGGGATGTATCCATTTGTCTTTGTTTTTTTCATCCCAACAATAAGCATATCTATCATAGCTTGACGCATTATTTGTTATTACCATTGGCATCTGATACCACATCGGGATAACGTCTTGTCTTCCCATTACTTCTGTCATGTAGTTAACAGTTCCCTGCCATTCCGCTTCTTGGTCAATCCACATTACGTGTATCGGTAGCCTGTTTTTTTCTTTGGCAATGGATAGGCACAGCTCAAGACATACCGTGCTGTCTTTGCCTCCGCTCATGCTTACTATTATCACGGGAAATTCATCAAATAAGTATCTAATTCTATTTAGCGCAGCATCGAGAACTGTTTCTTTTTTATAGTACCGCATATTCAACTCTTTTTATGCCATTTTTATATTCTTTCGTTATAACACCGCCGAAAGACAGGTATGTGTTAATGCTGCTTTCTGTACAATTGGCATATCCGCTTTTTATCCCTTTTGATTTAGAATATGATATGCAATGTGCCAATAGTTTTCTAAATATTCCCCTTTTTCTCATTGACGGGATAGTATATGACATTTTGAAATATGCTTTTTTCCCCAATATTACTCCGGTAACTGCTACCAAAAGTTCACCATCATAATATCCAAAAATTGTTGCTTTTTCAGATAGCAAAATACCGTCTTTTTTCATGTCATCCATAATTGGCAGCAAGTCTTTGAATGCTATTTTTTTAATCACATTTGGCTCTATTTATTAGCTTTGTTTCGCATACTGGATTTCCCATTGTCCAGTATTTATAACCGTTTGCGTAGTAATAAATATACGTCTTTCTAAAAAACCTCTCAGGCACTCCCAGTTCTCGTATTTTCTGGACTACGTAATCAAATGTGTTAGAGTCCCATGTTTCTCTCAGCGTGTAGTGGTGAGGCATTTTAGGCATGCTTTTGGCGTAAACAAAATTAGCATTGGCAAGAATGTCATCTATGTTATGGCTTTTCAATAGTGTATTCATGTCCGCACTCTGGGCATATCAATTCTAAATATTGCTTATCGTCATTTGTCTTTGGGCTTATATCTGTATTTTCAACATCTTCGTCTGTTGTATCGGAGTCGTCAAAAGATGGGTTTTTTACATTTATCTCCGGCATATCCATGCCGATTTCATCAAAGTCAAATTCGCCAAACTCAGCAGACAGCATCTCAAAGTCCCACTCCCCGAGCTGCACATTATCTCGCAGAACAAATTCCTTTTGCTGTTCTGGCGTGAGATCTGTGGCAGCGATAGCCCATTCATCTGGTATTTCTTTCATGCCGAGCTTTCGGATAGCTGCGAGCCGCTGATTTCCGCCTAAAACATACATGGTCTCGGGATCGTAAACTATTGGGCGTAACTTCATCATCTCAGGAAATGACTCGATTGAGCGCATAAGTTTTTCCAGCTTGTCTTTACTGCATTTACGCGGATTATTAGGGTTGAACTTAAGCTTGTTTGTCTTCACTCATCGCCTCCATTATCCAGTTTTTGTGGAATTCATAAGCTTGTTTGTTGTTTTCTAAAATGTATTGTTCGATACGCGCATTATCGGAAAGATTGCCAGAGCCTTCAAATACGATATGCTTCCCACATTTGGTTTTAATGAGCGTAACCTTGGCGTGAGACCAGGTTGATTTGACGGTTAGGTTTGGGTTATCTTTGGCGGCATTGATGAGCATGCGAGTCCAGTTTTCGTATTTTTTGTTTTCTCTGAAGAAGCTCGATATAAGAACCGAAATTGGCACTGTTTTCGATAGACTGATAATTTTAGCTACAGCCGGTTGATTCATGCGATAAATAGCGATAATGATTTCTTCCGGTTCGTGATTCTGCAGAAGCGCATAGATGGCTGTGAGCGCATTCATGTTTTTTGTAGTGACAATGCGATATTGCGTTCCTTCTGGCAGATCGAAATCCGCGATCTCTTCCAGATAGCGCACTGATTTTGTGATCAGATTGGCGTATTTGACCATTGCTTTGCGAGACACATTGTGTTTGCGTTCGTTTTTTTCATCGATGTCGATGTCAATCGAGTCGATGTCGATGTCAAATTCAAAATCATGATTAAAATTATAGCTCATAAGGACAAAATAATCAGCATTAATTATTAATCAAGCAAAATATGATTTTGGTGATCCGGCAGCATCGCCAAATGCCAAAAAATTCCGTTCTATGTTTGGTAAAAATCTTAATCGCTCTTTCATTTATACTCCATCCTTTCTTACTTTTCTTTCTTTTTTGGGGTCTTCGAAGCATCCCTTCTCCGGGTTCGTGTAGTAGGTGCAGATTGTCTCGGAGCAGAAGGATGCAGTCATATTCGAAGCGAATCTGCACCTGCCCGAGTATGAGCAGGTGCAGCAGTTCATATTGTTTTTTTTCTCTATCGGATTAGGTCTGCGGAGCATTGTTCACTTCACGCTTTCATATTTGGTATAGACACTCTAAAACGGAACATGTTCCTGATTCGTGCTGGTGACTGTATCCTGATTTTCTGGTTCAGGAATCTGATCGATGTCAATTTCCTTGCTTGCTTTTCGAATGTCAATGATTTTCTGATATAGCGGGAAGTTTGGGTCTGCTTCGGTAACTATATCCAGTGTTTTCCCGATGAGCATCGTCGGGATGAATGCTTTCATTTCTTTTTCGCTCAGTCCGCATACTTTTCCGAGTCGTCTGAGACGCCATAAAGCGGCAGGTGATAACCAGAAAGTATCGTAAATCATTTTACCTTCTTGTGTTTTCATCTGAAATTTGTAGCCGGGTTTACCGTCCCGGGAATACTGCATTGATGTTTTCACAATGGCAACGGTGTAGAGTCCTTCTTCATCAATGAATTGACCTGTATCGTTGCCTGCTTCGAGATCGATAGGTTCGAAATAGTCGCTCATTTTTTCCTCCCTTAGAGCTTCACGGCATTTACCGTGTCTGTTATTTTTTGCTGAATTGGTGCAAGATTGGTAATTTTTTCAAATCTTGCGTTTTCCTGTATCATTTCTATAATTTTCTGCTGGAGCAGAGATAATTCCGGGTATATATCTATGTCCTTCCATATGTCCATAGTGCGAAATTGGAGATACGGAATTTTCAGGTTCAGTCGATGAATTACGAAGTCATAAAGGATTACGAATAGCCAACCGAGCTCGTTTTTCGTGTATAGGTATATGATTGCCGGTGTTTTTTCTTTTTCCCTTCCGCAATTAGGGCAGTGTGCTTTTGCTTTCGGAAGTAGGATAGGATAGATGATGGATGTTTCGTCTATTTCCTTCAGGGTGCTTCTATCGAGCACGGAGATAAATCCATTCACGCAAAATCCGCAAGCGTCTAATTTTTCACGGGGGGCTTCGTTGATGGTCTTAATTATTGTTTTCGGGGTCACTTTTTCTTTTAGTTTCAGTTCAGATATTACCCAATCGAAGTTGAAGTTGTTTCTTGTTTTTTGGGCAATTATTTCGATTGCTGGTTGTTTAATATTGGCATTGGTCTCGTAGATTATATGTTGCAGATCAGCAATTTTTGCCATTTTGTTCCTCCAACATCTTCTTGGCAATTTTTTTGCACATTTTATAAGTATCTATTATTTCGATTCCTTTTTCTTTTGCCCATGAGCTGGTAATTTCAGGAGAATTTAGAGCAATATCGTCACCGAATTCTGTTCGCAGCTTATTGAATTCTTCGTCAGTGAGCCAAATACCTTCAGCGTAATAACCGGCATTAGGTCTCCATCCTTTTTCTTTTTCTGGATTTTTCCCTTTTTTCTCGTTTGTTTTTTTCATCCCATCCATCCCATCCTGAGAAGGAATTTTTTCTGATCCATCCATCCCATCCATCCTTTTTAATTTTTTCATTTCTTCTCTCCTAACGACCTTTCCATCTGGAAGCTGTACAAAGTTTCCCAGTTGGCGTAGGCCATACCTATTGGTACTGGTTTTCTCAGTACAGGTGGATGGATGGATAGATTTAGAAATAGAATTAGAGATAGATGTAGATATAGATCTTTCCGTCGGGGCAGTATGACTGGTCAGTGGCTGGTCAGTGTTAGCTGGTCTGTTATACTGGTCAGTCATACTGGTCAGTGATTGGTCAGTAGTACTGGTCAGTCGCTGATTAGTTTTAGTTGATGCAAGTTCTTGTAGTTTGCTTATAAGTTCAGGGTGATTTTTGATAATTGATGGAGGCAGTTCTTCTAATTGTTTGAGGACATATTTTTTTATGTCTGGAAGATTGTATGATATGTTTTTACAATATTCTGGAATTATTATATAATTTTCTTCGTAGAATGCTTTGCCGTCTTTTTTGAATTTTTCAAGAATTATTTTTACTCTTTCGATTGGGATTGATGTTCTCAAGCTTAGCATTTCAAGTGAATATTTATATATCCCTGTTATTTCCTGATTAGGGCTCAGGAATAGATAAATGTATAAAAGTTTCTCATCTGTTTTCAGTGTGATCATCCAGGGATCATCAATAAGCTTGTCGTCAATTTGTCTCTTTGCCATTTTGCCCCTCCGTTATTTGATTCAGCCCCACAAGTTTCCCGTATTTTTCCAGTATGTCGGGTTGGATGTTTCTGATGGCTTGTTGTATCCTCTTGCCTTCGAAGTTAAAATTATGAGGATTATATGCGAAGTAATTAGGTATAATGATATAGTCGTGATCATAATAGATCTTGTTCAGTGTTTCGAGTTTGTTAATTATTTCTTCAATTCTTTTTAATGCGACACCAGTTCTTAAACTCATTAGCTT
>ERZ1026792.1396-NODE-1396-length-15298-cov-2.826973_pt1 | contig 15298 bp, 23 predicted proteins | sample MGYA00520884_ERZ1026792 | MGnify/ENA primary metagenome ERZ1026792 (study PRJEB33270, sample SAMEA104284473) | anaerobic digester metagenome | biome: Anaerobic digester microbiome; feature: mesophilic sludge digester; material: Anaerobic digester biomass... | reverse complement strand
GTATATTTACAATGTGTTCATCAATTTGAATGCTGTTTATATACTCTGCGTTATTTACATTAATGTGAAAGCTGTCCGGTTGAAAAAACCATTTGCATACAGGCTTTTATTCGGACATCTGCTAATTATAGTCAGCTTGGCGTATAGTTCAATTTCCTTTTTGTCAAATGTTATTTTCATGGCTTTAGGTTTTAGTGTTACTATTATACTATCTAAATCGATTTAGATTTTGTTTAGTTACATTATTTCAGAACGGCAACCTCTTATCATTGCCGTTGATGTTTACGTGGATATACTCGCCCATAATGCGGCTAAACACCCTCGCCCCGTAACGCTGCGTTATCTGCTCCAGCGTTAGATTGGTAGTCAGTACGGTTAGCAGCCCACGGCTATACCTCTCCTCAATCATATATGCCACGCTATCAATCACGTTGCCGTAGTTGTTAACGATGCTCTCCGTTCCGATGTCATCGATAACCAGCGTGTTGTGCATCTTCCCTAATTTCTCGAACCGCTCAAGGTTAGTGGTTGCAATTGTCGCAACCTGCCTCGCCGTCGAGTAGCGCAGGGTAATATCCACCAATTGCCCCCTGTATATACCCCGTATGTCATCTATAAGCGAGTAACCACATAACGCCTTTACCAGTGTGGTCTTACCTACGCCCGGCGCTCCCATTACCAGCAAGCTCTTACTCGGTAAGATAATCTCATTGCTGCAGGCGTGCGTCCATCGGATTAGCAGCTCGATTTCACTTTCCAGCGTTCCGTCGTATTTCCCGCCTGTATGCTGTTTTAAGATTTCAATAAATACCCTCTTTGCGACGTCCATTCGGTAAGGTTTGTATGCTATTCGTTCCATGGCTTATGATTTGTATTGGTTTAGGTCAATTTTAGTCCAGTCGATTTTCTTCCACTCGCTTTGCGGTATGTTGTTACGCTGGCAGTAGTTCATCTTGGCAATCGCTTCGCTATAGTCGGTTGACGTGCGAAGGTCTTTAACCTCGGATAGCCTACCATTACCCCCGCTGCCGTTTTTTCCATTTCCGTTAATTCCAGCGTGCATGAACGCCTCATCACGGAATTTTTGGTTTTTAAAAAAGAACTCGGTTAGTTTCAGGTACTTGGTATCGCTCACCGATGCGATGTATGCAGGTAACCTCTCGATAATGGCTTGCCTTTCGTCATCGGTAAGCCTATTATACCAGTATTCGCGGCAGTACTTCATGTTGCTATGGCGTTCTACTGGATACATACCCCAGAACCTTTCAAAACTTCCGTCGTCATTTTCTTTTTTGGCGCAACTTTTTTCTTTTTTCTTACTTGGTTTAGTCTCTTCATTTTTTTCAAAAATCTGACATATATGTTTATTATTAATAATATTATTTATCTCTTTATTATATTCTTTATTACTATCTATATTATTATTATTATATAATATATATATGTCAGTTTGCCTGTCCAAATTTTGGTCAGGCAGATTTTCGCCTGAAGTTACAAAATCGCTGAAATGCCCATTATTACTAATATTTCCGTCGGTATCTATATTTTTTTCAGTTTCGCAAAATTCAATTTGCCTGTCCAATTTTTGGTCAGGCATCTGGTCAGGCAGATTTTGCTTGTCCAATTTTTGGTCAGGCAGATTTTCGTGCTTGTCCAATTTTTGGTCAGGCAGATTTTCGTGCCTATTCATTTTGTGGTCAGGCAGATTTTGCTTGTCCAATTTTTGGTCAGGCAGATTTTCGTGCTTGTCCAATTTTTGGTCAGGCAGATTTTCGTGCCTGTCCAATTTTTGGTCAGGCAGATTTTGCTTGTCCAATTTTTGGTCAGGCAGATTTTCGTGCTTGTCCAATTTTTGGTCAGGCAGATTTTCGTGCCTGTCCAATTTTTGGTCAGGCAGATGGTCAGGCAGATTACTTAATTTTACCGTAACTGCCGAGTGCTGATTTTTTGCCTTCTCAACCACCTTTAACAAGCCCAACTGCTCAAGCTCTGAAATAGTCTTGCGGAATGTCTTGCCGTTCATGATGCCTGCCCTTGCCATTACCATATCCGATGGTAGCGGTAATGTTTCGGGGTATCCGTTGCGGTCGAATAGCCTGATGATTACTGCATATAGAGCAATATGCACAGGTCGTAGCCTTCCTGAATTATAGTTTATTGCTTTATCAAGCAGTATTGCCAGGTTAATGGAACTCATAATTGTTATATTTTTGATTTAATAGATAGTTACCCCATTGAATTGCCATTGCTTCTGCAATTCCAAAAAAGGTCTTTGAACGTAATTTAGCACGCTCTTTTCCAGGCGGCATATAATGAATTCTTTGTGCATATTTTTATAGAATAAAATTAAAGGAAGCCGATGAGCAAAAAAGAAACCAGCCAAGGTGATGTGAGAGATGCTCAACGACTTCCCTATATATGGGTAATATGTAAATATCCTTTTCATCCCTTGGCTGTTTGGTTATACAAATATAGCAATTAGTTAGCAGTTTTGCAAGTTTTTGGCAAATTATTTATATCCCGTACCTAATTTTACCAACAACCTTGCCGTTAACAATTCGATATATGGGTAGTTTGTAACCATACCTTGCCATTTCCTTCTGGATGCCCAGGGCATCGTCGAGGTCGGTTTTTATTCCTCCAATCTCGTAGTACGTTATGCAGTACTCCTTCTTATCCACGAATAGCCGTTTGAACGCAATCACCCCGACTGCTGTTGCTACCAATACCAGGATAATAGCAGACAGGCATACGATTAGTATTTCGTTCATAGCTTTTGGTTTTTGGTTGTTTGCTTCTTCACCCGCTCAATGTAGTAGCCATTTATGTAGGCTGATTGCTTTTTACGCAGCCCGAATTCGGTCGCTAACTCTCCGTAATGGCAACCGATGTAATTGGCAACGTCCCTCGCATTGCTAAACGTGGCTACCTCTTTGCCCCGTGTTACCCTATACCTTATCATATTTTGTTGTGTTATACAGATGTTCAACTCTATCATTTAACTCTATAACAGGTGTATAACCTGTTTCCAGCAATTCATTATACTTGTTTACCCCATAGATTACCGACGCATGGTCGTGACAGAATAGCCTACCTATGTGGGTGGTCTGGTATCCCATGCGCCTCAGGTACTTGTAGCAGGCGAAGCGTTTTAAAACTATGCTTTGCGCCCTGCTTCTCGATATGGCATCCTCATAGGATAGTTTAACGGCATCGAGTGCTAAACGGAAGTGATTATCCGGGTACTCGCAAACCGTATCATTTAGCTCTGGTACCATATGCCTAGGCCTTGCGCTCATCAGCTCATCGATGAACTGCGTTTTGTTGGTCTCAAGTGCATTTTCCAGGATGTTAGTAGTCATACGGGAATACCTTTTTACGTCCGTTTTCCTCAACCTCCTTCTCGCTCTGGTAGCCATCGCATACGGCGAAGGCGTAGTCGCTATCGCAGTGCGTGTTTGTATTTAATGGGTCGTAACACTCGCACCACGTGCAACCGCATGGCAGGTCTATGCCTGCCACACGGTAATTTTCGTTATTACTCATTTCCAGCTTCATTTGCATTCTCGTTTTCAGGGTTATCAATGTATATAATATCATCATCGCTTTCAATGCTTTGTATTACTGCTTGGTCAACCTTTATTGCCCGCTGCATGTCAACGGATAGTAGCCCATACTTGCTAAGTAATCGCTTGAGTACTGTTTTTTGCGCCATGCCATCGAAGTTCTTCACCCATAGACTGTCAGCCTTGCCGTACATCTTACTGAAGCGTTTGGCATGCTCCTTCACCTCATCAACCGTCATATACATCGCCTTTCTAAACCCATTAACCAGTTCTATGTAGGCTACATAACCTACCACATTGTTTCCGCTTCGCTCGCTTTGTAGAACGACTTCGCCAGTTAGGATGTCGTGGCTAACCAGCTGCCCTTCGTAAACTGTTGAGACGTTAATGGTACGGTATTGCCCTGAACGCAGGGCTAACTGGATAAGCCCTTTATACCCGATTTGAAACTGCGCCTTGTTGGCGTAGGGTACAATATAACTATACCCCAGCGTTGCGTCTATTGGAAGCCTTAATGCAATCGCCTGAACCGCTGCAGCCACAATGCTCTTGGGTTCGCATTGCTGTAGCTGCTTGTTGGAGTTGGCAATATGCAGGATGGTTGACACCCACTGCTCGGCATTTTCCCCTACCAGCTTCTGCAGTCTATTCATGACCGCATCGCTTTGCAGGTACTTGTTCAGGTCTGCTGCCTGATTTTGCTTCTGGATGCTCGCCTGCATAGAGGCTAAAGCATCGCTTTTTTTAATCTCATTCATATTCATAGCTTTAAAGGTTAATTGGTTATTTAATAATGAATTTACGAGCCTTACTTTCCTTTGCCACCTTTAGGTAGATGTCAGGGTGTTCTTCCTTGAGCTTTCGGGTATCTACCCGTGCGCTCGAGTAGCTCCGCCACGTGGCTATCAGGGTAATGCCGTCATATAAATCTGTGGCGTCCCCGATATGGAGCTTAACCTGCTCCTCGAGCTTATCCTTTTCTTCCTCGAGTATTTTAATTTGCTCCTTGAGCTCCTTAATCCTGTCGATAGCCACCTTAACCTCATCGGTGGCTTCGATTTGTACAAGGCCGTTTGGCTCTGTTTTTTCATAATCTGCCAGCAACTTTAGCGGGGCTTTGTTTCCCACAACATACTCATTCCACCACTCGATGAGGTAATCGTTCTGTTTCTGAACAAACTCCTCGTCGTAATCCACGGCTATTTCGCCGTAAAATCTACTATCGAGTACCAAGTATGCCAGCACTGCTTTCCTTGCACCCGTGCAGTACATGTTATGCTGTACTTGGCAGTAGTATTCAAGCGGCATTCCATCCCACTGGGAATAGGCTGCCGTGCTTACCGTTTTAACCTCGAGAAGGTGTAATATACCATTCTTCATAAATAGCCCGTCGGGATGACACTTCAGATACTCGATTTCCGATGTGTACAACCTATTATTGTCGTACACCTCAACACCGTTAGTGTTCTCGAAGTGTTTAATCACTACAGGTTCGAGCAACCTTCCCCACAGCATGGCAGGGTTATCATACTGCCTGCTGCCGTTTACCTTGCTTTCCCACACTTCGTATGGCGTGCGGTACTTGCTTAGTCCAAGTATTGCGGCCACATCGGAGCCGCCAATGTAACTATTCCTGTTCATATCTCCTTCTTATTAGCATGTTTAATGATTCAAAATCGCAATCTATATCATCGCCCCACAGAATTAATTGTCCGTCGAGCGAAAATGCCTCGATTTTTACAACCTCACCCGCCGAGCAGGTAAGGTTTAGGTAAATTGTTCCCATGTGCACTTTGTTCTCGCCGTTCAGGTTCTTAACCTGTTCTGCGATGTGGGAGTACTCCCACCCCTGAACTTGTAGTAACATAGCTTTAGTTTTATCGGCACGGTTAACGCTGACCACGTGCCGTTCAGCTTGTTACGTTAATACCAATTTAATGTCTTTTTAACTATACCATCTTTCATGGCTTGTTCAGATGTATAGACGTCAATGGTTGAACATTGTTTTATTGGTTTTCAGTTAGCTCAATCACATAGTTGTCATTTGATATACTGCCGTCAAATTCTTGCAGAGCCTTGGTGATTTCGTCGAAGGTCATCGCCGTTAAGGCGCTAAGGTAAACATGCAGGTAGGTTTTCACGTTAACCAGCAACATGTGGTCGTCGATACTTGGGGCCAAGAAGTATGTTAACTCCTGCCCTTTCCTTTCCCCATATTTTGTTTTAATCAGGGAAAACCTTTTCATTTCACTTTTCATGGCGTTATGATTTATTTGGTTAATGATTTACCTCATTGATGATGGCAGCTGTGCCCTTCTGTGCTTCTCGATGAAGGCATCGTAATCGCCAAGGTTGTTGTAATTGCTTTCAATGTCAAAACATAACGACCGGTTAAGAATTTCAACCTGCTTTGGGCTTACCTTGCCAGTTTCTAAAACTGTTCTTGCCACCTTAGCGGCGAAGTCATTACCCTGGGCAACCCTATTCAAATCCCAAAGGGTGATTTCCTCGTTGCTTGCAAGGGCTAACAGCTCGTTTGCTTGCTCCTCGTTTAAATCAAAGCAGTGCATCAGCTGCTCCTTTGTCCAGTTCTGTGTTTTTAGCTGTGTTCTCATGGCCTTTTGTTTTTAATTTGTTAGTGTAAAGGTACATCGTAATTGAAGACGATGCAAATTATTTGAGTTAATAAGTGTTAAATTAAATGTTAAAAATAAAAGGTGCAAGCAACCCACCTGCACCTCTCAACTAACTAAACCTAAAACCTGCCATGAAAACGAACGCAATATACTACTTTTTGCCTTTGAAGGCAAGTTTATTGATGTAATAACCCCCGAAAAAGAATGCAAGTATCATAATAAACGCCGTGTCAAGCTCTATCTGCTCTGCAACCTCTACCAATCTGCTCGCTGTTGCGTCGTAACCGATTGCGTATAGCAGTAGCACTGCGACCGCAATACAAACGTATAGCGTTATTATTACAACAGCAATGTAGCGCCTTGTTACGCTCCTGTCTGTGCTCTCATCAACAGTCGCCTCAACGTGCTTGGCAAGGTTCTCGGCAAGCTCAGCGTTTAACTTCGCACGCTCCTGGTTAGTGAAGTTAAGGTTGTCAGCCGACTTGGCTACGATGTCAATAGCCTTATTGACGTCGATAGGTTTTGTGAATATTTTTCCTAATATGCTCATAGGTCGTTTAATTTAATTCTCGTTGTCCCATTCTTGTCTATCTTAAGCAGCTGGAAACGGTTGCGTGGTGCGAATGATACGTGTATCCAGCTATAATCGTACTCATTAATTAGTTGGTCGTAAGGCACGTTATGCGCCAGCCACTTGTAGGCCTTGCTCATCGGCTGCACGATTATATCAGCCGCCTGACCATTAACATGCTGTGATGTCTTCGCTCCTCCAATTAGCTCGTTAAGCTCCGCACACCTGTATCCGCTGCGAATTGTAACCGCTCCGAATTTATGCCGCAAAGGGATTAGAACGAAATGGCAAAGGTCCTTGATGTTGTCTATAACCTGCTGCGGTGGGTTGAATTGCTTCGCTAACAATTCAGGATAACTCTTCGCCGTGTCCGAATGCAGGAACTCGTACAGCGTGAAATACTCACCTATCTTGTATTTGCGTGCTTCGCTTTCTGTCATAGTTTACTGATTAAGATATACAGGTTAAGAATCGTGATAATCGCCGTTATAGATACGACAAGGATAGACAACTTCGGGTATCGCTTGATGAACTTATACTCCAGCAACTCATCATTAAGGTTACTTTTCCACTCTTCCAGCTTTGTAACCCTCCCGTTCGTCCTCTTAGCTTGCTCAAGGATGCTATCAAGCCGCTGCGTAATCATAAGATGCTGCTGCTCGTTAACCTGCAACAATGTCCCTAACGAGGAGGACAATTTTGCGAGCTGAATTTGCAAGTCTATAATTCCGTTGTCCTTTCCTGTGTTATCCATGATGATTATATTAAGGATTTAATTAGCGATGTTATAATAACGTAATACGACACCACCTCAACCCAAAACACAGGCCTCTTGGATTTCAGCAGGGCTAATACGAAAAATAATCCGTAAATAGCAGCCATATACCATAAGCCTACAATTACCAGATGAATCATCCCAAATACTATTCCGCTCACCGCACCAGCGTAGTGAACGGTATTAGTCAATTCTTCCTTATAGGCTGCTGCTGCTCCCACGAAGCAAATTCCTGCACCCGCAAGGAACTGAAAAGCCGACGTGCTTGCCATCATGACCGGCATGGCAAAGCCCCAAAGGGCTAACGTGAATACGTAGCGGTGTCGCTCCGGTAAGGCGTAAAACGAAGCCGATATGCTCTCAAGCCTTCCATACCTCACACTGATAAACAATAAATATCCCGTAAAAACAAACAGGGATAAAAACAGTAACAATACATTCAGATACATATTACCACTCCTTTCTTTCTATTATTACACCATACTTATTAAGCAACGCTTCGTGTTCAGGGTATAACTCTTCAAGGTAAATATAGGTGGTTGTACCCTCTGTGATAGTAGGTGTTACAATGGTTCTCACGTATTCCACCAACATTGCCACCTCAGGCTGCGTTCCTAGCAATTCTTGCTCCTGCCGTAACGTGAGCAGCCTCGTCTTCACCTCGTCGGTTAGTACGAGCCTGATGCTTCTTTCAGGTACGTGCCAATTTGGGTAAACTATGCTTTCATCTACCTCATACTCTACCCTTTTATCATCTATGTATCCTACTACCTTCATTGCCTATATATTTTAATAATAATTTTTTCACCTGCGGGTATTTTTACTGTACCAGAATACCCATAAAATCTTATAGATGTTATTTGAGTTGCGTTAAGTCCTTCTGTTGTAAATGGTACTAATTGTGAAGTACCTACCCATGTACCACTCGTTGTTTGTTGATATGTATTAGTAGTACCTAAAATCTCACCTCTAATAAGCATGAAATTAGTTTGATATAAAGCATTAAGGAGTTGTGTTCCAGCTAATGGGACCCCATGTATTAATCCTGCACTACTATACCTGTATATATTACTACTTATACCATTTAGTTGAATAGCCAATCTACCCCCTGAAGAACTCCCAACATACGGTATTCTAATAGTAATCTCAACCTTTTCTCCTTCTTGAATATTTAGAGGCCTACCATCAGGGAACTGCGTAATGGTAACACTTGAACAATCACCTGGTACTGTATATATAATGGTTTGAACATTTTCCAAATTCAATACCCTTGCAGCTAAATCCGATTGGACGATTGAAATATCACCGCCTAACGTCATGTCAATCGCAATATCTGGCGAATCGCAACTAACCGTAACCCTTTCGATAAGGTCGTAGCCTACGTTAACATCAACTATCATTGCTTAACCTCCTCTTTTACCGCCGTATCAACCATTCTGGTTATCTCTACTCTCTTGATAAGATTATTACCATCGCTATCCCAAGCCTTAACATCTAACAATAGCACTCCCGTTGGTGCCTGTGCGGTAACTTCCTCATCAATCCTGAACATGTATTCACTACCATCCTTAGCAACATCATTATAACCAGCCCTTGCTGGGTAGGCGTATCTCGCCAACTCGGTTCCGTCGCTCATTAACAGGATTGCTACAAGCTCTACGGCGTCGCTGGTTATCTTAACATTTATGGTTTGCGATTTAGATATCATGATTAAAACGGTTTAACGTTTACAAACACCTTATATGCGCTACCTACCATATAATAGCCATCGATAGATACTACATGGTCGCCTCCTCCTACCTGCCAGTATTCTACTATCTTGTAACATGCAGTTGTTGTGCCGCTTGGTAATAATGCGTTAACCGTTAGATTTAACGCCGTGATGTTGTCCGTAGTGTATAGCGTTAACTTTATCTTGCTTCCGATTTGCACGTTATTAACCGTTACATTTAGCGTCCCTGCAACTCCACCACACTCAACTTCAGCGTATGATATGCCATTACTGTAATTAATCGATACGCTATTCCCTGACGCTGTTAGCTGTGTGCCTGTGTAGTTAACACCGTTAATGAATAGAGGCACATCAACAATCTCGCTATATGGTGATAGGTCGGTTACTATTTGAACGTTCCAGCCGCTGGTTAGCCCAGTGTAATTTAGAAATCCCCCAATCATCGATATACTTATGAATACATTAAACCACGTTGTCGATGTATCTCCTATAATTATTACACATTTATCACTGCTTGCATTATAACCAACCCTCACTCGCTCGTAAAATGCATTCATAGCATTAGCTTTTACTCTCTTCCATTTTTTGTCTGCGTCTTGGAATCCAGCTATCCATATGTTAAATGCTCCGTGGTTATTGCCATTCTCATAACCTGTGATATGAACAGTGTTCATCATAGTCTCAAACCCTCTCGGATATGTAATTACTAATGCACCTGTTGAGTATTGGTAGTTCCTGTAGTTCGCAACACTTATATATCTGCTCACTCCGTTGCTGCCAATATAATTCCTAAACTCTAAACCTCCAGTTAATACCCCTCCCGTCAACTTCAGGTAAACGCTATCTAACTTGCTCTTGATGTAGTTATACAGGTTAATTAACGTCCATTTGTAGTTAGTTGAACCGTTATAGCCAACTGTGTAATCGCTATCAGTTAGGCTCGTTTTCGTTGAGAATTGACTAAATTTTTTCAGTGCCATATATTTACCATTTTTCGTTTATTACGTAGTCGCCTGTCTCTGTTGTTATTAATTCATCCTCTTCGGTTAGCATTAGATGCTCGCTAATCGCCTCAACCTCTCTAACCATTTCTACCATTTTCAACTTTGTGCGCCGATTTATCAAATCGTTCTCTCCCGAAATTACGGAAAATATTCTTCCGTCCAATTCGAACACGCTGTCAAAGTTCGTTGTTGTTGCCGATACTATATGCATGTTACCTATAACCTCTCCGTCGAATATCTGCTTAGGTCTGCTGAATTGCCTTGCTATGTACCTTCCAATGTACTCCTGCAGCGAATACTTTGCGCTTCTCCAAGCGTCGTTGAAGTAACTCCCCAGCTGGTCATAATTATAGTTTATGCCGTTGATGTAAGCAAATTGTGGTGTCGATATTAGATACGTATTAACATAATATGGTAATGATGTCGGCACGCTGCAGAATGGCATTTCGAATTCCTTGTCTTTCTTTGCGTTATTGCTTACTACAAGCGTCTCGCCTTCATCGTATTCTTTAATTCGACCATTGCTATTCCCGAAATACAGTTCTACATTAACGTTATACTTAACCGCTACAGCACCTCTCGTCGATGCAGTGTAAGCCGAGCCTAGCCATATTTCAGCCGAATAAAAACTATTAATATCGTCACCCAAGAGCTCAATAAGATACTCACCACTCTCCTGCCCGTTTGGAATTGTTATCCTACTCTGTAGGTGAGGTAAACCCGAAATATCTACAAGTTGTTTGTTAACAAATACCTTTCCACTCGATGACGATGTTTTCAGGCACACGCCAACGCACATTATATTGGCCTCGCCGTCTCTAAACCTGTTAAACTTATAGTTAATTCTAAATGCCGCCCTCCTTGCGCTATTCTGGTAGTAGTTTGTAGATAACGGCAGTATTAGCTTAACATATTCGTCATCGATATAATTTTCGATAGGATTTAACGTCCAAATCTGTATGTATCCGTCTTCGGGAATTGTATAGATAGCATTCCCCGCTGTATTAATAACAAGGTTAGGTGTTGTGTATAGCTGCTTGTATTCCGATTGATAAATAGCAACATCTTTGCGTGTGTACTCCTTATATTTTGTTGTCAACAAGTTTTGTATTAATACATCCTTTTGCCTTCCGTAATCAGATTTGACCTTAATGTTATACGATGTGTCATATTCAATACTTGCGTCAGCAATTTGAATGTAATCGCCTCTTAATACTTGACGTATTATCGCTCTGTCGCTGTCAAGATACTCCTCGTATATGTTATACGTTGCGTTCCAGCGATACAGCATGTATGGGATAATGTCCAATCGCCCAGCATTCGCCTTCGTCGGGATGTGAATAAACAAAATTTCATCGCCGTTCATCGTCGCATAGTAGCCGAATGCCTTGCAATACATTTCAATTATCTCGTATAGCGTCTTTCCCCAAACCGCCTCTCCGTGCACCTTAGCGAAGTGCATCGCAAAATCTGTATGACCTTCAGTCGATATAGCGTTCTGGTTGAGGTCATATTTTGACGAGCCTCCTAATATCGATATATATCTCACGTACTCACTCGCAGTTCTGCTGAATATCTCAATAAAAGAATAGTAAGGCATTCTATATATAAAGTCTTCCGCAAAGTGTTCTGGGAAGTTCGCCGTTTCGCTTCCTCCTTGCGATACAGCCACAAGCGGTTTGAACACAATATTTTTGAAGTTGCTGAAATAATCCGTATAAGTAACCTTTATTATGGTCAATGATTCAACTGTATAATTATAGACAAAGGATTCTGACGCTAAGCGACCTTTGAATATGTCGAATTTACTCGTCCCTAAATCTATATATACGCTTAATGTTACATCGCTAAGGGTTAGTATATCTTTAATTAGCTGTTCTGGGTCGTCAGTAACAAATCGAACCTCACAACTGCGCCGCCGAATTGGCGAAAACAAATCTTCCTCCCCGTCATAACGCAACACAATGGGCGATTCAGCAAGGTTGTATTTATCAAAATCAAATCCTGGCAGTTCAATTGTGAACTCGTTGCCATCTACATCCTTTATTACCTTTGTGCTTGCCATTAATAGTTTTTTCGTTTGTTTTCCGAGTTAATAACTGCTATTAGTTCAGAGCCACTTGCTTTTAGCGTTCCACTTACAACAACAGCGGGTTGGTTAAGGCTTACGTTCCTTGTTGTCCAACCACCTTCGCCTGCTGCGCTTGCTCTTCCTCCTGTCGTCGGCATTGTGTAGCCTCCTCCGCCTGTCGATGCGCTGCCGCTAACTCCAGCCTTTAGCTTAGCCCTTACTATCGCCGCTGTCGCTACCAACGCAGCACCTGCCGCTATTGCTGCAATAGGGTTGGCAAGTAATTTCTTAAACGCAATAGACGCAACCCCTGCTGCGATTAACGACTTACCTAATGCATCGGCAAAGTTTGCAACCTGCTCGCCGATTACCCTGAACACGTCACCGAACGACGCTTCTCCAGCAGCGAATGCTCCAATTGCTTCTGCAGTTGCTGATATTAAGTTCTCTATACCGCTCTCAACTGCTTGGCTAAGTGTCTCACTTATATCTACACCCTTCTCTTTTAACGGCTCAATTACCAATTCATCGACTTCGCCAAACATCTCGTCGATCGGCGGCAACTCAAAGTCAACCCCTATAGTTATCTTGCTTTGTTCCCGAAAGTACGCCTTTGTTCTTTGCTCCATATAACGAGCAATATCCTCTTCCCCTTTCTTTACCGCTTCTGCGAGTTGCCTTTGCTTCTCCTCCTCCCGCTTCTTTGCGTCCTGGATTTCCTTCTCCTTCCTGTTGCGTTCGATAGCATCGTAACGCTCGTTTATCTCCTTAATTCTTTGCGCCCCGTCCTCAATCGTGCCTTGCATTGCGTTCGTATAGACCTTTGCCGCACCAACCATGCCTCCGAACTGCGTCGCAACAGCAGCCTTTATCTTAGTCCATAGTGTTATCTCGCTTTCGGCATTTTGTCGCATTTGCTGCTCTGCTTCGATAAGTTCCTTTTGCCGCTGCCTATTAATCTCTCTTAGGTCTGCGTCGTATTGCGATAACTCTCCTCTTAGCACCTTGTATTCGTCTTCCAGCCTCTGCAACGCCCATATATGCTCGTTATGTGCATTAACCGCCTCATCGGTTGCGTGTCTTGTCCCGTCTATTGATGTGTTAAGTACGTTGCTCTCCTCTGTTGTCTTGCTTAACGCCCTGCCTAATGCTATCGCCGCTGCCGTTAGTGCTGCAATAGCCGTAACCATTAGCATTATCGGGTTAGAGGCGATTGCCTTATTCCATGCGTTCTGTAACGCAATAAGGACTTTTTGAACGCTGCTCAACCCGCTCTTGGCTGCTGTTTCCTGTGCTGTCGCTGCTGTTACGGTTTGTATCGTTAAAGCCTCTTTGATTCTTAGCGCAATGTCCTTTGTTTTGTCCTTAAGCCATATACCGATGGCGTTCTGCTTGGTGAAGTCCGCTGCCGTCTGTGCTGCGTTGGCAATCGCTATCAATGCAACGGTCTGCTGCATTATCTTGTTAAGCTTCTCCTCGTTACCACCCATTAGCGTTACAACACCAGCAGCACCAGCCATTACGCTACTGAACGCCTGCACTCCTTCGGCTGCTTTTTGGAATGGGTCTTTCGCTAATGACCTTATCCTTGCGTCGTAGTCCTCCATCGCATCACGCAACGATGCAAGTTCACTCTCGACCTGTCTTATCTCTTCGGCTGACTTACCCACAAGGCTCATCTGCGACAATTGCCGATAACGCTGTCTTAATACTCCAACGTTATCGCCAAACTCGCTCACCGATTTGGTCGCCTGCTCAAGTTCGGTCTTAGTTTGCTCTAACTTCTGATTTAGTTCAGAGTTATCAGCACCGATTTTTATTTTAAAACTTCCTAACTCTTCAGCCATTTCTTTGCAAGCTCCTGCGGGTCTATGTATTCAACTTCTTTTCGTTTAATCTCATCGGTCGGGAAGGTCATATAATCGTATATGTCGTAAGGTTTTTTCGATTTGTCAATGTACGGATGTAGGGTTATCATCTGGTATGCAACCTGTCGAAGCAGGTGAGCGGTTACCCCGTAGTCCCTTTCTCTATATCCTTCTAACCAAACAACGAATTCACTCCAAGTAAGGTTTTCAAATTCATGAGGTAACCGCCCAGTGCTGCCGATAAGTTTATATAACTCCCTTAGAGTTAACTTTTTTTTTGCTCTCCGTCCTGCTCCTTGCCCTTGTCATCTGCCCCCGCCACCATCATCGCCGTAATGGTTGACGAGATAGCAAGTACGACCTTACCAATATATCCGAACCCATTGTCATCAATAAGGTTAATTACATAGTTCTCATCAACAGGCTGTTTGCCGTTAGCCTTGTTGTAGTAGTTGATTGATACTGCAATGGCAAACACTATCTTTTTGATAGCCTCGTCCGTGACCTTAGCGTTGCCAAAGCAACCCTGCAGCACCTCGTCGATAGAGGCGTCAACCTTGTAACGCTCATTATACTGTTTGGTTAGCTCAATGATGTAGCCGATGCCGACAGCATAGCGAATGCCGTCAACCTCGATGTAACGAACGTTACTATTGCTGTCCTTCTTTACGTTCGCTGTGATTTTTTTTAACTTGTCAAATACTCCCATGTTTTATTTGTTAATGATTAAGCCACAGTGCCTTCTGCCTCGTCGCCAGTAACCTGTAGGTCAATACTGAAGGTTACCTTGTCGTTTTGCGGTGCGCTCTGCGATAGCCCTGTAATGATAGCCTTACCAGTGTACTTCTTGTCGCCTTTTGTAATACCGCCGTAGGTGTAGTCTACTTCTTCCTTAGCCTTCAATGCCGTATATACATCGCTATAGGTCGCATTCGTTGTGTCGTTAGGGTCAACAACACAATCAACCTTGTATGTTATTGTATGTTCTCCCGCAATGAACGTCTTTGCCCCTCCAGTCGATTGCTTGTGAGTTGTCTCAATTGTATCAACCGTGATGTCATGGCTTGCGCTCATC
>ERZ1026792.1394-NODE-1394-length-15319-cov-2.434505_pt1 | contig 15319 bp, 17 predicted proteins | sample MGYA00520884_ERZ1026792 | MGnify/ENA primary metagenome ERZ1026792 (study PRJEB33270, sample SAMEA104284473) | anaerobic digester metagenome | biome: Anaerobic digester microbiome; feature: mesophilic sludge digester; material: Anaerobic digester biomass... | reverse complement strand
GGTGAACGCGATGATGAGCAGCATCAACGCCGCGCGGGGCAGGTAGGGGCGGGCATAGCTCGCCACGCGGCGCAGCAGGCTGCGGGTGATCTTCGGTTTGCCCTTGGTCTCGTCGTAGCGCAAGAATGCCGACCAGTTGCCGTGTGCCATCGCCCTCCTGATAATCTCTCCAGTGAGCCTCGTCATGAAACAGGCGTGGTTCTACTATCCCGCCAGACGGGTCCGCTGACTCCACTCGATGTTCGAGATCGGACTAGCCGCCAGGCCGACCAGCGCCGCCAGCAGCAGGAGGCTGCCGCAGCCCAGGCCGGCGAACCGGCTCTTGGTGCGCGTCTTCTTCGCCACTGCAAAGCGCTGGCCGCACGTGGGGCAGCGCTCGCTGCCGTCAGGCACCGGCTGGCCGCAGTTGTAACATTCCATCGCTTGCTCCTCCCCGCTTTTCCTCACGCCTCGCCGGCATTGGTGAGCGGCAACACCAGCGAAAAGGTGCTGCCGACCCCTTCCGCGCTGGTGACCAACATCTGGCCGCCGAGCACTTGGACCAGTCCATGGGCAATGGCCAGCCCCAGGCCGGCGCCCTGCTGCTCGTACTGCGAGCGGTTGATCTGCTGCAGCACATTGAACAGGTGCGGCAGTTCGCCGGACGCCATGCCGACGCCGTGATCCACGACATCAATGCGCACCGTGTCGCCCTCGCGGAACGCACGCATCCACACCTGGGTAGCGCGACCGCGCGAAAACTTGATGGCATTGTCCAGCAGCCGTGTCAAGATGTCGGTCGCATAGACAGGGTTGGTGCGCACAATCAGACCGGGTTCCGCGGTCACGCTGACGGTGATATGCGCTTCGGCCGCCTGCGACGCACGCGTCCTGGCTGCGTTGTGTACCATGTCCGCCAGGCTGACTTCCCCCTGGTTGGCCAGCATGGCTTCCTCCATTTGATTGGTTTCCAGCCGCACCAGCAGCAAGAAATCCTCGACCAGCCGGTTGAGCCGCTCGCTGCCGCGCCGAATGCCGCGCAAGAACTCCTGAAAAGAATTGATGTCAATGCCAGGCCCGGACATCTCCAGCAGCTCGCTGTAGCCCTGGATGAAGGTGAGCGGTGTGCGGAATTCATGGCTCAACGTGCGCACGATGGAGGACTTGAGGTCGTTGATGGCCGCAACCGAGAAGGTCTCCAACTGTCGTGAGCGCTTCAGCTTGCCCTCGACCGCCACCAGCAGGTCTTCGGAGTCGAACGGCTTGGTCAAATAGTCATCCGCGCCTAGCTGCTTCCCCATACGGACGTCGGCCCGTTCCCCTTTGGCCGTCAAGAAGATGAAGGGGACGGCATTCCACGCCCGGTTTTGGCGAATCGAATCGTACAACTGATAGCCGTCCATCTGTGGCATCATGATGTCCGAGATGATCAGATCGGGCGTGTGGGTGTCCATCAGGGCAAGCGCCTGGTCACCATCACCGGCCGTCATCACGTCATAGCCGGCCAATTCCAGAATGTCGCGTACGCCATCGCGCATGGCGTCATTGTCTTCGACAAGCAAGATACGCTGTTTGGATATTGCCATTTGATCCCTCACTCGCTCCACCCAATCCCAAAGACAGGCGGCAGTTCATCGCTGAGTACGAACCACGCCGGAGAATCAGCAGGGGTCTGCCAGGGCGCCCGCAACAAGGCGCCCGTGCCTTCGATGCCAAAGATCGTCAGCGGGGCCAATTTGATTTGGCGCAGGCCAAGCGGCGCCGCGATGGGCGCGGGGAACCAGGTGCGGCCGCCATCCTGACTGCCGATGAGGGCCGGGTGTCCGGAGGTGGTTCGAAGCAAGCCGGCGCACTGAGCCGAGGATGCCGCGGGGAATGCGCTGACTGCACAGGCGGCCCGTGTATTCCGGGCCAGTTCCCAGGTGGCGCCATCATCGGTGCTGCGCTGAAGTCCGTCATCTGCAGCCAGTAGGAGCAAGCGGGGCAAGGCCGTCAACTCATGCAGGCGTCCGGCGTTGGCAAGAGAGACCAGCCAGGTACGGCCACCATCGGACGAGCAATGCAACGCTCCTCCGACGCCGGCGTCAAGCACATAAACCTGTCCGGTCTGAGTGGGGTGGGTCACCACCTGGGGCGGCCTGGGCGCCGCGGCGGCCGCCAACGCCAGGTCGGGCAACGGTTCCCAGGTTTCGCCGCCATCACTGCTGCGATAGACTGCGGCCGGCAGGGTGGTGACAAAGATCACGCGCGGGTCGGTGGCGTCGAAGGCGATGCTGTGTACATACGGGCTTTCCAGCCCCCGACTCATGGGGCGCCAACTGCCGCCGCCGTTGACACTGCGAAACAGACCATGCCCATCCGCGCCGGCAAAAATCACGTCTTTCTGATGCGGACTGACGGCCACCGTCCAGAACGCACGCCCCTGCAACTGCGCATGGCGCACCTGCCAGTCGGCGTCGTCTCGCCGCATCACCCACACGCCATCCGCGGTGGCTGCACACAAGCGCATAAGAATCGTTCACCTCAACTCAAGTATAACCTCGTCTGCACGAGAACGCAAACAGCCCTACGCCATCAGCTTACCGCCGTCCACGTGAATGGCCTGGCCGATGATGTAGGCGGCGGCCTCGGAGGCCAGGAACAGGACCAACGGCGTCACGTCTGTCACCTCACCCAGGCGCCGGGCGGGGATTTCGCTCAGCCAGCGCGCCATCTGCTGTTCGTTGTGGCGCAGATGTTCGGTCATGGGCGTGACGATGACGCCCGGACAGACCGCGTTGACCCGCACGCCATAGGCGGCAAACTCACGCGCCGCCTCTTTGGTAAAACCGACCTGGCCGGCCTTGCTGGCGGCATAGCCCGAGCGCAGATAGAGCGGCTGCGCCTTGCCGGCCGTCGAGGCGATGTTGATGATCGCGCCGCGGCCCTGCGCCTGCATGATGCGCCCGACGGCCTGGGTACACAAGAATGTACCCTTGAGGTTGGTGTCCAGCACCACATCCCAGTCGGCCTCGCTCATCTCCAGGATCGAAGCCACCGGCTCCACGCCGGCATTGTTGACCAGGATGTCCACATGACCCCAACGCGCCAGGGCTGCGGCCACCAGGGCGTCAACAGCGGTCCGGTCGCGCACATCGGCCGTCACGGCCAGCGCGTCCGCGCCCTGCGTGTGCAGCTCCGCGGCCACCGCCTGCGCCGTCTGCGCATCGAGGTCGTCGGCCATGATGAGAACTATATTCGGGCGGGCGTCCACCGCGGACGCCCCGACTGCGCGAGAGTTTGGCGACATTCCAGGTGACCCGGGCTCAAGCGCCGGTGATATCCGCGCCGCCTGCGATGGCGGAAGCAGAACGGCCCCCACCACCACCAGGGCCGCCATCTCCCCCCTTGCGTCCCGGTAAAGTCGTTGCATAATCACCTCCCGCACCACCACCACCGCCTCCAATAGTCGGAGCATTAGCCCCCATGGAAGATAATCCTGCACCTCCCCCTCCAGAGCTAAATATTGTGCCAGCAAAGGCCCCATCACCACCCTTCCCACCATGATGGTCGGTATTCCCTGATCCAACACTTTTTATTCCACCGCCACCCGCACCACCATATCCTCCTGCGCCTATCGAAGAAGCGGTACCTCCGGCATTTCCATTTGACGCACCTCCTCCGCCTATCCCTCCGGCTCCGCCTGTTCTTATTGCAGCATCAGACCCTTTCCCAAATGACAGGTTGATACCGTCCCCAGACAGCGTTGACGCACCTGCAGTTTTAAGCTCTACTGTATATGTGGTCCCATCTACAACTGCTTCAGGTAGCCTGACGCAATATGCACCTGACCCCCCTCCGCCCCCGCCGCCGGAATTCCCTCCTGATTGTGCGCTCGTCCCATCACCACCTTGTCCAACTCCTGACACATAAATTTTAGAAACCCCTGGCGGAACGATCCAGTCCGTTGCGGCAACAGCACCAGGGCCAAAGATGACACTACCAGATCTATATGGCGGCGCCTTCCAGGATGATCCACTCCATACAAAGTCCTGTGTCTCCCCTTCGGGAAGCACCCAGCTTTGTGTCGCGCTCCATTTTAGTGTCGGGTCTCCGGCCCCCATTCTCACAAACGTCACACGCGTCCCAGTAGCGGCGCCGGCTTTAATATCCGCAGTTATCGGAGCAGCACTTGTCAGCAGGACTATCGTGTCGGCCCCAAGTTCATCTGCCGTAAATGTTTTATTCGCATCGACCGTCACGACAAATGGGCCGCATCCGTCATGCACCCATGCCGACCATGTATGGCCGCCGTCTTTTGAATAGCGTGAAAACCTGTATGCCGGAAGAGAGCTTGCCGTTATGTCGGTAATCGTTTGCAGTATAAATCCGCCGGAATCAGGACCGGCAATGACAAACAACGCAAACAGGTCCCCCGCTGCGCACGCAGGAGGTTGATTCGTCGTGAGCCCGTTCGTCCACGCGTAGAACCCGCTGTTCAGAATTTCGTCCAGGTCAAATGTCGCCGGAGCACGTGCGGCCCTGGTGTATGCGCCGCGGATCTCGGTAACGAGCAGGTCGGAATATTCAAATGTGACTTCCAGTCGCGAATAGACCGTCTTCCCGTGCTTATCCTGAACCAGGATCGAATAGTCCGCCGGGACGTACAGCCGCCCGATGACGCCGTTATTGCTCGGGAACCCTCCGGATGTCCTGATATTTGCCGCCGGAGTCGTAAGAGCCGAATCCCAGTATGCCGTCTGCGGATTCGACAGCGGGTTCAGGCCCGACACGCCGATGAAGATGTACCCTCCTTCAAGCGGGTATCCGTCCTCCCCGAAAAAGACATTGTATGGGGCGCGTACTTCTGTAGCCATCTATTTGTTCTCCTTCTGGTTGACGACATAGCTTGCGGCCAGGAGCCGCTTCACCAGGGCAAGTTCTTCCGGAGATCCGCGTGCCACTGTCGGCAGTTTCATCAGGATGTCACGCACCGGTTTAGACTCAAAAACTTGCGCGACCTTTCCGAGTCCAAGCCCGGCAGCGATTGCCCCTCCGAATCCCATTAGCTTGCTGCCAGTAACATCCGACAGCCACGACTGTGCCGCCATCATCCCGATTGGGAGAACGGCCTGGACGCCGGTGGGAGGTGTCTGCGTTGCGACTGCGGCGTGCTTTGTGTAGTCCAGCACCCGAACAAGCCCTTCCACGATTCGCTTGTCATCAGGATCAAAAAAGACGCCAGTCTGATCTGCCATCCGCTTTACTCCGTCGGCGAATCGACCTGGGGATACATCTGGACCGGCTGTGCCTGCGGCTTTTGCAAGAATTGCCGCCTTTGCTGCCGCACGGCCTGCAGGAGATAGATTCTGATACAGAGACTGCACATCCGATCTTTTCCGCGAAAACAGCAGTCCATATACCGCCTCGGGAGTTTCAGCACCTTTTTCCAGAGCAGCTTTCAGGGCCGGACGTTCAAGCTCTCTTGCAAGTTTCGCAAGTTCAGTGTTTGCGACGCGCCATTTCGTATATGCCTGTTGTCCACCGGCCGTTTTGATAAACGACCCCATGTCATCATTGACGGCCTCATAAATCCCGGAAAGGATTTTCTCTCCGGTCGTGCGAACAGACGCCATATCTGGAGCCGTAAATACCTCTCCTATTTGTTTTCGGAGAAGCTCTACAGTTTCGATGTCCTGGCTCTGGATGGCGTCCTTCCAGTCTGAAAGAACATCGATCACCGGTTTCACCTGTTTCGTCTTCATTCCGTCAAGCGTCGCGATTGCCTTGTCGATCTTTGCCATTGTTGCAGGCATCGGAACTCCGGTTTGCGGCAGGCTTTTTATGACATCTGTTTTCTGACGAACAAGCGAGTTTAACTTGTCACCACGCGTCCGCATGAGATCATCCATAACCTCGGATGACAGCCCGCTTAAATCATCGGCCCCATATTCACGAAGGACATTCCTAACAGCCTCTTGTCTCTGCTCAACTTGTGCTTTCCTCATCCTTCCAGGTCCAAACGGCAACTCTTCAGTCCGCCGCTGGACCCATCTCCCAAATGCAGTTTTGGGCGGCCGGACATCTGTAGTGAGGATATCGATTCCTGCCGTATCAGCTTCGGCAATTGGGGCGGTCTTCCCTGGAGGAGGCCCGAGAGTCTTTCCGGCAAGATGCGACATGGCCGCGCCTCCACCGATTCCGGCAAGAAATTGCGCCCATGGCGGCAATCCAAGTTCTGCGGCCGCCTGTGAAGAGGCTCCTCCACCTATCGCTCCGGCTACGTTCTGTCGCGCTCCTGCCGATAGTGCATCACCAAGCGCGGCAGCGAATGAAGGAGAAAGGGTCTTCGCACCGGACGCCAGAGCCTGTCCTAGCGCGATTGTTCCGGCAGCTCCTCCGGCTCCGGAAGCCGCGGCCTGGACGACGCGCTCCGCCGCGGTGTCTGCCTTTTCGATCCCAAGCGAGTCGAACACATACTGCAGGGCTTTTGTCGGTCGTTCAAACTTCGTCCCGAATACACCATTTATCAGATCAACAAGCGGGTCGCCGACAAGCTGCGTCAAACCGTAAGCCCCCACCCCAGCCAAGGCCCCAGGGACCGCTCCTACCCCGGCAAGTGGCGCCCCCAGCAGTGCGCCGGTTCCGGCCGCAAGAGCATACGGTCCGGCACCACGGATAGCCGATCCCATGAGACCACCGATATCGGTTTTCTGCTCTTCTGGAGGAACCGCAGGGGCGCCAGGAGGAGCCGCAATTCCATCGGGAGTCGCTTCCTTGGCCACGTCCACCATTCCCCCGTCTGGTGCCTGCGGTACAGGGCCGTGGGCCGCAGGAGGTGACCCGGAGAACGTCCGCATCTTCTGCCCGGACGCCCGCATCGCCGCGACCATCGCTTTCAGGCGCGGATCGTCTTTTTTTATCATGTCGGGGATGTCCGTAATGACGATCCCGTCCTTTGTCTCCAGGTCATAGGTTTCCGGCATTAGTAATCAACCTCCACTCTCCTCCGGGTAGGAGCAGTCCCGCCTTGCGGCGAAGGAGCTTGTTCCTCGGGCGCAAAAACATTGTCCCTGTTCAGCTTGCGGTTTTTGATGATTATCTCTGCACGCGACAAGATAATGTCATTTTTCGCCTTCGCGATTTTCCATATCTTTTCGGCTTCCCGCGTAAACTCGGCGCGCAATTGCGGACTCAATTTCCCTGCCCCAAGAGCTTTATTGTAGATCGACCATATCGCGCTCGGCACTCCTCCTGCTGTTGCTGCGCTTGCCTGTTCACCTTCGCGAACAGCTGAATTCGGGTCAATCGCTTTCATGAAGGCAAAGATTCGCGCAAGGTCACCAGGTCCGGTATCAGATGATCCCTTGATGATTTGATACTGGCTGTCAATGAGCCGGAAGTCTTTACTGCCGGCATCAATCTCCTTGCGCAGTCCGTCTTCAAGGGCCATTATGTCTTTGACGTCAAGACCCCCGCGCTCCTCTTTCGCAGCTTTCTCAAGCAGGAGGTCGGCGAATTCCTTGTCAAGATTCCGCGCCTCTGCGAGATATTTATCTCTTTGCGCGTCTTTCAACCCCGCATCTGCGGCTTTCACTTTAAGTTCTTCAATTTGCATTCGCTCGGCGTATTTAGCTTCAATCTCGGCCTTCTCCGCCTCCGACGTCGCCCTCTTCATATCGGCTTCTTTCTGTTTCTGCAGGATCGGGAACAGGGTCGCGAGGCGTCTTTCTTCCTTAAATTTCGAATAGGCTTCCATCGCCTCTTTGCCACCCGGAATGGCGGCCGTTTGCATCCCGAAAAGAGCCTCTACTGATTCTCGCTCTTTCCCGCCTGCCTCAATATCTCGGATATAGCTTTCCGCAGCCATGGCCCCGTCTTCATTAGCGACGCTACGCTCTGCGGCCGCCGAAGCTTGCAGATATTTAATCGCAAGATCGGGACGGTTTGCGCGAAGAGCAAAATATATATTTGAGCTTTCTTTCAGTGCGGCAACCTTTTCCTCTTCGCGCATCTGCGAAACACTGTCCTGGATCGCTTTGGCCTGGTCTTTCGGGAGAAACATCGAGAGTTTCAGATAGTCTTGGGGCTTCGCTCCCGGCTTGCGAAGCTTCTCCATGAGTTCATCGACACGCGCCTGTCTTTCCGCGTCGGCGGCGGCGGCGATGCGGGCCGCTTCAAGCTTCGCCTGGGCCTCCGCGATGTTCGCCTGAGCCATAAGACCGGCCGCGTGCTGTTTCGCAATTCCGCTCCCGAATTCCGACATCCGGAGGAAACTCTGAAGCGGGTCCTGGAAACCGAAGTTCATTATGTCGGACATCACCACCCTCCGCTTGCGTCAATGCGGCCACCAACAAGGGATCCGCCACGGCCGGCGTACATGAACGGATTCTGAGCCCCTCCGCCCCCAAATCCCCCGAGTCCAGCGTAAAGCCCGAGGCCGGACGACAAGGCGTTCGGGAAGGCGTTCCACATCTTTCCCTGTCCGAGACGAGCCGCCGCTGCGGCCTGCCCCGCTGGTCCTGCGAGCTGGCCCGCCGCAGACTGCCCCATGCCGGCAATCCCACCGAGCTGGCTCATGCGCTGCTGGATAAGCTGCGAAAGAAGTTGCGGCCTGAATTGCGCAAGGGCTCCCTGGAGATTTCCCCCACGGAGTCCCCCAGTTGCGGCGGCGTTTTGCAGCATCGCGTTTTCGCCCTGCTGGAGCATCGACTGCATTTCAGGGCCTTCGGCAATGGACGCAATGAGCGCGGCCTGTTCCTCCGGAGTCCCCATTCCGAGAAGCCCCTGCATCTGACCGAGCGCAGCGGCGCCAGCGTTGGTGTACGGCCCAAGAATCCGCTGCATTTCCCGCGCCTGCGCCCTTGCGGCGGCTGCCTGCGAATGCCCCCCGATAAGCCCTGACACAAGGGACGCCCCTCCAATCGCGGCGGCCGGAATAAGTAACGGTAAAGCCATCTCCAGTCTCCTACTTTGCGATCACGGTTCGACTACCCAGGGTGTCAACCTGGATGTGCATCTGTAATATAGGCACGAACGGGTCGGACGTCGGAGCGGCCCCGACGGCGGCGATCCGATTGAGCCGCGCCACCGTCTGCGACCCGATCCCCAGTCCGCTCGGTGTGAACGACCCTAAATTCATGACGATCATCGTCCTGTCCGGAGTCCCCGCCGGAATGAGAAGCTCCGGACTCGTGAGAAGGGCCGGGAACACCCATGCGTTGTCTGGAGCCGCATACCCATATTCCAAGGTAAACTTGACATATCGATCAGTCCCATCGACTCCGTTCGTCGTGAGATGGATATGCCACTGGACCTCGCTTCCCTCGACCCATCCGTGGACAAGTTCCTGCGCCTCGCAAATGTGCGCATCATTCACCGCCCAGCGCGGCATCGTGATGTTACCGCCAACTGCGGCAAGAACCGGGATTCCGGCCCCGGCCGAGCGAATAATTATCGGATGGTCAATATCTACCCAGACGGTGTCCTCGAATCTGTCGCCGACGGAAAAGAGCCTCTCCATGAGCCGGATCGATTCCTGGTCGTCATGGCATATAACGGCAAGCTGTTTTCTCGACAGGGCAAGCTTCGATGCCGTACTCATACCGCAAGAGCCTCCAGCTGCACCTCAAGACGCGCCGCCGATATTCTGGACCTTGAGTCCCCGGTGAATTTTTGGACCCGCCAGTTCCTCATGAACCCCTGCTGAAACCAGACAAGACGCCGCATCCTGTCGCCCTTGACACCGGCCCTGATCGGCCGCTCCTGACTCCATGTCTCGCCGTCCAAAGTGTACGCCGTAGAAATTACCGGATCATCTCCAGCCTCAACCCGGCCGGCAAGACATATCAGCTCAAGCTGATTCCACAGAGCCCCTCGGCCCTCGTTGTAGGCGAGTGCCGTCGCAAACTCCCACCGGGAGATTTCCCCGAACGTCCGGGCCGAGTCGGGAGTCATTACCCCGATGTCACCGTTGTTCACGTCGCAGACATTCCACCGGTCATAGCACCAGACAGGGTCAACGATCCTGTAAACCCCGAATCCCAACTTCGCAGTCGTGAGCTGAAACCACACAGGGACTCCGGCCTGCCGCGATGAATCGATGTCGTATACGAGCGTGCGGTCAAGGAGCCTGACCCACAAATGTGAGTGCGCTTGAAACTCATGGACTTCAAGCACTGCGGTCACAAGGGCGGCCTCAGTCTGCCGGGCGAGAATAGCGTCTATCGCGTATGTGCTGATCTTCTGCACCGACCCATTAACCCCGAGATATATCCCCGGAGCATCGCTTCGGCCGCCTCCCAGAAACGCAACCGTATCAGCATAGATGCATGCTGCGTGCGGCCCGATTGCCCCTTTCTGAATCTGCGCGCCTTCGATTCTCTGAAACGGAAACCCGCTCCCGCCGACGTTTTTGAAAAACTCGATCGTGTACCGATTGACCGCAACTACCTCGTTGCGCAATTTAAGGACCGCCTCGATAGGGTCCGGATCGATTTCTGACGACCCGTACTTGAATGGGTCAACCGTCATCGGGTCGGACAGCTCCGTGACGACAAGAAACTCTCCGTCGGTCGAAACGAAATATCCGTCAACCCACACAACCGCCCGACATACCCCAAGGTTCGCGTCAACGACCTGTTGAAGCGCGACCCCGTTCCAGTAATACAGATTCCCTCCGGACGAAATCGCAAGCCGGTCGAATGAATAGACAAGCGAACATGGCCCGCCTGCGCCAACGTCTCCCCGGACAACGTAAGTCCCGTCTTTGTCAATCTCGATCAGCTTTGTTCCCGAAACCCGAAACAGGCGGCCGTTCCAACAGATCCCGCCTCGCGGCGTTCCTTCTCCCGGTCCCAGCCTCGAAGCACCATCGGCGACGCGCAGATACCCGGATGACAATCCTGTCGCAGACGGAACCGGCACCATGTTGACAGGGTAGGCATTGATAAAGTTTGCCGACTCGTCCGCATAGATGCCGCTCAGGATCGGGACTTGCACGCTACCGCCTCACCACCGAAAAGGTAATGACGAACCCAAGGTTCCCGGCAGACGCAACCGCTCCCTGTACGATCCTGATCCCGGTATTCGGCGGGATCACGAGCCTGGCCGAGTCCTTGACCAGATTGTTCCGGAAATATGCCGCCGTGTTTGTTTCCTCCGAAAACTGCGACTCGAACGACAGAACAGCCCCGGCAGTCGCGCCTCCTGCGGGACCCGACCGCATCGTTATCGTCGCCGGAAGGGCCGGAGATGCAGGGTCCAGCTTTGAGACTGTCGGGTTGGCGATATTCGCCCCTTCCGCCGTCGCAGCAGTCCCGCCTGTCCCTACCGCCGATGTCCGCGTGAGCCAGATGTTAACAGCCAAAGTCCCCGTAACGGCGACCGCGCCAGACATGACCGGAACGATGGACTGAATCTCGACGTTCTTGTCCGTCGATCCGTTGAACAGGTCCATGAAGACCTTGTTCGCCCCAACGGCCACCGGTGGGAGCACCAGAGAATAGACGTCCCCGTCAAGGCCCGGATTGACCATTTGCCGTCCGCGGTCGTCAACATATATGGGCTGCTGTCTGTTGTACGGATCCTTGTTTCTATTCTGAAGGGCTGTACTCATTTCGTTCTCCTCTACCCTATCCTGTACCATGTGCTTGTAGGGAGATCGTAGCACATGGTGAAAAACTCGTTCGCTGCGGCAATCGATCCAGGTGCTCCTGTTACCGCAGTCGCGCCGTTCCCGTCAACGACCAAAGTCCCGACCGTCTGCGTACAGTTCACGATGACAAGCTGCTTGTCACGTGCATTCACCGAAGACGGGAGGACGATCTCCCCGTCGGCATATCCTGCCGCAGGAGTAAGTATCAGGTGGACATCCTCCGGCCCGTCTTTTATCGCGACGGAAAACCCCGTAGCAGACGGCGCGGCATACTGCGTCGCGGCCTCCGGGCGTCCAACCGAAAGCTGCGTCTTGAGCCAGTCCAGAAGCGTTGACAGGGAGATTTTTCTTGTATCCCCCTTCGACGGATCAAAAACCGGAAACTGCTGTCCGGCCGATCCCGTCGCAACTTCGGACAACTGATAAATTTGAACGCCCATTACGGCCTCCCTAATTAAAGTCTATTCCACCGTCCGGGCCTGCGTCAATCGAATCGGCAGACTGCTCAAGGAACGGAGCCCCCACTTCTTTATGCCCTGCGCCTGCGGGAAGCGCGTCCAACTTTATCTCTGCCGGTTTAGCGAACCTGGCAAGTAGGCTGTTGTATGTCTCCCGTGCCGATGCTTTCGTTTCGGGCGAAACAACCTTCCCGTAGGAGGGTGCAAGCCGGATCGCCAGATTCGTAATCACCGCGTCCCACGCCCAGTCGGGGAGGCCGGTCTCCTGGTACGCATCAGATTTCTCCGGGGAGTCGGGAAGAGGATACCCGAGGCGGATCCCGCGAGCCCCCCATGATGCAATGAGCGCGTCAAGCCTCCCAAGGGCCTGCTCGATCTGATCCGCCGACAGGTCAAACGAATAGCTTGACAGCCCGATCTCGGCAAGAGCCCCAAGGATGAGCTGCCGCTTTGTGTAGCTCATTTCTTGCCCTTCTTTTTCTTTGCCGGAGCTTTCCCGGGCTTCCCGGCCTTCTTTGCGGCTGTCCTTGCCGTTTCAAGCGCAATGGCAACGGCCTGATCCCGTGATATCCCGCGCTCCATCTCGCTCCGGATGTTTGCGTAGATTGATTTTCGCGAATACCCTTTTTTCAGCGGCATGGCGTTTCTCCTATGCCTTCCTGGGCCGTCTCGGCCTTCGAGACGTCTCTTCCTGTTTCGACTCGGACGGTTCGTCCGGCTCTTTCTTTTCTTCCGCCATCTTCGGCCTTTTCGCCGCAGCAAGGGCATCAGGGACAGTCGGCGAATACCCTGCCGCAAGCGCGGCACTATACTCCGTCATGTTTTCGACGGGGACATGCCCATAGGTCCCGCCGTTGCAGTAGTATGGTCCCGGGCTCTTGAAAACCAGTCTCGGAAACTCCATGACAACCTCCTCAGTTTCATGGGAAATCCCGCCCCGGTGATCCGGGACGGGACAAATTACATCACGCGATTCTGTAAGAAATATACGTCTCGGCTGCGGTTTTCCTCGTGCGCCATGTCGCAGAGGTCACGGTCGCAACGGCGGCAGTCCCAACTATGGTATGCCCGGTTGCGGCCGCAGTCACGGTGAACGCGTTCCCGCCCGTGTTGATGACAGACCAGTCGAACGACTCCCCGATTTCCATATTGAGCGCGGCGTCCATCACGGCCCCGGTGTCAAGAGTAGCAGTGACTGCGGCGCCGGTGGTGCTGGTGACGATCCCAGATGCGATCATTGCAGCAGTAAGGGTCCCGGTGGCGTTCAGGACTCCAGGGTTGCCCTGTCCGCGAAGACCGCGCCGTTCAATAGGGACAGCCGCAGTCCCAATGTTGACAAACGCCTCGGAAGGACCTGCCTCGATGACGAGCCGCGCAGCAGCCGCGAAAGCCCCCGACTGATAATCTGCGTCTGCCGCAGCAGTGGCGAAAAGCACTTTGGTCGGAGGCATGTTCGGGAGTCCGGCGTTGAGCTGGTAAACCTTGACGGGACTCTTGGAAAATATCGAAACGATATCAGATGCCGCAACCGCAACTTCCACCGATCCGAACGGATAAACTTTCATTGACATGTTTTCATTCTCCTCTCGTTTTATTCAAGTAGGGGCCTTTCGGCCCCAACCCTTACACCTGGTTGAACAGCATGATGCCGGACATTTCCGGCTGTTTGTTAACAACCCCAAAGAGACAGTCGAGCCTGTACAGAGTCTTCATCGTTTTGATGTCATACTGCTTCTGCAGAACAAGCTCGATCCCCATGTCGGTGGATCCTCTCATGACCTTTGCTCCGGAGTCGGTGGGGACCGCATACCGTCCGGGGAGGATTTCGATGGCGTCCTTCTGCCAGAACGGGTTCGAGGGAGCGGCAGCGGTGTTCAGGAACACGATGGCCGAGTTGGCCGCCGGGGTGTTGACGACGCAGTTTTGATATTCCCGTTCCGCGTCGGTTCCGCCCTGCGCCGAAATCATCGGCGGGGTCATGACCAGAGTGGTCGCCGTCAGGACTTCCACAACGCGGAAGGTTTTCAGCTGCCCCGTGGGCTGCTTCGTTATGTGGTGTACCGCTTCAACGGTCGCGATGGTGAAGCAGTCCCCCGCGCGCACGTTGGCGGTCGAGTTCCACGTCACGGTCTGGAAGCGGTTGTCCACGTTGTTCCGTTCACCGGTCGCCGCCGTGCGGGTCGCCGCCGGGACGTACACGTTTCCGCCAGCCGCCAGGGTGGTCATGGTCAGGTTCGCACCGCCGGCCGCAGCAGCAATGCGCCGCGCGTAGTCGAGTTTGAAAGTCTCGAAGCCGGACACCGTTCCGACGTAGCTCCGCTCGTAAGCGGTGGTCGGTTTGCCGGGCATGTACTGGCGAGTGGCGAGGTTGTTCGCCATGCCGTTGTAGTCGCGGGTTGACAGAGCCAGGAACCGGTCATAGTCCGGGACTCCCTGCTCGTTCATGATCGCATCGCACAGCGCAACGTCCACGTACCCGGACGCGCCGACACCGACTCGCGGGACAACGAGAGTCCCCTGAAGGGACGCCACATTGAGAATCGCAACGTTGATATCGCTGGACAGCTTCTGCCTCGCGGCTTCCCCAAGCCTCTTTTCCTGCAGGGCATCACGCAGTTCCGCCGCAGTCATGACCCACGGGACCGACCGCTTGTGACCAATGGTCGCGGGGACGGACAACTGGGTCCGATCCCGGAAGTTCGCCGTCTGGTCTTCTCCGTTGTAGCTCTGGGCGATATACGGCTGCGGCCGCCAGATAACGTCACTCGCCCTTTCCATTGCCGCCTGATCGGTGCTGTAAACGGCGACATTCTTCGCCATTACGAGCGCGTCCTGGAACCCTTCAAGGATATCCTCAAATGCGACGCGTTCTTCTTTGCTAAATTCATTTGCCATGTGTTAACTCCTCTTGTTTTTCTGCCTCTTGTAGGCAATGACCTTTGTGTAGTCGCCGGTCCGTTCCGCTTCTGCGCGGAGCCGTTCCAGCGTGGCGTCCGATGATCCCGATGCTCTCCCTGTTCCAATAACACGGGTCTCGGGAGGGGTCGCCGGTTTCTTTTCACTCACTTTAAGCTGCGCCTCCAGTCGCGCGACGGCAAATGCAAACTCGACGGGGTCTTTTATCGCCCCGAGAGCTGCGGCCTTGGTCGGGTTCTTACCCAGGGCATAGACCAGTAGCGCGGCGTTTTTTGCCCCGCTCACGATGATGCTCTGCTGCGCGGTGTCAAGATTCGCAACAACAACAGCT
>ERZ1026792.1388-NODE-1388-length-15347-cov-4.548883_pt1 | contig 15347 bp, 11 predicted proteins | sample MGYA00520884_ERZ1026792 | MGnify/ENA primary metagenome ERZ1026792 (study PRJEB33270, sample SAMEA104284473) | anaerobic digester metagenome | biome: Anaerobic digester microbiome; feature: mesophilic sludge digester; material: Anaerobic digester biomass... | reverse complement strand
GCCCTCGCGGGAGCACCTTGAGGCCCCGCCCCTTTTCGATCCCTGTCGTGCATTCATCTTTGACTGAAGACATTCCCGACGGCAGGGACGGGCATCCCTGTCCCGTCGGCCGCGGGCTCCATGACCACCCCCTCGGGTTTCCCGGGGACGTGATCCGTACGCCCTGGCCGGGGAGCACGGGGGCGGAAGGGCCCTCGGAGGGCTGCGGACCTTTCGCGGGCGCAAATCGTGGGAGCGGCATAAACGGGACGTTGGAATGACCGGGGAAAAATGGTATGAAAAGCAGGGAAACCGGAATTGAGCGGATCTTGAAGAGACATCGGAGGCATGCCATGAGGATCGGGGTTATCGGAATCGGGGGCGTGGGGGGCTACTACGGGGGCAAGCTGGCGACGAAGTACGCCGGCGGCAGTGGTCACGAGGTCATCTTTTTCGCGCGGGGCGCGCACCTGGCGGCCATCCGGAAGGACGGTCTCAAACTCGTGACCGTCGAGGGCGAGTGCACGGTGAGACCCGCGCAGGCCACGGATAACCCGGCCGAGATGGGCCCGCTGGACCTGGCCCTGTTCTGCACCAAGAGCTACGGGCTCGAGGAGGCCGCGAGGGCCGTCTCGGGAAATCTCGGGGTCGAATCGGTCGTGCTGCCCCTGCTCAACGGCGTCGACATCACGGACCGACTCCGGGCGGTCCTGCCGCGGCCGGCCGTCCTGTACGGCGGCGTCTTCATCAGCTCGGCCATCCAGGGCCCCGGCATCGTCAAGCAGGTGGCCGGAACGGGCCAGCTCTTCTTCGGCCCGGCCGATCCGGCCGACGTCGAGAAATACCGCCCCATCGAGACCCTGCTGAAGGACGCAGGCATCAAGGCGGAGCTCTCCGCCGACGCTCTGCTACCTCTGTGGACCAAGTACATCTTCATCGGCCCCCTGGCGGGCGTGACCTCGCTGACGGGCAAGCCCTTCGGCGGGGTCCTGGGCGGCGTCGAGGAGCGCGCCATGGTCGAGGGGATGATGAAGGAGGTGGAGGCCGTGGCCCGCCGGAAGGGCGTCCGCTTCCCTCCGGACATCGTGCAGGCCTCCCTCGGCAAGGCCGAAGCGTTCGCCCCGGCGACGAAGACGTCCATGCAGCTCGATTACGAGCGGGGCAATCCCACCGAGCTTGACATCTTCATCGCCTACATGGTGGAAGCGGGCGAGAAACTCGGCATCCCGGTTCCGCTGCACCGGAAGGTGTACGCGGAGCTCAGGATGCGCAAATGAGGGAGGCAGAGGGGATTCGTGCACCGCGCCTGCCGGGTCGCATTGCGACCGACTACCCCACCAGCGGTTGCACGAGTTCCGCCACCCTCCGGGCGATGGCCATGCAGGCCGTCAGCCCGGGCGACTCGATCCCGATGAGGTTGATCCATCCGGGGAGTCCCAGGCGGCTCTCCTCGGAGATGACGAAATCCCGAACCTCTTCGCCGGGCCCCTGCAGCTTGGGTCGGATGCCGCACAGGTCGGGGTGGAGAGACTCCTTTGCGAGCCCGGGCAGGTACGTGACGATCGACTCGTGGAAGGCGTCGCGCCTGGCCTCGTCGACGCGGTAATCGACGGCGTCGACGTATTCCACGTCTGGACCGAAGCGGACGCGACCTCCCAGGTCGAGGGTAGCGTGAACACCCAGGCCCTCGTGTCTCGGCGTCGGCGTCGGGTAGACGAGATGCCGGATCGGGGGGGCGGGCGACGCGAAGAAATAGCTCCCCTTGCAGAGTTTCAGGCGATACCCTTCGAGGTCCACGTCGATGCCGGGCAGGGCCGCCACGCGGTCCGACTGCAGCCCCGCGCTGTTGACGACGGTCCGGGAGGCGACGAGGCTCTCGCCGCCGTTGATCTCCAGCTCGTAGCGTACCCCGTCGTAGCGCGCGGCCGTGACACGAGAGCGGAAAGCGGTCGTTACCCCGTTGCCCGCCGCGGCGACCAGCAGGGCGCGCATGAGCCCGTGCGAGTCGATGATGCCCGTGGAAGGCGACAGAAGCCCCGCCGTGGCGACGACCTCGGGCTCGAGGGAGCGAACGACGCGCCCGCTCAGCATGAGCATGTCGTCCACCCCGTTGGCATGAGCCTTCCCCAGGAGCGCCTGAAGGGCCTCCTCCTCGGCGGCATTGGTCGCCACGATGAGCTTGCCCGTCCGGCGGTGGGGGATGCCCCGCTTCCCGCAGGCCTCGTAAAGGATCCTTCTGCCCTCGACGCACAGCGCGGCCTTGAGGGACCCCTCGGGATAATAGATTCCGGCGTGGATCACCTCGCTGTTGCGGCTGCTCGTCTCCTGCCCGTGGCTGTCGTTTCTCTCCAGCAGCAGGATGTTCCGGTAGCGCCGCGACAGTTCCTCCGCAACGGCAAGGCCGACGACGCCGGCGCCGATGACGGTAATGTCGAAAGCGTGCCGTTCCACGGGCGCCATTGTAAACGAAAGCCTGGAAGGTGCAAGGCCCAAAGAAGAAAGGTACGTGCCGAGAAAAATGACCTGTTGCTGTTTGGGGCGGCGACGCCTACAATAGTTCCGCATGGCTTCGACGAGCATCCGGATCTTCGGGGTCCGGCAGCATAACCTCAAGGGCTTCGATCTCGACATCCCTCTCAACTCCCTGACCGTGATCACGGGGGTGAGCGGAGCCGGCAAGTCTTCGCTTGCCTTCGATACCCTCTACGCGGAGGGGCAGCGACGCTATGTCGAGACCTTCTCCCCCTACGCCCGTCAGTTCCTCGACCGCATGAACCGTCCCCGCATCGAGCGCATCGAGGGAATTCCCCCGGCGCTTGCCATCGCGCAGGGCGACCCCGTGCGGACCTCCCGCTCCACCGTGGGGACCATGACGGAGGTGACCGACTACGCGAAGCTGCTCTTCGCTCGCATGGCCGTCCTGAGCTGCCGCGGGTGCGGCGGGCCCGTGAGAAAGGACACGGCCCAGTCGATCTTTGAGGCCCTCGGGGAACTGCCCGAGGGCACCCCCGTCGTCCTGACCTTTCCGGTGGCCGCGAACGGCGATCCCGCCGCCCTGGAGCGTCAGCTGCGCCGATCGGGCTACGACCGGGTCTGGAAGAGCGGCGAGGTGCATCCCCTGGAGGAGGCTCGCGGCGAGGCGCGCCTCGACATCGTGGCGGACCGCCTGATCTTCCGGAAGGGCGACCGCAAGCGGATCGTCGACTCCCTGGAAGCGGCCCTGAAGGCGGGGCAGGGGAGGATGGATGCCCACGCCGACGGCCGGACGCATCCCTTCAGCGAGGCCCTGCAGTGCCCGGCCTGCGACATCGCGTACCGGCAGCCGACGGCGAATTTCTTCTCCTTCAACTCTCCGGCCGGGGCCTGCCCGGCCTGCCGAGGATTCGGGCGCGTCATCGACGTGAACATGGACCTCGTCGTGCCCGATGCGGGGAAGTCGGTGCGCGACGGGGCCGTAAGGCCCTGGGCCGGCATCGCCCGGGCGGAGTTCGAGGACCTTCACGCGTTCTGCCGGCGTCGGCGCATCCCCGTCTCCGTTCCCTGGCGGGAACTGTCCGATGAGCACCGGCGGCTCATCCTCGAGGGCGACGACAGTTTCTACGGGGTCCGCGGCTTCTTCCGGTGGCTCGAGACGAAGCGTTACAAGCTGCACGTGCGGGTCTTCCTGGCGCGCTATCGCGGCTACCGCCCCTGTCCCGTGTGTAACGGCACCCGGTTCCAGCCGGAGGCCCTGCTCTGGACGATCGGGGGGAAGAGCATCGCGGAGCTCTACGCCATGACCGTCGAAGAGGCCTCGCGCTTTGTCGGGGATTTATCGGCGGGCCCCCTCGACGAGGCATCGTCGCTGCTCGCCGGAGAGGTCGGCAGACGCCTGCGCTATTTGCTCGACGTGGGGCTAGGGTACCTGACCCTCGACAGGCAGTCCAGAACGCTCTCGGGCGGCGAGGTGGAGCGCGTGAGCCTGACGAAGGCCCTCGGCTCGTCGCTCGTCAACACCCTGTTCGTCCTCGATGAGCCCACGGTGGGACTCCATCCCCGCGACAGCGGCAGGCTCCTCGAGATCCTGAAAGCCCTTCGCGACCAGGGCAACACCGTCGTCGTCGTCGAGCATGACCCGGAAATCATGGCCGGGGCGGACCACATCGTGGACCTGGGACCGGGTGCGGGCGAGCGGGGGGGAGAGCTTCTCTACAGCGGGCCCCTCGAGGGCCTGCTGAGACGTCCCCAGTCGCCGACGGGCGGGTATCTGAGCGGCGCCTTCCGCATCCCCGTGCCGACGCGAAGGAGGAGCCCCCGGGCGTTTCTCACCGTGCGCGGCGCTGCCGAGAACAACCTCAAGGGCATCGACGCGGTTATCCCCCTCGGCGTCCTCACGGCGATCACCGGCGTATCGGGCTCGGGAAAGAGCACCCTCGGCGTCGACATTCTCTACCGGGCTATCAAGCGGGGCCTCGGAGGACGAGAGGAACGTCCCGGCAGGCACGAGTCGATCGAGGGGGCCGAACGGGTGAGGGACGTGATCCTCGTGGACCAGCGGCACGTCGGAAAGACGCCGCGGGCCACCCCGCTGACCTATCTCAAGGCCTACGACCCCATCCGGGCGATCTTAGCCGCCGAGCCGGCGGCAAGGCAGAAGGGGTTCACGCCGTCTACCTTCTCCTTCAACACGGCCGGCGGCCGCTGCGAGACCTGCCAGGGGGAGGGGTTCGAGAAGGTGGAAATGCAGTTCCTCTCGGACGTCTACCTGCCGTGCCCGCAGTGCGACGGCGCACGCTTCAAGCCGGAGGTCCTCGAGGTCCTGCACCGCGACCGCAGCATCCGCGACATCCTCGGGATGACGGCTGCGGAGGCCATGTCGTTCTTCGCGGGAAACGGGAAGATCGAAAAAGCCCTCGAGCCGCTCGTCGACGTCGGCCTCGGCTATCTCCGCCTCGGCCAGCCCGTGAACACCCTTTCGGGGGGCGAGGCGCAGCGAATCAAGCTCGCGCGGCACATCGGACTCGAGAAAGTGCGCGATTCGCTCTTCATCTTCGACGAGCCCACGGTGGGCCTGCACCCCCGGGACGTCTCGGTCCTGCTTGCGGCCTTCGGGAACCTGATCGAGTCGGGCAACAGCGTCGTCGTCATCGAACACAACCCCGAGGTGATCAAGTGCGCCGACCACGTCCTCGATCTCGGGCCCGAGGGTGGCGAGGCCGGGGGACGGATCGTGGCGGAGGGGACGCCGGAGCAGGTCGCGAAGAACGCCGCGTCGCAGACGGGCATCCACCTCCGGCCTTACCTCGCGGCAGAGAACAGGGTCGCCGCCGAGACGCTGCAGTCTTACAGCCCGACCGCAAGGGGGGGCGGGCGCGCCGTCGAGATCCGGGGGGCTCGGGAGCACAACCTGAAGGACCTGACGGTCGAGATCCCCCGGGACCGGCTGGTCGTCGTCACGGGCGTGAGCGGCTCGGGCAAATCGACGCTCGCCTTCGACATCCTCTTCGCCGAGGGGCAGCGGCGCTACCTCGAGTGCCTGCCGAACTACATCCGCCAGTACCTGAAGATCATGGACCGCCCCGAGGTGGACGGCGTGACCGGCATCCCGCCCACGGTGGCCATCGAGCAGCGCACGAGCCGCGGGGGCCGGCGCTCGACCGTGGCGACCCTCACGGAGATCTACCATTTCCTGAGGCTCCTCTACAGCAAGCTCGGCACGCAGCACTGCCCGGGCTGCGGCGAGCCCATCGTCTCGCAGAGCCCCGAGGCGATGCTCGAGGAGATCCGGCGCAGGGCGGGCCGGAGGACCGTGACCGTCACGGCGCCGCTGGTCTTCGGCCGGAAGGGCTTCCATCGCGATCTGCTCGCGCGGCTCAGGAAACGCGGCTTCCGCGAGGCCCGGGTCGACGGCCGCATCCTGCCCCTCGATCCGCTGCCGTCGCTGGACCGCTTCCGGGAGCACGACATCGACGCCGTGGTCGGCAGGTCGAAGGCCGCCTCCGGGGATCTTCGGGAGATCGTCGACCGCGCGCTGACCCTGGGAAAGGGGAGCCTGCGGGTGACGGACGGGCGCGGGGAATCCTGGGTCCTGAGCGAGAGGCTCGCCTGCCGGAGGTGTTCCCGGGGGTTCGAACCCCTCGACCCCAGGCTCTTCTCCTTCAACAGCCGCTACGGGGCCTGCCCGGCCTGCGAAGGGATCGGGACGGTCGACGGCAGGACCTGCCCGGACTGCGGCGGCAGGCGTCTGAGGCCGGAGGCCCTGGCCGTGCGGGTCAAGGGGAAAAGCATCGCGGAGCTGACGGCCCTGTCGGTGCGCGAGGCCGGCGAGGCCGTCCGGTCCTTCGCCTTCGAGACGCAGGAGGCGCCCGTGGCCGACGGGATCGTGGCCGAGCTGCTGCCCCGGTTCCGGTTTCTCGAGCAGGTGGGGCTCGACTACCTGACCCTCGACCGAGGCGGCGACACCCTCTCGGGGGGCGAGGCCCAGCGCATCCGGCTTGCCGCCCAGCTGGGCTCGAACCTGACGGGGATCTGTTACATCCTCGACGAGCCCACCATCGGCCTGCACCCGCGGGACAACGACCGGCTGATCGAGACGCTCCGCGACCTGCGGGACAGGGGCAACTCGGTGATCGTCGTCGAGCACGACGAGGAGACGGTCCGGGCAAGCGACTGGATCGTCGACCTGGGCCCGGGCGCGGGCCCGGCGGGGGGCCGCATCGTGGCGCAGGGGACGCTCGGCGATCTCAGGAAAAACCCGGAATCGGTGACGGGCAGCTGGATCAACGGCCACCGGCGCGAGATCACCTCCCGTCTGAGGCCCGTCGACAAATGCCCCCGGCTTGCCGTCACGGGGGTGTGCAGGAACAATCTCAAGGGGATCGACGTCGCCGTCCCGCTGGGGACGCTGACCTGCGTGACCGGTGTGAGCGGCTCCGGCAAGTCCACCCTCGTCAAGGAGGTTCTCTACGGGGCGCTCCGGGCGAAGCTCTCGAAGGGCTTCCCGGATCCCGGGGGCTACGGCCGGATCACGGGCTGGGAGAAGCTGGCCCGGGTGATCGAGATCGATCACTCGCCCATCGGGCGCACGCCCCGCTCGACGCCGGCCACCTACGTGGGGTTCTTCGACGAGATCCGCAAGCTCTTCGCGAAGCTGCCCGACTCCCGCACGCGCGGCTACGGGCCCGGCCGGTTCTCCTTCAACGTGGCGGGCGGCCGCTGCGAGGTATGCGCGGGGCAGGGGGAGATCCGCGTGGAGATGTCTTTCCTGCCCGACGTCTACGTGCGCTGCGAGGCCTGCGGCGGGAAACGCTACACCGAAGAGACGCTCGCCGTCCGATACCGCGGCAGGAGCATCCACGACGTGCTGGAGATGACCTTCGGGGAGGGGCTGGCGTTCTTCGCCGCCGTGCCGGCGATCCGCAGGGAACTGGAACTGCTGGTGGCCGTCGGACTGGATTACATGACCTTCGGGCAGCCGAGCCCGACGCTCTCGGGGGGCGAGGCCCAGCGGATCAAGCTGGCGCGGGAGCTCTCCCTCTCTGCGGAGGGGCCGGGCCGGGCGTTCTACATCCTCGACGAGCCGACGACGGGGCTGCACCTGGCGGACATCGAGAAGCTGCTCCGGGTGCTGCAGCGGCTCGTGGACCGTGGCGACACGGTGCTCGTCATCGAGCACAACCTGGAGGTCATCCGCGAGGCCGACTGGGTGATCGATCTCGGCCCGGGGGGAGGCGGAGACGGGGGCCGCATCGTGGCGACCGGCGCCCCGCCGGACCTGCTGAAGAGGGCCGGGGTCTCGCAGACGGCGCGATGGCTCGCGCGGTACCTCCGGGAGCCGTCAACGGGAAAGCCTCCCGCGCGTTCATAAGGCTCAAACGGGGGTTGACGATGAAACGACGTCTCATCTGCACGGCTCTCGCGGCCCTCTTCGCCCTGCTCGCGATCCGCGGGGAAGCCGAGGCCGCGTCGAAGCCGCTGCCCTTCAGGCAGGGCGAGCGGCTGGTCTACCGGGCGATGTGGGGGTTCATCCCCGCCGGCGAGGCCGTCATCGAGGTCCTTCCCGACACGAGCGTGGACGGGGCACGGGCACGCCACTTCGCCATGACGACCGCGACGAACTCCCGCGTCGACCTCTTCTACAGGATCCGGGAGCGGCAGGATTCCTTCCCGGACGCCGACATGACGCGAACCCTGCAGTACCGCAAGAAGAGCACGGGAAACCACCCGCGGGACGTCGTCGTCACCTACGACTGGAAAAACCGGACAGCGACGTACGCGAGCTTCGGCAACGCCGAGAGGCCCGTGGAGATCCTGCCGGGCTCCTTCGATCCGCTGGCCATTTTCTTCGTCATCCGCACGCACCGGCTCAGGCCGGGCGACGTCCACGAGATCCCCGTCACGGACGGCAAGACGTGCATCGCCGTCAGGGCCGCCGTCGCGGGTCGCGAGACGGTCACGATCGACGGGGTGGTCTACGATACTCACCTCGTGATTCCGGACATGGAGAGGCTGCAGGGCGTTGTGCCCCGGCAGGGCGACCCGTCACTGAAGATCTGGTTCACCGCCGACGAGCGGCAGGTGCCCGTGAAGATCCAGAGCAAGGTGGCGGTGGGGAGCTTTGTCTTCGAGCTGATCTCGGCTGCGCACTGAGCGCCCGGGGTGATGTTGGGCACGGCGACGCTTTTCGCTAAGAGAAGGTAAGAAGGTGAGAGGGCAGGAAGGTTGGATCAGGACGCGGCCAATGATCGCTCACCGCTTCTTCCAACCATCTCATCTTCTGCATTCACTTCATCTTCTCCCCCAGCTCTTCCCAGCTCTTGAGCCTCACGGCCCCCTTCGCGGGCTCGAAACTGAAGCATTGCGGCTTGTGCTTCAGTGCCGACTCGATTACCGCCGGGGCGCCGACGACGGAGCGGATCTTGAGGCCCTTCTTCGCGAGATCGTCGAACAGGGCGCCTCCGTCCCAGGGCAGAAGGGGCGCGTCGGCATATTCGTTTTGAGCGAGCCAGGCGCGGACCGCCCTCCGGTGCGTCTCTCCCGTCTGAAGGTAGACCAGGGGATGCCGGTTTGCCAGCGATTCGACCGCCTGCCTGCTGCCCGGGCGACCCGGAGACATGAAGCCCCCCTGAAGCAGGGCGCCCTCCACGTCCACGGCGACGATCCCCGCGCCCCGCTTCGCGACCAGCAGGGCAGCCCTCCCGGTCTCGTTGCGGGACACGGCACGGATTTCCTTGAGCCCGGGGCGTGCGGCCCTGTAGGACCGGTAGGCCACGCCGTCGCCTCCCGAGAGGTTCTTCCCCAGCGGGATGTCGTCCACGAAGAATTCGACGATCTCCCCTCCCCGGATGAACAGCGTCCCCCGCGTCTCGGCCTTGAGCCTCACCTCCTCCCCCTGGATCGCCACCATGTCGTAGACGTACACGTCGGCCTGTAGGGGAGATGACAACAGGAAGAGCGGCAGCGCGAGGAGCAGAGCCGAGAGCCGGGACATCCTTTTCTTCCTCTTCACCGTGGGCCTTCCGCCTTGAGCCGAACGCGCGCCGCGCGGCGGCTAGGCGTGCTCGCCCGCCTTGCGGAGCAGGAGCTCCCAGTCTTCGTCGACCATCTTCTGGATCACGTCCAGATCGGCATCCGTGAGGTGCTGGAAACGCCCCTGGATCTTGAAGTACTCCCGGACGGGGAAACGCTTCGGCTTGGTGTTGATCGTGTAGTGGAGGCCCTCCTCCACCTCGTAGAGGGGGAAGATGTTGGTCTGCACGGCCATCCGCGCGATCTTGACGGCCATCTCCGAGGGGATCTTCCATCCCGTGGGACAGCTCGCGAAGATGTGAAGGAAGCGGGACCCTCCGGTGGCCTGGGCCCGCCTGACCTTGCGCACGAGGTCCTCGGGGTGGGAAATGCTGGCCGTGGCCGCATAGGGGATGCGGTGGGCCGCCAGCGCCTCGACGATGTTCTTCTTGCGCATCTTCTTCCAGTCCTTGCCGGGGGTGGTCGTCGTCCAAGCCCCGTAGGGGGTGGAGGAGCTGCGCTGGATGCCCGTGTTCATGTACGCCTCGTTGTCGTAGCAGACGTAGATGAAGTCCTCGTTGCGCTCGACGGCGCCGGAAAGCGCCTGGAAGCCGATGTCGAAGGTGCCGCCGTCGCCCGCCCAAGTGACGACGGTCGTATCCCTGTCGCCCTTCATGTCGAGGGCGGCACGGACGCCGCTGGCCACGGCGCCACCCGTCTCGAAGGCCGAGTGGATGACGGGGATCTTCAACGTCGTCGTGGGGTAGGGCCCCGCGATGACCGACCAGCAGCAGGCCGGGATGATCATCATCGTCTTCTCGCCGAGGGCCTTCAGCAGAAAGCGCATGGCGATGGCCGCGCCGCAGCCCGGGCAGCCGACGTGTCCGGGGTGCATGAATTCGCGATCGCTTCGCTCGAGTTCCATGTTAGACCTCCTGCAGGCCGATCCACACGCTCTCCTTCTCGGGGGCGTCGCTGTTTTTCGTCTTCCAGTAGATTTCCTCGAGAAGCTCCGGGGTCACGTCGCGCCCGCCGATCCCGGCGACGAAGCCGAACACGGGCGGGTGCCCCGGCGCGTTGCACAGCGCCGCGCGAACCTCCTGCGCGAAGATGCCGCTCGCGCCGAAGGAGAAGTTCCTGTCGATGACGGCGACCTTCGCGGCCCCGCCGAGCGCCCTGCGGACGGCCTCCACGGGGAAGGGGCGGAAGAGCCGGATCTTGAGGATTCCCAGCCTCTCTCCGCGGGACCGGAGGTTCTCGAGCAGGCTGCGGGCCGTGCTCGTGACGGTGCCGGAGGTGACGAAGACGATCTCCGCGTCCTCGCAGCGGATAGCCTCCACGACACCGTAGCGCCGCCCGAAGACCGCGGCGTACTCGTTCTCGATGCCCGGGAATCTCGACAGGGCCGTTTCCATCGCCTTCGCGATGTCGTGGCGCATCTCCATGTAGACGGCGGGGGGCACGAGGGGCCCGAAGGAGCAGGGGGCCGCCGTGTCAAGCTGGAAGCGCGCCTCGTAGGGCGGTAGGAACCGGTCCGCCTCCTCCTGCTCCGGGACGTCCACGGGCTCGTAGGTGTGGGAGAGAAAGAAGGCGTCGAGGACGACCATGGCAGGCAGGGCCACCGACTCGGCCAGCCGGTAGGCCTGCAGCGTCGTGTCGATGACCTCCTGGCCGTCTTCGCAGTAGAACTGGATCCAGCCCGTGTCGCGCTGGGCGAGGCTGTCGGTCTGGTCGACCCAGATGTTCCAGCCCGGGGCGAGGGCCCGGTTCACCTCGGCCATCACGATGGGCAGGCGCGCGCCGGCCGCCCAATGCAGCAGTTCGTGCATCAGGGCGAGCCCCTGGCCGGAGGTGGCCGTGAAGGTCCTGACCCCCGCGCTCTGCGCCCCGATGAGGGCGGCCATGCAGGAGTGCTCGCTCTCCACCCTTAGGAACCGGGCGTTCATGGTTCCCGAGGCGCAGTACTCCGACAGAAACTCCACGATATGTGTCTGGGGCGTGATCGGGTAGGCGGAGACGACCTGGACGCGGGCAAGCCGGACGGCCTCCGCCACGGCCTGGCTCCCTTCAAGGACTCGTTTCATCGGTCCTCCTCCTCGAGCGTCATGGCGTTGCGCGGGCATTCCACCACGCAGAGGCCGCAGCCCTTGCAGTAATCGTAGTTGATGCTCCGGCCCAGGCCCTCCTTCCCGCGGAGAACCGCAAGGTCGGGGCAGAACAGATGGCAGTTGTCGCACTGATTGCAGAGACCGCAGTTGAAGCAGCGCTCGGCTTCGCGCATGGCGATGTTGCCCGAGACGCGAAGGTCGATCTCGGCGAAGGACCGGGCTCGCTCCGCACGGACGAGGCGCGGCTGCGTCATCCGGGGGGCATACCGGAAGTAGTCGGTGTTGATCTCGCCGTAGACCACGACGTGGCGGTTCCGCAGGCGCCGCTCGCCGCCCATGTGGATCTCCATGGACAGGGAGGGGCCGACGCCCACCGTGCAGGCCTCGAGCCGGGACAGGATCGAATCGGCCCCTTCACGGAAGAGGGTGTCCAGGGCGATGGCGGCCTGCTTGCCCGAGGCGATGGCGTGGGCGACGCTCTTGATGCCGTTGGTGAGGTCACCGCCCCGGGCGAGCGCCGGTCTGCCCTCCCGGAGCGAGAGGGCGCAGTGGGACAGGGCGACGGTTCCCTTGCCGGCCGGGGGCGGGTTGTACCACGCCTCGCCGGCCTCGGCGCCGGTCGCCTTGAAGAGCCGCTCCGCGACGACGCGGCTCGTCCTGTCGCCGTCGGGCTCGATGCGCCCCCGGCCGCCCTCCTCGCCGGCGATCCTCATGTGGCGCAGGGTGATCCGGATGCGGCCACCGTCCTTTTCGATCCTCTCGGGGGCCACGAGTTCCTCGAGTTTCACCCCTTCTTCGAGGGCCATCTGCACCTCGTCCCCGAAGGCGGGCATGTCCTTTCGGCGTCTGCGGTAGAGGATCAGGGCCTCGCCGCCCAGCCGGACGATGCTGCGCGCCACGTCGACGGCCGTGTTCCCCCCGCCGATGATGACGGACATTCCCCTGACGTCCGGCGTCTCCCCCCTGCGGATCCGCTCGAGGAACGCGAGCCCGTCGCCCACCCCGTCCAATTCCTCGCCGGGCACGCGGAGCGCCGTCGTCCGGCCGTGGCCGCAGGCGAGGTAGACGGCGCTGTAGGACGTCTCGAGGTCCCTGAGGAAACCGGGCGTGACGGGGCGCCCCGTGTGGATGCGCACGCCCTGTGCCTCGATCCGGGCGATCTCGTGCTGAAGGGCCGCAAGCGGCAGGCGGTACAGGGGGATCCCCCAGCGCAGGATGCCTCCCGCCTCGGGGGACGCCTCGAAGACGTCGCAGGCGTAGCCGAGCTGCGTGAGGAACCACGCGGCGGCCAGGCCCGAGGGGCCCGCCCCGGCGACGGCGATTTTTTCGGGCCGGGCGGGAAGCCTTTCCAGGAGGGGCTTGAGGTCGTATCGCTCCGCCGTGTCGGCCAGGAAGCGCTCGACGGCACGGATGGCGATCGGGTCATCGAACTCCCCGCGGTTGCAGGAGCCTTCGCAGGGATGGAAGCAGACCCGCCCGCAGACGCCCGGGAAGGGGTTTTCCCGGAGGATCGTCTCCCAGGCCTCCTTGAAGAGGCCCTGGCTCGTGAGCATCTCGACCTTCCCGATGTCCTCCCCGGCGGGGCAGGCTGCGCTGCAGGGGGCCGTCTTCTCCTCGTACCGGGGGCGCAGGTAACGCCAGGACCCGGTCTTGTTGCCCTCCGTCGAACGGGTGGAACGGGGCATGATGCGGATGGGGTTTTCCGATTCCGCCCGTGCTTGTGCTTTCTCTACCATCGGCGTCACCTTGAAAAGAGATCGTGTCGCGGGAATATGTCCGCAATCGTCGGGCGTGTCTCAGGCTGCGGGCTTGACGGTCTCCGCAAAATGGACGGCCTCGTAGGCCTCCCGGGCGGCCGTGACGTTGCGTTCGGCGTCGCCCGGCAACTCCTCCCGGATGGACGCGACGACGTCCTCGAGGGACGGCATCCCGAGGACGCGGGCCACCGCCCCCATCATCGAGGTGTTGACGATGGGGTGGGTGCGGCTCCCGATCCGGTTGTTCAGGGCGATGCGGCTGGCGTCGACCCAGGCGAGCCGGAACCCGGAAAAGGACCCGGCGCCGGTCGGGGCGGCGGGGCTGTTGATGAGCACGGAGCCTCCAGGCTTGAGCCCCCGCGTGACGTCGATGCCGGACAGAAGCGTCTTGTCGAGGACGACGACGTGGTCCGGGCTGTATACGTTCGTGCGCAAAAGAATCTTCTGCCGGTCCAGCCTCAGGTAGGCCTCCACGGGGGCCCCGCGCCTTTCGACGCCGAAGAACGGGAAGCTCTGGACGTGGTAGCCGGCCCGGAAGAAGGCCTTGGACATCAGGATGGTTGCGACGACGGTGCCCTGGCCGCCGCGGCCGTGAAAGCGGATTTCCAGCATGGGTTCCTCCCCGAAAAGAGGGAAGTTAGGAAGCTATGAAGAGCGGAAGATCGGAGTGGATTTTCTGTTCATTTGTCTTTTCCGCTCTTCCCGACTTCCGCTCTTCCGATCTTCGTCAACTTGACCCCTGAAGAACAACGTAACGGTCACCAGGGGATACGCCTCCGTCCGCGCTCAGTTGGGCCGGTTCCACACGACAACAAGCGCCCTGGCCGGCTTCGAGTCGAGGGAGCGGAAGCTGTGGTTCATCTCCGACTCGAAGTAGAGCGAGTCCCCGGGGTAGAGGACCTCCACCCGGTCGTCGGTTCGGAACTCGAGCCTGCCCTCGAGGACGAAGTGAAATTCCTCGCCCTCGTGGCTCATGAACACCATTTCGCGCGTGTCCATGGGCTGAAACTCGACCAGGAAGGGCTCCATGTGCTTGCGGGGGTTCTTGGGCTCGAGGGACTCGTAGACGTAGTCCACCTCGCCCTCCCGGTGGTGGGGCCTGCGCTTGACCTTGACGCGCTCCCCGCTGCGGGTCACCGAGAGCCTCTCCATCTCGACCTCGTCCTCGAAGAAGAAGGCCATGCTCACGTCGAGGGTTTTGGAGAGACGCAGCAGCGTCCCGAGGGGCGGAACCGTCTCGTCGCTCTCGATCCCGGCCAAAACGGCCTTGGTCAGCCCCGTCTTGGTTGCCATGTCCTCGAGGGTGAGATGCTTTTTCTGGCGCAATTCCTTGATTCGCTGGCCGATTTTCAGCTTTTCGGCTCCCGCCTGCATGTCCTTGTCTTTATCCATGATTCTACCTCGCTCATCCAGCGGAATCGTTAAAAAAACGAGTCCTGAAACAGAACTCGCAGATATCGTTGACAAAGAATAGACCGCGTCCCGGCAGACGGGGCGTATCGTGCCTGCCTGCCCGGTTCACAGGAGGCGCCAGCCGCTCAGCCGCAGCATTTTTCTCCCGAACAGCATTTTCACGTCGATCGTCAGGGGAAAGGGGACCGAAAAACGCTTCGGGATGTATATGCGGATGTCGTCGATAATATTCAGGTCATACTTGTCCGGCGTTGCCGGAGTCCCGATCGTCAACTTCGGTTCAAAGGCTATGCGGCCGCAGCAGAGTCCCACGGGCCGTGTTTCCATTAAATAAACGGTCCCGCCCCTGGACAGGATGTGATCGCGGGCGGCCTCGGTGACGGAGATTCCCGTGGTCTCTTCCTCCGTCCTGAAGAAAGGATGGATCGAATCATTCCCGCCGTTTCGATACTCGCGGGGCATGAATCCCCGGGGAATCGCGACCATGATGAATGCCGTCCAGAACATAGTCTAATCTATGCCAGCCCCTTGCTGATGTAAAGCGGAAAAAGCCCGGACGAATTGCCTCACAATAAATGTTACCGGAGGTGAAGATGCATAATGG
>ERZ1026792.1387-NODE-1387-length-15347-cov-7.560907_pt1 | contig 15347 bp, 16 predicted proteins | sample MGYA00520884_ERZ1026792 | MGnify/ENA primary metagenome ERZ1026792 (study PRJEB33270, sample SAMEA104284473) | anaerobic digester metagenome | biome: Anaerobic digester microbiome; feature: mesophilic sludge digester; material: Anaerobic digester biomass... | reverse complement strand
TTGCGCACCAGCGCCGGCGTGCCCTCCAGGTTACGGTTGGCGAAATACTCCCCGCGCCACTCGCTGATCGGGCCGATCTTTTCCCACCAAACGGTTTCATAGGCATCGCCGGCCGCTTCGTAAAACTCGATCTTGACCTGATGCTGACCCGCGCCCAGTTTGAGGAACTCGCCGGTGCGCAGGCGGCCGCCATCGCTCCAGTCGTCAATCACCAGCAGGGAGTCCAGCCAGAGCCGCACGCCGTCATCGCTGCGCGCATAAAAGCGGTAGTCGCCCGCGTCAAAGGCCAGGCTGCGCGTCCAGCGGGCGGAGAAGTTGTCAATGGGGATGCGGCTGCCCGGGCTGCCCGCGCCCCAGTTGAAATCCACCTTGCTGTCATTGCGCAGCAGCGCAGGCGCGCCGGACAGGTTGCGGTTGGCGAAATACTCCCCGCGCCACTCGGTGATCCTGGGCGTGGGCGTGACCGTGGGCGCGGGCCGCACCAGCTCGAACGCGGCGCGGGCCTGGGCGGTGTTGTCCAGCGTGCGCACCACGAGCGCCACCTGCTTCAGCGCCAGCCAGCGCTCCTGGTTGGGGAAGGAGAAGCTGAAGGTGAAGCGTCCCTGCACGTTGACCGCGGCCTGCGCGTAAACATCGGCCGCGGGCGCTTGCCCGGGCGCGGCCAGGTTCAACACGATGCCGCGGCCGGGCGGCCAGTTGACGCCGCTGATCGTAATGGCTGTGCCGGCCCAGCCTTTGAGCGGAGCCACGGCCAGGGCAACCGGCCACGGGGTTGGCGTGGGGCCGTTGACGGTGGGTGGGGGCGATGTGGCGGTCGGCGTTGGGGTTTGGGTTGGCGTCGGCGTTTCGGTAGCCGGCGCGGGGGTGGTGGGCGTGGGGGTTGAAGTGGGCGTCGCGGTCGGCGCCGTGGTGGCCGTCACCATCACCAGCGGCGTGGGCGTATTCGTGGGTGGCGCCAGGGCAAAAGCGACTCGTGCCTCCTGCCCAGGCGCCAGCGCGACCAGGTCATAGGCAACGGCCGGCTGCCAACGACCCGCCAACGTGGCCCAGGCGAACGCAGCGCGAAAACTGCCCCGCGAGGTAGTGGCGGCCTTGCCCAGGACAATGGGCGCGGCCTCGGCCTGGCCAGCGGATGACTCCAGCCCAAGCGTCAGCTCTGTCAAACCGGGCCAGTCCGCGCCGGTGACCTGAAAGCCGTCCGCCGTGGCGCTGACTGCGAGACTGGCCGACGCGCGCGGCACGCTGGTTGGGGTGGCCGTCGGCGCGGGCGACGGCTGTCCGGCGCAGGCCGCAAGCAGCAAGGCGGCGATGACCAGGGCGGCCGCAAGGGGCGCCCCTACGTGCGCGAGAAAATGACGGAATGACATGGGCGACATCCTCCTCTAACGGGTTGGCGTCTTGTACAACTCGTTAGAATCTAATGATGCGCGATATGATGATTTTTGGCAAGATTGAAGGTTGAAGGTTGAAGGTTGGAGGACTTAAGGAGTCTTTTGCCACGAATTTCACGAATTGACACGAAAAGGATTCGTGTCAATGGGTGTCATTACACAGCCACAACATCGGCCACGGCATCACGCCTGCGCCGAGCGCCGCAGCCATTTTACTTAGGTCATTTCCGTGGCTTGACAACCCCTCCACCTTATTACTCGCTCACTTCGAGTCCAAGTCGCGCCACCTCAAGTATCCTTTGAGATTGCGATACGGCACCGGAGAGTCAATCGCCCTGGCCATGTCTTCTGTCAGATAGTTCATCCAATAGTCGTCAAAAATCGCCTCGCCATAAGGTGCAAAGGGGCCTCTACCCTGCACCAAATCATTGATTATGTGGATTGAACCCATGTTCTTTGTGTTTCCACTACCGGGTAGCTCACCTGCGATACGCCATTTTTCCTGTACAATGAAAGTGAAGTCTTTGACCACAGATACGATTCTCGGCAAATCATCCAGTGTGTAAACGTGACGCTCATCTGTAATCTCGCCACTTCGGCTGTATATCACGCCCAGAACATAATGCGCTGCATACTCACCGTAGGGAAAGGTGCAGTTCTTGGTAGAAGTGCGGTCTCTGAAATATCCAGTAAACGCTCCCAGAGTGAAGCCACTCGCGGTTTGGGCATTGGTGCGGTAAGTGCTCTTGACATCGAGAGCTAATTTGTTCCCGTCAGAATCTATGAATGTCAAGTCGGGATAGTAGTTTTGGTGCTCGCAAAGCACCATCCGGTAACCATGCTTGTCTGCAAACTGCAGTATGAGAGGGAACAGCATGAGCTCTATGATCTTGGATACCACCTTTGTGTCCACGGAGATGGTATAGATATTCTTGTACATGTCAATGAACCCCTTAACCGTCCAATCACCGACATCCGATGCGATGACCTTCTGGAAGTCGCCAAAATGCGCGACCAAAGCCTCTCTGAATTCGTCTTTCTGCATTCTCCCTCGCTTACTGCCCGATCAGTAGAACTTCTTCCGAATTCCCATTGGTGGAAAGAGCGTATTTGTACTGCCCGTAATGCTCGATGCGGATTCTAGACTTGTGCCTCCGAAAAATTTCAATCAGTTCTTCCACTGACGGGATACCATCGCTCCGGTAGGACACCACGAGGATACTATTCTGGTATCTATCGAAGAGTCTGTTGAAGGCTGCACAGATCCGGTTTTTGTCGGTCCATTCATTTGGTCTGGGTATTATCCGCAAGTGCTTCGATTTGCGATCAATATGCCGTTCCCATTCGTTGTATGTGGCAAGCCCCTCTAAGAAGTGGTAGAAGTCCAGGTAGTCTACTCCTACTCCAGACTTCGGGATATATGGCGTATCAACATAGACCAAATCGTAATCCCCCGGCACATCAAGGGCATCCAGATTCAGGGCGCGATTCACCTGCCCATTATCAAAGACCGCCTGATTTGCCTCCTCTACAAAGATAGGGAACCACTCTTCAAATGGTCTATCCCAACTCGCTTTGTTGCCGAATGAGCGTTCAACATCTGCAAAGCGCACGTAAAGGTTCTTACGGTGAAAAAGGTTGTATGGTCGTTTGACAATGCACGCCTGGCACAAAGCGAAGAAGGCCAAGCCGAAACGGTACGGAGCATCTAACTGGCCTATGTTTGCTATTGTCTGGTCAAGCCAGGCATTCTCAGTATCAGTAAAATAGATGTCATGGAAGTTGTCTTGTATGAAAGTCGAGTACTGGGTATGCGAATGAGGGTGAAGTAGCGTTTGGGCATCTTGTAGGCTCAGCCTCACTGTGCTATTCGCAATCAACGCTTCTCCAATGTGATAGTTGAATTTGAGAATATCATTATAGGTGACCGACTTGTCTGCTTGCTTCAGGCGATAAGCGACACTGCCAGTACCTCCAAAGGCATCAAGGCACGTCTCAAAGTCGAGATCAGCAATCTGTCCCCAAATCCACTCTATGAGCTTGGCCTTGCTGCCTTGGTATCGTGTCGAAGGGAATCTGGCAGCTTCGGGGAACAGAAAAGAGGGCTGAATGGCTTTCGAGTGACCCACTGCTTGTTCTCTCTCCTTATCGGACTCAGATGGTCTGACAGCCGGGGATTCACCCATGGTTGCGCCTCACGGCCTGCCGCGGCCCACAGCGCAACCGGCGCCACGCTCAGCACCACGGCCCGCTGATTCACGCTTCCCCAGTGTTGATTGGCCGGCTCAGCCAGCTCGCCACAGTGGGCAAACTAAACGCCGCCCGCGACGCAAGTCATATTCTGTCTCACCCCCGCTTCCCGCTTAACTGCCTGATAGAAAGGAGGCATTGTGTCTAGCCATTCTTAGGCTGTCTGTGCGATCTGAAAAGATTGCCCCAACGGTAGGAAGCCTGCTACTTCTTGCTTCTCCAACTTTACTCGGATCTGCTCAAAGCGTCTGACGGTCTCTTGAGTGTAAAGTCGTTCGCCACAGCTTAGGCAAACCTCAGCCCGCACAGTCAACACGGCTGTATGAATTCCACCACGAAGTAGTTTCTCTGCGTTCTTCTCAATCAGTTCCCCACCGCATACGGGGCATTTACTAAAGGGCATCATTTTTTCGGTCTCCTTATTCGCCAGTCAATCCATCGCTTAGGGTCGGGCCGATAGACGGTGATGAGTACTGCCCATTGGTTGTCTTGATTATACGCCCAAACGCTGTGAACGGGCGCACCCGCAAAGGTATCACCGTAGATAAGGCAGCTGGGATATGGTTTGTCGTCGGGATAGTCCTCAATGATTTCACCCTGAAAGACACTGAAGAAGATTTCGTCAAAAGAAAGCTGGTCGGCTTGGGCCTCTTCGTCAGCGTGGTCTGTAATTCGTAACCGGTTATGGCGTATCGCGTCAACAATGTCTTCGATTTTCACGGATTACCTTTTGATTGGCGCAAACGAAATATGACTTATGCGGAGGCAAATGAGACAGCAGCGCATTTTCCATAACGGCCGAGCGGCCGCATAAGCCGGCATCATCTTTTGAGATGCTGGTGTCCTCAGCGTGTGCTGCAAGATTACGGAATGCGTGAAGTTGTTGGCTCCAGTCAAACAGGCGGTCGTCAATAACCTTCTCTTCATGCAGTCGCTTGATTCCTTCCCCAAGCATGATCTCCTTTGGTTTTGCGCTCGGGGTTTCTGTCGTCGTGGACCCAGCAGGCTTGAGCGCTGGCCCAAGAATATCGCGACAGAGTGCTTCGAGCGCACGGCCAAGCATTGCGCATGCGGCGATACTTGCGCCGGCCTGTATACAGCGATCAGCTTCGTTAAGTGAGTCTTTGACAACACGGGGAATCCGATGCGAATTCTGCTCCCCGCTCTGTGTTATGACCGTCAACCCGTGTAGCCTTCGATCAGCAGTTGAACGGCACATGCGGGCGAGGATGGGCGTCAGGAATCGGGGGGCCTGGCGCCCGCCTATTTTTCTTCTTCAGCTGCAGATGGCTCCGATTGCCGCAGCCAGGCTTCAAGTTCTGAACGCAAGACACGCCAAGACTTCCCTATTTTGCGCCCCGGGAGTTTCCTGAGGCGGAGCAGATCTCGGACCGTTTGCTCCTTCATTTTCAGGTATTGAGCGACTTCTTCTGTAGTCAATACTTCGTCTTCGGTCACGTGGCACCCTGGCGCGTAAGTTGGATTTCCAGTATGCACAAAAACAACCCGGCAAATTTTTGCCTTTCTGTGTGTTTGCGTGCCTTTCTGTTTGACAAATCATCGGGAGCGGTGTATACTCCCAGAAAAGCAAGCAGGGCAGCCCCGACTGGCAATCTCGACTGCCCTGCTGTTGTCACCCGGACGGGAAGCGGACTTGCGCCTGCTTCCCCAGGCCGCGCCGCGTAAGCGTTGCGCCTGCCGGTTTACGCTGATGATTGTACACCAAAAATGCGCGAGCGAAAAGTTTAGGCATAACTCTATTACGTAGGCGTTAAAACCGAGCATTCTTTTGCCACGAATTACACGAATTCACACGAAAACAATTCGTGAAAATTGGTGGCAGAGAAAATTAGCAGCCTTTTGCCACGAATTACACGAATTCACACGAAAACAATTCGTGAAAATTCGTGTAATTCGTGGCAGAGGGTGAAGATTGGAGACCGGAGATTGGAGATTGGAGATTGGAGATTGGGGGAAGATGTGGCGCGGTGCGCACCAGCCAGACGCGTCGGTCCTAGCGGATGCGCCGAGCGATGCGGAGCAGCATCAATACCCGATGGCGATCATCCGCCAATGATGATTGGGGCTTTGTCATTGCCTGACTCCAGAAGTTTCTGCATTTTCTGCCCCATCTCGACGAAGGCGCGCATCTGCGCCGGCGTCATCTCGCGCAGGATGGCGATTAACTCGATGATGGCACGGCGCATCTCGGCGTCGCGTACCTCGAAGATTAGCCGGTCAGCGGAGGCTTCGATGGGCGCCCCATCGTCCAATAGGGGTACGTCGGTCAGGTCGAGTAGGTGCGATATGCTGATCCCCAGCGCTATGGCGAGCTTCTCGACGACTTCTACGGTTACGTTTGAGACGTGCCCACGCTCAATTTTTGAAATATATGGGTAGCTAACTCCAATCCGGCGCGCCAACTCCTGTTGGTCAATACCAACCTGACGGCGTGCGAGCAGTACCCGATCTCCCCTAATTCCCATACTCATAGTTTAATTGTAATTCAAGTGAGTCTGCCACAAAATTAAGTCTTTAGCTTTAGTTCATATTTTGCTCAATTAAGATTTGACAAGCCTATGCCAACAACGTACAATTGTATCAAGACTAAGAATATAGCATAAGATCACTAAACAACGAGATCTAAACGTTTGCGGATAAGAATTGAATTCCATATCAAGGTGATCCTCACCGTATTGGCTACTCAGTCGTCTGGCGACGTCAACGACCAGGTAGTCTAACCGAAAGGCCGGAGATTAGAGACTTGAGATCTGAGACCTGAGACCTGAGACCGGAAAAACTCCCTTCTTCCACGAAACCCGATCTCCGATCTCTGATCTCTGATCTCTCTCAAGAAAGACCAAGAGGGAGTCATGAATCAAATCGTAGACGAGCGCCGGACGAATTGGCTTTGGATTGACAACGAGGTGGTGGATCAGTTCGGCCCGCAGATCGGCGCGTATGGCCTGGCGGTGTCCAGTGAGGATCTGAATTGCAAAGGCATTAAAACTCTTGGGGGCCCGCAGTTCAATCTTTCGCTTCCACGACTGATTCTATTGATTCCATACGCCTGCGCTCGAACGCATCAACGCTGGCACGATCAACGATAAACGGGCTGCGTGGAGTCGTAGTTTTGCGATATGCTTTTAGTTGGCCCTGTTCGATCAAGCGAATGACCGTTGGTCTGGACAGGCTCAATCTATCCATCACCTGCGTGACTGTCAAACCATTCACCTTTGCCATGCGTGTCCTTTGGGTTTTCTAAGGCTAAACCGTGAAAACTATTCGTAATAAGTGTAGCATGTGTAAATTGTATTGACAATTTGACACACTTAGATACTCGTGTTATATTTCTTACACTAATTACACAAACAACACAAAAGCCATAATTTACGTAATTTACACAGTGCGCGTCATGAGGCTATCGCCATGCTCTATCCTGTCACACCAGAGGTCGAGACCATCAGTCGCTTGCATCTGGAAGGGAATATCATTCCTCACACCTGGTACCAGAACATCACCCTTTCCGGTCGCCCTGATGTAATTGCAATCACGATCCTGGCCGATATCGTTTACTGGTATCGGTGGCGTGAGTTGCGAGACGAGGGGAGCGGTCAAGTGATCGGGTACGCGCGCCGATTCAAGGCGGATCGTTTACAGCGGTCCTATTCAGCATTCGCCGATCTCTATGGTTTCACCAAGCGTCAAGTACAGGATGCAGTCTATCGCCTGGTGTCGGCTGGTCTGGTGGTGCGTGAGCTGCGCACAGTGACAATAGAGAGCGGAGCGAAAATTTTTAACGTGGTATATCTGACGCCAATAGCGAGTGCGATTAATGCAATCACTTATCGGCGTATACCGGCGCCGGTTTCTGCGCCTGACATCTCCACCCCTGCCGCTATCGAAAACATCAAGCCGGATCAGCCTACCATCTCACGTTATAACGTGACACCTCTCACGCCAGAACGTGATACCTCTCACGTTATAACGGGACACCTCTCACGTTATAACGTGACACCTCTCACGCCAGAACGTGAGACATATACAGAGATTACTACAGAGATTACTACAGAGATTACTACAGTAGAAACCAACAACAACAACACGGGCGACGCAAAAAATGACGAGAACATCACGACGAACGCACCGGGAGATGGGTCTGGCGAAGGGACGACAACGGATGATGTTGTTGTTGGTCATTCTGGTTCTTCTTCTGATTCTTCGATGTCTTCGGTTTCCCAGGAAGTGCGCGATCTGCTGGCGGCGTTCGGGGTGGTCGAGCCTAGTTTGAGTCGCGCGGCGCAGGCGGCTGCCACCTGGGCGCACGCGCAGGCCTGGGTTTGGATGGTGGAGCAGGGCAAGTTCAGCAACCCGCAAGGGATGGTGATCAAGCGCTTGCTGGCCGGCGATGCGCCGCCGTCGAAGCTGCTCGCAATGGCGCAGGAGTTGGAGACGTTCGAGGCAAAAGAACGGCCGCTCATCGTCGAGCTGGCGCGCAACGTGGCCGAGGATCCCTGGTTTCAGTTGTCGGAGGAGTGGCAGGAAGATCCGCCGGTGACGATGGATCTGCTGAGAAGGCTGACCAACGTGATGGCAAGGGATACTGACCTGGGGTCGAAATCGCGCCGCAACCGCCGCAAGCGCAGCGACCCCTTTGCCCATGACGCGGGCCAGGCAGGCGGCGCCGAGGAGGTGTGCGCGCCGGGCGGTGCAGACTTGCCCGCCGCCGATCCACCCCCGCCGCCTGCCCCGCTCTCTGCCTGGCAGGTCGTGGTCGAGCAGATCGCCCTCGGAGTGCCGAAGTCGGCGGCTTTCAGCTTGAGGAATAGCACCAGCGATGCCAGGCTGGAGAATTCGACCTTGATCGTCGAGGCGACAGACAAGCAGATTGCTACCTGGCTGGAGAATCGTCTCGGCAGGGCCATCAAGGAAACATGGAATCGCTGCCACCCCGGTCTACCGGTGACGCAGGTGGTGGTGACCAAGTGCGATGATGCGAATTGACACGAAAACAATTCGTGAAAATTCGTGAAATTCGTGGCAGAAAAACTCTGTGTCCCCCATTGCGATCGTGAGGGAGGTGACAATGGAATTCATACTGGGTACGTTCGTGGGGCTGATGCTGTCAACGCTGGCGGTGTTGGTGGTGATCGGCGGTATCATCGTCTTGAGGAGGGAGTCATGAGCAGAACGATCGCGCGCGGCGCGTTTTACGCGCTGGCCTTGGGGGTGTGGTTTTGGATGATGACGAACACGCTGAGCGTCACCCAGATGATCTTCCCGAATCAGGAGGGTCTTCTGGGGGGCATGTTGCCCTACATGGCGCTGATCATGTTCGACGTGGGCGCGGTGGCCTGGTTGTTCGTCTTTCTGCGCTACAGCGAGGGCATTGCGCAGCGAGCCATCGCGGTGGTGGTGTCGTTCATCAGCCTGGTTGGGGGCATCTTCCTCAGCGTCGCGCATCTCTACCTGGGCGGTCAGACCCTGACTTCTGTTCCTGCGGAGATTGGCACCTGGGTGCTGTGGGCCATCGGCGGCATGACGTTGGTGCATGGGGTGGCGATCTGGGCCTCTCACCTGGTCAACCCGGAAGAAATGCGCCTTATCAAGACACAATCTATGCTCGACAACGGCAAAGCGCTGGCGTTGGATCGGGCAGAGGCCAAGCTCAATGAACGCATGGATTTGATTGCCGATTCCATGTCAATCGAGTACGCCAAGAACATCGAAACCGAGCTGCGACGCTATGCCGGCATCAGCATCCCGTTGAGTGTATCCCCCCAGAAGCACCCAAACGGTGAACACCCTTTAGCCTGACAACGCCTGGGTCAGGCAGGGAACGATTGCCTGACCCGGCATCGGCTCATCAACCAGACAATGCTCAATCGGCTGCAAGTTCTGGCGCGTTCTGGCACATGCCAGAAGCCATCTTTGCCAACATCACAGCCAATGCTCCGGAAGATGAACCGCCTTTTTCCGGCCCTGAACTGCGAGGAGCAGGCTGGCGAACAGAGATTACCCAACGGGGCAAATCGTACATCTGGCGGCGCGGCTCGCATAAAAACCGGGTTTCTGCGCCTGGAGGAGACTTCGCTGAGCTGGGCGAAGAGAGGCAACGCCAATATGAAACGAACAAACAACGATACCACGCTGCCAGGGCAGTGGGTTCAGATTCTGCAACAGACCCTCGTCCATCTGGCGCACAGTAATTTTACGATCAACGTCGGCAACTCCCATCGGCAGGGCGATCGTCTGGCCATCACCATAGACGGGATTCGCCGATGTATCGTTTGCAATGATCTGGCGCTTGCATCCGCCATGGATAACGACATTTGTCAAAAGTGCTCCGCCGCGATCTGAGCGACGGCTCCAATTATCCCAACCCGAAGGCGCGATTTGGAATTGCTGACCCATTGGCGGAACAGTTGTCTTTTGCCAAAAGATCGTTTAGAATATGCCGGTGACAATCTTATGGCATCTGTCCATAAGCCAACCGTTCTTTTTCTCTAACCAGGCCGCCAGGCCGCGCCGCGTCGGCCCTTACGGCCGATCGAATGTCAGGAGAACGAAACCATGCGTAAGATCTTGTGGAACCTCCTCCTCGTCAGCATTGTGCTCAGTATGCTGCTGAGCGCATGCGCCCCTGCCTCCACGCCCACGCAGGCCCCAACTGCGCCCACCACCGCCCCCAAAGAAGGCACAAAGTCCATCGTCCGCGTTGGCACCGGCGACAGCGGTGAAGGCCTCAACCCTCACCAGCAGATCATCGGCCAATTCGAAGAGGCCAACAAAGACGTCCTGGTGCAACTGGAGGCCGTAGCCGGCAACGACTACTACGCCCGCCTGTTGACCCAGGTGGCCGCCGGCGCCGCGCCCGACATCATGCAGATCGGTGACGACGCGGTGCCGCAGTTCGTTGATGCCAGCGCCATTGTTCCCCTCGACAGCTACCTCACCGGCAAGGACCCGCTCGACCTGGGCATCTACCTGCCCAACCTGGTCACGCCTGGGAAATACAAGGGCAAGCAGTACATGCTGCCCAAGGACTTTTCGCCGCTGGCAGTTTACTACAACAAGAAGATCTTCGATCAGTACAAGGTTCCCTATCCCAAAGATGGCTGGACCTGGGATGACATGCTGAAGACCGCGCAGGCGCTGACCATTGACGAAAACAAAGATGGCACGCCTGAGGTGTGGGGCATTCAGTTGACCGCCAACTGGACCACCGGCTTCGAGTATTGGGTCAGCGCGGCCGGCGGCCGCCTCATCAGCGAAGACGGGACCAAGTTCGTGGGCTACATGGATTCGCCCGAGGTGCAGAGCGCCGTGCAATTCTTCGCCGACCTCTACAACAAGCACAAGGTGGCGCCGCCGCCCGCCGACTTCTCGCAATGGGCCGGCGGCAACCCCGAATTCGAAAACGGCAAGGCTGCCATGCGCCTCTTTGGCCGCTGGCCGCAGTCTGGCTATCTCAAGAACCCCAACATTGACCTGGGCATCGTGGGGCCGCCCGCGGGCAAGGTGCGCGCCAATATCCTCTTCTGGGGTGGTTTTGGCATCGCCTCCACCGCCAAGAACCCGGAGGCCGCCTGGCGCTTCCTGCGCTTCTACAGCGGCGAGCCGGGCGCACAGATCTGGAAGGACTGGGCGCTGCCGGCCGTCACCACCGTGGCCGAATCGTCTGGCAAGAACAAAGACCCCATTGACGCAGTGTGGATCGCTGAACTGGCCAACGTCAAGCCGCGCGCCTACACCTTCACCCCATTCTGGGGACAAACCGCCGACCCGGCCCTGCGCACCGCGCTGGAAACCATGCTCATCAAGCCAGATAGCAACGTGGCCGATGTCATGAAAACCGCCGCCGCCGAAGCGCAAAAGGCTCTGGATGAGCAGATGAAGAAGTGAGACCGGAGACCGGAGATTTGAGACCGGAGACCGGAGACCTACGTGGAAGACGGTAGGTTTGCGGTTGGAAGTGAGATTTGAGACCGGAGATTGGAGATTGGAGATTGGATAAGCTCCCTTCTTCCACAAAACCCAATCTCCGGTCTCTGATCCCTAATCTCTGACCCCTGATCCCCGATCTCTCCCAAATCAGGAAAACTCCCTTCCCCCACAAAACCCAATCTCCGGTCTCTGATCCCTGATCTCTGACCCCTGCCCCCTGAGCAAAAACCATGTCATCCAGTCGTCGCGAAGCGATCACGTTCTACCTCTGCATCTCTCCCTGGCTCATTGGCTTTGTCGCCTTCGTGCTGGGGCCGATGCTTGCCTCGTTCTACTTCAGTCTGACCAACTGGACCCTGCTGTCGCCGCCGGTGTGGGCAGGTCTGAACAATTACGCGCGCATGGCCACCGATCCCCTGGTCTTGCAATCGCTCAAAATCACCGGCCTGTTCACCCTGGCCTACGTGCCGCTCGACCTGATGGGCGGGTTGGCGCTGGCGCTGCTGATGAACCAAAAGGTGCGCGGCATCAGCATCTTCCGCACCGTCTACTACCTGCCTTCCGTCATCTCCGGCGTCGCCTACGTCGTGCTCTGGATGTGGATCTTTCACCCCAGCGCGGGCCTGGTCAACACCCTGCTCGCCTACGTCGGCATCCCCGGCCCGCGCTGGCTGGCCTCTCCTGACTGGGCGCTGCCGGCCATCGTCATCATGAGCCTGTGGGGCCTGGGGCGCAGCATGGTCATCTACCTGGCCGGCCTGCAGGGCGTCCCCACCCATCTCTACGAAGCGGCCGCGCTCGACGGCGCCAACACCTGGCAGCAGTTTTGGGCCATCACCCTGCCCCTCCTGACCCCCACCATCTTCTTCAACCTGGTATTGAGCATCATCGGCACCGCGCAGACCTTCACCCAGGCCTTTGTTGCCACCAACGGCGGCCCCCTCAACGCCACGCTCTTCTACGTGCTCTACCTGTACCGCCAGGCCTTCCAGATGTTCCGCATGGGCTACGCCTCCGCGCTGGCCTGGGCGCTCTTCGTCATCGTCATGGTGCTCACCCTCCTGGTGGTGCGCTCCGGCCGCAGTTGGGTTTACTACGAGATAAGCGATGAACGCTAGATCACAACGCGCGTCCAGGCGCCAATCCAAGCTGATCGTCTATCTCCTGCTGCTGGCCGGCTCCGTGGTCTTCCTCCTCCCCTTTTACTGGATGGTGATCTCATCCCTCAAACCGTCCTACGCCGTGCTCGACTTCCCGCCGAGCTGGCTGCCCATCCCCCCGCGCTGGGCCAACTTCCCCGAAGCGCTGACCTACGTGCCCTTTGCGCGCTACACCCTCAACACCCTCATCATCACCGTCTTTTCTGTCATCGGTAACCTGCTGTCGGCCTCGCTCGTCGCCTACGGCTTCGCCCGCCTGCGCGCACCGGGCAAAAATGCTCTTTTCCTCGTCCTGCTCGCCACCATGATGCTGCCCTATCCGGTGACGATGGTGCCGGTTTTTGTCATCTTCAGCAAACTGGGCTGGGTCAACACCTTCAAGCCGCTCATCGTGCCCACCTTCCTGGGCACGCCGTTTTACATCTTCCTCCTGCGTCAGTTCTTCTTGACCCTGCCGGTCGAGCTGGAAGACGCCGCGCGCATAGACGGCGCCAACACCCCGCAAATCCTGGGCTACATCATCCTGCCGCTGGCCCTGCCGGCCATGGCCACCGTCGCCATCTTCACGTTTCAAGGCACCTGGAACGACTTCCTGGGGCCGCTCATCTACCTCAACGACCAGACGCACTACACCATCACCCTGGGCCTGAGCTTCTTCCGCAGCACGTACCAGACCAACTGGGCCTACCTGATGGCCGCCTCGCTGGTCACCATGCTGCCGGTGGTCATCCTCTTCTTCTTCGCCCAACGGCTGTTCATCGAAGGCATTACGCTGACGGGCGTGAAGGGATGAGGGGGGAGATCAGGGATCAGAGATCGGAGATTGGGTTTGTGGAAGAAGGGAGTTTTTGGGGTCTCCGGTCTCACGCTCTTACATGGGGGTCCGTTTCGTCCAGCAGTTCCAAATGTAGCCTGGTTTTTGACCACAGAGATCACAAAGAACGCAGAGAAGTTGCCGATTTGCGTCTGATCTGCCGTTTCTTTGTGTTCTCTGTGCTCCCGGGTGGTTGAATGTGTGCTATATTATGGAATAGCTGCACTTTCGAGCCTTTCCTTGACGCGCCGGCGCCGGTCAGGTACAATACTGGCGAGAAATGGGAGGGTCATCCGATGATACTCGAACAAGTCGCCACTCGCCTGAATACGACGCCGGCCCAACTCGAACGCGATAGCTTGCAACTCTACCTGGAGCGCAAGCTACGACTCGTAGAGAGTGAGCTGTTCACGCTGGCCCACCGATACGGCGTGCGAACCGTCGCCGAACTGGATCAGGCTGTCCAGGCGGGCCGTTTCCACGAACCCGAAGCTTTCGACGACACCTTCCGGTTCGACTACCTGGAAGACCAACGCCACATCTTGCTGGAGATGATGGGGCAGCTATGATAACTTCCCCAACACCGCCTGGCGCAACGTGTCCACCTATCCCCGCCACTTCCATAACGGCTCGCAGAATGACGTCGAGCCTGCGCCTTTCAGCGCCGACCTCCTGACCGGTTTCCGCGAGTTCATGGACTTCGTGCGAACACGCCGGTCTCAGTCCTGAACGGGAACGGCCTTATAGGCCGCCAACTGCTCCCGCAGCCTTTGGATCCGGCGCTCCAGGCCGCCGGCCGCCTCCAGGGGTTCGCCGCGCGCCGCGGCCAGGGTCAAGGTCAGCGAGCGGATCAGCTCCCGGCCCACCAACAGGACGAAATCTGCCAGGTCGCCGGCATCGGCTCGCTCCAACGCCAGCAGATAATCGCCGCGTGCCTCCAGCGGGATGACCACCGGCACAAAGCCGTGCTGCATGAGAATGAGATTGGTCAGCAGCCGGGCCATGCGGCCATTGCCGTCGTCGAAGGGATGGATGGCGACAAAACGGTAGTGGAATGTGGCGGCCAACACCAGGGGATGCAGCGCACCGGCTTGCGCCTCCCGGCGATACCAGGCCAGCAGCTCACTCATCAGCGCGGGCGTTTCCAGGGGCGTGGCATAGAAGTGCGTCTCGTCCGTGGCGGTGCGGACGTGGTTGGGGGCCGTCTTGTAACGGCCGATGGCGATGCGACGTCGCGTGGGCCAACCATCGGCGGTGATGGCGTCCACGTCGTATGGTTCCACGAGCAAGATGCGGTGTAGCTCACGGATCGCGGCCTCGGTCAGCGCCTCAGCAACGAGGCCGCTATTTTCCATAATCAGGCTGGTAACGCCGCCGCTCCGATACGCCTCAACAAAGGGCCGGCCGACGAGATCGCCCCGGTCGAACATATCGTTGAGCATGCCAACAATAGTCTCGACCAGCTTCTCCCAGCGACCACGATTCGACGCTCCGCCGCCCCGTCCGGGACGCTGGATCGGATGCTCGGCGCCGAACGTGCGGACGCCATTCGCAGAACGCTGCGACGCCGATATCATCATTCCGAACCCGGCGGTGAGTGGCCGCACACCCATAGCCCGATCGGCGACGAGAAGCCATTCTGGGATGCAGCCCGCGCCAAGGATCAACTGCCTTGAGCATTCATTCCCCGATCGCGCTCCCAGTTGTCGAGTCCGACTTCGCAATGAGCGGGCAACCTTGAACGCCGCGCAATCGCGCCGGAGGGCAGCGGCCCACTTCGTCGTC
>ERZ1026792.1379-NODE-1379-length-15417-cov-3.224526_pt1 | contig 15417 bp, 13 predicted proteins | sample MGYA00520884_ERZ1026792 | MGnify/ENA primary metagenome ERZ1026792 (study PRJEB33270, sample SAMEA104284473) | anaerobic digester metagenome | biome: Anaerobic digester microbiome; feature: mesophilic sludge digester; material: Anaerobic digester biomass... | reverse complement strand
AAAGATGGCCGCCTGGCCTGCATCGCCCGTCTCGGTCAGGCGGATGAGAAAGGCAGCGGCAAAGACGTCGCCGGCGCCCGTGGGATCCACCTGGCGGGCGGGCCGGGTCGGGTAATGCCGCCTCTCCCCGGCCTGAAAGACCGTCGCTCCCCGCTCGGCGTGGGTTACGACCACGATCCCGACGAACTCGGCCCAGGACTCTGCCAGCTCCAGGGGCTCGGGCACATCCAGCTCGCTGAGGACCAGGAGGTTGATGCGCCGCAGGACAGACTCGGGTGGCGTCCACTCGGTAAAGTAGACGTGGCCGCGCTCGTCCCACTTGCGGAAGAACCCCTGGGGCATGACGCCGGTCCTGACGCCGGGCCTGAAGCAGTGAAAGACGCTGTCGTCGATCTCCTGGTCGATGGATCCCAGGTAGGCCATGGGCGCCTGGCGCCAGGCGGGCGGGATCTGCCGGCAGGTGAGCAGGTTGGCCTGGCGGTGGAGGATCTGTGTCCGCTGCCCGTTATGATAGATGTTCTCGAATAGGGTGGTCTCGGCTGCCCGGTCGCACAGGATCTCGGCGCCGGGCAACGCCGCTTTCAGGTCCATGTCCGGCCCGGCGCTGGTGACGATGCCGACGCGATAGCCCATCTGCAGTGCCGTGGTCGCGGCATACGAGACCGAGCCGCCCAGGCTCAGCCCTCCATTGGGCAGCAGGTCCTGGCAGATGTGACCCACGACGACGAAATCGGGAATTGACTCGGCCAACGGCGCACTCCGTGTTTCCATGATGTCTATAACCGGGACAGCAGGCTCTTGAACGAATGCTCGACAAAGAAACAGGCCGCCCGGGGCAGGTTCAGCTTCAGGCCCTTCAGGGGAACGTTCAGCTCGGTCTTGTCGCAAACCGTCGACAGGTTGGCATCGTCCACCTGCGGCTTGATGGCCCGCAGCAGCCGGCCACGGCGCTCCTCATCCTGGACGCTCATGATGTCGTCGATCTGGGCGATGAGGCGCCGGGCCTTGAGGATGCGCGCCTCTGTGCGCTCGGCCTGCTCTTTCTCCACCAGGCCGTAGCGCGCCTTGAGCCGGTTCAGGCGCATGCCGGCCTCGTAGGTGCTGTCCACGATCTCGTCGCGGTTCAGCCAGCGCGTCTCGTAGTTCAGAACATACTTCCAACTGGGCTGGACCAGCGCCTGGCGGTGCTCCTCCAGGCTGCGGGCAAAGAAATGATAGCCGTAGCGCTCCGGATTTTCGAACACCGGGCTGCCGGGATCCAGGAAGGGCGCCAGGGGCGAGATGAAGGGGATGAGCCTTCGCTCCGAGCCCTGGGGCACGGCGTCCAGGTCTCGCATCAGGTACTCGCAGTAGTCGACGGTGTCCATGACCGATTGGTAATCCTGCTTTGGCAGGCCGATCATGAAAAACACATCCAGGCGCTTGACCCCTGCCTCCAGGGCATAGCGCATGGTATTCTCGATGTCCGCGTTCTTGTAGGGGCGGCCAAAGGCCGAACGGACCTCATCGCTGTGGGTCTCCAGCGAGATCTCGAGCGTCCAGTTGGGCATGGCATCGGCCACGCGCCGGATAAAATCGCGGTCTGCGTCGCCAAAGAGCTCGAGGATGACCGGCCCCTGGTAGCCGTGGATGGCCCGCAGGAAACGGTCGGCATAGTCCTGCCCGGCCTGCCGGATGTCGCCCAGGATGAACACAGGCCCCTTGCTAAAGCGCGAGATGTTGCGAATGTCCTGGGCAAGGTCCTCGGGCGCGCGAAAGGCGGGCTTGCGCCGCTTGTGCAGGGCGGCAAAGGTGGCGGCCGAGCCGCCACAGGTGCGGCAGTTGTGCGAGCAGCCCCGCACGCTGAGGGCGGCGGTGATGGGATAGCCCAGCCAGCCCTTGAAAGGCACGAAACTGGCCAGGTCGCGATAGCGGGCCACGGCCTTGACCACGTAGCTATAATCGATGAGCACGTGGTCCAGGTTGTCGGGGCTGTAAGTCACCTCGTTGGCACGGATCGTGCCATCGGCGTCCTGCCAGGTCAGGTTGGGAATCTCGGCCAGGGCCGGGGCCCCGGGCCGGCCCGCCAGGTGCTGCATCAACTGCAGGACAGGCACCTCGGTCGAATCGCCGCGCACCACATAGTCCACCTCGGGGCGGGCGACCAGCTCCTCGTGAAAGTAGCTGGAGGAAAAGCCGCCAAACATGACCGGCGTATCCGGATGGTATTGCTTGCACAGGCGCGCGATCTCTACGGCGCCGTGGGCATGCGGCATCCAGTGCAGGTCGATGCCAAAGACCGCCGGGTTCAGCTTGCGGATCAGTTTTTCCGCGTCAAAGCGTTCTCCGTTCAGCATGCGGACGGCAAGGTTGACGATGCGCACCCGAAAGCCATTGCGCTCCAGGTACTCGGCGATGGTCGTGAACCCGATGGGATACATCTCAAAGACCGGGGTGCTGGGGACCAGGTCGCTCACCGGTCCGTACAAGATCGAACGTTGCCGAAAGTCATACACGCTTGGCGCGTGCAGCAATACGAGATCCGTGTTGGGCATCTAACTCTTCCTATTCCAGGCCCGTCGCGTCATGGCGACAGGCGACAAGACCTGCCGGGCGGCCTTGCCCGGCAGGGATTGATCTGCGCTCCCGGGGAGCAACGGGTTCCAGGGGCCACGATCACGCACTGCGTACCCGAGCACCGGGCACAGGCGTGCTATCCAGCACCTCCTGGATGACGGCCCGAGGATCGACGTTCTTGATGCGCGCCGAGGGGCTGATGATAAGACGGTGAGCCAACGTCGCCGCAGCCAGGGCCTTGACGTCGTCGGGGATCACATAGTCGCGTCCCAACACGGCAGCACGCGCCTGCCCGGTCCGGTACAGGGCAATACTGCCCCGGGGGCTGGCGCCCAGGTACACGTCGGGATGCTTTCGCGTGGAATTCACCAGTTTGACAATGTATTCCTTTACCAGGTCGTCCAGGTACACGTCCTTGATGCGCCCCTGGGCCTCGACCAGCTCTTCCCTCGATACCACCTGCTCCAGCCGGTTGACCGGATGGGTGTGCTGCTGGCGGTCGAGCATGATCAGCTCGTCCCGCGATTCGGGATAACCCAGCCCGATACGCAACATGAAGCGGTCGAGCTGCGCTTCGGGCAGGGGAAACGTGCCTTCGTACTCGATGGGATTCTGCGTGGCGAGGACCAGGAAGGGCTGCTCCATGGCATAGGTCACACCGTCCACGGTGACCTGGCGCTCTTCCATCGCCTCCAGAAGGGCAGACTGGGTCTTGGGTGTCGCGCGGTTGATCTCGTCCGTGAGGACGATCTGGGCCAGAACGGGGCCCGGGCGAAACTCGAACTCGCGCGTCTTCTGATTAAATACCGAGACACCCGTCACGTCGCTGGGGAGCATGTCGGGCGTAAACTGAATACGGCGGAAACTGCAGCCCAGAGAGCGGGCCACAGACTTGGCAAGCATGGTTTTGCCCGTGCCGGGCACGTCCTCGATGAGCACGTGCCCCTGGCAGAGCAGCGCGACGACGGTCAACTGGACGGCATCGTGTTTGCCCACGATGACCTTTTCCACGTTATCCGTGATCCTTTGCGCAATCGCTTGAACGTCTTGCATGGTATCACTCCTCGCCGGGTACTGGCTCGACCGGACCGTTGGTGTCGTCTGGCGAAGCGTGATTATACCAGGTTTTCGGGGAAAAGGGTAGTTGAGCCATGCCGTACGCCAAAGGCGCCACGCGGCTCTGCCGCGGTTGCCGTTTTCCCCGTCCTGGGGTAGAATGGGGTCAACCGTGAGGGAAGGGGCTGCCTATGAAGCCGGGAGACGAGTCAGAGACGAACAGCGAGCCCATCTCCTGCCCCGAGTGCGGCGCCGAGGAGAGCGGCTATTTCTGCCGCACCTGCGGCACGCTTCTCCGGGGAGAAGATAGGGTACTCTGCCCACGCTGCCACGGCATCGTGCCCGCCGCGGACTTTTGTCCGCGGTGCGGGCAGGGCCTGAAGGGCATGGCTCTCAACCTGCAGCAGTTGGCCGTGGCCGGGGCGGACTTCTGGGTGGCGGGCGCAGGAGCGCCGCCGGCGGCGACACCGCAGGCCGAGATGGAGACCACGTGGCAGCCGGACGAAGCCACGCCCCTGGCCGCCCCCGAACTGCCCGACTGGCTCCACGAGCTGCCCACGAAGCAAGCGCCGGCCGAGGTCCAGGAACGGATCTATCCCGCCCTGCGGCCCCTGGAAACCGAGCCGGCCGCCGGGGGACAGAGCCGCTACCTGATCCTGGTCGTCCTGCTCATGGGCGCCATGTTGGTCGGGCTGGTGGCCGTGGCCATCTTTCTCCTGGCCCAGGGTGGCATCTGAGGGAGAGGCCGGGGCCCCGCGGCGCGAGCGGCGAGCGGCCTTGCGTTTTGTGCAAATTGACAATCCGGCCAAATGCCGGTATAATCTGGCCGTATAGCCCCCGTGGCGGAATTGGCATACGCGGCAGGTTGAGGACCTGTGCCCGCAAGGGCGTGGAGGTTCAAGTCCTCTCGGGGGCATTGCCTGGGTGAGCCGTCGGCTGCCCATACGCAAGAACGATCCCGGAACCGGGATCGTTTTTATTTTGCCTATTCGTCATCGGGCCCAGGCCTGTACGGCTTCTTGCGGATGCGGGCCAACCGGCTGCGGGTGGCGTGGTTGGCGATGAGGAGCGACAGCGAGGCCAGGAGCAGGATGGCCGGCAGCGTGAGCAGCGTGCCGACGACGAGGAGCACGAGTACGATGAGGCCGATGACGATGATAAAGCCGGGCGAAAGGACGACCATTACCAGGGCATTGCGCAGCCCCAGCAGCACGCGGTCGTTCTCCATCTCCAGGATAATGGGAAACCAGTAGATCTGAACCAATAGCCAGTAGCAGGCCAGCGCCAGCCAGATCCCCAGGGCGAGGCTGGTCCAGGCGCCCTCCAGCGACGCGTAGAAGCGCAGGTTGCTGGCGACGATCAGGAGCACCACCACGTTGATGGCGGTCACCCCCAGGGCCTTTCGCCAGTAGCGCCGCATCCCCGTCGCAAAGGTCTGCATGCTCACGGCTTTGGCCCGCGTCACCTGGTTCGTCACGAAACACAGGCCGGCGGTTACGATGGGCAGGGGCAGGGCCAATGCGGCGCTGAGGGGCAAAAACCAGACAGAAGGACTGCCCGCAAAGAGAAGCCAGGGAGCCAGCGGCAGCAGCGCAGCCAGGCTCCAGAGCGCATTGAGGCCGACGAGCAGGACAAGCTCTTCCCAGAAGTCGGCGAGGCTAAAGCGCACCACGCGCAGGGCGTCCAGCATCCTTTCTCCTCTACGATCCAGTCGCCTCGACTATAACACAGGGACCCGGGCTTGTCAATCGCGGCGATCCGGCCACACCGTCCCATCGCCGGGTTGACAAGTCATGGTCTGGATGTTACAATAATATAATAGACTCGTAAAATAATCGGGAGAGCCCCGGGCCCTCCCTTTTGTTTTCGAGATCAGCGGAAAGGGAGACTCTCGAACCCGATGCCTTGGCTCTTGCTGGTGATTATCGTCATCGCCCTGATCTTTGACTTTCTGAATGGCTTTCATGATGCCAGCAACATCGTCGCGACCATGATCTCCTCGCGGGCAGTGTCGCCCCGCACCGCCCTGATCCTCACGGCCGTGTCCGAGCTGGCAGGCCCTTTTCTCTTCGGGGTCGCCGTGGCGACGACCATCGGCAGCGAGGTGGTCAATCCCGCGGCCATCACCAGCGGCGTCATCGTCGCCGCCCTGCTGGGCGCCATCATCTGGAACCTGATCACCTGGTATTTTGGCTGGCCGTCGAGCACCTCCCACGCCCTCATCGGCGGCCTTCTCGGCGCAGTGATCGTGGCCTCGGGCCCCGAGACCATTCTCCTGGCGGGCCTGGAAAAGGTGCTCCTTGCCCTGTTCCTCTCGCCGGTGTTTGGCTTTCTCCTGGCCTTTCTGACGCTGCGCATTACCTATTTCCTGGCGCGGGGCGCCACCCCAAGGATCAATACCGTTTTCAAACGTGCACAGATCGGGACGGCCGTGGCCCTGGCGCTGAGCCACGGCACCAACGACGCGCAAAAGACCATGGGCATGATCGCCATGGCCATGGTCACCACGGGCTACGTGGCCGAGTTTCGGGTGCCGTGGTGGGTCATTGCCATCAGCGCCGCCGCCATCGCCCTGGGGACCGCCACGGGCGGGTGGCGGCTCATCGAGACCCTCGGCGGCAGGTTTTACAAGATCCGGCCGGTACACGCCTTCGGATCACAGATCGCCTCGGCGAGCATTATCCTGGGAGCAGCCTTGCTGGGTGGGCCGGTGAGCACCACCCAGGTGGCCAGCTCGGCCATCATGGGGGCAGGCTCCGCCGATCGCCTGTCCAAGGTGCGGTGGGGCGTGGCCCGCGAGATTGCCGTGGCCTGGCTCTTGACCATCCCGGTGGCGGCCTTGCTGGCGGCCGGGCTGTACGTCGTCGTCTCGCTCGTGGTTCCATCATGATCATCACCGGCAAGCAACCGCTTGCCTCACGGGAGGAGGAAGCCGGGCCATGGGCCTGAAAGAATTCTTTAAGCCACGCCAGGACAAGTTCCTGGATCTACTTATCCAGCAGGCGGAGCAGACGCTCATCGGCATGAACGCCCTGGAAATGTACATGAAAAAACGCTCCGACAAGTATGCCACGGCGGTGAGACAGGCCGAAAAGGAGGGGGACGAGCTGCGCCGCATCCTCATCGACCTGCTCAACCGCACCTTTGTCACGCCCCTGGACCGGGAGGACATCTTTGCCCTGTCGAGGGCCATCGACGACGTGGTGGACTATGCCTATACGACCGTCGAGGAGATGCAGATCCTCGACGTCGACCCCAACGACTATTTGCGGCGGCTGGTGTCGCTGCTGCAGGACGCGGCCGAAGAGATCCACCTGGCCATGATGCGCCTGAAGGAGAATCCGGGCGTGGCCGCCGAACATGCCTCCCGGGCCAAGGCCCTGGAGAACCGCGTGGAGCGCGTCTACCGCGAGGCGGTGGCCGACCTCTTCTCCGGGCCCGAAGACATCCACCACGTCATGGAAATGCTCAAGCTCCGCGAGCTGTACCGCCACCTGAGCAACTGCGCGGACCGCGGTGACGAGGCGGCCAATATCATTCACGACATTGTCGTGAAGATGACCTGAGAGAGAGGATCGCCATGCGCTTATCTACGTTGATGGGCAAGACCCTGCGGGAGGCGCCGGCCGAGGCGCACATGGAGGGCCACCGGCTGTCCTTGCGGGCAGGCCTGGTACGGGCCCTGGAGCCCGGTTTCTTTGCTACCCTGCCCCTGGGCACTCTCAGCCTGCGTCGCCTGGAAGAGCTGGCACGCCGCGAGATGCTGGCCGCGGGAGGGCAAGAAGTCACCCTCCCCCACCTGCCCGAGACCTCGTCCCGGGACGCCCTGGTGCGCCTGGCCGGCCGCGAGATCGATTCCTACCGCCAGCTACCCGTCGCGGCCTTTCGTTTTGGCACGCTCGTCACTGCCGAGCCCAGGGTCCGCCTCGGGCTCTTCGGGGCCGCAGAACGCCCCTCGCTGGCTGTGGACGTCTTTCACAGCGCAGGGAGCGCTGCCGCTGCCGCCGAGCCCGGGCGGCAGGTGGCCCTGGCCCTGGAGCGCATCTTGCGGGCCTGCGACGTGCCCGTCACCTGGGCCGAGGCCGGCGAAGGGGAGCAGGGCGCCTTCCTGGCCCACGGCGCGGGCGATGAGGATCTGGCGGCCTGCCCCGGCTGCGGCTATGCTGCCTTGCGCTCCTGGGCGACGCCGGCCTGGCCCGAACCCCCCGCCGAGCCGGAGATGCCCGTCGAGGAGGTCGAGACGCCCGGCTGCAACACCATCGCCCAGTTGGCCGCCTACCTGGCAATTCCCACGAGCCGCACCCTGAAGATGGTCTTTTACTCCGTGGCAGGCAAGGTGACGTGCGTCGCCGTCCGCGGCGATCGCAGCGTGGACGAGGCCAAGCTGGCCCGGGTCCTGGGCACGAGCCAGTATTATGCCAGCCTGGAAGAAGAGCTGGACAGGATTGGTGCCGTGGGCGGCTATGCCTCGCCCGTCGGCCTGGACCCCCGCCAGGTGCGCATCGTGGCCGATCCCTCGGTGCGGTCGGCCAGGAACCTGGTCGGCGGCGCCAATCGCCCCGATTTTCACCTCCGCAACCTGAACGTGCCGCGCGATTTTCAGCCGGGGGAATGGGTCGACCTGGCCCTCGTCGAGGCCGGCGACATGTGCCCGCGATGCGCGTCTCCCCTGGCCATCGAGCCCGCATTTGCCCTGGCACGCCGTTCCCTGCCCGCCCCCAGCCTGCCGGCCGCCGAGTACCTCGATCAGCAGGGTCGGGCCCAGCCGCTGTGGCGCTCGAGCTGGCAGCTCGACCTGGGGCGCCTGTGGGCAGCCATCGTGGAGCAACATCACGACGACCACGGCATACTCTGGCCGCCGTCCTGCCCGCCCCTGGACGTGCACCTGGTGGCCCTGGACCTGAAGAAGGAGGCCGTGGCCGCGCGGGCGGACGAGCTCTATGCCCGGCTCCAGGCCGAGGGCCTGGCCGTCCTGTACGACGATCGGGACGCCAGCGCCGGCGTCAAGTTCAACGACGCCGACCTCATCGGCCTGCCCCTGCGCCTGACGGTCAGCAAGCGTTGGGAGCAGGATGGCCTGACCGAGGCCAAGTGGCGCCACCAGCCAGAGCGCTTGAAGCTCGACGACGAAGGGCTGGCCAGGGAGCTGGCCCGGCTCCGGGAGGCCACAGGCGAGATCTGAGATGCGCGAGGCCGCGCCACAGCTCGAAATGCTTTGGGAGATCTGGCCCTGGAGTGGTATAATGACGGCCAGCGCCAGGCCGGGGAGATGAAGCATTGTCGCAGGCAGGTGAGCAGGCGGTCATCGCAATTGAGGGCCTACGTTACGTTTATAATCCCCAGTCGAGCCATCCCATCCAGGCCCTCGATGGTATCGATCTCGACATAGACGCCGGAGACTATGTGGTCATCATCGGCCACAACGGCTCCGGCAAATCCACCCTGGCCAAGCACCTGAACGCCCTTCTGCGCCCCACGGATGGCACGGTGCGCATCAAGGGCATCGACACCCGCGAGCGTTCGCGGGTGTTGGAGGTTCGCAGCACGGTGGGCATGGTCTTTCAGGTGCCCGACAACCAGATCGTGGCCACAGTCGTCGAAGAGGACGTGGCCTTTGGCCCCGAAAACCTGGGGGTGCCCGAGGAAGAGCTGCAAATGCGCGTCGATTGGGCGCTGGACCTGGTGGGCATGGACGAGCATCGACAGCGTTCTCCCCAGGGGCTCTCGGCCGGGCAGAAGCAACGCGTGGCCATTGCCGGGGTCGTGGCCATGCGGCCCGACGTCCTGGTGCTGGACGAAGCGACGGCCATGCTGGACCCCATTGGCCGGCGCGAAGTGCTGTCGGCCGTGCGCGCCCTGAACCGGCAGGGCGTCACCGTCGTCGCCATTACCCACTTCATGGACGAGGCGGTGGAGGGACGGAAGGTGGTGGTCATGGACGGCGGGCACATTGTCATGGATGGCTCGCCCGCGCAGGTCTTTGCCCGGCTCGAAGAGCTGCGCCGGTTGCAGCTCGACGTGCCCCAGGTGACCGAGCTCGCCCACGAGATCCACAAGCGCGATCCCTCTTTTCCGCCCGTGCTGCTGACCGTCGACGAGCTGGCCGGCGAGGTCGAGCGTCGTGCCCGGCAGGCCAGGAGCGAGGCCGCCCCCTTCCCTGCGGGGACCACGCCAGAGGCCCCACCCCAGGTCGCGGACGAGCCGGCCGCCCCGTCGCCGCCGGCCGGGCCGCTCCTGATCGCGGTCCACGACCTGCACTACACCTATCTGCGGGGCACCCCACTCCACGCCACCGCCCTGCGCGGGGTGAGCCTGGAGATCCTCCGCGGCGAGGCAGTGGGCATCATCGGCCGGGCGGGCTCGGGCAAGTCGACCCTGGTACAGCACTTTAACGGGCTCCTGCGCCCCCGCGAGCCGGGCAAGGTGATGGTCGACGGCCAGGACCTGGGCCGGCCGGGGGTCGACGTCCGGCAGGTCCGCCAGAAGATCGGCCTCGCGTTCCAGTACCCGGAACAGCAGTTGTTCGAGCGCCTGGTGGGCGACGACATTGCCTTTGGCCCCAAGAAGATGGGCATGCCCCAGGCCGAGCGCCGGGAGCGGGTGCGGTGGGCCATGGAGGTGGTGGGGCTGGACTTTGAGGCCTTCAAGGACCGCTTTACCTTCTCGTTGAGCGGGGGCGAGATGCGCAAGGCCGCCCTGGCGGGCGTGCTGGCCCTCCAGCCCCAGGCGCTGATCCTGGACGAGTCGACCTCGGGGCTGGATCCGCGCAGCCGGCGCGATCTCCTCGACAGGCTCCTGGCCTTGCATCGCGACGCAGGCCTGACCCTGATCTTGATCTCGCCCAGCATGGAGGACGTGGCGGGGTTGGTGGACCGGATCTATGTCCTGGACGAGGGCCGGGTGGTCATGAGCGGCACCACGCGGGAGGTCTTTGGCCGGGCCGACGAGCTGCGCCATTATGGGCTCGACGTGCCCCAGGTGACGGCCGTGGCCCACGAGCTGGCGCGCCGGGGGCTGCCGGTCGGCCAGGTTCCCCTGACGGTGGCCGAAGGGAGCAGAGAGGTATGGAGGATTTTGAGCTCCTGAGGTACGTCACCGTCGGCCAGTACCTGCCAGGCGACTCCCTGGTGCATCGCCTGGATCCGCGGACCAAGCTGTCGGTGTTTCTCTTTCTCGTGGTGGCCGTCACCTTTAGCACGTCGTACACGGCCAACGCCATCCTGGTGACGGCGACGCTCCTCCTTGTCCTCCTGGCCCGCATTCCCCTGGGCTACATCCTGGGCGGCCTGAAGCCGGCCATACCCCTCATCGTCATCCTGGCCGTGCTGCAGCTCCTGTTCTACGGCGAAGCCTACACGCCCTATGGCCTGGAGAACAGGACGCTCTTCCAGTGGGGCTGGATCCACATCACCAACGGCAGCGTGCAGCTCGTCGTCGTGTCCATGCTGCGCTTTGTCGAGCTGCTGTTTCTGACGAGCCTGCTGACCAACACCACGCCCCTGACCGATCTGACCCATGGCCTGGAGGCCATGCTCCGGCCCTTCCGGCGCATCGGGGTGCCCTCCCACGAGCTGTCGCTGGTGGCCACCATCGCCCTGCGCTTTGTGCCCCTCCTCGCCGAGCAGTTGGAGATCATCATGAAGGCCCAGGCCTCGCGGGGGGCCGACATTGCCTACGGCGGGCGGTTTGGCTTTGTGCGCACGGCGCGCCAGGTGGCCGTGCTCATCGTTCCCCTGTTCGTGGATGCCTTTCGGCGGGCCGAGGACCTGATCCTGGCGATGCAGGCCCGCTGCTACGTGGGCGGGCGAGGCCGCAGCAGCTACGTCCGGCTGAAGTTTGCTCCCGTCGACGCCGGAGCGCACCTGGTCGGGGCGCTTTTTTCCCTGGCCATTCTGGCCCTGCGCAACACTTTTCCGGTATAATACCACTCGCAGTCTAACAACGAGGAGAAGAGGATGGAAGACGAACGGTTGTCAGTGCGCAAGATCGTCATTGCCGGCGTGTTGAGCGCCATCGCCATTTTGCTGGGCTCCACCCGGCTGGGCTTTATCCCGGTGCCAACGCCGGCGGCCAACGCCACCATCATGCACGTGCCGGCCATCGTGGGCGGCGTGCTGGAGGGTTGGGTCGTGGGTGGCATCGTGGGCACCATCTTTGGCCTCTTTAGCTTTATCCAGGCCGAAGTGCCCATGTTCAAAGATCCGCTGGTGGCTATCCTGCCCCGCATCTTTATCGGCATCGCCGCCTACCTGGGCTATCGCGGCCTGCGGCGGCTGACGGGTCCCTGGATGCTGATCTTTGCCGCCATGCTGCTGGGGCTGGCCGGCTATTTCGCCTACGAAGTGAGCCAGACCAGCCTGTGGATCGCGATCCTGGTCGCCGTCCTGAGCCTGGCGGCCGTGGGCGTGCTGGTCTACCTGATCATCAAGGGCGAGACCGATGTGGCGGCCCTGGCCGTCGCCGCGGCGCTGGGCACGCTGACCAACACCGGCCTGGTGCTGAGCATGGGCGTCTTGCGGGGCTACATGGCACCCAACGTGGCCTGGGTGGTGGCCGTTACCCACGGCATCCCCGAGATCATTGTCGCGGCCATCATCACCGTCGCCGTCGTGGTGACCTGGAAGCGGGTCGAGACGGGCCGCGGCGAGGCCAAAATGTAGAGGAGGGCTCGATGACCAAGCGCCTCGTACTCGTTGCCGGCAACATCGCGTCGGGCAAGACTTCCCTGGCCGAGCGACTGGGTGCGCGGTTGGGATGGCGCACCGCCTTCGAGTCGGTGAACGACAATCCCTACCTGGCCGACTTTTACGCCGACATGCGCCTCTGGTCCTTTCACCTGCAGATCTTTTTTCTGGGTCACAGGGCCCAGCAGCACCTGGAGCTGGCCCAGGCCCCCCAGTCGGCCATCGCCGACCGCAGCATCTACGAAGATGCCCACATCTTTGCCCGGGCCCTCTACCACCTGGGCAACCTCAGCGAGCGAGACTACCGGGCGTATCGCCAGGTGTTCGACATGGTCACCTCGGGCCTGCCCCGGCCCGACCTCCTCCTCTACCTGCAGGCCCCCGTCACGGTCCTCGTGGAGCGCATCAACCAGCGCGGCCGGGCCATCGAAAAGGGCATCACGCCCGAGTACCTGTCGCTCCTGGAATCGTTCTATGGCGAGTGGATGCAGACCTTTGACCTGTGCCCGGTCCTCACCATCCGCACCGACGACCTGGATTTTGTGCACCAGGCACCGCACTTTGATATCGTCGTCGACCGCATCCTCGACCGGCTGGCCGGCAAGGAAGAGGTGCTGTTTGGCAACCAGGGAGGCGAATGATGTCCAAGATTGACCTCAAGAAGGAGCTAAAGCACCTGTATTCGCCACCGGCCCGCTTCACGGTGGTGGAGGTGCCGCCCATGCAGTTCCTCATGGTCGACGGCCACGGCGACCCCAATACCGCAGCCGAGTACGCCCAGGCTGTGGAAGCCCTCTATGCCCTCTCTTACAAGCTCAAGTTTCTGAGCAAGGCACAGACCGATCGGGATTACGTGGTCATGCCTCTGGAAGGACTGTGGTGGGCCGCCGACATGGAGGCCTTTACCGCCCGCGACAAGGGCGCCTGGGATTGGACGATGATGATCGTCCAGCCCGACTGGATCACCGGCGAGATGTTCGAGGAAGTGAGGGGGCAGGTGGCCCGGAAGAAGGACCTGCCCGCCTTGCCCCGTCTGCGCCTGGAGACCTACCACGAGGGCCTGTCGGTGCAGATCATGCACGTGGGCTCCTACGACGACGAGGGCCCCGTGCTCCACCGGCTGCACCACGAGTTCCTGCCCGAGAACAGCCTGGAGCCGACCGGCAAGCACCACGAGATCTACCTGGGGGATCCGCGCAAGGTGGCGCCGGAAAAGCTCAAGACGGTGCTGCGCCAGCCGGTGCGCAGGCTGCCCTGAAGCAGGTGGCAAGAGGGAACCCATCGCGGGGGAAGGAAGACGATGAAGGTCCTGCGAGTTGCGCAAAAGACACTCGTGGAGCTGTGGCGAGAGCCCATGCACCTGGCTCTCATGCTCTTCTTTCCCATTATCCTGGTGCTCTTCTACTACGTGGCCTTTGGCCAGACAGAGAGCGCCGGCATCGGCGCCTATCTCCGGGTCCTGGTCCTGAACCGCGACACGTCAGGAGCCGGTGAGCAGCTCGTCGCCGCCATGGACGCCCTGGAGTTCGAGGGCAAACCGGTCCTGGACGTGGACATGGTAGCAAGCGAGGAAGACGCCCGCATCGCGCTGTTGGAGCGCAAGGCCGCCCTGCTCGTCATCGTGCCCCCGGACCTGGGCGAGGCACTGGCCGGCGCCAGCCGCGGCGTGCCTCGCGCCTCTCCCGCCGTCGTGGAGGTGGTGGGCGACCCCGGCTCCGACACCTTTGTCTTTGCCCGGAGCTTCCTGGCCGGCCTGATCCGCGAGTTCACTTTCGAGGCCGCAGCCGTAAAAGAGGAGGGCCCGGTCCTGACCTACGAGTTCCTGGCAGGGACCGGCACCATGTCCGATTTCGACTTTGGCGTGCCGGGTACCATCGTCTTTGGCATCGCCTTTGCCATCATCACCACCCCCATCGCCCTGGTGCGCGAAAAGGTGGGTGGCACGCTCCAGCGTCTGCGCCTGACGCGCCTGAGCGCCGGCGCGCTGCTGGCGGGTGTCACCCTGGCGCAGATGGCCATCGTCGCCGTGCAGGTGCCCATCACGTTCGCCAGCGCCGTGGCCCTGGGTTTCCAGGGCCACGGCTCGCTGTGGCTGGCGGCGGGCATCTGCGCCCTCCTGGGTTTGGCGGCCGTGGGCGTGGGCCTGCTCATCGCCTGCTTCTCGCGCACCGAGGGCGACGCGGTCAACCTGGCGTCGGGGGCATTGGTTCCCCTGGTGTTCCTGTCGGGCGCCGTCTTTGCCTTGCCCGCCGTCTCGCTGGGCACCGTGGCGGGGCACGACGTGCAGGTCTACGACATCTTGCCCACCACCCACGGCGCCGAGGCCCTGCGCCGCGTGCTGGTTTTCGGCGATGGGGCGGGTGTCATCGCCTACGAACTGGTCGCCCTGGCGGTTCTGTCGGCCGCCATCCTGGCCGCCGGGGTCGTGCTCTACCGGCGGCTGCAGATGCAGAGAGGATAGATCGTGGCCGAGACAGTGCTCAAGACAGAGGGGCTGACAAAGCGCTACGGCTCGCTGACCGCCGTTCGCGACCTGAGCCTTGAGGTCCACGCGGGGGAGGTTTTCGGCTTCCTGGGACCCAACGGCGCCGGCAAGACGACGTCCATCAACATGATGTGCGGCCTGCTCAAGGCCGACGCCGGGCAGGTGTGGGTGCGGGGTGTGCCCCTGTGGGGCGCGGGCGACGAGGGAGCCCTCCAGGTGCGGCAGCGGGTGGGCGTTTGCCCGCAAGAGATCGTCCTCTGGGAGCGGCTGACCTGCCTGGAGCAGTTGCAGTTCATGGGGCAGATGTACGGGCTGAGTGGACGCCGGGCACGGGCGAGCGGGCAGCGGCTGCTGGACGAGCTGGATCTGGCGGCCAAGGCCAACAAGCAGGCCAGAACCCTCTCCGGCGGGATGAAGCGCCGCCTCAACCTGGCCATGGCCCTGGTCCACGATCCCGAGATTGCCGTGTTCGACGAGCCGGAAGCCGGCCTGGACCCCCAGAGCCGGGTCAAGGTGCGGGAGTACATCCAGGCCCTGGCCCGCAGCCGCACCCGCACGGTCATCCTGACGACGCACAACATGGACGAGGCCGAACGCCTGGCGGATCGGGTGGCCATCATCGACCGGGGACAGCTC
>ERZ1026792.1373-NODE-1373-length-15458-cov-2.849651_pt1 | contig 15458 bp, 13 predicted proteins | sample MGYA00520884_ERZ1026792 | MGnify/ENA primary metagenome ERZ1026792 (study PRJEB33270, sample SAMEA104284473) | anaerobic digester metagenome | biome: Anaerobic digester microbiome; feature: mesophilic sludge digester; material: Anaerobic digester biomass... | reverse complement strand
ATTTCTCTTTATCTCTTATTTCCCCTGAAAAAGTTGCATTAATTACTTTAATTTACATGATGCCATTTTACAGGAAAGAATTTGTGTTCCCCGAAAGTTGAAATTCAAAAGGTCAACTTGCTGTATACAAGGAAGTTACAACCCTAAGGCGCTCAAGTTGGGTTAAGACAGGTCTGGAAGAGATGAGTCCTATTAATGTCAGAAAAGAAAATAGAACCCGAGGACATGTGTTTATATGCATGTTGGCTTATAAACTTCTATTCCATATCTGGAAATACTTTGAAGAAGATTTGTCAACTTCCGATAAATTTGGTAGCAGATCTACTCAGCAATATATTTTGGATTGCTTGGACGAGATAAATTACATCGAATATCAATTCGAGAATACAACCATAAAAATATTACCCAAAATTTTTAATGATGATCAACAATACATTTTAGACAAATTAAAGATAAAGTTGCCACAAATATTATAAGCAATGGATTTTCTCATTAAAATTCTTTTAAATAATTAACATACAAATTATTTAAAGCAAAATATAGAAGGAATATATAGGAAAATTCGATGAAAAATTGAAAAATTCAGTACTCCAGATTCTATAATTGCATATCAATATTTTAAAAAATAATATCCTATTCTAAATTGTCGTATTTTCTGGCAAAAATTTTCTAATATGTAAACCTAACAGATCTTAAAAGCACTCAGAAAAATCGATTCAATCCTCGGTGTCTTTATGCCTATGCGCGAATTCTTTTCTCGCCAAGATGCCAAGAACGCTAAGAAAAATCATTTCAAATCCTTAGCTCCGCTTGCAACCCATTTCTCGTTAACAAGCTAAGAACCATTAAAATTATCACGTCAGGAAAAGAAATTTAAAAAAAGAATTAATGGTGGTAGATGATGGAAGTAATCCTCAAGAGTATGATAAGAGTGGTGATTAAAGGAGGTAATGCTGTCACGCAATCATCAAAACCACGATAAGCTGATTGAAACCGAATCAGGTGTTATGAAATTTATTACACTATCATTCATCGAAAGACAGTGCAAGATGAGGATGGTCCTTTGTAATAATTTTTTATGAAATCATTACTCTTATTTATTAATAATTGAACCTGACAAATAACAAACATTGAAATGGTCGTAATGGGAACTCGGTTACCAGATTAACATAACTGCCAAGCTGATTGTAAGTGTATTTCCCTGCATCGAACAAATTGTTGATCAATAAGCCTGTTTCCATTTTCGATGATAAAATCTTCTTTATTTTATAGCGAATACTTAAATCAGTAAGAAAAATACGGTTTTTATTCAAATCATTATAAATAAATGAAGCCGTTACAATTAAATTTTTTCTACTAAAATTTCCGGTAATGGAAAGCTCATGACGAAACCAATCGCTATTTTGCTTCTGACTAGAATTGCCGAGTTCGGTGTCAATGTTCAACCAACGGAAAGCATAAACCAGATCGAATACCGAAAAATAATGATAAATAGTTGGGTTTAGGGTGATGTAATGTGTTTTGCTGTCATTTAACTCTCCATTGACTAAGACCTTTCCTTTGTCGGATTGCAAATTCAAATTGATGGCGAAATTGGTTCTTACATCGGGTAAGGATTTGGAGATAGAACCTCTGAGCGAAGCAAGTTGACGGTTGTTTGCATAATTTATTATAGTGTAAATACGGCTGCCATTGAGGCCAATAGAATCAGACCTTAAAAAATCGAACTGCTGGAGAGAGTAACCAACACTGCCATAAGCCGAAAAACCCGTTACAATATTGTTATATTTTATGGTGGCATTGGCGTGGTTTACTGCATATAATCTACCGCTAACGAGGGGTTCGTTCTTCTTCAGCAAATCGGGGCTTGCCAAAATATAACCATAAAATATTTCGGAAGAAGCAAAATATTGATAATATCTTTTTGCAGAAGCCGTTACATTCCAATTATTTTTTATTTTTTTGCTGTAAAGCAGAGAGGGTTCGGCAACTATTTTGGCATAATTCTGAGAGACCATATGTATGTTCGACTCTTCCGTCAATAAAAGCGAACTTAAGGGTATTTGAAAATTCCATGTCGTAGTAGCCGTCCTTTTCATCAAGGTTGGCCTGAAATATATCCTGAACCTTTTCTGAACATTGTCATTCCAATAGTTTGTATCCTGCCCCGTAAAATCGAAGTTAGCTTCATAAGAATGCAAATTGGATTCTATATGTAGGCGTTGATATGAAAATCCTGCGTCCATCCTTAAGCTGAATGATTTCAAGCTGGAATACAGTGAAACATAATTCTCACAGGCAAGCCTGTTTCCCGAAAAATACTGAATGACAGAATCGGAGGTTTGGTTTAAATGAATGTATCCGGGAAATGTTCGTAGTGATAGGTCGGGATTGTAATGATAGTCAATGAAAGAATAGACTTCTATGAGTTTTTTTCGGGTAGGGAAAATCCAGCGACCATTCCAGTCCAATTTTTGTGGTTTTTCAGTAAATGATTCTTTATAGGCAAAAGAATTTCTTGTAAATATTCCGCTTTGCTTGGCTGGCTCGAGTGAAAAACTCAATCTGTTGTCGGCATAATATTTCTCGGTGTTGTGTCTTAGATTAATTTCTGCCGTCCATATTTTACTCTTCGAAGTAAAAGCCGACGTTTCGTCGAACATTAGCGTATCAGTAGGCAATAAATAAGAGGTTCGCCCCGACCAGTTTTTATCTATCTTATCGTTTTTATACGAAATTGAAGTTCGCCATTCCCATTGATTTGTGGAACGCGTAAGTATATAAGCCGATGTCAAGAGGGAGGAATTATCGATATAAGATTTGGGAGGTAGGTCGGCTACAGGAATATTTCGTGGCGAAGGTGAAGGTATGGAAACGGGATCGTCGAAGCGAAGATTTGGCTGGTAAGTGAGCATGGGGCCAAATGTCTCGACAAAGGGTTCGCCACTGTTGTTCGATTGAAAGCTAAAAAGTGATTGTAACGTTGGTTGAAATAAAATAGGTGTCAGATTGACTTTATGCGTAAAATATGGAATGCCACCAGCCAGCTCGGCATTGCCTGTGAGGGTAGTTTTATTCCTTAATCTCAGATTGAGAGCAACCTTCCCCGACGTTGAATATTTCTGAAGAATTTTTACTGGCTCATGATTAGTAATCACCTCAACGGTAGAAACCTTATCATAAAACAAATTGTCCGTTAGAAGAGAATAACGGTCTTCCATCAAATCCATGCCTTCTACATAAAGATTCGATATGGGTGTGCCCTCGTAAAGTATCTTACCGGAAGGCTCTACTTCTATTCCGGGAATACGGCGGATTACCTCGTTAATCGTCCTGTCCTGTTCGCGTGCAAAAGGTTTTACCAAATAACTCAAGGTATCCCCTTTTTTAATGACATGCTTGGCTTTTACGGTAATCTCCTTGAGGTCTTTCACCGACTCTTTCAGAATGATATCAAGATGCTGACTTTTACATGCTATCTTAGCCTTGAAATCTTCATGACTGACCGAAGAGGTCTTTATACGTACAGAATCTCCCACACAACGCAGATGGATACGAAATTGTCCCTCATCAGTGGTAATATTGAAACCAACGATATTATCGGAATGTAACATAGAAACCATTACATGAATATCGCTCAAGGGTTTATTTTGCACGTCCTTGACTTTCCCTTCGATTATTACCTGCGAAAAAACAGGTAAAAAAGTCGTTAGACAAAATAAGAATATAATAAGCCTGCGCATTTTCATAATGTGGAGGAAGGCTTATTATTTAAGCTCTATAGGATTATTGTGCGAACGCATATTTCGAGCTGCAGTTTGCTGTGCTCCGGCATCCAAACCAGCTTCCTGTGCCTTATTGATGATGTCGAGTCGTAAATTGCGATTGGCTTCCAGAAATTTCTCTCTGGTGGTTTCTATGTATTGATTCTCTTCGTAAATAATATTTTCTCTCTCGGCTGGCTGTTCTATAGCAATAGCCTCGAAAGTATAATACTGCTTCGCATCCTCGGCCTTCAGAATGAGGCCGGGTAAACCCATGAATTTATAAGGACCATCGCTGATGGGAATGGCAGACGTAAACCATGCATGCCAAATGCGACCGCCATAATATGTCCAGGCATGCTGTGTGGTATATCCAAGAATATTGGCCGTATCCGACTCGAGTTTCCAGATTAGATGTGGAGTTTCTTCATACCTGTAATGCCCGCTCATCAAAATATAATCGTAGTAAGTAAGTCTCTTTAATTTTCTGTTTTTAATGATAGTAAATTTTTCATGAACTATCTTTGCTGTATTTTTATATATCCAGTCCTGCAATTGCTCCTGAGAGTTTATTTTACTCATTTCATCCTTATACCACTTTTTTTTAGGATCTTCGAATGAGGAGTAATTATCGCCTATCAATAACCATATCGTTCTTTTCCTAATCTCGTCGGGATTGGTAGAATCAAGCTGGTAATGATAGCGATAGATGACTTTGAGCCTTGGTTCTTCGATAAAGATATCTTTTGGGATGGGAAAGATTTGCGAAAAGCCCAGATAAGAAGAGCTACCCAACAGAATGAAGAAAAAGAGTTTTAATTTGTTGTAATTCATTTTGTTAATATTGAAGTTAGAAAAATAGCAAATTTATAAACTGATACAGCAGAGCCTTTAATAGCTTCATGCTATCGTAGGGCTCTGCTAAATTAATTGAATTAATTTGGATTAGCTCCGCATAGCTCAGCTATCCAAACTTCTAGATCTGTCATATCACAAATAATAGCATATCCTGCTATGGTTCCGTCATCGGGACATACTACAATTATAGTGCGACAGGCATCTTCATCAGGTGCTGCATTTATTTTATTCAGCTTCCCCATTCCAACAGAGGAGGGCAAACTCAGGTAAATTTTACATGGAATCCACGAATCTTTTAGATTTTTTAGTTCCAATCATACATTTCTTCTTTGTTCGCAGGGAATCGTATTTTTGACTCCATTCATCGAAAGTTTTCGCAAGTGCTGAAAAAATTTATAAGTTTGTCCTTTCCGAAAATATAAATACCATGTTAAAGAAGTACACATTTTTTATGATGCTTATTATTCTAACCTCCATTGCCAATGCACAGGGATTCAGTACAGTGGGAAAACTCAAGAAAGTTAACTACACCTCCAGTTTCATCGAATTATTTACGACCAATGGTCAAGTTAGAATAACTCCATATAGCGATAATATCTTCCGGATACGAATCGTAAAAGATGTATTCGGACCTGATGTTGCTTATGCGGTAATTGCCCAACCCGAGGCAGTAAAATACAGTCGAAATGAAGATGCCGAAAACATCATTCTGAAAACTTCGACTACTATATTGAAAATCGGCAAGAACCCTGTAAGATTTACATTTCTGACCCTGGATGGTCGAATCATCAACGGGGATGACCCTGCATTAGGGACAAACTGGAATGGCACCGAGGTAACCACCTGTAAAATTCTGCAAGCAGGGGAACATTTTATTGGTTTAGGCGAGAAGACAGGAAACTTCGACCGCCGCGGGAACGCCTATTGGCATTGGAATACTGATAATCCTCGTTATGACGAATATTCCGATCCCTTATATTCCACTATACCTTTTTACATTGGGCTGCATTCGGGTTTGACCTACGGTATTTTCTTTGACAACACCTATAAATCCTATTTTAATTTTGGAGCTTCGCAAGAAAGGTTCTCCTCTTTTGGGGCCGATGATGGAGAAATGGATTACTATTTCATCAATGGAGAAAATGTAGCCGAAATCATCAAGAATTATACATGGCTTACCGGCCGTATGGAGCTTCCTCCTATCTGGGCCCTTGGCAATCAGCAATGCCGCTGGAGTTACTACCCCGATACCGAAGTACTCGAAATTGCATCTATGTTTCGTGATAAAAAAATCCCTGCCGACAATATCTATCTCGATATTCACTACATGGATGCCTATAAGATATTTACATGGCATCCTCAGCGTTTCCCTCATCCGGATCAGTTGGTCAATAATTTGAAAAAGATGGGATTTCATACTACCGCGATTATAGACCCAGGAATTAAAGTAGAAAAAGGATATACTGCTTATGAAGACGGTTTGAAACAGGACATGTTTATCAAGTATCCAGATGGTGAGCCTTATCAGGGGGAGGTTTGGCCGGGATGGTGCCACTTTACCGATTATACCAAACCAGTAGCCCGTCAATGGTGGGGTAAACAGTTTGCCAGCCTTGTCGAATTGGGTATAGATGGATTCTGGAACGACATGAACGAGATTGCTACATGGGGTTCGGCCACCCCGACTTTTATACAGTTTGATTGGGAAGGATATAAAACCACTTATCGTCAGGCAAAAAACATTTATGGAATGCTAATGGCACGCAGTACTTACGAAGGAACCAAGGAATTGATGCATGGGGGAAGGCCCTTTGTTCTCACTCGCTCGGGTTATGCCGGAATGCAACGCTATACCTCCATTTGGACAGGCGATAACCAAGCTAACGACAATCACATGTTACTCGGAATCAGGTTGGTAAACAGCATTGGATTATCTGGCGTTGCTTTTACGGGATACGATATTGGCGGGTTTGGAGGTGATGCCTCGCCAGCACTTTATGCCAGATGGATCAGCTTAGGAGCTCTCTCTCCCTTTTGCAGAACTCACAGCGCCTATAATACCAAATCTTCCGAACCTTGGAGCTATGGAGAAGATGTAGAAGATATTGCCAGAAATTATATCAACTTGCGCTACCGACTCTTGCCGTATCTGTATAGCCAGTTCTATGAAGCATCACAAACCGGTATGCCAGTTCAAAGAGCACTGGCTATTGAATATGCACAAGATCCTCGCTCCTTGCATACCTCATACCAGAATCAATATTCTCTTGGACCCTCTCTTTTGGTAGCTCCTTGCAAAAGTACCGACGAATATGTAAAGGTATTTCTGCCTCGTGGCAACTGGTTCAATATTTATAATGATGAATTTTTAAACGGTGATAATGAAATCATTGTAGAATCGCCTCTTCAGCGGCTACCCGTATTTGTGAAGGCGGGCTCTATAATTTCAGTACATCCTGTACGTCAGCATACGGCCGAGGATCCCGGAGATACGCTCGAACTCCATCTTTTCTACGAAAAAGGACTTCATGAATTTATTTATTACGAAGACGATGGATTAACCTACAATTATAAAAATGGTGAATTTTACAAACGCATTATCCGTTTTAATGGCGATAGAAGAGAATTAACCCTATCGTCCAAAGAGGGATCATTGCCTTCTCATTTTCATAGTCTCAAAATTGTTTTGCACGGATTCGAAAAACTCGACTCCAACTTTCAAAAAAATATTACTTATCAAAAAATTTCAGTCTTACCCGATGGATTTGGCTACGATATCAAAAATCCATGCATTACACTTGCTTTCGATGAAAACGAAATTAAAATAAAACTTTAAGTAAATGATGAGACTCGATTCTAAGGTTGCAATAATTACAGGTGCATCATCGGGTATTGGTAAAGCCATTGCCCTCGAATTAGCCAAAGAAGGTGCAAAAGTGGCAATTGCAGCACGTCATTTAGATTTTCTCTATAAAGTAGAAAAGGAAATTCTACAATCAGGTAAAGAAGCTATTGCCTTTCCGATGGATGTGAGCAATAAGGACAATTGGAATGAATTTATCCATAAAGTCATCGAAAGCTGGCAAAAAATAGATATACTCATCAACAATGCCGGGATTATGCCCTTATCATTTATTAGAAATTTGCGGGTAGACGAGTGGGAAAGAATGATCGATGTGAATTTGAAGGGAGTATTGTTTGGAACGGCAGCTGTGCTACCATATATGCGTTCTCAGGGTTATGGCCATATCGTTAATATTTCGTCAACTGCAGGTCGTTGGTTATTCGATGGGGGTGCGGTTTACTGTGCCACAAAATTTGCCGTCAATGCTTTTTCGGAAGGATTCAGGCAGGAAATTACATCGACCGAAAACATCAGAATGACTCTAATAGAACCAGGTATTACGGCCACTAATCTTCCCAGCACAATCAACGATCCCGACATCAGAGCCAGCAGTGAAGACAATCCTCCCATTATGCCTTTGCAACCCAGTGATATTGCAGCTGCAGTCATTTATACGCTAACACAACCTCCTCAAGTCAATGTGAACGAAATTCTTGTCATGCCCACACAACAAAAAATTTAAAAACAGTTCAAACGATGTTTACACCCAACGATTTACAACAATTAGCCTCCAAAGGTATTAGCAAAGAAACCGTTGAAAAACAGATTCAATATTTCAGGGAAGGGTTTCCATGGGCTGAACTTGTAAGACCTGCAACGGTTGGAGATGGAATTCTCAGGTTCGATGATGCGCAAATTTCCGAACTTGAAAATTATTATGAAAAGAATCGTCATGGATTGGATATTCTCAAGTTTGTACCTGCATCTGGCGCAGCTTCGCGGATGTTTAAACATCTCTACGAATTCAGGGAACAATATGATGGTTCGGAGGATGCACTGGCAAAATTAGAAAGCGATAGAGGCTTGCAATCGGTTTATACTTTCATTCATCGGATTCGCGATTTTGCATTTTCCGAGCAGTTGGAAAACATTTTTCATCAGAAAGGCACGTCTATCGACAAAGTTTTAGAAAAGAAAGATTACAATTTGCTTATTTCATGTGTACTCGAACCTTGGGGACTCAATTATGGAAATCTACCTAAGGGTCTTATTCTTTTTCACAAATATCCCGAAGGGCCACGTACAAGCATAGAAGAACATTTAGTAGAAGGCGCACAACACGCAAGGAAAAACAATGATGAGGCAAGAATACATTTCACGGTTTCGCCCGAGCATAAAGAAAAATTCGAAGAACTCATCACAAGAAAAGCCCCTTTTTATGAAAAAAAACTGGATGTGCACTTTAGAATAGAATATTCCATCCAGAAGTCATCTACGGATACCATCGCCGTCGATTTGAACAATCAACCTTTCCGAAATAAGGATGGAAGCTTACTCTTCAGACCAGGTGGTCATGGCGCCTTGCTCGAAAACCTGAACGAACTGGAAGGTGAAATCGTTTTTATCAAAAATATCGACAACATTATTGGCGACAGGCTCAGAAGTGAGACTATTAAATATAAGAAAGTCATAGGAGGCCTTTTACTTAAGATACGTAATCGAGTCGATGATTTTTTGCTACACCTCGAACATACAGCCGTAGATAATGAGTTATTAAATGAAGTCGAAAAATTTGCTTCCGAGACTTTATTTATTTATTTACCCGATGAATACAAAAACATGTCCAATCATGCGAAAGCTGCATGGTGGAAGGATAAGCTCGATCGCCCTGTAAGGGTTTGTGGCATGGTAAAAAACATTGGAGAACCTGGGGGCGGACCTTTCCTGGTGAAAAATCAATCGGGCGAAATCAGTTTACAGATTGTTGAATCTTCACAAATCAATTTAAATGATCCGAAGCAAAAAGCCATAATGGCCCAATCCACTCATTTCAATCCTGTCGATCTGGTTTGTAGTCTCACCGATTATAAAGGTCGTCGATTTCATTTGCCCAATTATGTCGATCCTTCCACGGGCTTCATCTCTATCAAGTCAAAAGACGACCGCGACTTGAAAGCCTTGGAACATCCAGGTCTTTGGAATGGAGCCATGGCAAAATGGCTTACCGTTTTCGTCGAAACTCCTCTCATTACCTTCAATCCCGTGAAAACTATCAACGATCTTCTACGTCCCGAACATCAATAAACAAGAAAAATTATGAAAATATTAATTTCAGGCTATGGCCGAATGGGAAAAGAAGTCGAACGATCTGCCCTGGAATCAGGCCATCAAATTATTGGAATTTACGACAATGCAAAAGATTGGGACGATAAAGCCGAACTCATTCCACAGTGCGATGTCGTCATAGATTTTAGTCTTCCTGCCGAAGCACCACGAAACATCATTCGTAGCATCGATAATCATAAACCCATTGTTTGTGGAACAACGGGATGGTACGACCAATTGTCGTTCATAAGCAACTACGTTGGACAAAAACATGGAGCCTTGTTTTATGCGCCTAACTTCAATTTGGGGGTTAATATTTTTATGAACTTAAGCGAGATTTTGGCAGATATTATGAAAGATTATCCCCAATATGAACCTGCTATTACCGAAATCCATCATACCCGGAAACTCGATGCCCCAAGCGGAACAGCCATTGCATTGGCCGAAAGATTAATCAAAAACTTGCCGCAAAAATATGAATGGACAAAATGCGAAGAAGGCGAGCAAGCCCTGCCACATCAAATTCCTATTACTTCTATACGTGAAGATGACATCACGGGCATTCACACACTGGAATTTCGTTCGAAAGACGACAGGATAACCCTCACCCACGAAGCTTTCGACCGCAGTGGATTTGCCATTGGAGCCATCATGGCCGCACAATGGCTTTTAGGTCGCAAAGGCATCTTCAATATGAACGACCTCCTTAAAAATCATCCAACGATAACCGACATCGCCTAATCACCAACCTCCATCCACCAATCACCATCCTCCGTTTTTTAAAATCTCTTTGTTTTTTAAAATTTTCGAGGTATCTTTCTCCTATAAATAGTACCAAAAAATTATCACCTTTGGTGTTGCGAGTTTCTCCTGCGAGTTTGGTCCAGCCCAGTATGCTGAACATTAACTCATGTCTGTGTTCTTAAAGTCCTTTTCAGGACAAGTTGCATTGGCCAATTCGAAAACGGGGTTTTACCCTCCATAAAGATGGCCGTCCTTTGCGCATTAGTTTTCAAAAAGGTTTTCCAAGCGTTTGAACCTTTTTGATGGTAATCCATTTTTGCTTGGACCTTCCCCGGTTCGTACATGATTAACTTTTGAGGATTGTACTTTTCCTTGCAGCGTTCCTTCTGCCTACACAGCAGCTAATATTCCTCCAGCGATATTCTAATAGAACAAGATGCTACGAGATGACATGTCCTCTTAAAGATTCTACTATTGTTTTTCTTTTATGCTTATTGACTATCCGACCATGGATATACCCAGCAAAAACCTCAGGATCGTTTTCTCCTTCTATGAGTGCATGGATGACCTTCATAACACTCTTCCCAGATATGTTGCTCACAAGGCTGGTGATCCGAATGCTACACACCTCCAGGGTTCGTTCCATGTCCTGCAGTATGGAGGTCAGCCGTTGCTGAAGCCTAACATATTTACGGCTATATGTCCTCAGCTCTCTGATTTCCTGCATGGGATCAAGCTGCCTTGAACCAACCCCTTATGCAATAAGGTTGCCATCCATTGGGCGTCTTTTACATCGCTTTTGCGTCCCAGCATTTGTTTTATCAGATAGGGGTTTACCAGCGTCAGGCTAAAGCCCATCTCTTCCAAAATGTTCCAAACGGGTATCCAGTACATTCCCGTACTCTCCATGGCGATTTCCTTAACTTCCTCTGCAAGCAAGGCTGCGCCCATATTCCGGATGGAGGTGGTTAGGGTTGAATACTCTATCACAGCCGCGTTTCTTTGCATCGTATGTTGCATAAAAAATCTTTGTACTGGTGCTGTCCGCATGTTCGTTTCATAAACCAAAAGTTTAATTAATTATGCGCTAATATACGATTGTGCTTCGAGCACGTAAAGCACTTCGGACATGGACTGGATTTTTATTCGTCTGTGTGTCAATCGAAAGTTTTTATGAAAATTTGTCAACCATAACAACTATTAAGCCTATGTCAACCATAAAAATAGAAAAGATTCAGCACAAAGGCTCTGAAAAAATCAGAATTGAGTTTGGGTACGATAAAGAACGCATTGAACGGGTTAAACAAATACCCGGTGCACAATGGAGTCAGTCGCAAAAAGCATGGCATATTCCGGACACCAACGAGGACGTGGAAAAATTTAACCAGCTTTTTCCCGACAGCCCCATTGTTCAACCTACACCCGAAATACCCCCCAAGGCTGAACCGCAGGAACCACAAAAAGCAAGAAATGAGATTGTGGTCGAGGTGTCGGCAAAGAATATATGGCTAAAAATGCCCAAAAACACAGCAGATATTGCCTTTGTCAAGACCATAAAATTTAGTCGCTGGAATCCAAAATCTTACCGGTGGGAGATGCAAAACTATGCCGATAATCTTGACCGGATTAAGCAATATTTTGGCAAACGGATAACCCAAATTGTGACCATTGACGAACCAAAGAGAAAAACAAACCTGGCAGAAACCACCAAAATCAGCCTTTACGACAAAGAGTTGCCACCAACCACCAAAAATCAGATTAGACAGTTTGAACAATGGATGATTCATAAACGATATTCGGAATCGACCGTAAAAAACTATATATCGGCACTTACCACTTTTTTGTGATTTGTTCTGCCCAAAATACCCGAATCTATTACTGACGAGGACTTTGTGCGGTTTGTCAACGAATATTTAATACCTAACAATTTGGGAAATACCACGCAAAACCAGACCGTAAGTGGAGCAAAACTCTTTTTTAAGCAAATAGTAAAGACTCAATTTGACCCCGAAGTATTAGAACGACCGCAACGCGAGCATTTGCTTCCCAAGGTTTTGAGTAAACAAGAGGTAGCTGTCATTATAACAGGTACTGCCAATTTGAAACATCGTACCATGTTGTCGTTGATATACGCCTGCGGTTTACGACGGAGCGATGTACTGGGCCTGAAAATTGAACACGTTGACAGCAAACGAGGCCTATTGCTTATTCACAAAGGCAAGGGAAACAAAGACAGGGTTGTACCCATTTCGGAGAAAACCATAACCATGCTGCGCAACTACTTTGTGGCATACAAGCCGGTTACCTGGCTTTTCGAAGGCCAAAAAGTTGGAAAACCATACAGCGAAAGCAGTTTCGACAAGGTTTTTGACCAAGCCGTGGCCAGGGCAAAAATTGTCCGTCATGTAACCCCGCACTGTTTGCGTCACAGTTATGCTACCCATTTGCTGGAGGCCGGCACCGATTTGCGTTACATTCAAGAGCTTCTTGGACACCAAAGCAGCAAAACAACCGAAATCTATACCCACGTTACGGACAACGGCCTGAAAAAAATTAAATCGCCGTTTGATGATTTATTCGAATAATGTTTTAATTTTGCATAGTAATAAACTATCATCAAGTGGATATACAAGTCCATTTTGGGCGTGTAACCTTACTTATGGTAGATATATAAACGAGTTGTAACGCATTTTAAGAATCGCTTCTAACATAAATTGAGTATTATGATTAAAGAATTTGAACCAATTACACAAGGAGTATTAACCTTGATTGATGAGTGGGAAACAAAATTACTTAGATTGTCAAACGATGTGATAACTCAAAGGTGTAATAGTCAAAACAGGACAATCAAACAGATTGTTGGGCATATGATTGATTCTGCTTCGAATAATACTCATCGAATTGTTCATATGCAATATCAAGAATGTCCTTTGAGATTCCCAAACTATGCAACAAATGGGAATAATGATAAGTGGATAGCTATTCAGAATTATCAAGCAGAAGATTGGAAAAACATGATTAATATGTGGAAATACTCAAATCTACACATTGTCCATGTGATTGAAAATGTTGATCCATCCAAATTGGATAATCAGTGGCATTATAGCGAAGAAAGATTGATTTCCCTAAAAGATGGAATTATTGATTACTTGAGACATTTCAAACTGCATCTAAGCGAGATTGATGATTTAATAAACAATGGATAAATAAAAAAAAACGCGTTACAACACAGTGTATACATCATGCGGGTTTCAGAGTAATTTGAAAGTTCAGGGCTCGCTGGCAAGGGCGGTAACGGTAGATAATGAAGTGGCCACGAACTCCCGCACGCTGCATACACTCAACGTTAGCGGTAATTTTACAAGAGACAACCACAATAATAACGGATATAATTATGAGTAATTTACAAGTACACTTAGAAAAAAGAGTAGAAGCATTATTTAATGATTCAAAACGTGAATTGTTAAGGATTGCAGAGAATGTTGTTTCTTCAATACCAAGAAATGCAAAAAGTAACCCATTAGAAAATTTATCTGAGAAATTCAATGAGTCAGGGATTACAATTAAAAAGTTATCTGATGAATTACTGGATTTTAGCAATAAATCATTATCAGATTTTGAAAAAGAGATAGATACAGTTCAAGAACCTGAAAAATCTAATGCTATTGAAAAATATAGGGATTTACTAATATCGGAAATGCAGGATTTAATAAAAGAGGGATTTAGAGATAGGATTTTAAAATAATTCTAATAACGCAATAATAATTAATCATTTAAACAAATTAGCTATGTTAAGAAAAACTACAATTGTTTTAACACTTTTAGTTGCAAGTGTTACCCTTTTTGGTCAAGACGAAAAAAAAGAGGCTGAAAAAACTACTACAAAAATGGATTTATTTAGTTCAAAGACTGGAGCTATAACCAAATTCATTGATACAAAATTGCCTAATTTAAGGACTTCTTATGTTGCAGCAGAAACAAGGATAAGAAAAATTAATAACGGAGTAAATTCAGCTTTCTTTTATCAAATTGAAAAGCAAGGTAAATATAGTACAAGTACAGCGTCGATTGAATATGCTGATTTGTTAGAAGTATTAAAGGCTTTAAAAGTACTTAAATCAGAGGTTGATAAGGATATTGCATCTAATCCAGACTACCTTGAAAATAAGTTTGTAACAGTTGACGGTTTTCAAGTCGGATATTACGTAAGTGGAGGAAAAGCATCATGGTATGTAAAACTTGAAAAATATGGTTCAGATAATACATTATTTATTGATAATGGAGAAACAATTGAAAGTGCCTTTACTGAGGCGAAAAATAAGATTGATGAATTGAAAATTAAATAAAAACTACCGCCAACAAGGGCTCATAAGCAATTGGGGTTTAAGTGGTTGGGCGTGCGTCGCTCTCGCTTGCAAGCTCGGTAACGGGTGATAGGTTCGCGTCCACGAAGTCCCCAACTGCTCATAGCCCCGTCCGTTGTGCGTCATGCAAGAAAACCCTACTAACAATATAGATTATGACAAATTCAAAAGCTTTATTTTACCCGACAATTGAAATAAATAATGAAAATTGGCTTAAGGCTAATCTTCTCTTTTGGGACGAAATACATACGATTGTTCCAGAATCTTTTCCGAGACCCTACGCAAATAGAACTACTTCCATTTTAAGTGAAAGGCAAATATTAAAGCCAGAGTTGGTAAATCCTGACCACTATGCAGTAAGGGAATTGTCGGATAATCTTTTAGAATTCTTGAATACTGAAGAAGGTTATAATTTAATATGGCAAGGTAATGACTTACATGGCATACATCGTGATAAAATGGCGCGCATCCATCATGATAAACTTTCTGAAAGATTATTTAGATTGCATCCAAGTAAATTATCACATGAATTAAGATACATACTTGAAGATAATATAG
>ERZ1026792.1372-NODE-1372-length-15461-cov-9.787009_pt1 | contig 15461 bp, 14 predicted proteins | sample MGYA00520884_ERZ1026792 | MGnify/ENA primary metagenome ERZ1026792 (study PRJEB33270, sample SAMEA104284473) | anaerobic digester metagenome | biome: Anaerobic digester microbiome; feature: mesophilic sludge digester; material: Anaerobic digester biomass... | reverse complement strand
GAACAATGGAGCCCACGTGATTGAATATCATATTGCCAGGATACAAACACCTGGCAATATGATATTCAATCACGTGGGCTCCATTGTTCGATCGGTGCGGCTGTTAGCCCAGGCATGGTTGAAATACTTTGCATTGACACTACTTTTCAATCAGGATTGCAAAATAATCCACTATCATTTCATAGATTTCTTGACTATAATGCCAAGTTTATTTAACTTGGTATTGCTTTTTTCTGTGCAAGTCAGACGAAGCACATCATGAGGTGGATTAGTGCTGCCGGGGTTTCGCTTTTGGGACTGACGGGGCCGTGGCTTGTGCGGACATAAGCAAATTATCTGTGGAATAGATAATTACTCGCTGCATGATATGAAAACTATAAATGTTGAAAGGCTTGTTCATCATGGTATGGACAGGATCGCCCTCAGGTTTCGCTATGACAGTGAACTCATAGGCATTGTCAGGACACTTCCTGGGGCAAGATGGAGTAGTCAGATGAGGTACTGGCACATTGACGACAGTCCGGATGCCTTCGAAAGCATAAAGCAGGCATTTTTGGGCAAGGCTGTTTTGGAATTTGAAAAGTCCTGTCAGGCGAACCGGTCAGTGACAGAGCGTGTTACTGCTGATAAGGAAGCCGGATTGGATGAGAAAGTGAAGTTATCTGCTGGTGGTTTAGTTTCTGAATTAAGTGAAAAGGGCAGGGCTGACATTGAAAAATACCGGAAGTGGATGGAGTCGAACCGTTATCCTGAATCGACGGTAAAGACATATTCTGCCATGGTTGCGACTTTTCTGAAGTTTGTGAGTCCGAAGGAGGCTGAAGAATGTACTTCAGGGGATCTGGTTAGGATTGTTGATGAATACATCCTGCCAAATGGACTGAGCCGGTCATATCAGAATCAGATGATAAGCGCCGTGAAGAAATTCTACGGCAGGGTTTACAAGTCGGTAATTGATATCGGTGAGATATCGCGGCCAAGGCCGGAGCACAAGTTACCGAATGTACTGAGCAAGGCGGAAGTAAAAAGGATACTTGACTCAGTGGCGAATGAAAAGCACAGGGTTATGCTTAGTATGGTTTACGGCTGCGGTTTAAGGAGGAGCGAGGTACTTGAGTTATTGCCCTCGGATATTGATCATGACAGGAAGCTGCTACAGATCAGGCAGGCGAAAGGGTTCAAGGACAGGTTAGTGCCGTTGTCGGACAAGATGATTCATATGCTTGACCAATACATATTGCATTACAAGCCTGAGAAGTATTTGTTTGGAGGTCAAGTCAAGGGAAGCCGCTATAGTCCGTCGAGTCTGGAGAAGATCTTCAGGACAGCCTTTCTGAAAGCGGGGATAAATAAGAAGGATATTACACTTCATGGTTTAAGGCACAGTTACGCGACACATCTTCTGGAAGCCGGAACTGATTTAAGGTATATTCAGGTATTATTAGGGCATAAAAGCAGCCGGACCACTGAGATTTACACTCATGTGACGGTTCATAGTATTGAGAAAATAAGGAGTCCTTTTGACGATTTATAATCAACTGATTTTTTATATATTCAACTCCAGCTCCACAATAACCACATAATATGCAAAATATATGTAATTTTGGTAAACAAAAAAACAGTTGTGCGTCATGCTGAAAAACATCCTGCAACCTTGACACAATGAAAAAACAGAAAGCAAATAATCCTTATTATTGAGCAGAATTATGATGAGAATAGAAAAAATTATCGAAAATAAGAAACAGTTCCTTGACTTATTGTTGTTGGCAGACGAGCAGGAAAACATGATTGACAAGTATTTGTCGAGTGGCGATTTATTTGCATTATTTGACGGTGATTTGAAAAGTGTTTGCGTTGTAGTAGCAATAAACAGCGAAACTTGCGAGTTAAAAAACATAGCGACATATGAGAAGTATCAAAACAAAGGCTATGGTAGAGAATTGATTAATTACATTTCTGATTTCTACAAAAGCCATTTCAAAACAATGCTTGTCGGGACAGGTGAAATACCATGGATATTGTCGTATTATGAAAGTTGTGGATTTGAAAAGTCTCATAGAGTTAAGAATTTTTTTACTGACAATTACGACCACGCTATGTTCGATGGTGATATACAACTTGTTGATATGGTTTATCTTAAAAAGGATTTGACAGCTAAAGCTATTTAACTGATTATGAAAATTACAAAAACTACAATAGACAAAATCGCAAAATTTCGAATTGATTACTTAAACTCATTGCCTGAATTCCAAGAGTTGTTCATTGAGTTAATGATTAGTGATTCTGATTACTATATTTTTCAAGTGGATAATAATGTATCTGGTTATGCGATTAGGAATAATGATGGCGTTTTGATTGAGTTTTATGTTTTAGACAAATACATACCTGAAAGTAATGAAATCTTCGGACAAGTCTTGAAAGACTTATCAATAACGGATATTTATTGCAAATCATTTGATTCACTTTTGTTAAGTAACTGTTTATTAAAGACACTTCCATATTCGATTATTGGATTATTGTATCGTGATTATTTTGAACCATTGATAATAAAAGACTCGACAATAAAAATGAAAAAGGCTGACCATTTATCAGTTGAATTATTACTCGGACAAGATGAATCAATAAAGGAGCTATTTGAAACAGAACAGCAATTAATTGATTTTGTAAAAAATGAGAATGTTTTTGAGTTTTATAAAAACGAAGAATTTGTTGGTTGTGGAATGGTAATTAGAACACATCCAGATTGGAGTTTTTGTGATTTAGGAGTTTGGGTTAATCCTTCAAAAAGAGGAAATGCCATTGGTTCACAGATTATTTTGAATCTGAGAGAATACTCGATTAAAAATAACCTAAAACCAAGTTGTGGATGTGCAATTGAAAATCAAGCATCACAGAAAACGATTGAAAAAAGCGGATTTGTAAGTAGATATAAAATGATAAATTTTAAAACAAAATAAAGCACGAACGCACAACACACAATATAGCCAATAAGGGTTTCAGTGGTATGCTAAGGTTTGTAGCCCGCTTCAACGTTTCGTGTACCTTGATAGGAAATCGCCCGCAATCCCTTACAGGCCATATTGTCAACCGTTAGGCTTAATTTTCAAAATCCTACAAGCATGTAAGATCTAATGGCATATAAATTGTGGTAGATTCATAATAAAAATATAACCATGGAGAAAATCCTTCCAAAAGGTTTCTGGATTCAATTAATTCTCATCATCACATTATTAACTGCCATAGGCTGTGAGAAGATTGAAATTGGTGATCCTAATTACGTTAAAATAGACACCAAGTATAATGTAACTAACAGCCTATCATTCATAATTGATAGTATTAGAGACTATCGGTGCCCAAAAGATATGCTTTGTCTTTGGAGCGGAGATGTTGAGTTATATTTCAGGATCAACCATAATTTCTCTAGTACAGATACATTAATATACCTCTGGACTCATAATAATAACCCATTTAGTTTTGAAGGCTATACTTGGAATATAGAAGAGATATATCCATGGTTGGAATCTAATGAAATTATAGAGGATAGTGAGTACAGAATTAAGCTAATAATAACAAAAAACTAAGCCTAACAGGTCGGTATATGTCATTGGCGCTTCGTGGCGCGACAATTGGGTAACTAAAGAGGAAGGCTTCGTGGCTGGCGCCACGGCCTGCCCCGGCTGCCGCCGGGGACTCCCGCCTGGTGTCACGGTTTTTGCCAACGCGAGAATAAACTATTAACAATCACATCACTACATCGTATCACGAGTGCAAAAACACGCGCCACCCCGAAGCGGCGCCAACAACACATACCGCCGAACGTTAGGGCCAATAGCGGCTCTTATAATTGAAAATGTAGCTATGTGCGTTTATCTCATCTACATGGGGGGCCAGCTGAACAACACGCTACAGAGTAACTCGCCTACGCGCCGCAACTTAGATTAATAGCAACAAACAGAATATTAAGTACCAGTTCAGAACGACTGGCGAGACACCCCAACTCAGCAGTAGGACTACGCTTCAACGGATGCGTAGCGGTTTGCCGAGTAGAAAAGGAAACCTGTTCATCTGTACTCAAGTGAGTTCTTCTCTGTTCTGAATAAATAAAAATAAAACCGCTACTATCCCTAACAGGTCGGTATATGTCATTGGCGCTCCGTGGCGCGACAATCGGGTAACTAAAGAGACAGTTCCGTGGCTGGCGCCACGGCCCGCCCCGGCTACCGCCGGGGACTCCCGCCTGGTGTCACGGTTTTTGCCAACGCGAGAATAAACAAGTAACAATCATAACCCTGCAGCGCACCACGAGTGCAAAAACACGCGCCACCCCGACTCGGCGCCAACAACACATACCGCCGAACGTTACAAGCAAGCCGAAGAAACAACCAACGACACGATAAAATATGAAATTTTTGCTGCATATAGACAAAGAAGAAATAGGAAAAGCCAGCCCACAAAAGCAAGAGTGTGGCTGCCCTTCCCTGCAACCGTCCCTTCGCAGCCACACACATGCTTTTTTTGCCGACCCGCTCGCATTAACTGAAACGATTTTTGTATTTTGACAGGAAATTTAATTACGATATGATTTCAAAAAAGGATTTATCAGAACAAGACATACGGACTAAATATATTACTCCGGCGATTGAAAAAGCCGGATGGGATAAGATGACACAACTCGGTGAAGATGTTGCACTGACTGATGGAAAAATATTTATCCGTGGAAAAATGTTTGCTCGTGGAAAATTAAAACGAGCTGACTATGTTTTGTACTATAAACCCAATATTCCTGTTGCAATCATAGAAGCAAAGGACAACAAACATACAGTAAGACAAGGAATTCAACAAGCATTAGGATATCGAGAATTATTACAAGATGTTCCTTGTGTTTACAGCTCTAACGGTGATGGATTTTTTGAGCATGATTTTACTGCCTCAAACGGTAAAGTTGAACGAGAAATTGGAATCGACGATTTCCCCTCGCCACAAGAATTATGGAAAAGATATAAGAAACTAAAAGGAATTGAGGAAGAAACCGAAACCACTGTTGCAGAACAAGACTACTTTTTTGACAGTTCTGGAAAAAAGCCCAGATACTACCAACAAATTGCTATAAACAGGATTGTTGAAGCCATTGGAAAAGGTGAAAATAGGATTTTACTTGTTTTAGCAACCGGAACAGGTAAAACGTATGTTGCTTTTCAGACTATTTACCGGCTTTGGAAAAGTGGAATGAAAAAGCGGATTTTATTTCTTGCCGACAGAAACGCACTGATTAACCAAACTGTAACAGGAGATTTTAAACATTTCGGAGAGGCAATGACAGTAATCCGAAAAAAGAAAATCAATAAATCTTTTGAAATTTATCTTGCATTGTATCAGGGATTGACCGGATACAACGAGGACAATGACGCTTTTCGTGAGTTTTCCCGAGATTTTTTTGATTTGATAGTGATTGACGAGTGTCACCGTGGAAGTGCTTCTGCCGACAGTGCCTGGAGGGAAATATTGGAATATTTTGATTCAGCTACACATATTGGATTAACTGCTACACCCAAAGAGACAGCACAAGTTTCAAATATTGATTATTTCGGAGACCCAATTTATACCTATTCATTGAAACAGGGAATTGATGATGGCTTTTTAGCTCCTTATCAGGTTTTACGTATTGGATTAAACGTTGATTTGGAAGGTTGGCGACCGGAAGATGGAAAAACCGATAAAGACGGGAATATAATTGAGGACAGGGAGTACAACATCCGGGATTATGACCGTAATCTGGTGATTGATGAACGAACAGAAATAGTCGCTAAGAAACTAACGGAATATTTAAGAAAAAATGACCGTTTTGCCAAAGCAATTATTTTTTGTGTAGATATCGACCATGCCGAGAGAATGGCAGAAGCATTGCGGAATGAAAATCAGGATTTGGTTACAAAAAATGCAAAGTATGTAATGCAGATTACCGGGGACAATGAAGAAGGCAAAAGAGAATTACATCCTTTTCAAAATGAAGAATCACGTTACCCTGTTTTGGTAACCACCTCGAAAATGCTTACCACTGGTGTTGATGCCCCTACATGCAAATTAATTGTTTTGGATGCCAATATTGGCTCAATGACAGAATTCAAACAAATAATAGGACGAGGAACACGTTTATCACCGGAGTTTGGTAAATATTTCTTTACCATTATTGATTTTAGGAATAATGCCAGCAAATTTTCAGACCCTGAATTTGACGGACCACCCATTCAGGATGAACGATTTGGCGAAGATGATGATATTGATGTGCCGGAACCTGACAACACCGACCAAACCGATGACGAAAATGAAGAACCAAACCCTGAAGATTTTCAGGAGACAAACACAGATTCGGGTAATGAAACCGGAGGCGGAGAAATTGGCGACCCGCCATCACGAAAAATTTATGTAAATGATGTTGAAGTCCGGGTATTAAACGAAAGGGTGCAATACTATGGGCATGATGGAAAACTTACCACCCAATCCTTAGAAGATTTTACAAAGCAAAATGTATTGAAGCAGTTTAAAAGCCTCAATGATTTTTTGAACAAATGGAAATCTGCCGAGAAGAAAAAAGCCATCATTGAAGAACTTGAAGAACAAGGAGTTTTGCTTTTTGAATTACAAAAAGAAGTGGAGAAGAAAACGGGAAAAGATTTAGACCCGTTTGATTTAATTTGCCACGTAGCCTTTGAAATGCCTCCGCTAACCCGGAAAGAGAGAGCAGAAAATGTGAAAAAGCGGAATTACTTTGCAAAGTATGGAGAAAATGCCCGACATGTTTTAGAAAACCTGCTTGATAAGTATGCTGATGAAGGCGTTGAAAACATTGAAAGTTTGCAGATACTTAAACTCGAACCTTTAAATGATTTTGGTACTCCGAGAGAAATTTTTAAATATTTTGGCGATAAGCAGGATTATCTTAAAGCAATTAAAGAATTAGAAAACGAAATATACAGAACTGCATAAATGAAGTTTGGAGATATTATAAAAAGCAATAACTGGCTAAGCGTTGAGATGGTTTTGCTAAAGCTTTATCCCGATGAAAAAAAGAACATTTCGGGTTATGAGGAAGTATTTAGCAAACTAAAAATGCTACAGCCCAAGGAAAAGGATATTTCTATTTTGGTAAGCTGGGAAAAGGATGACTTTGACCAAACAGATTATGTCAATGTTTCAGGATATCACAATAATCCAAAAGAGAACACAGGTGAAGCAAATATTTCATTGGCTCTTGAATTTACTCCCTGGGACGAATGGCTGGGAATGGATATTGGCGCAAACACCTTAAAAACATTTAACGAACTGGAAATAATTGCCCATTGTCTTTATGAAATGACATTTGTGGGTTTTGAAGAAGAAGAAATCAAAGCTGAATTGGATAAAAAAATGATACAGCCGAGGAAATAGAAAACATGACCGAAGAAGAAAGGCGGTAAAAGCTGAAATCATGGGACGAAATAAAAAAGGAATGGGAAGACGAAGAAAACGACAAGGAGGACGATAAAGAATGAACGTAAACAGTGTAATAAAAAGCATTCGTAATATCATGCGCCAGGACAAAGGCGTAAACGGCGATGCACAGCGGTTGGAACAATTGGGCTGGATGCTTTTTTTGAAAATATTTGATGCCAAAGATGAGGATTTGGAGGATATGGACGAAACAGGGGAATATGTTTCACCCGTACCTGAAAAATATCAATGGCGAAATTGGGCTGCCGATGATGAAGGAATTACCGGAGATGAACTTATCAATTTTATTGACAGGCAGTTATTTTCTGATTTAGCCAATCTGAAAAGTACAGACAAGCGGGCACAATTAATTCGTGATGTATTTGGTGGCAATAATAACTACATGAAAAGCGGGCAGCTTTTCCGGCAAGTTGTAAACGAACTGAATAAAATTGATTTTCATGCTTCCAAAGATTTGCAGGTTTTCGGAAATGTGTATGAAACTTTGCTAAAGGAATTACAATCTGCCGGAAGTTCGGGTGAGTTTTATACACCAAGGGCAGTTGTGGAGTTTATGACTGAAATTATCGACCCCAAACTGGGCGAAAAAGTCCTTGACCCGGCTTGCGGAACAGGTGGATTCCTAACGGCAGCCATTGAGCACATCAGGAAAGCAGGTGTAGAAAACATTGAGCAACGAAAGCAACTGCAAAATACCGTGCATGGCATGGAGTTAAAACCTTTACCCCACATGTTGGCGGTTACTAACCTGATTTTGCACGACATTGAAGTGCCTGATATTGCTTACGAAGATTCATTGCTTCGCAATCAATCCATAAAACCCAAAAACAGGGTGGATGTAATCCTTGCCAATCCACCGTTTGGTGGTAATGTTGACGATGCAACGGCATCGACTTTTCCGGTTGGTTTCCGCACCAAAGAATCTGCCGATTTATTTTTGGTGATGATGGTAAATTACCTGAAACAAGGCGGACGGGCAGCCATTGTTTTGCCGGATGGTTCATTGACTGGCGATGGCATTAAAGCAAGAATACGGGAAATGTTTTTACGTAACTGTAATTTGCACACCATTATCCGCTTACCAAACTCAGTTTTTAAACCGTATGCATCGGTAGCTACCAATTTATTATTTTTTGAAAAAGTGAGCAGCCCGGCAGAAGAACTAAAAGATTTTGCCACCAAAGAAATCTGGTATTACGAACATCAGTTACCCGAAGGCAGTAAAGGGTATTCAATGACCAAACCTATTCGCTTAGAAGAGTTTGACAAAGAAAAAGAATGGTGGAAAAACCGAGAAGAAAGCGAAGTTTCATGGAAAATAAACCTTTCAGAAGTCATTGAAAAAGCGGAGCAAAATGCCAAACCACATTACGAAAAGGAGAAGGAATTAAAGCGGGAAGCATACAGCCTGAAAGAAAAACTGACACAACTTAAACGTGAAGATAAAACCAATGGCGAAATAGCAAAGCTTGAAAAGAAATTACAGGAAACAGAAGCCAATGCACGCACCGCCAAACAAACAGCGGATAGCATTTATTACGGGGCATTTGATTTGGATTATAAAAACCCAAATGGTATTGCAGAAGATGAAGATATTGAACTTGATTTTTTGATTGAAAAAATTGAAAAGTCATTTAAAGAAAGCACCTCAATCCTACATAACATAAAAGATTTAATTGAATTTGATGATGGCAAATAGAATTGTGAAAATAAAGGATATTTGCCATGTAATTAAAGGCGAAACAGGCATAACCAAAGCCATTCCCGGCGACTATCCAATGGTTACACTTGCGGAAGAACGCAAAACGCATAATGAATTTCAATTTGATTGCAAAGCGGTTATAATTCCTTTGGTTTCATCTACAGGTCATGGACATGCAAGCATGAAACGAATTCATTTTCAAGAAGGCAAATTTGCCTTAGGTTCAATACTTTGTGCCTTAGTCCCTAAAAAAGAAAAGGAATATGTTCCCGAATATCTTTACCATATTTTAGACCTGGGTAAGGAAAGAATATTTGTTCCACTTATGAAAGGCATGGCAAATGTTTCACTTCCCATGAACCGGATTAAAGCGGTTGAAATTAATTTGCCACCTTATGAGGAGCAATTAAGATTAGCTGAAATATACCAAGAAGTTTCAAAAAACATTGACCTGCTAAAAAATGAAACAATAAAACAAAAGGATTATATTCCAAAACTTCGCCAAAGCATCTTGCAAATGGCTGTACAGGGCAAGTTAACTGCAAGGTGGCGGGAGGAAAATCCAGATGTTGAACCGGCAAGTGTTTTGTTGGAGAAAGTGAAGCAAGATTTTGAAAAACAGATTCAAAAAGGAATTCTTAAAAAGAAAAAAAGTCCTGAAATTATTAAAGAAACTGACCACTTTTTTAATATTCCTCAAACCTATACTTGGTGTCGACTAAGTGAGATTTGTAATATCAATGGTGGATATGCTTTTAAAAGTACAAATTACACTAAGGAAGGTGTTCGTGTTATAAGAATTTCTGATTTTGATGAGTATGGCCTGAAAGGTAAAAACATAGTTCGACATAAATTTATTAATGAGCTTTCTCCATATAAACTTGAAATGAAAAATATTTTAATGGCGATGACAGGTGGTACTGTAGGGAAAAGCTATTATGTCAAAGCATTAGATGAAGATATGTATGTTAACCAAAGGGTTGCTACAATAAAGATATCAGAATTAATTGATTCTACATACATTCACTATTCATTGCGGATTCCTTTAATTCAGAATATTATTCAAGAAAAGAAGAAGTCAACAAATGATAATATTTCAATGACTGATATAAATAATTTCCTTATTTCTTTACCTCCTCTCGAAGAACAAAAAACCATCGTTTCCAAAGTCAATCAACTGATGGCCTGGTGCGATGAATTGGAAAAGAAAATTGAAAAACGGGATGCTTATCAGGAAAAAATGATGCAGGCAGTGGTAAAGCAGGCGTTTAAAACGGAGAAAGAACCAATAAACTGAGTGAAATATGAAATATAATATATCCTTAAACTTTTTATCCTTATCAAATTCAGATTTTTCATTCAAGGTTTATCGAAGAAAAGTTGAACACAATGAAAAAAGTTGGGATAATAACATTTACAAATATAGGTTGCCTGCTACCGAAGGTAAATATACATCATTTTGGGTAGGCTTTGAATCATTCGAGAATTCGGAATTATTTGAGTGCAACTCAATCAAAACAAATATTGAGCTAACAAAACAGTTATTAGTCAGATTACTGATGAATAATGTTAATAAACTTAACCTTAAAATTCATCAAAAAAGCAATCGTTTTAACAAAAAGAGGAAAAACATTATTATAGATGAAATTACCGATAGCAATGACCAATTGATTGGAGCTAGAACAATATGGGTTGAACCTTATTTCCTGAAAGCAAGCAATAAATTTGGTTTTTTGATTGATTACTCATTCATAAAAGCTAAGGAATACCCATTTAACCGAGAGGTGCAAAAACACTCTTTAAGCTTAAATTCAGATTACAGAAGTAATGTAAACTACAACATCGATAAATATCAAATAATAAGTGACTTTCTAACAAAATACTATTCTCAGTTAAAGTTAATAAGAGAGGATATTTCGATAAATGATAAGCTTGAAAATATTAGTGCGGATACTTTAAATGTTAAAAAATACATTTTCAACAGCAATAAAACTGACATATCACAATTTAATGGGGTAATGAATAATGGTCCTTATGAGCCCGTTCGAGCTGAACCAATGTATTTTTATGTATTCAAAACTGAATATAAGAATCAATCAACTGACTTGTTAAAAGCATTAAACGGTTTGTCTTATCAAACCTTTAATGGTATTCAAAAATTTAACCTAAAGAAACAAACAAAGGATAATACAGTAGGGATTAATATAGATGATTATTCAACTGATGAAATTCAAAAGATAATTGCAGACGTAAAAAAACATAATTCAGCTAATCCAATTATTATTTCAGTGTTTCCTGCAAGTGAAGAACGGTTTTATTATGAGCTGAAAAATACTTGTTTGAAAGAAAATATTCCATCCCAATCCGTTCATGTTGAAACAATTAGTAATTCCAATAAACTTAAATGGTCTGTTGGCAGCATTGCATTACAAATATTCTCTAAACTAAGTGGTGTTCCCTGGATTGTTGAGCCAAGTCATGAAAATTGTTTAATAGTAGGCATAGGTCAATCCCACAAATATGATAAAAACAAAAAGCAATTTGAAAGATTTTTTTCATACTCTGTCTTGGTTGACTCATCTGGAAAATTTATTGAAATTAAACAATTGGCGAACGAAACAGATAAAACTAAATTTTTAGATGGTGTTGCCCATAATATTTCAAAAATAATAGAGGAAAATGAAGAATACACAAAAATAGTTTTCCACATCCCTCAAAAAATAGGAAAAGATGAAATAGAAAGAATTGAATCAACAATAAGAAGTATTAATGCAAGTATCGAATTATCAATTATTAAAATAAATGATGACCCAAAATTTACGGGATATAATAAAGATGAAAATACACTAATTCCGTATGAAAGTTCATTTATTAAGCTGAGCGAAAGAGATTATTTACTTTGGACAGAAGGCTTAAACTATCATAACAAAAGAGCCGTAAAGAAATATGGAAACCCTTTGCTGATAACCTTTTACTATAGCAATCAGCAAGCAATTTTCAATAATCACAGAAAATACTTACAAGACATATTAAACCTTTCAGGTGCCAATTATAGAGGTTTTAACGCAAAGGCTTTACCTGTATCTGTTTATTACCCCAAATTAATAGCAGACTTCAGCAAACATTTTAAAGAATTAGATTTAGATTTATCAACAGAAGACACAAAAAAAACATGGTTCTTATAATAAATTGATTATGTATAACTTTAAAGAACATGATATTATTTTTTTACTTGGTGCAGGAGCTAGTGCTGATGCAAAAATTCCTGTATCATCAACAATGGTAAATGACATAGAAGGCTTATTGGATAGCGCAAAATGGAATAAATTCAGAGATTTATATTATTTGATTAAAAGTGGGGTTAATTATTCTGCTGGTTTATCAGGGAAAACAGCAATCTTTAATGTTGAAACCTTATTGTTTGTATTGGAAGAGTTAGTTCAAAAAGAAAATCACCTTCTTTATCCTTTCATTGGTTCATGGAATGTTCGTTTTAATGAAGTTGTAAAAGACAATTTCAGCCTCATAGAAGAATTTCAAAGAGAAATAAAGGAGAAATTAAAAGTATGGGTTACTAAAGATGACTATCGTGAGGCGTCATATTTCAAATATTTTAAACAGCTTAAAAATGAACTAACCTATCCATTAAGAATTTTTACTCTCAATTACGACAAATGTATTGAAGAAAACACAAATAATGAAGGGTTTGAGTTCTCCTGCGAACGTGGTTTTGATAAAGATACCAGACAATGGAACCATAAAAGGTTTAGCGAAGTCGTGAAAGATGATGAACCGGATATTTATTTATATAAGCTACATGGTTCAATTGATTGGAAAAGAGATTTAAAAACAAACATAGTTGAGTTTGTAAATAGAGAACCGACTGAACCTGATTTGATTTTTGGCACACAAAACAAAATGCGGTTTTCAGACCCGTATTTGTATTTATTTTCAGAATTCAGGCATTATACATTAAATGCAAAACTTATCATTTGTATTGGTTATAGTTTTTCAGATGTACATATAAATGGATTAATTGGACAAGCTTTAAAACAAGATAATAACACAAAATTGCTTTCTGTTGCATATTTTAGAGGAGAAGTTGATGCTTATAAACAAATGATTTCTAATAATATTAATTTCCCAATTAACAATATTGCAGTTGAAAATATTAAAGCAAAAGATTTTTTTGAAAACAAATTGAATCGAGAATATTTTTCTGAATTATTACCAAAAGAAAGCGAAGAAAATGTATTCGATATGTAAAATCCAAACACCCACCGTCCCTTCGCTGAAAGGCACATTGGCAAAACCCGCAAAGCCAACGCTAAATCCAAATTTTGCCAAAGAGCCTTTCAGCCCGTCCCGCTCCAACACCGGACAGAGAGACAGTGCAGCAAAAACAAACAGATTCGATAATGAACCGAAAAACGGCCAGCTTGTAACACGCGGTCATACGCAATACGGGGGTTACAGCGTAATTCAACGTCTGTGGCTCGTTTCAGCCTTTCTGCATCTTGATAGTGAAGTGGCTTCGAAATCCCGTACTGCGCATACCGCTATCCGTTGTATGCAAGGCAAGAAAAAATACAGCGGTAGACAACAGACAAGGGAACCACCTTGACTAAAATCTCTGATTACATTAGATGTGGTCAATGATTTTGTATTATATTTTTTTTAACTTTTAAAATTTGACAAAAATGGATAATAAACAACAATTACCAAATTCAACAGCAACCTTAGTATTAGGAATTTGCGCCTTAGTTTTCGGATGTTTTTTCGTAGGATTTATTCTCGGAATTATTGGACTTGCTATTTCGGGTAAAAGCAAAAGACTTTACCTTCAAAGTCCTAATAATTATACTGGATACGGAGCATTAAATGCTGGTCGAATTATGTCTATAATTGGTGTAGTTTTAGGTGCTATTACAATACTTTATTACATAATCGTTGTAATAATTATTGGTGCTGCATCACTACCTTGGTTGGAATTATTAGACTTTTAATAAAAAAAATGCTATCATCAATTATTTCTTGGTTTGAGAACCATATGTTACCTTGTCAATACAAACAAATATTTGGCATAAGTTGTCCAATGTGTGGTTTTCAACGCTCATTTATCGAATTATTAAAGGGCAATTTTTACGAAAGTTTTACAATGTACCCTGCAATGCTTCCAATAATAATTACAGTAGTTGTTACGATAGCATTTTATATTTACAACCGGCAAAAATTGAAAAAAGTAGTACAGGTAATGCTTCTTTTCGATTTATCAATTATGGTCTTTACCTGTTTTTTAAATAATTTAGTAACTTAAAATTTAAACAAAATGAAACAGATTAATTTATTTTCGATAGTTGCATTAATTGCAATTCTATTTAGTTCTTGTGGTAGTAGTGTGACTGAATTTACCGTTAAGAATGAATCAACTGATTTTGATGGCGACTTATACGGCTATTTAGAAGTTGTTGATGGTTCATACAAAGCATCTATGGTTGGTAGTGATTTGAAACTAAATGTAAAGCTAAAGGCAGTTCAACCATTAGGTGAAAATGTAGAATTTGATGAAATCAGGGCTGAATTACTTGATGAATCAGGTATGCCATTGTCAGGTGTAGGTACGTTTTATATTTCTAAGGGACTTTGGGCAGCTTCAAGTGATAACGATAAAGTTGATAATGCTCTAAAAAAAGGAAGTGGCGAATTTGCTGTTCAACTTATTTATTCATCTTGGGGTGCTTGTAGCGATAAAGAAGCATTAAAAATTGCATCAAAAGATGCAAAGAGTTTTTCAATAACTTCAAAAACTAGAGAGTTAAGTTCTAATTCTTCCAGTAGTTCTTCTAGCAGTAGTTCATCATCCTATTCTGACGATGACGATGATGACGATGAAGAACCAGTAACAAAAAAATCAAGTGGAAAGAATTGGGATAAGGTTTTGGCTGATTATGAGTCTTATACAGACAAGTACATTCAACTTCTCAAAAAAGCAAATTCTGGTGATATGTCAGCTATGACAGAATATGCAGCAATGATGGAAAAAGCAACAGATTTGGCAGAGAAAATAGAGAGTGCAGGTGACGAGCTTTCTACAGCTCAAATGAATAAGTTTATGCAACTTCAAGCGAAGTTGGCAAATGCAGCAATGGAAATGTATTAAAAACTCTGCAAGTGGTTTGGCAAAGCCAAACCACTTGCTTTTTTCTTGATTTTATGAACTATTTAATCTATCATCCAAAAAGACAACTTTCAATAATTGGGGGTTTAAAAG
>ERZ1026792.1371-NODE-1371-length-15474-cov-2.334984_pt1 | contig 15474 bp, 11 predicted proteins | sample MGYA00520884_ERZ1026792 | MGnify/ENA primary metagenome ERZ1026792 (study PRJEB33270, sample SAMEA104284473) | anaerobic digester metagenome | biome: Anaerobic digester microbiome; feature: mesophilic sludge digester; material: Anaerobic digester biomass... | reverse complement strand
AGCGCGACCGGGTCCGAGGGCTCGAGATGGGCGCCGACGACTACGTGCTGAAGCCGTTCTCCTACGGCGAACTGCTGGCCCGGATCAACGCGGTGCTGCGGCGACGCCGCTCCCGCCGGACCCAGGCGGTGCGGGTCGGGGCGATCATGATCGACCACGAGCAGCGCACGGTCTCCGTCGACGACCGGCCGGTCCGCCTCTCCAGCAAGGAGTTCGGTCTGCTCGGGGCCCTTGCGGCGGAACCGACCAGGGTCTTCTCGAAGGAAGAGTTGCTCAGGGATGTCTGGGGGTACCGCTCGATCGGCCACACCCGGACCCTCGAGGCGCACGCCAGCCGACTGCGGCGCAAGCTTGACCCCGAAAGAGGCCGCTATGTCGTCAACTGCTGGGGCGTCGGCTACCGCCTCGTCGGGCCATGATCCTGATGCCCCTCGAACCGCTGCCGGCCGCCTGGGCCACGCTGGTCCTGATGCTGGTGCTGGCGACCAGGGAATGGCAGGCGAGGAGCCGCCGGTTGGCGCTGAACTCCGCCCTGCATGAAGTGCGTCGGCCCCTTCAGGCCCTGCTGCTCGCATTCGAACCGGAGCCGGCCCGGGTGGGTCCGCTCCCTGCCACCATGCTCGGCCAGGCCGTGAACGCCCTGGCGGAGGTGGATCGCGAGATCAACGGGGGTGGCGCCACGGCATCCCGTGAGCGGCTCGACGTCCACGGCCTGATCGACTCCTGTGCCCGGCGCTGGCGCTCTCGGGCGAGCTTGGCGGAGGCTTCGATTTCGGTTCGCTGGCAGGGTCCGGAAGCCGAGGTGCTCGGGGATGCCGGTCTGCTCTCGCGAGCACTCGACAACCTCGTGGTAAATGCGATCGAGCACGGCGGCACGCGCATCGAGATCTCGGCAGAACCCGGACCGGATGAAGTGGAGGTCGAGGTCATCGACAGTGGCAGCGAGACCCAGGCCCGCTGCCGGGACGGCTCACCGGCACATGTCATCGAGAGGCTCTGCGGGAGGCAGCGGCACGGCCATGGTCTTGCCATCGTCGAGAAGGCGGTGAGGCAGCACGGCGGCCGCTTCGACCTTCGCCTCTCCCCGCAGGGTTCCCGTGCCGACATCAGGTTGCCTCTTGCCGGGCTCGGCAAGGCAGATTCCTGAAGGGTGAACCGTGAATCGGCGACGACGGGCACTGCTCTACGGATTGGCCGCGGCCGTGGCGTCCCTGGCAGGCGGTCGCCTGACCCAGTTGGCGTTTGCCCGGCCAGGTTCGACGTCCAGCGACGAAATTCTGGTAGCGATCTTCTTGCGCGGCGGCGTAGATGGCTTGAGCCTGGTGGCGCCTTATGGCGATGCCAACTACAACGATCTGCGACCCAACATACGCCTGGCCGCGCCCGGCAGCGGACCGAATGCCGCCCTGGACCTGGATGGGCAGTTTGGCCTGCACCCGACGGCCGCGCCGCTGGCCGAGCTCTTTCAACAGCAGCACCTGGCCGTGGTTCACGCGGCCGGGCTGACCAGCGATACCCGTTCGCACTTCGACGCGATGGACTACATGGAGCGCGGCACCCCGGGCGCCAGAAACACGAACAGCGGCTGGCTCACGCGCCACCTGCTGAGCACCAACAGCAGCGGCCCCTTGCCGGTCATTGCGGTGGCGTCGTTGATCCCAGGCTCGCTGCTCGCCAGCCCGCTGGCCGTTGCCATCCCCGATCCGCGACGCTTTGGCCTGCCCGGCCACTGGTACTACCTGGACAGTCAGCGCCGCGCGCTGCGCCACGCCTACAACGGCGACACCTGGCTGCACGAGGCCGGTATGCAAACCCTGAACGCGCTGGATGTAGTGGAATCGGCAAATCCCGGCGACTATGAACCGGAATTCGGCGCCGTCTATCCGCAGAACGACTTTGGCGATGCGCTGATGACCGTCGCCCAGATGGTCAAACTGGGCCTGGGTCTGCAGGTAGCTACGGCTGACCTGGGCGGTTGGGATACGCACGAGTACCAGGGCGATAACGGGGAGGGCTACCTCGCCTACATGATGGAAGTTTTGGCGCTTGGCTTGTATGCGTTGTATACTGATCTCACCAATTTCACCAATCGGCTGACCGTGGTGGTCATGAGCGAGTTTGGTCGCCGCCTGCGTGAAAACGCCAATCACGGCACCGATCACGGGCATGGCAACGTCATGCTGGTGCTGGGTGGGCATGTCAACGGCGGCGTCGTCTACGCCAACCCCTGGCCGGGGCTGGAGCCAGGCGCGCTCGACCAGGGCACCGACTTGGCGATCACGACCGATTACCGCCGGGTGTTGAGCGAAATCCTGGTGCGCCGCCTGGCCAACCCGAACCTGGGGCAGGTCTTTCCCGGCTATACCGGCTACACCCCGTTCAACATCGTGCAGGGCGCCGACCTGCCGATCAACTACGGCGGCAGCGGCCGCGTCTATCTGCCATCGGTGTCCCGCTGAGAAGAGGTCCCCACCCCGTAGGTCACGCCTCCGGCGTGACAACGCCGTCGGAAAAAGACACCCCCGTCATTCAACCCGTTCAGGAGGTTCTTGCATGCGTAGATTCAGCTTAATCGTCACCCTCGCCCTTGTGCTGGTGACCGCAGGCGTGCTGCCCGCGGCAGCCACGCACCCCGCCAGCGCCCTGTCCCAGCCTGATTTTGCCGATGTGCGGGTCGCCCCGACCCTGCCGCACGGCTGCCAGGAAGGCGTGCTGCCCGGCGGCGCCCTATCGTTGATCTGCGTGCCCACCACGGGCTGGAACGGCGACCTGTTGATCTGGGCGCATGGCTACGTGGCGTTCAATGAACCGCTGGCCTTCTACAATCTGTACCTGGGCGAGACTTACCTGCCCGACCTGGTGCAGAGCCTGGGTTACGCCTTTGCCACCACCAGCTATCGCACCAATGGCCTGGCCATTGTCAGCGGCGTGGATGACGTGGTCGAGCTGATTGCGGCTTTTCCGGGAGTGGCCGGCCAGGCGCCGACCCACACCTACATGAGCGGCGCCTCGGAGGGCGGCATCGTCACCGCGCTGATGGCCGAACGGCATCCTGAGCTGCTCACCGGCGCGCTGTCAGCCTGCGGCCCCATTGGCGATTTCAAGAAACAGACCGACTACCTGGGCGATTTTCGTGTCCTGTTCGACTATTTCTTTCCCGCTGTGCTGCCCCCCTCGCCTATCGCTATTCCGCCAGCCGTCATTGACAACTGGCAGACCACCTACGTGCCCGCGATTACGCAGCAGGTGCGGACCAATCCGCGCCTGGCCCTGCAACTGATGAGCACCTCGCGCGCGGCCACCCAGTTGTTCAGCATGAGTTCGATGATCTCAACCACGGTCAACGTGCTGTGGTACAATGCCTTTGCCACCAACGATGCGCGGGAGAAATTGGGTGGCAATCCGTTTGGCAACCGCACGCGCATCTACCGCGGCTCCTTGAACGACCCACTGCTCAATCAGCGCGTGCAGCGCTTCCGCGCCGCCCCGGTTGCGTTGGCGGCGTTGAATGCGTATCAAACCACCGGTCGCTTGACAGTGCCGATGGTGACGTTGCACACCACGGGCGATGAAGTGATCCCCTTCTGGCATCAGTTCTTGTACCGCGACAAGGTACAAACCAGTGGGCGGGGACAGTTGGTGCAGATGCCCATCTTTCGCTATGGACACTGCAATTTCACGGGCGACGAAGCCCTGGCGGCCTTTGCTATCTTGATTTTCATCTCCACGGGTGAGGCAATCCCAGGTCTGCCGGAGCATTTCGACCCGGCGCAGATCGAGCGCGACTTCCAGCAGGCGGCGCGCCTGACAGATGCCGTTCATCCCCCCGATTGAACCGAGAGGGATTCATCGCCTTCGCATATCTCCTTCACAACATCTCCACATCTGCGGGTTATCATGAGACCAGATGAGACGAGAGACAGACCGGTCAGGCAGCAAGGAAATGCAGAGCATCGGACCGGCATCCAGGTCTCGGAGCATCAAGGTAGCAGACTAACACAGAAATGGAGACACGAATTACGATGAATACCAAACGACTTTTCGTCGTGGCCGCCCTGGTGGCGGTGATGGCAACCCTGGTTGTAGCCGGGGCGGCGATGGCACAAACAGTAACCCCGCCGGCGCCGGGCGCCGGCAACGGCTACGGTGTGGGCCGCATGGGCGGCATGATGGGCGGTGCGGGAATGCGCGGCGCCTGGGGCGGGCCTGACAACTCTGCCCTGGTCGTGGTGGCAGATGTCCTTGACATGGAACGCACCGATCTGATTGCTGAACTGCAAGATGGCCCCAAGAGTGTGGCGCAGGTGGCCGCAGCGCACAATGTGGCGCTCGATACGATTGTGGACGCCGTTCTGGCGCCCCGCGCCGAGCACCTGGCTGACCTGGTGACGGCAGGCACGATCACGCAGGCGCAGGCCGACCAGATGTTGGTGACGATGCGTGCCCAGGTGCAGTCCATGTTCAACCAGCCGTTCGCGCCGCGAGGCGCAGGTAATGGCGCCGGTTGGACCGATGCCGACGGCGACGGCGCGTGTGACAACCTCGACGGAACGCCGGCCGCCGGTCGCATGGGCGGACGCGCAGGAGGCCGCATGGGCCGCTGGCAGCAACGGTAAAACACTCCTCGATGACTCGATGAGATGATGAGATGATGAGATAGCACTCGAAGCGACGCACCCCCCCGGTGCGTCGCTTCTGTTTTTGTCTCATCCTGCTCATCTTGCCCACTTGCCTAAATCGGTCATGCGTGTTAGTGTTGACTGCAGCGAGGAGCTGCCAGCATGGACGCATTGACCGGCACAATCGAACGAGTCACCTACCACAATGAAGAGAACGGCTACACCGTCGCGCAGTTGGCGCCGGAGGGCAAGGACTACACCGTGCCGGTAGTGGGCAACATGCTCGGCATCAACGTGGGTGAATACGTTGAACTGCGCGGCCAGTGGACGGCGCATCCGCAGTATGGGCGCCAGTTCAAGGCCGATAGCTTCAAGCTCAAGCTGCCGGCCACGGCGGTTGGCATCGAAAAATACCTCGGTTCGGGGCTGATCAAAGGCGTGGGGCCGGTGACCGCCAAACGCATCGTGCGCCTGTTTGGTGCGCAAAGCCTGCAGGTGATTGATGAGGAGCCGCAGCGCCTGCGCACCGTTCTCGGCGTTGGCCCCAAACGCGCCAGCCTGATCCAGGATGCCTGGCGCCAACAGCGCGCCATTCGCGAGGTCATGTTCTTCTTGCAGGAGCACAGCGTCAGCACCGGCCTGGCGGTCAAGATCTACAAGCAGTACGGGGACGGTGCCGTAGGCATCGTGCGGAATGACCCCTACCGGCTGGCCCGCGACATCCACGGCATCGGCTTCATCACGGCCGACAAGATCGCGCAAGCCCTGGGGCTGGCTCTCGATGCGCCCGAACGGGTAGCGGCCGGTGTGGCCCATGTCCTGGGCGAGCAGGCTGATGATGGCCATGTCTATGTTCCCCAAACGATCCTGGTGATGCAGGCGGCCGAGATGCTGGCCGTGCCGAGCACCCTGGTGGTCAACGCGATCGAGCAGTTGCGCCAGGAGGAAGCGGTTCATGTCGAGCGCATCCTCATGGCGCCGGCCTCTGAGCGCCGCCCTCCCGCCTCGCCGGCGCTCGTGTATGAAGTGGTCACCGCCAGCGCTGACCCCGCGGCGGCCTCCGTCCCTGAGGCTGAGCTGACGGCGCCCGCCCTACTGGCCGAGGAACGCGCCGTCTACCTGGTGCCCTTCTATCGCGGTGAGATTGGCGTGGCTGGCCGTTTGCGGCGCTTGTGCGACGGGCGAAGCGACTGCCTGGCGCTCTTCCAGCGCTTCGATTGGGATGCGGCCTTTGCGGCCGTGCAGCAGGAGACCGGGTTGGCGCTGGCGCCGGCGCAGCGCGAGGCCGTGCAGGCCAGCCTGACGCAACCGTTGGTGGTACTGACCGGCGGGCCGGGCACCGGCAAGACCTTCACCGTGCAGACGATCATCCGCCTGCTGGAGGCCTCCGGCCACACCTACGCCCTGGCCTCACCCACGGGGCGCGCGGCCAAGCGGCTGAGTGAAACCACCGGCCGGCCGGCCAAGACCATCCACCGCCTGCTGGAATTCAAGCCGAGCGGGGGGGTGACGTTTCAGATCAACGAAAACAACCCGCTTGAGGTTGATATCTTGGTTGTAGATGAAGCGTCCATGCTCGACCTGCTTCTGATGAATCACCTGCTCAAGGCCGTGCCGCCGGGTGCGCATCTGCTGCTGGTGGGTGATGTGGATCAACTGCCCAGCGTCGGCGCCGGCAGTGTGCTCAAAGACATCATCGAATCGGGAACGGCGACGGTGGTGCGCCTGCAGACGATCTTCCGCCAGGCAGCCGGCAGCTTCATCGTGGAGAACGCACACCGCATCAACCGCGGACAGATGCCGGAGTGGCAGCCGGCTCAGTCGCAGGACTTTTTTCTGTTCAAGGTGGACGATGCCGAACAGGCAGCCAACCTGGTGGTGGAGATCGTGGCCGAGCGCATCCCGCGGCGTTTTGGCGTGCCAGCCGCCGATGTGCAAGTGCTCACTCCGATGCACCGCGGGGTGGCGGGGGTAGCCAACCTGAACCTGCTGTTGCAAGCACGGCTGAATCCACCAGACGCTGCCAAGCCCGAACGGCGCCTGGGCGGGCACATTTTCCGCGTCGGCGACCGGGTGATGCAGACGCGCAACAACTACAACAAGGATGTCTTCAACGGCGACCTGGGCGAGATCGTGCGCCTGGATGGGATCGAGCAGGTGCTGACGGTGCGCAGCGAGGGCCGGGAGATTGACTACAGTTTTCTGGAACTGGATGAGCTGACTCATGCCTACGCCATCAGTGTGCATAAGGCGCAGGGGTCCGAATACCCGGCGGTAGTGCTGCCCTTGCTGACGCAACACTACATGATGTTGCAGCGCAATCTGCTCTACACCGCGGTCACCCGTGCGCGACGCCTGGTGGTTTTGGTCGGCATGCCGCGGGCTATTGCCATCGCCGTCAACAACAACAAGATCGCCGAACGCTATACGGGTTTGGCGGCGCGGCTGCAGTAGTTGGAGATTGGAGACTGGAGAAAGAAGAAAGAAGAAGCCGTGGCTTTGCAGCCACGGCTTCGTGTGGGCGATAGAGGGCTCGAACCTCCGACCTCGTCGATGTCAACGACGCGCTCTAACCAACTGAGCTAACCGCCCGTACCGGTGTAATTATAAGCAACTACACCGACTTGGCAAATTCAGGGCTGGTTTACGCGGGCACGGGAAAGCGGCAGGCGAATTCGATCACGTCCCGATGCACGCGCTCGATCACGGCCGGGTCTTCGACGTGATGGACGATTTCGCCGATCCAACGCCCAACCTGGTGCATATCATCTGGCCCAAAGCCGCGAGTGGTGGCGGCCGGTGTGCCCAGGCGGATGCCGCTGGCCGTCAGAGGCGGCTTGGGGTCGAAGGGGATCATGTTCTTGTTGGTATGAATGCCAGCCGCGTCCAGCGCCTTTTCCGCGGCCTTACCGGTAACGCCGGCCGGCGTCATGTCCACCAGCATCAGGTGATTGTCGGTGCCGCCGCTGACCAGGCGCAGGCCCTGGCGCACCAGTTCCGCGGCCAGCGCCTGCGCATTGTCCAGGGTGCGCTGCTGATAGGCCTTGAAGTCGGGCTGTGTCGCTTCGTGGAAGGCCACCGCTTTAGCCGCAATGATGTGCATCAGCGGGCCACCCTGGATGCCAGGAAAGACCGCTTTGTCAATGGCTTTGGCCCATTCTTCCCTGCACAGGATCAACCCGGCGCGTGGGCCGCGCAGGGTCTTGTGTGTGGTACTGGTGACGACATCGCAGTAAGGCACCGGATCAGGGTGCAGGTCAGCGGCAATCAGGCCGGCCACGTGCGCCATGTCCATCATCAGGCGGGCGCCCACCGCATCGGCAATGGCGCGCAGGCGGGGAAAGTCAAAATGGCGCGGATAGGCGCTGGCGCCGACAACGATCAGCTTGGGGTGATGCTCATGAGCCAGCGCTTCCAACTCGTCGTAATCCAGGCGCTCCGTCTGCTGATGCACCCCGTAATGCTTGAAGTTGTAGAGCTTGCCTGATTGATTCAGATGAAAACCGTGGGTCAGGTGCCCGCCGTGGTCAAGTTTCAGACCCAGCACCACGTCGCCCAGTTCGAGCAACGCCATGTAGGCTGCGGCATTGGCCTGTGCGCCGGAGTGAGGCTGCACATTGGCATGTTCGGCGCCAAACAGCTCTTTGGCGCGATCCATGGCGAGTTGTTCGACGACATCCACAAATTCACAGCCGCCGTAATAACGCCGGCCAGGATAGCCTTCGGCGTATTTGTTGGTCAGCACCGAACCCATGGCGGCCAGGACGGCAGGGCTGACATAGTTTTCTGAGGCAATCAGTTCGATGCCGGCCGTCTGTCGCGCGCGTTCTTTTTCAATGGCGGCATAGATGACTGGATCAGTTGCGGCCAGGGCATAGCGTGGGTCTGGAAGCTCAACCCAGGGGGTCAGGCGCTCCAGCGCGGAAAGATCAGACATACGAGGAAAACCTCCTGCAAAACGCAACATCGCGTGAAATATCGTAACCTGTAGTCAGCATACCACCGCCTAAATTTTTTGTCAAAGGCTATGCTGGGGTCACAGTAGCGTTGGTTTTACGCGGGCCGTTGCTGAGCCTGGCGGCAAAATGCTTGACATCCAGTGTTGACTGTGGTATCTTAACGTTGCAATAAAATATAAGTTACTTTGACCCATTCAGTCACTGTCCACAAACAACATCGGTGGATAACCGGGTGCTTGGATGAGTCAAACCACCAACTTATAAACGGACCGTGACCTACCATGCACAACGTGATTGGACATGACTGGGCTGTACAATGGTTGCGCGAGACGTTGGTCAACGACCAGGTGCGACATGCCTACTGTATCACCGGCCCGGCCAACGTCGGCAAGATGACGCTGGCGCTCGGGTTTGGCCGCGCCCTACTCTGCACAGCCGCGGACCCTGCGAGGCGACCGTGCGAGGCCTGTGCCGCGTGCCACAAGACGGCCGGCGGTTTTCATCCCGATCTGCGCGTGATCGCGCCCCCGGCCGATGCCAGCGCGCTCAGCGTGGAGATGATGCGCGAGAGCGTGGTGCGTGAGGCGGCCTTGTCGCCGCTCGTAGGCCAACGCAAGGTGTTCATCATCGCACAGATGCATCTGGCCACACCGGCTGCTGCCAATGCGCTGCTCAAAACGTTGGAAGAACCGCCCGCCGCGGTGGTCATCATCCTGTTGAGTGATCGGGGCGACGCGCTCCTGCCCACCCTCGTTTCGCGCTGCCAGGTGGTCAGTTTGCGACCGGCGCCCCAGGAATTGATCGAGCAGCATTTGCGCACGCACCATGATCTGACGGCCGCGGAGGCAACCCTGCTGGCACGTTTGAGCAACGGGCGCCTGGGGTATGCCAAACAGATGGCGGCTGATCGTGCGGCGTGGGAGCAGCGCCGCCAGCAGCTCGATGACCTGGCTGGCCTGTTGACGGCCAGCCGCGTGGACCGCCTGACCTACGCGGCCAACCTGGCCGGCCATGCGGACCTGGTGGCCGCGACGCTGCACACTTGGCAAAGTTGGTGGCGCGATGTGTGGCTTTGTCAGCACGGCGCCGCCGCGCATGCCATCAACGTGGATCGAACGGCGTTGTTGACCGCACAGGCGCAGCGCCTGTCGGCTGCGCAGACGCGCGCCAGCCTGCAGATGGTGCGTCGCACCGCACAATTGCTGGACAGTAATGTCAACGTGCGCCTGGCGCTTGATGTCTTGCTGCTGCGCCTGCCACGTCTGCTAATCCATTAGATGACCCGGTCGCGAGACTTGCAGGCTGGGTCAGGGTATCCATAGGGAGAGATTTCTATGCCAACGATCGTTGGTGTCAGTTTTCGGCCGGTGACCAAAGTCTACTACTTCGACCCTGCGCGTTTTCTGGACTTACGGCCAGGTGAATATGTGGTGGTAGACACGGCACGGGGCCGTGAGGTTGGCTGTGTGAGCCTGCCACCGGGTGATATGCCGGCCAGTGAGGTGAGCGGGGGCTTGAAGCAGGTGGTACGCCGGGCCACAGCCTGGGACATGGTGGAGCGAGAGCTTTACCGCCAGCGTGAGGCCGAGGCGCTGACGCGTGCGCGGCAGCAGGCCACCGAGCACCGCCTTCCGATCAAGGTGGTGCGCACCGAATATAACTTCGACGGCGGGCGCCTGGTCATCTACTTCACAGCGGACAAGCGGGTGGATTTCCGTGCCCTAGTGCGCGACCTGGCGCGTGTCTTCCGCTGTCGTATCGAGATGCGGCAGATTGGCGTGCGTGACCAGGCCAAATTCCTGGATGGTGTGGGCAAATGCGGTCGGCGCTTGTGCTGTTCATCCTGGCTGCGTGAGTTCGCGCCGGTTTCGATCAAGATGGCGAAATCGCAAAATCTGCCGTTGAACCCGACGGAGATTTCCGGCGTTTGCGGGCGCTTGCTGTGCTGCCTGTCCTATGAAAATGACCTTTATGAGGAGGCGCGGGCCGAGCTGCCCAAGGTGGGGAGCACCATCCTGAGTAAACAGGGTGTGGGCAAGGTGCGCAAACTCAACCCGTTGCAGCGCACCATGTTCGTGCAGATGGAGGACGAATCGCTGGTTGAAGTGACCGTGGATGACATTCTGGAAAATCGAGGCAAGGAACAATCACGCACCTGTGGCACCTGCGGCGGCTGCTCAGTCAAGCGTAAGGCAACTTCTACAGGGCACGCGTCGGATGCCCTGGACGACGAAGATGTCCGCGAACTGGAGATGCTGACTTAGGAACGACGGCTTTTTGTGACTGCCAGAAAAAAAGCGGGAGAGAGGACAGTCCTCTCTCCCGCTTCCTTAGGGTTCGCAAAAATATAACTTCCCGTGTTTCTCAGCGTTTTCCCGGCAAAATACAGGAACTAAATTCTTTTGCGAACCCCTAACATCCTCCTCTTGGCTCGACAGTGAGTCGCATGGCGGTGCGCTCCTGCCCCTGGATTTCGATTTCGGTGAACGACGGAATACAGATGATGTCAATTCCATCCTGGGCCAGGTAACCCTTGGCGATGGCAATGGCCTTGATGGCCTGATTCACGGCACTGGCGCCGACGGCTTGTACCTCGGCACGACTTGCGTCTCGAACCACGCCGGCGATTGCCCCGGCCACCGCTGGGGAGCGGGATTGCGCTGAAACTTTGATGATGTCCATGGTCGCGTTACCTCCGTGCATACTCAAACCCTTCGATGATGTGTTGATGCGACATCTGGCAGGGGCAAGCATCACCACGATCAGCGAGATCGTGCATGAGAGGGCTGCGGCGCCCCGTGCCGAGATGCTTAGTTCATGACGCAGGGTGGTACGCAAGGATGCGCTTGTCGTGGCGGCAGTTTGGAGTGGGCAAAAGAAAGACTTCCGAAGTCTCGAAGACTTCGGAAGTCTGAGGTTCGATATTACTTGGCGTAGTCTATAGCACGCATCTCGCGGATGACAGTAATCTTGATCTGGCCGGGGTATTCCAGGTTGTCTTCGACCTTCTTGGCAATGTCGCGTGATAGTTTGATGGCGGCCATGTCGTCCGTCGCATCGGGGCGCACGACCACGCGAATTTCGCGACCGGCCTGGATGGCAAACGATTCGGAAACGCCGCCGAAGGAATTGGCGATATCCTCCAGGGCGGTCAGGCGTTTGACATAAGTTTCGAGAGCTTCACGGCGGGCACCGGGGCGAGCGCCGGAAATGGCGTCGGCGGTAGCCACGATGATCGTTTCCAGGTTTTCGGCATCCACCTCATGGTGGTGGGCCGCGATGCAGTTGACCGCCTTGGGCGGCACGCCGTAGCGCTTGGCAATCTCTGCGCCCACCTGCGCGTGCGGGCCTTCCACCTCGTGGCTGACCGCTTTGCCCAGGTCATGCAGCAGACCGCCCATCTTGGCGGTCTTGACATCCGCGCCCAGTTCAGTGGCAATCATGCCGGCCAGGTGTGACGTTTCGATGGCATGGTAATACTGATTCTGACCGTAGCTCGTGCGGAACTTGAGGCGCCCCACCAGCTTGAGAATCTCCGGGTGCAGCCCTTGCAGCCCGGTTTCGATGGCAGCTTGATCGCCCGCTTCGCGCATGGCGCGCTCCACCTCTTCGCGTGCCTTTTCGACTTCCTTCTCGATGCGGGTGGGATGGATGCGCCCATCTTGCACCAGTTTGGTCAACGCCAGGCGGGCCACTTCACGGCGCACCGGATCGAAGCTGGAGATGATGATGGCTTCCGGCGTATCATCCACCACCAGGTCAACGCCGGTGGCGGCTTCGATGGCGCGGATATTGCGCCCCTGGCGGCCAATGATGCGTCCCTTCATCTCGTCGGTGGGCAGCGCCACGGACGACACGGTGGATTCCGAAACCTGATCTGAGGCCAGGCGCTCCATCGCCATGATGATCACACGGCGGGCGCGGCGCTCGGCCTCGTCGGTGGCTTCGGCCTCCACGGCCCGGATGACTTTCGCCATATCCTGACGCGTGTCTTCTTCGACGCTTTTGAGCAGGAGCTGCTTGGCTTCTTCCTGCGTCAGGGCGGAGATGCGTTCCAACTCGGCCACATGCTGGCCTTCCATTTTCTCCAGGTCTTTGACGCGCTTGTCAACCGTGCTCTGGCGCTGGTTCAGGCGTTTTTCACGCAGCTCAACCTGTTCGTTGCGCCGGTCCAACTGTTCTTGCCGCTTATCGACGCGTTCTTCCAGGCGCTGCAGATCGCGGCGCCGGCGCTCCAAATCCCGTTCCGTTTCCTCACGTAGCTGGATGACCTCGTCTTTCCCTTTGAGAACAAGCTCCTTGCCGTGGGCCTCTGCCTCGCTGACAATCTGGGTGGCGCGTATTTCCGCCGATTGAATGGTTGCTTCGGTCTTTTTCTTGTGCTGATCGAAGCCGACGAAATAACCAATACCGACACCCATTATCAGGAGTACGATCCCTAACAGGATGACTACTCCGGGTTCCATACAGATTTGTCCTTTCTAGCCTGTTCGATCGCCTGATAAGGGCCGATCGCACTATTCGTTTTCTTCCTCAAGTGGCTCAACGGTACCTGCGCCGTCAACCTCATGCAGCAGGCGATTAACCGTCTTCTGAATAATATCATAATCAAATCCGCGACGCGCCAGGAAGGCTTGCACCTTCTGGCGAAACGCCCTATCGTCCAATGTGCGCCAGCGCGCCGCGGGTTTGCTCACGGCAGCGTAGGCGTCCTCATCGGCGGCCAGGCCGGCGAGGGCGTCTGCAATGATCTCCGGGGACACGCCTTTGCTGCGCAGCTCATACTGGAGCGCGCGTGCGCCTTTGGGACGCAGCGTATGGCGGCTGCTAACCCAGGCACGGGCAAAGGACTCGTCGTTCAGGTAACCCAGCCGATACAAACGCTCGATCAGTTGATCGGTGGCCGTGGCGTCCAGCCCCTTGCCTGCCAGGTAGCGGCGAACCTCGGCCTCGCTGCGCGGGCGATAACTCAGGAACTTCAGGGTCAGATCCCATGCGTGTTCTTGCGCATCGGCTGCGCGCAACGCGTCAATTTCCTGCTCATGCAGGGTTTGCCCAATCTGCAACGGTGCTGCCAGGATGGCGGTCAACGCAAACGCATATGCCCCATCCAGAAAGACATTGACACGGTCATGCGCTGTTTTCTGGAACACCAGGGCCGTAATCGTCTTTGCTTTCACGGTCTTCGAACCTCTGCGCCAACAAAAATAGCTGTGGCTCATCCACAGCTATGGCTACGCCGATCGGCATCTCTCATCTTGAGGCGGATAAAAACGAAATGGCCTCTGCCAGCCATACGCGTATGGCCAACGCATCGGTACACAAGGCCGCTTGTATTTTCGAACGCACTCAAGCAACAGGGACTACTGGCTTTCCCAACAACGAACGATCATGGTGCAGACCATGGTTGCATCATGTCCTGTAGGGCGTTGATCCAAAAAGCGAAAGAAACGGGTCACAAAGTCCCTGAATACGGACGAAAGCATGCAAAATTGACGAACCAGCCAGCCCCGTTGCGACGGTCATCGGCGGCTGGCGAATAGGCTGTGGTGTCACGCGGCCAGGCAGGTTGTCCGGCAAAGACCTGCGCCTGGCGTTTTGTCAGGCTGGAGATAGCTGTGTCCAGCGCTTTGCGTCGGTTGTCGCTTGTCACAGATTGTTTAGACGTTGACAATACCAGCCAACGTTCAATCCGGACCTTATTTTACAGAAGTACCAGATGGTCAACATAGTTTACACGATACGACGCAAAAAATCAAGTTGTCTGCATATGCTAAGGTTGGACGGTCACAGATAGTCGCGCAGCTTGCGGCTGCGGCTGGGATGACGTAGCCGCCCCAGGGCTTGCGATTCAATCTGACGGACGCGTTCGCGCGTCACGCCGAACTTGCGCCCCACCTCTTCCAGGGTGTAGTTATAGCCGTCTACCAGGCCAAAGCGCAGTTGCAGGATGCGCACCTCGCGCGGCGTCAGGGTATCCAAAACCTCATTGAGAACATCACGCAGTTGTTGGCGTGAGGCTGTGAACGCGGGCGAGGCCACTTCTTCGTCTTCGATAAAATCGGTGAGCGACGCATCGTCCTCTTCGTGAATGGTCATCTCCAGGCTCAACGGGCGCTCGGCCACCTGCATCACCTGTTTCACCTTGGTGGGCGCCATGTCCAACTCGGCTCCAATCTCCTCCGGGGACGGATCATGGCCCAGTTGCTGCGTCAGATCATGAGCGGTGCGGGTGACGCGGTTGATCTGTTCATACATGTGGACAGGGACGCGGATGGTGCGCCCCTGGTCGGCAATGGCGCGAGTCACCGCCTGCCGAATCCACCAGGTGGCATAGGTAGAGAATTTGTAGCCGAGGTGGTGGTCGAACTTCTTGACGGCACGAATGAGGCCGATGTTGCCCTCTTGAATCAAGTCCAGGAACGGCACACCGCGCCCGACATATTTTTTCGCGACGCTGACGACGAGCCGCGAGTTCGCCTTGATCAGGCAATCCTGGGCTCGCACGCCGTCAAACATGAGGTGCATCAGCTCTTCACGGCGCACCGATTCACATGGGCTGATGCCATATTCGCAACGGGCCAGGTATCCTTGTTCGATGCGCTGGGCATAATCAACTTCCTCTTCGGCGGTGAGGAGTCGCACGCGCCCAATTTCCTTGAGATAGAGGCTGATGGAATCTTCGGTTTCGGAGTGTGATAGACCGGGCAGGTCGTTGTCATCCATGTCATTGTCGTCAAGCGCCTTGTGTGAGGAGGGGCGCCTGCGCATGGGTGCCAGCGATAGTTCGTACATCATCTGCTCGTCGGCGTCGAGTTCTTCTGTCTCGACGCCGGTCTCGCGTCCCGGTTCTGTCCGGCGCGCGTCCGAGAGTGACAAGCGACTCGTCTCTGAGC
>ERZ1026792.1370-NODE-1370-length-15481-cov-2.407516_pt1 | contig 15481 bp, 10 predicted proteins | sample MGYA00520884_ERZ1026792 | MGnify/ENA primary metagenome ERZ1026792 (study PRJEB33270, sample SAMEA104284473) | anaerobic digester metagenome | biome: Anaerobic digester microbiome; feature: mesophilic sludge digester; material: Anaerobic digester biomass... | reverse complement strand
GTGATTGTTGGCGGTGTTGCCGGCGGTGCGAGTACCGCGGCGCGCTTGCGGCGGGTGGACGAAGAAGCAGAAATCGTAATGCTGGAGAGGGGACCCTATGTCTCCTTCGCGAATTGCGGGCTTCCCTATTACTTGAGCCGCACCATCGACGAGCGTGAGAAGTTGCTGGTGACGACTCCGGAGAAACTGAAAGACTTGCTGAATATCGATGCGCGTCCCAACAGTGAGGTAGTGGCAATCGACCGGGAATCCAAAACCGTGTTGGTGAGGGAATTGCCCGAAGGCAGGGAGTACCGCGAGAGCTACGATAAACTCGTTTTGGCACCCGGAGCCGAGCCTATCGTTCCGCCGTTGCCAGGCGTGGACCTGGAAGGGGTCTTCGTGCTGCACAACATTCCCGAGCTGGACGCGCTGGATGGCTACATTCGCGCGAGGCAAGTGAAACGGGCGGTCGTCATCGGCGGCGGTTTCATTGGGCTGGAGGTGGCAGAAAACCTGAGTGAGAGCGGCATCCATGTTAGCCTGGTGGAGATGCTCAACCAGGTGATGGCTCCTGTCGATTACGAAATGGCGTCGGAGGTGCATGAGCACCTGGCGCTGCATGGAATCAATCTCGTTTTGGGGGATGGGTTGAAGGCGATTGAGAAAGTTGAAAACGCTGACAGCCTGAAAGTCCGAACTACCAGCGGAAAGGAACTGGAAGCTGATCTGGTCGTTCTGGCGATTGGCGTGCGCCCCAACACGAAGCTGGCAAAGGAAAGCGGCATCGAAGTGACCCAGAGGGGGCACATTGTCACCAACGAACACATGCAGACCTCGGACCCGGATATCTACGCGGTCGGAGACGCGGTGCAGGTAAAATCCGCGATTACCGGTCTGCCCACGACCCTCGCGCTGGCAGGTCCTGCGAGCCGACAGGGGAGGGTGGCGGCTGATAACATCGCCGGCAGGAACATGACCTTCAAGGGCGTGAGAGGCACCTCAGTGGTAAAAGTTTTCGACCTGACAGTCGCTGCTACGGGTATGAATACCCGCCAGCTTCAGCAGGCAGGAATCGCCTTCAACTCGGTGTCGACGCACAATTACAACCATGCCAGCTACTACCCGGGCGCCAGCCTCATCCATCTCAAGCTCCTTTTTGGACCGGAGGGGCAGATTTATGGCGCTCAGGCAGTTGGAACTACGGGCGTGGAAAAACGTATTGACGTCATCGCGACGGCAATGCACGGCAATCTGACTGTTTTTGACCTGGAAGACCTGGAGCTCAGTTACGCGCCGCCATTTGGCTCATCACGGGACCCCGTGAATATTGTCGGATTCACCGCGGCGAACGCGCTGAGAGGGGATAGCCCTGTCAGGCATTGGGACGAAGCAGCGGAATTGACAGGCGAGGATTGGTATCGCCTGGATGTCCGCGAAACTGAGGAGCTGGCGGTCGGGGCTCTGGCGGACGCGCACAACATCCCCCTGCATGAGCTCAGAGAGCGCCTGGCGGAACTACCGAAGGATAAAAAGATTCTGGTGAACTGCGCCAGCGGTCAGCGGTCTTACTTTGCGACGCGATTGCTGCGCCAGAAAGGCTTCGATGCCTACAACCTCTCCGGAGGTTACAAAACATACAGGCTTGGAACTGCGGCTCCCGCGGAACCCAAACTGATGGAGGTTAAACCTGCTATGAATATCGAGAAACAAGAAAAAACCGCGCCGAGCGGTAATCAGTATCATCTGGATGCCTGCGGATTGCAGTGCCCGGGACCTATTTTGAAGCTTTACACGAAAGTCAAAGAAATGGCAGATGGCGATCAGGTGACCGTCAGAGCAACCGATTTAGGCTTCGCCAGAGATGTGGAAGCCTGGGCGAAGTCAACGGGCAACCGTCTGCTCTCGCTCGAGACAAAAGCAGGCGAAATCACCGCTGTTGTCCAGAAAGGCACCTCGGAAGTAGCGCAACTGAACCCGGTGCAGGCGCCAAAACACACTGCCGGGCAGGACCTGACGATGGTAGTGTTCTCCGGCGATCTGGATAAGGCAATCGCGGCTTTCATTATCGCCAACGGTTTTGCTTCTCTCGGGCAGCAGGCGACCCTGTTCTTTACCTTCTGGGGACTCAACGTCCTGAAGAAACCGCAGGCACCCGCTCTGAAAAAGACCTTTATCGAGAAAATGTTTGGTTGGATGCTTCCGCGCGGCGCGAATAAGCTCAAACTCTCACAGATGCACATGATGGGTGCCGGCACTGCGATGATCAAAGGAATCATGCGTAGATACAATGTCGATTCCCTGCCTGAGATGATTAAAACCGCTCAGGCAAACGGCGTGAAACTGCTGGCTTGCCAGATGTCCATGGAACTGATGGGCATCCGACAGGAAGAACTGATCGACGGCGTCGAACTGGCTGGCGTGGCGACGATGGCTGCAGCCGCAAGCAACTCGAACACACACTACTTCATCTGATATTCCGAAAACCAGAAACACAAAGACCCCAGCCCGGGGTCTTTGTGGGTTAATTCGGGAATACTCAGCGGCGGGATCTCCGCGGGATGTCCTTGACGCCTGTCATCAGCAAGGCGGAAACCGCAATGAATACGATTGAGACGATGAACATGACCGTGTAGCCATAGCGGGCGACCAGCGAGCCAGCCAACACCGGTGCGAACAGCAAAAACGAACCGGTGAGCGTGCGCCCCATGCCCAGGTAGGTGGGTCTGAGTGACTCCTCGCCCAGTTCCATGATAAGCATACTGTCGCCAACACCCACCCCGGATTGATAAAGTCCAAAGAGCACAAAAACCAGGTAGTAGATCCAGATGAGCTTGCTGAAAATCGCGAAGAGAAGCGCTAAAAACCAGCAAACAAATGATAGAACCATAATTTTCTTAGGTCCGATGCGGTCTCCGACAACCCCCCAGAGCGCGTAGCCGATGACGCCGCTGGCGAGAATAACGCCGGTGAAAACCGCCGCTTGCTCATCCGGAAGCTGAAAAGCCTTGATGGCATAGACAGCGATAAAAGCGGTTGCCATGTTGCCGATGAAAGAAATTGAACGGGCAATCAGGTAGAGGCGGAAATTGCTGTCCTCTTTTAATATCCGCCCAAACATGCCGAAATCGATCACGGATTTCTGGGATTCCCGCGCGCTAGGTTCGTCAGCGGGGGAAGCGACATTTTCCGGTTCGGGCTCCCTGTTCTGGATATAACTGGCGAAGGAAAACCACTGGATAATGACCGCGATGCCAAAGCCGAGAGCATAGTTGCCTGGATAGCTCAGGTTGGCGAGAATGATCCCGCTGAGCACTGAACCGAGGATTCCGGCTGCCTGCCCGAACACACGCGAAAAACCAAAAAAGCGCGCGCGGTGGCTGAGGGGGATAACACGCGCCATGACCTCCTGCCAGGGCAGCGCTGACATACCGCCGGCGATCCCGCGCCAGGTCATCAGCAGGATGAGGAGCGTAAGGGAAAGTGTTTTGGGGATGTGCGGGATGGCAAGCGCAAGCGCGGGAAAAAGCACGTAGGGTATGCGTTCTAAAATGCCCATACGGATTGAAAAGGGCAGGATCTTCGGAGCGCGGCTGAGCCTGGAAGCCATGAACATCTGCGGCAGGAACCAACCAGCGTTGACGATGGCGGGCATCAGTCCGATAATGAAAGGGTTTTCGGTGAGGGTGGCGGCAAAGACCGGCATAATGGTGTTGATATTCCAGAAGCTGTCTGCCATGAAGAAAAAACTGATGTCCAGCGTGTTGATAATGGCGTTATGGCGGAAATGCCGTGCGACCGCCTCAGGGACATTATCTTCTGGGCGGATGCGGAATAAGTTCGAGAAGAGGAAGCGAATGCGTTTGTGCATAGTCAATTCTTTACCATTATAAAGTGGAATTAGGAAACAGAGCCCTTATCAGCATCGTTACACAGATAACCGTACTGTTTTGGGAAATTCTCGCGTCAAACCTGCAAAGCTGGTGCAAACACCTTCTAGGCTGACACCGATGGCGGCGATGGTCTTTACAAAAAGACCTTAGAATGTTAAGCTTAATAACATGGCAACCGTATCCCTGACTACAGATTTTGGTAATTTGAATGGCTTTGTCGGTACGATGAAGGGAGTCATCTGGAAGATTGCTCCGGAAGTTAACATTGCTGATATCAGCCATGAAATTCCTGCCCAGGATATCCGGACGGGATCAATTGCCCTTTGGCGCGCGTCGGTTTACTTCCCTGCGGGGTCGGTGCACGTTGCCGTGATTGACCCTGGTGTGGGGACGGCAAGGCGGGCTATCGCTGCGCAGCTGGGCGATCAGTATTATGTGATGCCAGATAACGGTCTGATCACGCCCATGCTTGAGGATGCTGAAGCCGCTGGTCTGGAAGTTCGAATCATTCACTTAAATAAGCCCGAATACTGGCTGCCGCAGGTGTATACAACCTTCCATGGACGCGACATCTTCGCACCGGTTGGCGCCCATCTGGCTGCTGGTGTACCACTGGAGCAGCTCGGCACCCTGATCGACGACCCGGTGCGTTTGCCCCTTCCCAAGCCGGTCCGAACGGACGAGGGAGTGGAGGGGAGCATCGTCGTCATCGATGTGTTCGGCAATTGCTCAACCAATGTTCGTGTCTCCGAAGTACCTGACCTCAAAAACGCCATCGTCAGGATTGCCGGGCAGGTCATCCACGGCATCTTGCCCTCCTACGGTCACGCGAAGGTTGGCGATCTTGTGGCAGTAACCGATAGCGAAGGTTTCATTGAAGTTGCTGTGGTCAACGGCAGCGCGGCGAAATCTTACGGTATCAAACTCGACGAAGCCGTGAGGATCGGCTTCAATGACTGATTCGCTGCCTCTGCCTCTGGTTATTCGGGACCTCGGTTTCCGCTATAACTCACGGACAACTCCCGCAATTGAGGATATCAACCTGCATTTGGAACCTGGTCAGATTGTATTGTTGGCTGGGTCTTCCGGTTGCGGCAAGACGACCTTGATGCGTTGCGTGAACGGACTCATCCCGCATACCTATCAAGGCTATATGCAAGGTGAGATCGAGCTGTATGGGAAGTCAATAAAGGGGATGGGGCTTGCGGAAATCTCAAAACATGTAGGGACCCTTTTGCAGGACCCTGAAAGGCAGATTTTAGGGACCTACGTCATTAATGAGGTCTGCTTCGGATTGGAATCGCAGGGGATGCCCCGCGAAGAGATGATCCAAAAAGCTGAAAAGGCGCTCGAACGCTTGCATATTACGCATCTGAAAGATAAAGAAACCCACTACACCTCCGGCGGTGAGAAACAAAAGGTTGCATTGGCGGGCGTGTTGGCGATGGAGCCGAACATTCTGCTCCTGGACGAGCCTCTGGCTTCGCTGGACCCGGCATCGGCGCGGGAAGCCCTGCTGGCATTCCGCGAACTTGCGGATGAAGGTCTTTCCATTTTGCTTGTGGAGCATCGGGTTGAGGATGTGCTCGAAATCAATCCTGAAAAAGTTATCTACATGGATAACGGGCGTGTCGTTTATCAGGGTGACGTAAAAGGTCTGCTCGAAACCGCGGACTACACCCGCATTAAGCTGCCAGCCCAAACTGTGATGCGCCGTGCCAAAGGGAAGCCTTTTGAGGAATGCTGTTTTGCGGTACCTGCGTTCGACCCTCAAAGCGAGCCGCTGGTTTCCTTCCAGGACGTCTGCTTCCGTTATAAGGAGGATGGTCCGGAGGTGCTGCACGGTATCAATCTGGATATCCGAGCGGGGGAGGTGATCGCCATTCTGGGACATAACGGTTCGGGCAAAACCACCACCGTGAAGCAAGCCCTGGGACTGCTCAAGCCCACCAGCGGGCAGGTGCTGCTGGAGGGTGTGGAGACCAGGAAGACTACTGTCGCAAACGTGGCGAAGACGATCGGCTACGTTTTCCAGAGCCCAAGCCAGATGCTGTTCGCGCCGACGGTGCGCGAGGAGCTTGCCTTCGGACCTGAAAACCTGGGAATGGACAAAGAAACCGTTAGTCAGAATGTGGACTGGGCGATTGAGACGGTGCATCTCGAACATGAGCTGCCCATGCCGCCCCTCGCGCTTTCTTTCGGACAACAGAAGCGCGTGTCGATTGCCTCGGTGCTTTCGATGAAATCACGCATCCTGATGATGGATGAACCTACGTCCGGGCAGGATTACTGGAACTATCAGTCTTTCATGAATACGATTTTGCAGACTCCCGGGTTTGACGCGATTTTGTTTATCACGCATGACCTGGACCTGGCGTTGACTTATGCCAATCGAGTGGTCGTTTTATACGGCGGGCAGGTCATGGCGGATGGCAGCCCGTACGAGGTCTTTGCGGATGATGAGCAGCTGCGGCAGTGGCGTCTGCTCCCCACTTCTCTGCTTAAATTGAACCGCGAGATGTACGCACAAACAGGGCAGTTTCTGCGGGCTGAAGCTTTGAGTCAGCTTGCAGGTTGATTTATTAATATTTATTAATGTAAGGAGAAAGGTATGTATTCAAACGAAGTTAGCAAACAAGAAAAGAAATCTTTGTGGCGCTTTGGCACAAAGGAAGTCGTCTATGCCGCTATCGGTGCTGCGCTGTATGCTGTGGTGACCTGGGCATTCAATGTTTGGCAAATCCCCGGTGCGGGTAATGTTGGCGTTCGCCCGGCAGTGGTTCTTCCGATGTTTTTCGGTATCGCTTTTGGTCCGATTGTCGGTTTCATCACCGGCTTTGTGGGCAACATCCTCGCTGACCTGCTCAGCGGCTATGGTTTTTGGGTCTGGTGGGATCTTGGGAACGGCATCATGGGCTTGATCCCCGGCTTGTTCTCTGTGCTCATCACGAACTATAAATCCGGAGGCTCCATTCTGCGTGCAGAAATTTCTGTGGTTCTAGGCGTGCTATTTGGAATGGGGCTGGCAGCCGTCTCAGAAATGTGGGTGTCAGGGGCAGATATGAACACGGTTATCTTCGGCAACTTCCTGCCTGCTTTCCTCACGAACGTGCTCTGGGGTCTTGTGCTGCTGCCGCTTCTGATGGTCGCCTATTCCGCGATCGTTTCCCAAAGCGGTCGTTGATAGGATGAATCGCTTCCAGGCGGTCCAAATCGACCGCCTGGAGCTTGAGTTATTATGCTTGTCGCCTGGAATTACCGCTACCGTAATAGTCTGATCGACCGCATTGATCCGCGGGCGCGGCTGATTTTCTCGTTCGCCGTGCTGATTGCTGCCACCAGCACCTGGAATTCGCTCTTGCTGGCAATCATTTTTATGATTTCCATTCTTTGGTACGCAGCTGCAAAACTTTCCTGGAAGGATACCAAACGCGGATGGATGATGATTTCCATTTTGCTATTCACGATGATTGTTGTGAATACAATCATCACGGGCGGCGGAGCAGGTGGCGTTGTGCCGGAGGGCGGGCAGCTTGTTTGGCCTGATGGCTTCAACTTGTTTGGACGCCACCTGACCTTCGGCTTGACAGTTGAGCGGTTGTGGTTTGCAGTGGCGCAGTTGATGCGCATTCTGTCCATTTCCCTGGTGTTCATTATGATCCCCTATACGATGGATTCACGCGCCTACGGAGTTACCTTCCGCAAACTTGGTTTGCCAGATCGGCTTGCTTACACGATGGAGCTTTCTTTTCGCTTCATCCCAACGCTGGCGCGAAATTTTCAGGTGACGCTGGATGCCCAGCGTGCGCGTGGGTTTGAGCTGGACTCCGTCAAAGGTGGCATCTTTAACAAGATCAAACGCATTGCTCCCTTGATTATCCCGGTGACGATGAACGCGATTGTCTCAAGCGAAGATATTGCAAACGCGATGGATTTACGCGGGTTTGGGCAGCAAAAACGCACCTGGCTCTACGAACTCAAATATCACTGGTGGGACTACGCAGTTATTGCTTTTGCAGTGATCATGCTCGGAGGAGTGCTTTTCCTTGCTTTTGGGCGGGGAATGCGCCTTTTCCATGTGCCGCAGTGGTGGTACGGCTTGTTTAACTGATCGGGTCTGAACAATTCAGTAACTTCGAATAAAGAGGAAGAACACAGGCTGGAGCAAAAATCCCACAGTCATAATCAGAACATATACCCGCAAGAACCAACTTGTTACTCCATCTGTAGAAGATTTACAACTTGTGGGAGATCTGAAGAATAAGTGGTTTGAAAACACTGTGATATTCGCGTTGAAATTAAAGATGCTGACTTGTGCATTTTCATGAAAGACCGCTTCTGTCCATGGTTTTGAGCATGGAGAAGTATATATATGCCGGAAATAATTCTTCCAACTGCTTTTGTGAGACTTCCGGATGATGAGAACAGAACATTCCTTCGATCCAATCTCCCCACAATCTGCCACTTTGTTGTAAAATAGGTTATTGCCGATTTTAGGAGTAGAGAGGAAGTAATGCCAATACAACTCCAAATAGACACCAAACTCACCAAGAAGGAGAAAAGATGAATAAAAAGTTGTTAATGTTGGTTAGTATGTTCTTAGTTTTAAGCATGTTCCTGGCGGCTTGCCAAACACAGGAACCTGCTGCCCCCGCTGCAACTGTGGACTGCAAAGCAGAATCCGCTCTTGAAGCTGAAGGCGCTTACCAGGTGCCTGCTCCAATCGAAGGCTGCTTCAACGTTGCTTTCGTCTACGTCGGTCCCCATGACGATGGTGGCTGGTCTCAATCCCACGATGTCGGTCGGTTGTACGTACAGGATAACGTTCCAGGTGTCCACACCGCCTACGTTGAAAACGTCGCCGAAGGCGTCGATTCCGAACAGGTGACCCGGTCGCTGGCTCGCAAGGGTTTCGACATGGTCATCACAACCTCCTTCGGATTTATGGACGCTACCGAAACCGTTGCCGGTGAATTCCCGGATAAAGATTTTATCCATGTTTCCGGCTACAAGTTTAACGGAACCAACTTTGGCAATCTCATGGGCGCCATGGAAGATATCAAATACCTCGCCGGAATGCTGGCTGGTTCCCGCGCCAAAGTTGATGGTAACCCTAAAGTCGGCTATATGGCGACCTTCCCGATCCCTGAGGAGCTGCGTCTCGGCAACGCCTTCGCACTCGGTTTGGCGAAAACCTGCCCCGAATGCACCGTCGATGTCCGCTTTGTCTATACCTGGCATGATCCCACCATCGAACAGGAAGCCGCCAAATCGCTCTTCGATGCCGGCGCCCAGGTTGTCATGACTGGTGCGGATACCCCTGCCCCCGCAATCGCCGCTCCTGCTGGCAAATGGGGCATAACCTATGACTATATCAATAACTGCACGCTCGACACCTGCCTTACCACCATGTACTGGAACTGGGGTCCTCTGTATGCTGTTGAAGTCAAAAAATCCATGGACGGGACTTTCGCTGGTGAGGCTGTCTACTTTGATGCCGATTCCGGCGGTCTTGGTCTCTTGGGCTTCCATGAAGGTCAAGAACTGATGCCCGGTGCCAAAGACCTGCCCGAAGAAGACCTGCAGATGATCCGCGATGAACTTGCTATGTTCCTCTCTGGCAAGATGACCCGCTTCGACGTCTTCAAGGGACCCATCACGGACAACCAGGGCAACCTTGTCCTTGCTGAAGGCGAAACCCTTCGCCAGGTAGACCTGGACTGCTTTGCCAATGCTGAAGGTGCCCCCTGCGCTGATGGAGTTGGTATGTACTGGTGGAACGAGAACGTTATCGCCGAACTGCCGTAAGCTTAATCAGACTTTTTGGGGAGATAGCTCTAAGAGAGCTATCTCCCCTCAACCATTAAAAAGAAAACCAAATGACATTTCCTGAAGAAAAAAGCACAGTCCCTACTGTTGAAATGCGGGATATCGTCCTGCGTTTTCCTGGCGTTTTAGCCAACGACCACGTCAATTTCACTCTATACCCGGGCGAAATTCACGCGCTTTTAGGTGAAAACGGCGCTGGCAAGAGCACCCTTATGAATGCGCTGATGGGGCTTTATCGCCCGGAATCCGGAGAGATTCGCATTCATGGAGAAAGGGTGAGTTTTAATTCTCCCAAGGATGCCATTGCTGCCGGAATTGGCATGGTCCATCAGCATTTCATGCTGGTCGAAAATCAAACCGTGACTGAAAACATCCTCATCGGTCTTGACACGCCCCATTTTGCTCTTGATCTCAAGAAGTTCGACCACGAAATCAGCGACCTGGCGGAGCAATTTGGCATCCACATCGACCCGACTGCCAAGATTTGGCAGCTTTCGGTGGGGGAGCAGCAGCGCGTTGAGATCCTGAAAATCCTGTACAGAGGCGCTGATATCCTCATCATGGACGAACCAACCGCTGTCCTTGCCCCTCAGGAAGCTGATGAGCTGATTGCCACGCTGAAAGGGATGGCTGCCCAGGGCAAGTCCATTGCTTTTATCAGCCATAAACTCAACGAGGTGAAGCAGGTGGCTGATAAGCTGACGGTGCTCAGGCGCGGTCGGGTCACCGCTGAACGGGTGGAATTGCATGACTTCACCCGTGAGAGCCTCGCCTCTTTGATGGTCGGTCGCGAAGTGATTTTTAATCTGCATAAATGTGAACAAACTCCTGGTCCGGAAGTGCTCCGTCTGGAGAATGTTTCAGCGCTCAACAACAAAAACCTTCCCGCCTTACGGAATGTGAACCTCTCACTGCATGAGGGCGAAATTCTCGGTATTGCCGGTGTTGCTGGCAACGGTCAAAGCGAGTTGGTGGAAGTGATCACCGGACTGCGTCCGTGCAGCGGGCAAATTTGGTTGGGAGGCAAGGATATCGCTAACAAACCGCCTGCCTTCTCCATCCAACAAGGGCTTGCCCACATCCCTGAAGACCGCATCGGGGTCGGCACAGCCCCCAACCTCTCGATCACCAGCAACATCATCATGAAACGCTATGATCAAGAGCCGGTCAGCCAGAAATGGCAGCTCGATTACGTGGCTGCGGATGACCTCGCCAGCGGTCTCAAGACCGAATATGATATCCAGGCGCCCAATGTGCACACGCAGGCGCGCAAGCTTTCCGGCGGCAACCTTCAAAAGCTGATCCTTGCCCGCGAGCTGAGCAGCCTGCCCCACCTGATAGTTGCCATGCAACCTACCCGCGGTTTGGACGTTGGCGCGATTGAGGGTGTGCAGCAGCTACTGCTTAACCAGCGCTCTCAAGGCTGCGCAATCCTCCTTGTTTCCGAAGATCTCGACGAACTACTATCGCTCTCTGATCGCATCGCGGTAATGTATGAAGGTGAGGTGGCCGGGGTCATTTGCAGTGAGGATTTTGATATCACCCAGATTGGTCTGATGATGACCGGCACAACCTCGCAAGACCTCCAAACCCAAAAAGAGAAGCCGTCTGCTTCAAACTTCGATAAAGTGCTCAAAAATCTTCACCAGGCTGAAGAACCCGCGCAAGCCGGGACAACGGCAACGCCTGAATTGCCCTTCGAAAGTAAAACGCAGGCGGACGAGCTACCCCAAGAGGGGCTCACCTCTCCGCATGATGATTCCTACCAACATCTGACCGAGAAGGAACGAGTCTTGCGCAAAGTCTTGGGCGATAAATACAAACAGGGAGATACTGAATGATGATTCCCTATCCTGTTTTCGTAAAACGCACAGAAGACACACCCAAATGGCTGCCCTTTGTCACCTCTGTTGGGGCGGTTCTCTTAGCCTTCATCATTTCCGCCATTATTCTGGCAGCCACCGGCGCGGATCCGGTCAAGGTATATTCCTATCTCTACAAAGCTTCTTTTGGATCCTGGGGCGCTTTTTCGGACGTCATTGTAAAAGCCACGCCGCTCGTGCTGATCGGGCTTGGCTGCGCCCTGGCTTTCCGGATGCGCCTTTGGAATATCGGCGCGGAAGGACAATTCTTTGTGGGAGCCTTTATGGCAGCCGCGGTCGTCATGGTGCCACTGGTAGACCTGGATACCACTCCCCGTTGGATGATCGTCTCGCTGATGGCAGTGCTAGGTATGCTTGGCGGCGCGCTGTACGCCCTGATCGCCGGTATCCTGAAAGCCAAGCTGAATATAAACGAGATCATCATTACTTTGATGCTCAACTACATCGCGGTTTTGTGGAATAACTACTGGATCTTTGGAAAATGGAGCGAAGCCGGCTTCCAAATGACCAAGACTTTCCCCAAAGTGGCGTGGCTGCCGCGCCTGGCGGACTATGCCGCAAAGGTGCCCGCATTTTCGGGGATGACCCTGCATGTTGGCATCCTGTTCGGGCTGATCGCCGCGGTGATTGTTTATCTGATCATCTATCGCAGCAAATGGGGTTATAAAATCACCCTCATCGGTGATAACCCTCGCGCAGCCCGCTATGCTGGCATTAATATCGCCGCCAACACCATCGTCGTTTTCATGGTTTCTGGCGCTCTCGCCGGCTTGGCGGGGATGACCGAGGTTTCCGGTGTCGTCCACCGCTTGCAGGAACGCATCTCGACTTCTTACGGTTTCTCGGGTGTGATCGTCGCCTGGCTGGCAAAGCTCCACCCCTTCGCGGTGATTGTCGTTTCGATATTGTTTGGCGCGCTCTTGGTTGCCAGCCGCGAAATCCAACCTTCGGGACTTTCATTCCTCATCCAGGGCATCACGCTTTTCCTTGTCATCAGCAGCGACGTCCTGCTCAAATATCAAATCAAATGGGTCCGCCCTGCAAAGGAGTCTGCCCAATGAACTGGATAGAAATCTTACGCTCTGGTATTTCCACCGGTACGGTCTTGCTGATCGCTGCGATCGGCGAAATTCTGACCGAACGCTCTGGCATTCAGAACCTCGGCGTTGAAGGAATGATGCTTGTCGGTGCGATGGCTGGCTTCAGGGTTGCCTTCACCACCGGGAATGTTTGGATGGGTTTGTTGGCCGCGGTCGCTGCCGGCGGACTGCTGAGCCTGGCTCATGCGGTCGTAACTATCCACTTTCAAGCCGACCAGACGGTCAGCGGGCTTTCACTGACCTTCCTGGGCACAGGATTGGCGCTGGTATTGGGTGAGGGATTCACCGGTCACACAGCTCCTGTCATCCCCCGCGCCAGCATCCCGCTGCTCTCCCAGATCCCATACCTGGGGCAGATTTTGTTTACAGATCATAATCTTCTGGTTTATTTTGGATATATACTTGTGCCGCTGGTGGCATACTATATCAATAAAACCCGTCCAGGTCTTCATCTGCGTGCTGTGGGTGAGAACCCTGCTGCCGCCGATACCTTGGGCGTCAACATCTACCGAACCCGCTACATCTACACTTTCATCGGAGGATGTTTTGCGGGATTGGCAGGCGCGGCAATCAGTGTCGCGATCGCGCCGGGATGGTACTCGAACCTGACCGTGAGCGGGCAGGGTTGGATTGCAGTGGCGCTGGTGATTTTTGCCCATTGGAATCCCTGGCGGGCGGCATTGGGCGGATATCTGTTTGGGATTTTGCGGCGCTTTACGCTCGACCTGCAGGGTCCGCGGGTTTTATTCGGGTTGGCAAATCCCTTCTTCTTCAATACCAACCTGGTCTTCTTCCTGCAAATGACGCCTTATGTGCTGACAATCATCGCGCTCATCTGGGGCAGTTCAGCGGCCCGCAAGAAGCGCATCGGCGCGCCAGCCGCCCTCGGTACCCCTTACCAGCGTGGTGAACGGGGACTGTAGCGGTTTTCTCAATCAATCCTTGTCTAAAAGCGGAGTGGAATACCAAGCCATTCCGCTTTGTTTTGGATTTCTCTTCCACCGCAAGCACTCTACGCTTCTCGAAAGCGAAAGGCTGAGGCGTTCTGCCTTCGTCTCGGGCACGCAATGTTCCTCACCAACGAAGGAAGAAGTGTATCATTGCGCTATTCCGCACCGTCGAACCAGATCGGGTTGGTGATCAGGGCAGGGAGAGCGGGCAAGAAACTGAAAAAGGTGCGCCAGACCTCTAAACGCCAGTAACCTGGGTTCTCTACAGGCAGCGTGGTCTCAAACTCTCCTTTTTCCGGCGCGCTGAAGATATCACGGGAGCCTTCGCGTGTGATTAGACGGACAAGATCCCCTTTTTCCAATCCCGATCCCTTCAGGGAAGCTAGCATGTCCTCGCGCCAGGCGAGGCTTGCGCCGAAGGTCTGCCCTTCCACGTCCAGTGTCAGCCTGAGCGGGGTGGGGCTGAAGGCAAGGTAGCTTCTTCCGGCTTTGACCGCTTTTAGGATGTCCGTCTCGCTGTTGGAATCTGCCAAAACGTAGATACAGGGGCTGGCAAGGCGCTGGAAGAATGTGTCTTCATGGTAATCGCTGCCGCTTACGGCGACCTGTTTGCGCCCCGCTTTCAACATCCCATCCCAACGGGCGATGGCTTCCAGGTTAGTGGGTCGCATGGGTCCGTTCCAGACCTCCATCAGGTCATAATCCAGGGCGTCCAGGTCGTAGCGAAATCCAAAATCAGGCTCGCAGGGATGATTGATACTGATCAGAGCGCTGTTTTGATGGGCTTCGCGGAAAATTGCCTGGGCTTCTTCCTGGCTGTTGGCGATGAAACTGCCTTGGAAGGGCTGTTCGAGCCCGAAGAAGTTGCTGTGTCCCTTGTAGTGGGTCCATTCCAGCCCGGGGATGATCGTGAGACCTTCAACGTGCGGGAAGGATGCTCGCTTGACCGGCTGATTGTGGTCGGTGATGGCGATAAAATCCAGCCCGTGGAGGCGGGCATGCTTCGCAAGGTGCTCCAGCGGCAAGATGCCGTCCGATGCCAGCGTATGGACGTGCAGATCACCGCAGAGCCAACGGGGCGATTTAGGCATGAATGTGATGCTTATTTTGACGTCAACTCCCTCAGGGGCGATGACATATGCGCCGAGGATGATCTGCCAGTTTCCCGGTGTGAGTGGGTGCGGTTGGTAGCCAGGCGTTGACTCAGTTTCTGAGACCATGATTTCCGAGCGGCTCGAACCGCTCGCTCCCACCTGCGAGCCATCCGGCGCGATCAGCCCAATATCGACGGTATTGATCCGCTTTTTTTTTGAAAAGAAGACTTCCTCCGGAACGGTGAGAGGCTCACGCGCGAGCTTCGGATACGAGTAACACACGTCAATCCGTGCGGTGTTCGCGGGCATCTCGAAGGGTACAAGCAGGTAAAGTCCTTGTTCAGAATGAGCGATATGGCGGTGAATGGTAATTTCTGGCATTGAAGCATCCTTTGGCAGTGATAATGGTTTGATTGTACGCTTAATTGCGATCGCCGGAAGAGAATCGTTAGAGATTTCAATCTTTATTCGTATGAAGTAAACGCGGATATTCAACCAAAGGGATGGCTCCTTGTCCCTGCAAAAGGGATCAGGAGCCATCACGACAGATCAGGCGTTTATCAAACCCCCTTCAATTAGAAACCTTTGAACCCAAAATTCTATCCAAACCTAGGGCACACATTCTCCAGTGACCGGGTCAGCGTTACCAAAGACAAGCCCCGCGCCGAATCTCGAGCCAAAGATCGGCGAGAGATCGCCCAAATTGAGTCCAAACGCCTTGTCGATGACGCCCAAACCGCCTTGGTATAGGGT
>ERZ1026792.1366-NODE-1366-length-15506-cov-4.732362_pt1 | contig 15506 bp, 12 predicted proteins | sample MGYA00520884_ERZ1026792 | MGnify/ENA primary metagenome ERZ1026792 (study PRJEB33270, sample SAMEA104284473) | anaerobic digester metagenome | biome: Anaerobic digester microbiome; feature: mesophilic sludge digester; material: Anaerobic digester biomass... | reverse complement strand
ATCCAGCACGATCACTTTCCCGCCCGCCGTGCGCAGGACATAGGACATAATCTGGCTGTGCGTTTGATTGGGCAGTTGCCAGAGCACGAAGGTTTTGTCCGCCGCCGCGCCCGGGCCGCCGCCGCAGCGGCATCCCCACCCGGCGCCAACCGCCCAAAGCCCGATCAGTAAAAACCAGAAGGCACGAAGATTACGCATAACTTACTTCTGCCAGAAATCCCGCGGCGGGTCAATTAACCGGGGCGAGGTTCGGGGAAAAAAAGAGCCTCCCCGCTTCGCCTGTCCCCGGCAGCGCTCCGCCACCCGCTGCGTCATCCAGTTGGCAATGACCGCGCCAACGCGCCGCACATCGCGCGCCCGGGATACGAGCTTCGCCGCGGAAAAGGCAACGTCCCAGGGCAGGGGACCCTCATGCTCTCGCCGGCATATTCAGAATCCCTGCCCGAAGTCCAACTGTGCCAATTTGGCACACCCCATTTTAAGCAGTGAATAACTCAACGCCCCCTGCGTAATCCCCATAAAACAGCGATCGCCTTAATCCGAAAATACACCGCCGACCAGGGTAATATTTCCTCCATGACCGCGCCAACAAACTGTCCAATTATTGGACACTTCTCCCGCCTGCTGCCAGTCCCACCCCGCGCTCCTTGCCATCGCTACCCGCCCCGATTTTGCGCAATCCGGCTCACTCCAGGCTCTAAAATAGCCAATAATAGGCCGTGTACAACGGGTGTACAAGGGATGCTCACCGGGTGAACATAGGATTTTAGGTTGGGCATCCGGTGAGCATCCCTTGTACACCCCTTGTACACGGCTATAAGAGAGCGGGAAATGATGGGAACGACAGGCTGGAGATTGGCTGCGGGATGCAGATTGGGCGGAGGGGGATTGGGGGGCGTTGCCGTGTTTTTAAGGGGGGCGAGCTGGCCCTGGTTTGAGGAGCGGCCGATTCAGGACGGCGGGGTTAAGGTGTGCCAAATTGGCACAGTTCGGCACCCGAAGCAGGGGAGCGATCGGGGCAAACGGAACCTGCCGGATGGCGGTTGGGGCAAGGCGGTCGAAGCCGGGTGTTTTTTCGCGGAGGCTAAAGTGCGCCAGTCCGGGGAGACTGCGTCGAGTGAGGGAGCGAGGAGGTGAGTTGGCCCCTTTGGCGGGGCCAATCTCGCTATTTCATTCGCCGCGCGAAATGTTAACCGGCCGGGAGGCGGAGCCTGGAACGGCTTTCGCTACTGAGAACCGGCAAGTGGGCAGGGTGATCGTGCGCCGGGTTCGCAGGATTGAAATGCTCAGGGCGGCGTCTTGCGGGCATGCTTGCGCCACCAGCGGCGGTAATCGGTGTAGAGTTGGGTGGAGTCCGGGTGGCCGGCAAAGGCTTTGCTGCCGGGTTTATTCATCAGGCCCTGGTATTGATAGATCAGGATGGTGTCCACGAACGGGGACACGGCGGCCAACTGTTCCTTCACCCGCGAGAAAGGCGCGGGAATGAGGGGGCTGCTCTGCTGGTTGGGCGGGCCTTCCCAGGCGAAGGTTTCCACGTCCGCCCACAGCGCGCGCTGGGGCACGCGGTGGTGCGCCTGGCGCAATTTCTCGAAGGCGGCCGCGCTTTGCGACGGGTTCATGCGCCGGCAGCCGACTTCGTCCTGGTAGGCGATGATGTCCACCTCGAGTTGTTCCAGTTGGCGCACGAACCGATCGTCGTTGACCGCCCGGTGGGTGCCGTAGGGGGCGATAAGCGTCCGGGCCCGGGGGGTGAGGCGGCGCGCTTCGCGGCTGCAGGCGTTGACGTAGGCGATGAATTCGTCGGTGAAATAGGGGCCGAGCGCGGCTTCGTTGGGCCAATACCAGCCGTGAAAGCTGCGGTGGTGGCTGTATTGCCGCGCGATCTCGCTCATCATCTGGAACCGCGCCCGCACCCGCGCCGGGTCGTGCAGGCACCGGTGGTCCCAGGGGCCGAACCAATCGCTGCTGAGGAAGAATTTGACGCCGTATTTATCCGCCGCCGCCAGGAGCGCCTCGAGGGGGTCCGCGCAGGCCAGTTCGAGTTTGGGCAGCAGGGGGGTGGTGTAGAATGCCTGGCCGCCTTTGGCGATGGCCAGCAGGACGAGGTATTCCATGCCGAGTTCGGCGACTTCCCGGACGGCCTGGCGCCATTGTTGGGCGGTGTAATTCCGGCAGGTGTCATTCCAGTAAAGGTGGCGGCGGTCATCCCACCAGATGCTGATCCAGCTGCCGCGGATGGGCTGGATGCGGGCGACGGGGCGTTCGCCGGGCGGGCCGCTCCGCGCGAGGTTGAGCGAGGCGGCGGCCACGCCGGCCCCGAGCAGGCGGAGGAACGCCGCGCGCGAGAGCCGGGGCGGGGGGGGGCCGGCGGGCGGCTTATTTGTCGCGGATGTATTCGTAGATGTTGAGGTAGTGCTGGCCGGGGTGGTTCCAGGAGAAATCATAGCGCATGCCGTTGAGCGTGAGTTCGCGGAAATACTGAGGATAGGCATACCACAGGCCGATGGCGCGGTGCAGCGCGGATTCGATGCCCGTGTTATTGTAGTCGTTGAAGACAAAGCCGTTGCGTTCGTGGTAAGGGCGGTCGGCGTAGTTGGCGTCGAACACGGTGTCGGCCAGGCCGCCGGTGGCCCGGACGATGGGGACGGTGCCGTATTTGAGCGCGATCATTTGCGTCAGGCCGCAGGGTTCGAACAGGCTGGGGACGATGATCATTTCGGCGCCGGCATAGACCAAGTGGGAGAGTTCTTCGTTGAAGCTCAGTTCGAGATGGCAGTCGGGGTTGTCGTTGTAGAGTTGTTTGAGGCGCCAGAAGTGGTGGCCGATGCCACCGTTGGGGCTGGTGCCCAGCAGAACAAACTGGGTGCCGTGCTGGAGGCAGTAGTGCAGGGCGTGGGTGATGAGGGGGACGCCTTTCTGGTGGTCCAGCCGGCCGATATAGCAGACGATGGGCTTGTAGGCGTCCTGGAGCCAGAACCGCTGGCGCAGCGCGTGTTTGTTTTCATATTTGGCGTCGAGGTGGTTGAGGCTGTAGGGGCGCGGGAGGTGGCGGTCGATTTCCGGGTTCCAGACCTCGTAGTCCACGCCGTTGAGGATGCCGCCCAGTTTGGCCCGGTGGACGTACAGGGTATGGCCCAGGCCGAAGTTATGGGAGGTGTTGAGGATTTCCCAGGCGTAGCGGGGCGAGACGGTGGTGACGAAGTTGGCATAGACGATGCCGCCTTTCATCAGGTTGAGGGCGGCGTGATTGAAGTTGTCCTGCAGGCGGTCGGGGTGAAAGAAGTGGGCGTGGCGGTTGAGGCCGGTGGCGCGGAGGATATGCTCGCCAGTGAGGCCCTGGTGCTGGAGGTTGTGGAGGGTGTAGCACACCCGGGGGTGGCGCATGCCCGCGTGCTGGTATATTTCATAAAGCAGGACCGGCACCAGCCCGGTCTGCCAATCGTGGCAGTGAATGACGTCCGGGTGCTTCCCGCTCTGGAGCATGAACTCCAGCGCCGCCTTGCAGAAAAAGGCGAAACGCTGGTCGTCGTCGTGCTGCCCGTAGAAGACGCGGCGGTGAAAGAAATGATGCTCGGAGTGCGGTTCGAGGAAGAAGCATTTGCGGCCATGCACGAAGCCGAAATAGACGCTGCAATGGATGGCGCCGTTGTGCCACGGCACCCAGAGGTCCTGGAAGGTGAGCTGCAGGCCGTAGATCTGGTCGTAGCGCAGGCAGTCGTATTTGGGCAGGATGATTTCGACCGAGTTGCCGCGGATTTCCAGTTCCCGGCTCAGGCCGAAGACGACGTCGCCCAGCCCGCCCACCTTGGCCACCGGGGCGCACTCGCTGGCAATTTGCACGAGGTACATATTCGGGTTAGGCGTTGCGCAGTTGGTGCATGGCCGCATCCAGCAGGGCGTAGGCCTGCTCCAGCTCGTCAAACGAGCGGGACACCCAGCGGCTGCCCCAGTAGAAGTTGCAACTGGTTTCGGCGGCCAGCAGGTGATCGAAGGCGCGCACGATCAGGCGCCGTATCTCCTCCGGGTGGGTCAGCGCCGCCAGTTGCTGGTCGAAGGCGCGCTTGACCTGCCAGTAGTATTCGCTGGCGCGGCGCACTTCGTCCCATCCCTTTTTCTGCAGCAGCGAGCCGGTCCACTGCGTGAAATCGCCGCCCCACTGGTGCTCGGTATTCCAGGCGCCGGGATGCACGTCCACTTCCTCGGTGGGCGGGTATTGCGCCAGGTATTGGCTGATGTGGATGGGGGTGAAGCCCAGCGTGCCCGCCCGGAACCGGTCCAGGAGGGGGCGGTAGAAGAAGCCCCAGAAGCCGCTCTCGATTTTCGTCGTGCGGAACCAGCCGCCGTTCTCGCCGTCCGTCCAGGTCGTCACCAGCGCCGGGAAATCGCAAGGCCGGGTGCGCTCGTGGATTTCCTGCTGGAACCAGCCGGGGTCGGTGCCCGAGAGTTGGGCGTTGGAGAGTTCGCGGTCGCGCGGCACGACAATGATCTCCGCGCCCTCGTAGCGCGCCCGGTAGGGCCGGTAGCGGAGTTCCTCCCAGCGCATGGGGCGCCGGGGTTTGAGGTAAATCGAATCCACCAGCACGTACTGGTAACCGTGCCGCGCCAGCATGGGGATCATTTCCATGCAGAACCCCATCTCCGGCGGCCAGAACCCCGGGAACCGGTCCCGCCCGAGCAGGTGCCGCCCCAGCCCCTGCCACCATTCGGTCTGGGCGTCCCAGTCCGCTTGGGGGGTCAGCGGGTACACCGGGTGATACAGCCCGCTTCCCAGGTACTCGATGTTCGCGCGCCGGTACCGGTTCAGGAAATCCTCGATGTCCGCCACCTCCGCGAAGGTCTGCCGCACGCCGGGGTCTTCGAGTTGCTTGAGCAGCGTGCCGGAGAAGCTCAGGTGCAGCCGGGCCACGTCTTCATAGCCCTCGAGCATGCGCGTGGGGCGGTCGTAGCACCAGAGAATCTGCCGCGCCTCCCAGCTTTCCGCGGAATTATGCAGCGCCACGAGGTTCCCCGGCGGCTGGTGCATGTGCAACCCTAACGCGTGATAAATCTCGGCCATACAAGAGTCTGGTTGAATACGGTCCGGGCAAGCCTACCGTGAATGGCGGCGGTTTCAAGGGCGTATGTGGGGGCGGATTTCACTGGACAAGCGGCGCGGGGCGCGGCAGGGTGGAGGCATCGTGGCAATACAGTCGTTAAACTAAGGCATCGCGTTTGAATTGAATTATGACACCGGTTTCCCGTCGCACCTTCCTGGGCCAGTCCGCGCTCACCGCCGGGCTCGCGCCCCTCGCCCTCAGCAGCCTCACTTCCAGCGTCTTTGTCCGCAGCGCGCGCGCCGGTGAGCCAGGCCCGAATGGCAAGGTGCGGCTGGGGATCATCGGCTGCGGCGGCATGGGGCAGGGTGACCTGGCGTGTTTCCTCCAGAATCCCGAGGTGGACTGCGTCATGGTCTGCGACGTGGATGATGCCCGGATCGCCAAAGGAGTGGAGATTTGCCAGCAGAAGCGCGGCCGGAAGCCGGACACGGCGCGGGATTTCCGCCGGGTGCTGGATCGCAAGGACGTGGACGCCGTGCTCATCGCTACGCCCGATCATTGGCACGCCCTGCCCACGGTTCTGGCCTGCCAGGCGGGGAAGGATGTGTACGTCGAGAAGCCGCTGGCCACCACCATTGACGAGGGGCGCGCGATGCTCGAGGCGGCGCGGCGGCATCAGCGCGTGGTGCAGATGGGCTCCCAGTGGCGCAGTTGCAACCATATCGTCGAGGCGGGCGAATTCATCCGCTCCGGCAAGCTCGGCAAGGTCAGCATCGTGCGCGGCTGGGCGTACCTGGACTGGCTGCCCAGTATTGGCAAGCCGGCGGATTGCCCCCCGCCGCCGGGAGTTGACTATGACCTGTGGCTGGGGCCCGCCCCCGAACGGCCGTTCAATCCCAACCGGTTCCACTTCAACTTCCGCTGGTTCTGGGACTACGCGGGCGGCTTGATGACCGACTGGGGCGTGCATCTCATCAACATGATGCTCATGGGCATGAACCGGGAAGCGCCCCGGAGCGCCTACTCCTGCGGTGGCAAGTTCGTTCTGGATGACAACTCGGAGACCCCGGATTCCCAGGTGACGGTCTATGAGTTTCCCGGCTTTACCCTCATCTGGGAGCATAAGGCCGGTCTGGACAATGGCCTGTATAACCGTTCATGGGGCGTCGAATGGAGCGGCACTGAAGGCAATATCATCCTGAATGACCAGGGGTGGGAGATCCGCACGGAAAAGAAGCGGGCCAACCTCGATAACCAGCGCAAGCCCGGCAGCCCCGACCCGCGCCCGGCCCATGTGCGCGACTTCCTGGACTGTATGAAATCGCGCCGGCAGCCCGTGCTCAACCTGGACGTCGGCCATCACGTGTCCACCGTGGCGCACCTTGGCAACATTGCCTACCGCGTCGGCCGCAAGATTGTTTGGGACGCCGCCGCCGAGCGGGTGGAGGGCGACGCCCAGGCCGACAAGCTGGTGGGGGTGCGCTATCGCAAGCCGTGGAAACTGCCGTACGCCAAGCGCGCATAGCGGGCGCGGGCGCGGGCAATTGAAGGGCTATCCGCGTCGGGGTGTCCCGGCCGCGCCGCCGCCGGGGCGGGGAGCCGCCGTGTGGCGGAATCTCAAAGCAGCTTGCTCAGCAGCTCGTCGTTGGTCTTGTGCTTTCGGAGCGCGGCCACCAGGGTTTCCATCGCTTCCACCGGGTTGAGGTCCACCATGGTGCGGCGGAGCTTGCGCACGGCTTCGATCTGGTGCTTGGGGAAGAGCTTTTCCTCCTTACGCGTGCCGCTCTTGGGGATGTCAATCGCCGGGAAGAGGCGCCGATCCGACAGCTTGCGGTCTAAAATCAATTCCATGTTGCCGGTGCCCTTGAACTCCTGGAAGATCAGCTCATCCATGCGCGAGCCGGTATCCACCAGCGCGGTGGCCAGGATCGTCAGCGAGCCGCCCTCTTCGATCTTGCGGGCCGAGGCGAACATTTTGCGGGGGATTTCCAGCGCGCGCGCGTCCACGCCGCCTGTCATGGTGCGGCCGCTGCCGCCGTGCGCGCTGTTGTAGGCGCGCGCCACGCGGGTGATGGAGTCGAGCAGCACGAAGACGTCCTTGCCCGATTCCACCATGCGCCGGCACCGCTCAATCATGAAGCGGGAAAGGCGCACGTGCGTCTCCAGGTCCTGGTCGTTGGACGAGGCCACGACTTCGGCTTTGACGGAGCGCTGAAAGTCGGTGACCTCTTCCGGGCGTTCGTCAATGAGCAGCACCAGCACGTGGACTTCCGGGTGGTTGGCCGTGATGGCGTTGGCGATTTGCTTGAGGATGGTGGTCTTGCCGGTGCGGGGCGGGGCGACAATCAGCCCGCGGGTGCCCTTGCCCAGCGGGGTCACCATGTCAATCACGCGGGTCTCGATGAGGTCGGGCGTGGTTTCGAGGCGAAACTTCTCGATGGGATCAATCGTGGTGAGGTTCTCGAACCGCACCGTCTTGGTGTAATCCGAGAAGGGGACTCCGTTAACCTTGTCCACCGACTTGAGCTGCGGGCTGTTGCCGCGGTGCGGCGGCTGAGTGGGGCCGGCCACGAGGCAGCCCTCGCGCAGAAAGCTCCGCTTGATGGTGTCCGGCGTGACAAAGATGTCCGACGGTTTGGGATGAAAATGATTTTCGGCGGTGCGGAGAAAGCCGAAGCCCTTCTCGGAGATTTCCAGGTAGCCGGCGCCTTCAGTGGTGGCGGCAGTATTTGCGTTGTCGGTATTGGCAGCAGTGCTCATACAAGTCTGTGTGTCATCGAAGGCTTTCCGAATGAATCCCGGAAAACCACTTATGGGCTTGGAATTCTTGAGAAGCCGCAGCGGAGGGTGGTCTTCGCCGAACCCGCCCACCGCGGTTAACAAACCTTCGATGCCCCTATAACTACCGTTAACCCCCGGGGACCGCAACAACTATTTTCAGATATCTTTACCCGCCCAGTTGAGCCCGGGCTTCGTCCGCCAGGGCGGTGCTCAGGTAGCGCTCGCCGGTGGAATTGGCGATGGTGACAATCAGCTTGCCCCGGTTTTCCGGCCGCCGGGCGACCTGGATCGCGGCCCAAACATTGGCGCCCGAGGAAATGCCCGCGAGGATGCCCTCTTCCCGGGCCAGCCGCCGGGCCATGGCAAAGGCGTCTTCATTGCTCACCTGGATGCACTCCACGATCTGCGGATTGCCGCGGGCGTCTTTGAGGTGCAGGTTTCCAGGGATGAAGCCGGCGCCCGCTCCCTGGATTTTATGCGGTCCGGGCTTGAGCGGCTGGCCGGCGAGGGTTTGCGAGATGACCGGGGAGTCTTTGGGCTCGACGGCAATGGCCTGCAAGGAGGGCTTGCGCGCCTTGAGCACCTCGCAGCAGCCGGTCAGGGTGCCGCCGGTGCCCACCGCGGCGACGACCATATCCACCTTGCCGTCCGTGTCGGCCCAGATTTCCTCGGCCGTGGTTTTGCGGTGAACCTCGGGGTTGGCCGGGTTCTCGAACTGTTGCGGCATCCAGGCGTGCGGGGTTTCCCGGGCCAATTGCGCCGCTTTGGCGATGGCGCCCTTCATGCCCTCCGCGCCGGGGGTGAGGACGAGTTTGGCGCCCAGCATGGCCAGCAGCGTGCGCCGCTCCTGCGACATCGTTTCCGGCATGGTGAGGATGAGCCGGTAGCCCTTGGCCGCGGCGACAAACGCCAGGGCGATGCCGGTATTGCCGCTGGTGGGCTCGATGATCACCGTGTCTTTCGTGAGCACCCCGCGCCGCTCCGCATCTTCAATCATCGCCTGCCCGATGCGGTCCTTGACGCTGCCCAGCGGGTTGAAGAATTCGCACTTGAGCAAAATCGTGGCCGGCGCTTCCGCGGTGACTTTGTTCAAGCGCACCAGCGGCGTGCGCCCGACGGTTTCCACAATATTGTTATAGATACGGCTCATAATATTTCAAAAGCTAAGGGCGCGAGCCCGGGTTAACAGTAATTCGCGCGCTAATGTTCACTATAAACCAGGGTTGGGCAAGTGGAAAGATGCCGGCCGCCAAAGGCCCGGGGTGAAAACCAAAAGTCCCTGCCCGGCCGGGGGGCCGAACAGGGACTCAATGGGGGATGGGAGTTCGCCACGCTCTCTTTCCCGGTGCTGGCATTAGGCGCCGAACCGGCTGCCAGCTTCCCGACGCTATTCTCCACGGCAAGCGGAGTTACCGGCCTCATAGCAGGGCCGTGCAGCGCCTTGCGGCGGCTGAATTATTGAGTGAGGCTTTTCAGCTCGCTTGGGCTGGTGGTTGCGCCACCGGCTTGCGAACCAGGTCAAGACACGTCTGCGGCTTGGGATCCGCGTCTTCACCACTTAGCGCCGGGACGGCCGCTGCTTCTGGCAGCGCGTTGGCCCGGTGCCACGGGTCTCGCCTCTTAACTCTCAGGTTGCCTTTAGTCCACAGGCCAGCGGTGTCGTTTTTAACATCGCCGACTCTTTGGAAGGTTTTCACGAGCCGTGCCGAGGCCGCGTGTCCTTCCCGGTTCGGACGCTCACTTTGTCTCGCCTTTCAGCGTCTTTCCTTGGGCCGACCTCCTTCCGGAGACCGCCAGAGCCGCCCGCCCGTGCTGGTGCACAGTAGCAACCGGATACCCTCTGGGTAACTGCGATGGGCCCAGGCTCGAAACCTGCCCGGGCGCCTTGACTCGATTCGGAGCGGTTTCTCATCGCTCCTGATCGCTCAGTCCCTTTTTCGCGTTTACTGACAGCGCGCGAACGCTGCCAGAGGAACTGGTGAATCCTGCCTCTGCCACCGGCCTTTACGATCCGGCTTGGGAGGGGTTGTGCCAACCAGCCTGGCCCAACCTTTCCCCAGTCACCTGGGATTATCTCTGAAACTGCGGTTCAATGCGTTGACTGTTCCCGCACGTCTAGTTCTTTCAATGAACTGCTCATAGCTTACCCGAGATTCCATTTCCGACAACAAATCCTTATGCACAGCTTATTCACCGATTCGGCCGGATGCCGGGTTGGTGTGGCAGGCAAATCACCCAATGGGGCCAAGGGTTTCCTGCCTCGGGCTCGCGAGTTATTCACAATGCCAAACTTTCATCCCCGGCGGCGGTGAACAACTTTTTCTCCCTGCGGTTGACAGTTTCGACGGAAAAGCTGGCCGGAACGATTGAGCGGAGCAGGTCTTGCGAACGCCGCCATGCCGGGGGCGCGACTGGCGAAATGGCAACGACAGCACCGGGCCGGCGCGCGGAGGCGGCCGGTCCGGCAACAGAGCGGGAGTGGCCCTCGGACATCGCCCGGGTTGAGCCCGGAGAATGCGCCCGCCCAGGCCCGGCAACGGCAGGCGCGGAGAAAGGAGCGCGCCGCGGGTTGGCCGCGGGGCGCGGGAGGGGGTTCAGGCAGCCGGCGCGGCTGCCGGGGCGGATTTGGCCTTCCCTTTAGCCTTGGCGGCAGTTTTTTTGCGCTTCAAATAAGCGTTTCGCCGTTTTCGCTTCTCGACCTTATTGTATTGCTTGCCCATAACACGCTTTACTTTCTGAATCTATTTCGATTGTTTGACCCACTATGAAGACTCGTTGGGAACGATTCAATATCTATTTGCTGCTGGCGGCGGCGGTCGCGGCGGTGGTGCTCTGCGGATGCCAAAGCGCCGCTCCATCCAAACCCGGCAAGCTGCTCGCCGTTCTGCGCCTGCACCTCGAGACCACCCCCGACGGAACCAACACGCTGAACCACATCCCGGTTTATCGCCTGAATCCCGTCCAGATCTGCGCGCAAAAGCACGCCTTTCTCGACGAAGGCCATGTCGCCGAGGCCAAGGTAATCGAGGTCGTGGGCGGCTTTGCGCTTTGGATCAAATTCAACTCCGCCGGCACCGCGCTGTTCGAGGAATACACCACGGCCAACCGCGGCCGGCGGATCGCCGTCTTCAGCCAGTTTGGCGAGCGGATCAAAGACTCGCGCTGGCTGGCCGCTCCCATCATCTCCCGGCGCGTGACCGATGGCATTTTCACCTTCACCCCGGACGCGACCCGTTCGGAAGCGGAGGAAATCGCGCTTGGCCTGAACAACGTGGCCCGGAAGGTCCAGAAATAGCGCCCGCCCGCAGCGGCGTTTTCGCCCGGGGAACCGCCGCCCGTCGCGCGCGCGGTTTTTGCTCGCAAACGTCCGGCCTTGCGGCTAGGCTGTAAACGTAAAAGCATGCGTGAGCCGGGTATGAAACCCCAGGTTGATTTCGAGTGGCGCGGCGGGCCGGCAGCGAACGCCCGCCGGAGGGCGGCGCGTGGCGCGCGGGGTTCCGCGTTCACGTTGATCGAGTTGCTGGTCGTCATTGCCATCATCGCCCTCCTGGCGGCGCTGTTGCTCCCCGCGCTGGCGCGGGCCAAAGACAAGGCCTGGACCGTTGGCTGCATGAATAACCTCAAACAGTTGGCGCTATGCTGGCACCTGTATGCGACCGACAATGCCGATCTGCTGGCGCCGAACAACTCGATCATGGTCTTTAGCGGCCCCTCATGGAGCGTGGGCGCGGCCAGCATTTCCTGGTGCCCGGATTCCCCCCGCACCGACACCAACACCCTGGCTTTGCAAAGCGGCGTGTTGTTTCCCTACAACACCTCGGTGGGCATTTATCACTGCCCCGCGGATCAGTCGAAGGTGGAGAGCGCGGGCCTGCCGACGGCGCAGCGGCGCAACCGCAGCTACAACATGAGCCAATCGGTGAATGGGTTTCCCGAATACCTGGAGCAACTGGGCATTCCCGGCCTTTCGGACATTCCCTCCTGGCGGAAACTCACCGAGATTCGGCGCCCTGTGCCGAGCCGGCTTTTCGTGTTCATTGACGAGCACGAAGATACCCTCTACGACGCCCAGTTTGGGAACCCGGCCGGCGCGCCCTGGTGGGGGCCCATGTGGTTCGATATGCCGGCCGATCGGCATAATCGGGGCGGTTGCCTGACTTTTGCCGACGGGCATGTCGAGCGATGGCGCTGGAAGGTGGCCAAAACCGGGGCCTATCCCGGAAAGGTCCCGGACGTCGGCGAAATGCCCGACTATCACCGCATCCAGGACGCCATGAAGTGCTGGAAAGACAAGTGATCCCGGGGCGCGGCCGCCGGGACGGTTCCGCCGCGCCGGTTCACGGCGACTTGCCGCTTGCGCTCCGGGCGGGAGCCGATAATCCTCGGGCGCACAATTATGAACTACAACATTTCCCGGCAAGCCGCAGCGCTGTCCCCCTCGCTGACACTGGCGATTGACGCCAAAGCCAAGGCCATGAAGGCCGCGGGGGAGGACGTGGTGGGGTTTGGCGCCGGCGAACCGGATTTCGACACCCCCGCGCACATCAAGGAAGCCTGCGCGCGGGCGCTGGCGGACGGGTTCACCAAGTACACCCCCGCCGCCGGCCTGCCGGAGCTGCGGGCCGCCATCGCCGACAAACACCAGCGCGAGAATGGGCTGGCCTTTAAACCGTCGCAGATCATCGTCTCGTGCGGCGGCAAACATTCCTGCTTCAACGTCATTTTCGCCACCTGCCAGGAGGGGGACGAAGTGATCATCCCCGCCCCCTACTGGCTGAGCTACCCGGAGATGGTGAAAATGGCCGGCGCCCGGCCGGTCATCGTTCCCACGACCGACCGCACCGAGTTCAAGCTCACGGCGGATGCCTTGCGCGCCGCCATCACCCCGCGCACGCGCCTGTTCATTCTCAACTCGCCCAGCAACCCCACCGGCTCGGTTTATACGCCGGACGAAATCAAGGCCCTGGGCGACGTCTGCCTCGAACACCGCGTCCTCATCATGAGCGATGAGATTTACGAACACTTGCTCTACGATGGCGCGGTGGCCCGGAGCGTGGCCGGGTGCTCCCCCGCCCACGCCGCGCAAACCATTATCGTGCATGGCTTCGCCAAAGCCTGGAGCATGACCGGCTGGCGGCTGGGCTGGTGCGCCGCGCCCGAGCCGATTGCCCGGGCGATTGACGCCGTGCAAAGCCACAGCACCAGCAACCCCACCAGCTTCGCCCAAAAAGGCGCCGTCGCCGCGTTGACGGGCCCGCAGGACCATCTCCAGACCTGGCTGGCGGAATTCGACCGGCGCCGCACCCGCGCCTGGAATGCCCTCAACCGCATTCCCGGCCTGAGCTGCGTCAAAGCCAAAGGCGCCTTCTACCTCTTCCCGAATATCGCCGGCACCGGCCTGAAGTCCACCGACTTCTGCGCCCGGCTGCTCGAAGCCGAAAAAGTGGCCGCCGTCCCCGGCATCGCGTTCGGCGCCGACGATTACATCCGCTTGAGCTACGCCACCAGCATGGCGAATATCGAGAAGGGACTGGAGCGGATCGAACGGTTCTGCCGATCACTGGCGCGCTGAGGCGCGAAACCGGCGGTTAACCGGCGCCGCGGCCAGGCGCGCGCGCCGCCTGTCCATCCGGCGGCGATCCGCCGGGAGCAGGACGCGGGAAAAAAGGGGACGCCTTAACGGCAGGAAAGCCAGCGCCCATAACGGCCTTCACGCATGTAGGCGCGCTCGGTGCCATCTCCCAACACCTCGAAGAGCTTGGCCGCCCGCAACCGGTAGCGGCGGTGGCAGTTCAAGCACTCGTACTCGATGAGCGGCGGCTCATTCGGCGCGGTTTCAGTGTCCTTGACCACGAGCCAGTTGGCCCCCGCGTGGACGGGCCAGTTGGACGGCCGCGGCTGATGACAATGGCATTGGGGAAGCAACCGGGTCGCAATTTCCCGCGTGGGCGGAAGGGAGGGGTCAGGGGCATTCATAAATATGCAATCTATTGCCGTTCCGCTATAACACTGCGCCTCTGGCCCAGGATTTCAAGCCCAATTTCTGTCCCGAACTCGAACCGACCCGGGCAACGCGCCGTGCCGGGTTTGCCGTTCACACGCTCAAATCCCCGATCACGCAAGCCCCGATCCTTTTTTACGCATTCGCCCGCCGGATTTCCACAACCCCCCGGACGAGGCAATCTATGGCCTGGCTGAACGGCAAATCCGCTGCGATTCATCGTCCAACGGAAGCCGATTTCCCAGCCATTGCGCCGTCATAGTGGTTCTACATCGTTAACGTAGCCAGGGGGAGCCGGGATTTAGTGGAGCAGTTCAACCGCCCGCCCTTGTTTCAGCGGATCCTGGGCGGGCCCAGCCGCCCAAACCGCAGCCCTGGCGGACTCTTTGTTTAATAAATTCAAGGGCACGCCTGCTGAATCCCAGGTCTTTCGCCAATAAAATCAATAGATCAGGCATAAAAAGGGGTAAAATAGAGGCAAAACCCGAATCATGCCGACTTCGGCGCACCCTGAACGCCCCCTGAATTTACCCTGCCTTTAGGCCGTGTACAAGGGGTGTACAAGGGATGCTCATCGGGAGTCCATTGGATTTTAGCTGGTACACCCGGTGGGCATCCCTTGTACACCCTTTGTACACGGCGCATGGCTAGGGGTAGGCAATGATGGTAACGACTATAAATTCAATAGGTTAGAGAAGCCGTGGGGAAATCCTCTTTCCTCACATAAAAGCTTGAAAAGGAATGGCCTCTGAACCAAAGCATTGCTGGGGAAGAAGCTCGGCAGAATGAAATGAACCAGTCGCGGTTAAATGACATCATTCTGGAGGCCGGAAGCTCCTCTCTGCGGCCTCCTCGCCGCCGAGGAGAAACAGAAACTCAAAGCGCATCCCCAGCGGCAGTCGCCGTCATAACCAGGGAGGGCAATTCGGGCGCAAATAATGTTTGGCGTTTTTTTACTGGCCAACTGAGGCTTCTTAGGGTAGTCTCCCCAATAGTTATGTATTCAACTACGCGTGCTATAATTCGTTTCACTCTCATTCGGCGCATAATTGCAGGCTTGGGCTGTTTGCTGCTGGCACACGCCCTGGCATGTTCGGCGGCCCTGGTCTTTTATACTGATGCGCAGGGCGAGTTGGTAGGCTTTGAGCGGGCGGACGCCACGGAGGTGGTGTCGGCGGTGCAGGCGTTGGCGGTGGTGCCGACGGCGGCGGAGTTTGGCGGGGGGGGTGCGCTGAGCTCCGGGGTGCTGCCGGGGGTGCAGGTGCAGTCGGTGCAGACCGTAGGGGATACCACCACGGTGAGGTTTTCGATGGACATATTGGGTGCGGGGTTGGACGAGGCCCGATTGACCACGATACTCAAGCAGGTGCGGGCGACGTTATGGCAGTTTGGGGTGAACACCGGGATTCGTCTGGAGACGGAGGAGGGGCGGTTGTTGAGCAGTTATTTGCCGGTGTCGGAGCCGGTGGAGCCGGAGGCAGGAGCGGTGGCGAAGCCGGCGCCCGCCGGGGGCAAAGTGAACAATTTGGCGGGGAAAAACATAACATTGGGGCCCAGCCACGGGCGGTATTGGGCGGGATTTTGGGCCTGGCAGCGGTCCGACCCATGCGGGTTTGGGGAAGCGGTGCTGGAGGATGTCAATTCCATTCGGTTGATTCAGTTTCTCTACCAGTATTTGGTGCAGGATG
>ERZ1026792.1365-NODE-1365-length-15509-cov-2.410935_pt1 | contig 15509 bp, 14 predicted proteins | sample MGYA00520884_ERZ1026792 | MGnify/ENA primary metagenome ERZ1026792 (study PRJEB33270, sample SAMEA104284473) | anaerobic digester metagenome | biome: Anaerobic digester microbiome; feature: mesophilic sludge digester; material: Anaerobic digester biomass... | reverse complement strand
CGCGGGCATACGGTTGGACTCCACGCAGCGGAGGCGTTCATGGTGATGCGGGCGCTCCACTGAGTGCAGCTTGGTGGTTGCGTTGCGGCTAATCGTGGCAACTATTTGTGCGACGAACTTCGGACACAGAGGATGGCGTGCTTCAAAGTTTACTCTCCGCGAATAGCATTTGGCCAACAAGTGATGCCCCTCGGCCACGTGTAACCTTAGCCGCCGCGTCACCAAACTCGGCCAGTTTAAAGGGGGTGGACGCCGTTGGCTTCAAAAACCAGTTGATATCATCAGTAACTGTCGACACGGTAGAAGATCTAGCAGCTCCGGCATGTGCGAGCGCTCGGGCAATTAGCTGTTGGTTTTCTGCTACGGCGATCACTATCGACGGGAGCCCAAGACAACTGGATTCCCACGTAGTGCTACCCGCTGCACCGATCATCAGGTCGCTATTCGTCATAAGGTGCGCCATGTCTCGGACATCGACACGAACGTCGGTTGGCCAGGGCAAGTCGTCCGCTCGTTCTCGCACCTCGCGTATCCACGGTGCTTGAGCGCCCATCACCACGGTTATGCGACAATCCACAGGTAGGGCGCAACTGGCCAACGAAGCGAGTACTCTGGAAGTGGCGTTTGCCTTGTCCACACCACCCATAGTAATGAGTAGGTGCCCCAACCTTGGCGAAGCACGACGTTCGAGACTCACAGCCCGCAAAGATGCGAAATCAGGGCGCAGCAGCGCATACTCCGGCCCTGCTAGCACTACGCATCTTGAGGGCACGTAATCGTTATAGTCAGCGGAGCTGCGTCCAAGTGTCTGGTCGAGGAGGAGATCGCAATCGTGCGGTCGATTGGCTAGGTCATCGAGCACAAGGAGCTTACTGGTGCTGTTACGGACGCGTTTTTCCCAGCGCTCGTCAATTGCATAGTGGTCGGCAATTAGCCAATCGACTTGCACCGGACCAAGTACAGCAAGAGTCTGGTCAGCGTCCTCCACCCAATCTGCCCCCAGCCAATCCGCATACGGAAAGCGCTCTTGATCGGTAGCAGAGGAATGAATGGCGACAACCGGCAGACTATGAGCCTCGAACCCATGCTTGCGGATCAGACTGAGTAGGTGGCCAGGGTGTGACCGGCAGATGAAGCTGCAGTCTGCTCCCTGCTCCCTGAGGTTATATGCAAGCGTGAGGCACCGCATCACGTGGCCGGTGCCAATCTCAATCGACGCGTCGGCGCGAAAAGCAACTCGGAGCGGGGTCACGTCAATCAACCGTCGAACCGCTTTTCTTCATCCGCCTGCTCTGTCGTGTCCATCGTTCAGGTATGTCAATTTCGTGCACACGCTAGCGGCCCAGTTCGAACAGGTTGCGTCGGCAGCAGGGATTGGCCCGTAGGGGAGCAGTCCGTATGGCTGGCTCGATCCCAACGGGTGCAGACATGATGAGGGGGCTGCGTTGACTCCTGGCGCCCGGTCGACCAGTCGGAGACGAGGGCTTGCCATTCAGCATGTATAATCCAGACGGTCCGCTGGGCATCTTCAGGTAGATCAGCTTGAGGTGTCGTCGTGAATATCCTGTTCCGCCTGATCGCCCGAGGTGTGCCGTGGTCGGTTTCGTTCTTAGTACAGATGGGAGCCTATGACTGAGACTGAGATGGATGAACGGATTGTGCTGATCTTGGGCACTGCGCAGTTCCAGTCGGGGTACGGGATCGTGAGGGACTTAGATCAGGCTGGCGAACCGGCTGGTCCGAGTTTGTTTGAGTTGGCCCCGACGCTAGGCATAGCCGCCCTTGACACTGCGCCTGTCTACGGGAGTGCGGAAGAGGCAATCGGCCAGTCAAGGTGCGGCCTACCGGTGCACACCAAGCTCGACCCGAAGCGAAGCCCAGCGGAATCCCTATCGCAATCGCTGAAAGATCTGCGACGCGACCGCGTAGACGTGCTCTACATCCACGATTCGGCGGAAGTGCTGCGGCCCGAGAGTCGCGTAGTCGCCTCTGCATCTGAGTTGGTGGGTGAACAAGTCGGCAGTCTGGGCGCATCCGTATACGACTTGCCCGAGTTCGAAGCGGCTGTGGACGACCCTCGTATCGGCGTGGTGCAGGTGCCCCTCAACCTCTTCGATCGTCGTCTCACCCGTGACTTGATTGCATCAGCCGCCTCAACCGGAACGATCGTCTATGTGCGAAGCGTGCTGCTTCAGGGCATCCTTGCAGCCGACCCATTGGAACTCGTCGGCCCGACTTTGCCGTTGCGTCCATACGTCGTGGCGTTCGCTGAGCTGGCGCAACGCGCCGGCAGGACGAGGAGGGACCTCGCGATCGGCTGGGTCAAGGCGATCTCAGGAATCCGCGGCATGTTGGTCGGAGCCGAGTCAGTCATTCAGCTTCGCGAAATGGTCGCATCATTCAACTCCCCACCACTGGACGACGATTTGATTGCCGAACTCGAAGCACTTCCCTATCCACCTGCTGCTCAGTGCGATCCGCGTAGCTGGACGATCGTGACTTCGCCATGAGCCTCTACACCGACCAACACGTGGTGGCGATTGTGCAGGCGCGCATGGGTTCGGTTCGACTCCCAGGGAAGGTCCTCAGCCCGGTACTTGAGAAACCCGCTCTTGAGCATCTGATCGAGCGGCTCTCTCGTGCGGAGCTGGTTGATCAGGTTGTCCTGGCCGTGCCTGACACCGCGGCCAACGACGAACTGTCCATTCTCGCTGACCGTCTCGGGGTGACTTGCTTCCGCGGCAGCGAAACCAACGTCCTCGATCGTTTCGGGCTAGCAGCAGATTCGACCGACGCCCAGGTCATCGTCCGGATCACCGGAGATTGCCCGCTAGTTGCACCCGAATTGGTCGATCGGGTCCTCTCGGAACTTGCGACCAAGCAGTATGACTACCTTAGAACTGGTCAGTCGTTCCCGGATGGGTTTGATGTCGAGGCTTTCACCATGGAGGCCCTCAGGCGGGCAAGGGCGGAAGCGACCGAGCCGTACGACCGGGAACACGTCACGCCATATATGCAGCGGGATCCGGATACTCACGCGTCCGTTCTTGAGGCCGCGCAGGCGGTACCCGATGAACGAGTGACGCTGGACGAGCCCGAAGACCTTGAAGTGATAGGTGCTGTTTTCGACTTCTTCGGACACAATCGCTTCAGCTTCGAAGACGTTGCCGAGCTGATGCGTTCGGAGCCATCAGTGTTCGCCGGAAACCGACATCTTGGTCGAGATGGCGGTGCCTCGATGGGCACGGGTGAGAAGCTCTGGAAGCGGGCGAAGCGTGTGATTCCCGGTGGCAACATGTTGTTGTCCAAACGGGCGGAGATGCACCTCCCATCAGGCTGGCCCTCCTACTTCTCGCGAGCGAAGGGCTGCAGGGTTTGGGATCTCGACGACCGGATGTACGTAGACGTGGGACTCATGGGGGTGGGAACCAACATCTTGGGCTATGGGCATCCAAAGGTGGACGAGGCAGTCAGTGCGGCCGTCACCGCCGGGAATATGTCGACCTTCAACTGTCCGGAAGAGGTGTGGCTCGCTGAGCAACTCGTCGACCTGCATCCTTGGGCCGACATGGCTCGCTTTGCCCGCTCAGGCGGCGAGGCCTGTGCAGTGGCCGTCCGAATCGCTAGGGCTGCCTCGGGTCGAGATGGAGTCGCGTTCTGCGGCTACCACGGGTGGAGCGATTGGTATTTGGCGGCCAATCTCACGGAGGGGTCGACGCTGGCTACCCACCTGCTACCTGGGCTGGATCCCGCCGGCGTGCCTCAAGGCCTGGCGGGATCGGCTCGCGGTTTCGCCTACAACGACCTGGCCGCACTTGAGTCACTGCTCGAAACTGGCGAGATCGGTGTGGTCTTTATGGAGGTCGAGCGGTCCGCTGAGCCTGACCCTGGCTTCCTTGACGGCGTCCGGGCTGCCGCATCTCGCCATGATGCCGTTCTGGTCTTCGACGAATGCACATCGGGCTTCCGCAAGAATCTGGGTGGCCTTCACCTGGTGCACAACGTCGAACCCGACGTTGCTGTGTTTGGGAAGACGCTGGGCAACGGCTACGCGATCAGCGCCGTCATCGGCAGGGAATCGGTGATGCAGGCGGCTCAGAATACGTTCATTTCAAGCACCTTCTGGACCGAACGCATCGGCCCAGCTGCAGGCCTTGCAAGCCTTGCCGCAATGCGGGTCGAGGATGCTCCCGCTCGAATCGACGCGATCGGGCTCAAGATCCGGAGGAGATGGGTCGAGCTTGCCGACTCGGCAGGGTTCCCGATCCAGACACTGGGGCTCCCGGCTCTGGGGAGCTATCTGATTGGCGGTCTCAACCCGCTGGCAGTGAAGACCTTCGTCACCCAAGAGATGCTCGCCCGGGGCTACCTGGCGGGAACTGCGACGTACGCCTCAGTCGCCCACAGTTCGGAAATTCTCGACGGCTATTTCGACACGCTGAGCCCCGTGATCGACACCCTTGCAGGGATCGAGTCTGACGAGGCGCTGCTTGCGCACTTGCCAAACGGCACCGCCCATAGTGGCTTCCAGCGGCTGGCCTGATTCGTGTCAATCCCCATCAATATCGAAACCGAGCGACTGATTCTGAGGTCGGTCACCGCTGATGATGTCGGAGAGCAGGACCTCGGCTGGCTGAACGACACCATAGCGACGGGGTTCCTGGCGGAGCCTAGACGTTCTAAACAAGACACTTTAGGCGAAGATGAGTTTCTAGCAGATGACAGTGTTCTCTTCCATGCCCCCATCAACAAACCGGGGTCACGTCGGGAACATCGACGTCGGCCCAACCGACCGCTGATGCAACCGGAGCGACGTGGGGGACATGACCAACGACCGAAACACCGTGCGTCAGATGTTAGGGAAGAAATGATACCGGAACCGCCGATGTTCACCTTTCAGTCGCGTCACGCAACGAGGCCGCATCCATGCGCTCCCAGCATCGAACAGGCGCCGACTCACTGGTTTGAAGGAGCGACTCTCTCAACCCTGTGTAGTGGTCTTGGGAATCGAACCCCGCGTCAACAACGTCCCGTGACAACTCGACCCATCGGCTTCAGGTCTCCATCACCATGAGCGAGATCAATGCAGGTGCCGACTGGGAGACCGATCCGATCGTGACCCGGACGGCTGGTGAAGCGCCGAGTTTCACCATGGCGAAACCCGATTCGGTCAATGCAGAGGATCTCGCATGGTCTGCGCTCCCGCAAGTGGCAATGATGTTGCTACATGCTCCTGTGAGCGCCGATCGGGGAGCAGCAACAGAGGTGCTGGATCGTGCTCGGGCCATCGCTCGGGCGATCGCACCTCGGGCTGGCCCTCGATTGACACGCGTTGGCCCAGTGCTCCTGGTTGGGACCAGCGTCCAGACAGGACGGATAATGGCATCCTTGACAGAGGAGTTCACTAAACGACATGGGAAACCCAAGTTCATCCGGCTCCGCCCGCTAGGAATTGGAGCGCTCAAGAGTGTCCGGCAAAACGTTAGACGAGTCGAAAGTGACCTCGCAGGTGCTCTCTCGACCGCCAATATTGGCGAGCCCTTCGGTCTTCGTGATGAGTTACTTAAAGTGGAGACCTTCAGGCGTCGCATTGCGAAGGTCAAGTTTCGAAACGCTGGCATCCGTGCCGTCATCGTCGGTTCACAGAACAACGCTTCAGTCCGGGCGCTTCTTTCTGTTGTCCATCATCAGCATGTCAGCTCGTACTACATCCCTCATGCCCCTACCGCCGACAACGCCTTCTACCACGATCTTCCAACCAACTGGGCGCTGTTGCGTGGTGCGTCGGAGGTCGAATTCTACCGAGGCCTCGGCGCCACCCCGCTCGACCATTTAGCTGCTGTCGGCAACCCAGGCGAGCCGGTGTCACACGCGACGCCGCCAAATTCATCTTCTGTCGTATACGCGGCGTCCGCCCCTGAGGTGATACAAGGCGATATCGATGTCATCTATCACGCCATTCGTTCTCCCATCAAAGTATCCCTACACCCTCGAATGCGCTCACATGCGTACCGGCGGATGTTTCCATCAGCTTGGGAGATAATTGACGCGCCAGACACCTCCACCTATTTGCGACGGCATGGAGCGAAGGCTGTGGTCCAACATGGAAGTGGCGTGGGGTTAGAGGCTCTTTCCATGGGGCTGGACGTGATTGACCTCTGCCATCCGCAAGACCGACCCAACTATCCATATATCATTGAACCTTACGTCCAGATCGTCCACGACGTCAGCAGTCTACGAAAAGCGATGGATAAATTGTCGGTTCGTGCTGGGGGACGACTTGAACGGATTGATTACGCCCATTCTTGGTGTAATGAATCGAGCATCGACGTTGTGCGAAGTATCGCAGATCTCGTCGAGCAAAGTTCGACCTGCGACACGGCAGGTGGGGTTCTTCTCGACGGATGGGAGTGGGGTTGCGCCGCTAAGGGCGACTTCAGCTACCCCGATTGATCCTGGAATTCATCCGACTTCGGCCTTGGGCCGGTCTGCAGTACTGGCCGCAATCACGATCTCCAACCGGTCGGTGGAAGCTGTGTCTGAAAGCGACTACCATCCACCCTTGTGCGCTACAACGTAGACCTTAGTAGGGGATCCCCAACACCGGCCCTGCGAGCATGGAACGAGGTCTACAACCTTGTCTGGATACGTAGCCATGGTTTAAGAGGCACAAGGGTAGGAGTCGAATCGTTCACTAACAGGTACCGGTCGCGAGACGACGCCAATTGTTTCATGGTGATGTGGTTGCGAAACCTTGATCGGATCACAAAAACCCTTGAAGAAACCACACAGCTCAACACTCTGACTTTCCTTGATGTCGGATGTGGAACTGGAATCCCAACCCTGTACGCAGCGACTCGATACGAATTCGCTGATTTGCGAGGCTTCGACTTTGAGGCTCCGCTGATAGAGGACGCAAGACGTAACCAGGAAAAGTTCCCAAAGGCCGGTCGGCGCTGTACGTTCGACGTGGGCGACGCATCTCAGCTCAAACTCCCGAAGGCGAGGTACTTACTGTTTTTGGCAAATCCTTTTGGAGAGCGAGTCCTCGAACAGTTCATTTCGAACAATTTGGATATTCTGGCATCGACACGCTCATACATTGCAATGGTGAACGACCACGGAATCCAAAACGTCATGGCAACGAGCGGCGTTTCTCTAGTACATAGGAACCCGACCTACAACTGCTCCCTGCTTTCTGTCGGTGATGCCGATGGCTAAGGCTATGGTGTTTGTTCTCGACTCAAGACGATTGCTGCTCGATTGCGCAACCAGCGGTGAAATCTCGTAGCTGCTTCTTCGGGAGCGGCTGCCAGTTCGACGGGGTTTCTTCATCAAGCCAAATGGATCATGCCGGTCCGCAGCCGACTGTCATAGAATCGAAGAGCGGACAGAAGCGCCTCGGCGCGCCGGACTCTCTCAATCGGGTGAGGCCTCGGTTTTGAGTGTCGCAGCGTACTCTTCGGCCCGATGCGTCAGAACCAACACAGCTGCCGACGCGTCCCAAAACCGTTCGTGCTCCACCACGGGCACAGTCTGTCCCCCAAAGCCGCGCTTGAAGCGGGCAATTGCGAGTTCTTTGGGTGATGGGGCTCTCGCACTAGTGGGGGCGAATTGCTGCTGACCTAATTCGTAGGAGACGACGCCGCGTCGGGCAAGCTCCTCGACCGCCGCCCATTGCAGCACGTGTCCAATCGGCTGGCCCTCAACATCTGGGTGATTTGCCGCCGAGGCGTAGTAGGCACTTCTTCCCGAGACAAGCACGTAGCTGAAACCAACCCATTGGCTAGCGAGACGGGCCCCGAACAAGAGCCCAGTTCCGTCCGCGAGCCAGTTCTCCATCAGTTCCCAAGTCCGCGGCGGCCTCGTCGAACGACCCGCCGCTCGGCGGTGCATCTCACGGTAGGCAGAGAAGGCTTTGCGATCACTCGGGTCGGTGAGCGCCGCCGACATCGACCGCAAGCCGCGCGTAATAGCGGAGCGGTGGCCCTTGGACATTCCTCGACGAATCACATCAACCGGAAGCGAAGTATCGAGGACCTGGGTGGCGCCTCCACGTTCCGCCCATCCATTGCGCAGGGCGGCCACTCGAACAGCGGATTGGTACGTGGCGGCGTCAGTAGGGATCGATGCCAGCCGTGTTGAGCCGGACACCGCACCCTCGGCCGAGGCAATCTTTGAAAGGTGATCAAAGCACAACCTGATCGCTTCGGCGGTCGTCGCCTCATCCAACTCGGGAGAGACCGCAGGGACCCACACTGGCCCTCCTCCGAAACCAATTGAGCGCGACGTCGCCTCGGTACCGCCGATCGCAGACTCTTCAACCAGGGCGACAGCTGCCGCCACAACTCGGTCTTCCCCATCGCGCACGGTGAACACCGACCCACATGGGGACGTATCCTGGCCGTAAGCGATGGTGTAATCGATCCATGAACGCGAATGCCAGAACCACCCAGTTGGGCTCGATGATACGAACATGTCCCACTCCGGTGGTGGGACAAGGCCGTGGTCGACGATTCGCATCACCCGCACTGAACTAGGGTCGCGTTACTCTGATCCTGCTGCAGTCGCTGATCGCCGAACGTTGTAGGATCAGCGATCCCTCCCGTAGCCGGAGATTTCCCCCACGTCCATGCGCAGCAAACGGCTGACCGGCGTTCCGCTGCTCTGAGTGCGTCAAGGTTGGCGTTCATAGCCAATTCGGTCAGGTCTTGGCTCACGAATTGGCGGATTATCACAATCTCGTCGAACTCGCGATGAGAGCGCCAGCGGCGGGCGCGAAGCGAGGTGTCGTGAGGCTCCCATCGAGCAGCTTCTCGTCGAGGTGACTTGCGAGGCGGCAGAAAGCCGTTCTGCACAAAGCTGTAGTCCGAGTCGTACGAATTGCGGGCAAGGCACCTGCCAGGGGGTTGATGCACGAAACGGATGGTATCGGCAGTCGGCTCGAAGGACGAAGTTTGTGCGCGTAGAACATTCTGAGGTGCGAACCCGAAGAGGAGGCCCTGACCTCGTCGACTGAGGTGAAGCCAGGTCGTGCTTCGGAGAGTACGATCAGCCCCAGCCGGGCTACTTAGCTGGCGTAGAAATGAAGCCATCTTGCTTGCGATGACGCACCCGGCAATCATGAGACGGTGAGCCAGTCCCCCCCGATCGGCCCTCGCAGGTACGAAGCAGATACCCCAACTGCGGTGCTCTGGTTGGCCAAGGGCCTGGGCAAGGGTGGGATGGAGCAGTTGCTGCTCAACCACGCTCGAGCGGGTAACCGGACTGCGTTCTCATATCGAGCCGCCTACCTCGTCGACCGGCCGCATTCTGTTGTCGAGGACCTGCGCAGCGAGGGAGTCCCGGTCCAGCGTCTCGGCTCGGGGCGCATCATGGACCCACGGTGGATTCGGGACCTCCTTGCCGAGCTGAAGGATGGCCAGATCGACATCCTTCACATCCACTCCCCTCTTCCTGGTGCCATCGCCAGGCTGGTGCTTTCGGTCGCCAACCGGCACGTGAAGGTCGTGGTGACCGAGCACAACCGTTGGGACCGCTATACGCCCCCTACACGATGGGTGAACCGGGCGACGTTCGGCCTCAACGATGCTGCCCTAGCGGTGTCGGCCGACTGCCGGTCAACCATGCCCGCGAGGATTCAGGCGCGGGTGCGGGTGCTGGAGCACGGTATCGACGCCGACGTGGTGCTCAAGTCTTTGGACCAGCGCCAGCGGGTTCGTGAGCACCTCGGAATCTCTGCTGATGCGATCGTCGTCGGCACGGTTGCCAACCTGCGGGAGCAGAAGAACTACCCGCTGATGCTTGCAACGGCGAAGCGGGCGCTCGCCGAACATCCAGACGTGGTCTTCCTCGCTGTGGGCCAGGGGCCCTTGGAATCGAGTCTCAACCTGCTGCACGTCGAGCTTGGCCTCGGCGATCGGTTTCGGTTTCTTGGCTTCCGGTCCGACGCATCCGATGTGATGGCTGCGCTCGACGTGTTTATGCTCAGTTCACATCACGAGGGCCTACCGGTTGCCCTTATGGAGGCCATGACGCTGGGCCTCCCCATCGTCAGCACGGCGGTGGGCGGCATCCCCGAGATGGTCACCGACGACCACGAGGGACGCCTTGTGGCCGACGGGTCCGAGCGAGAGCTGACCCAGGCGCTGATCGAAGTGATTGAGGACGCCGACCTTCGCGCCCGGTACGGCGAACAGAGCCGAGCGACGGCGCTCGAGCGGTTCAGCGCCGCTACCGCGACCGCCGCGGTCGAGGCCATCTACCGTGAGGTACTCAGGAGCTGATCCTGGTTAGTGTTCTCAGCGGACCATTCCACTAAGTTTAGGCTGCACTCGCTCGCCTTGCCCGGCACAGCGGCGCTTCGATAGGACCCCGTTTCCCGGCAGGACCTGGCATGTTCTTCAACAGTCTTCAGTACGCGGCGTTTCTGCCCGTGGTTTGGATCGTCTATCGAGTGCTGAGGCGGGTTCCACAGCAGAACGCGTGGCTCTTGTTGGCCTCGTACGTGTTCTACGGCTTCTGGGATTGGCGATTCCTAGGACTCATTCTCGTCTCGACGGCGGTCGATTACACCGTCTCCCGGCTCATGAGACCAGCTGCCGAGCCGTTACGTAAGCAGCTCCTTTTGGTTTCCTTGGTCGTCAACCTTGGCCTGCTGGTGACGTTCAAGTATTTCGGGTTCTTCGTGGAGTCGACCGCAAGTTTGCTGCGGACGTTCGGCTTGGAGCCGAACCTCCCGCTGCTGAAGATCCTCCTCCCCGTGGGGATCAGCTTCTACACGTTTCAGACGATCAGCTACACGTTCGATGTCTTCAGACGCAGGATCGAACCCGAAGAGAATCCGGTCACGTTCGCTCTCTACGTCCCGTACTTCCCTCAACTTGTTGCTGGCCCAATCGAGCGTGCCCAGCATCTGCTTCCCCAGATTCAGGGTGAGCGGCGACGGGCCGATGAGCACGACATCCTCTCTGGCCTGCGGCTGATTCTCGTAGGGTTGTTCAAGAAGGTGGCCATAGCTGACGCCGTCGCACCGCTGGTAGCAAAGTCGTTCAACTCGCCAGGGGGTTCGGTGTCCGCTGCGATCGGGATCCTGGCGTTTAGCCTTCAGATCTACGGCGACTTCAGCGGCTACACCGACATTGCCCGTGGAACCTCCCGTCTTTTCGGCATCGAGCTCATCCGGAACTTCCGCCAGCCTTACCTCTCCCGAAACATCACCGAATTTTGGCGGACCTGGCACATCTCACTCTCGAATTGGCTCCACGACTATCTCTACGTTCCTTTGGGCGGCAACCGCAACGGCGCGCTGTCCACCTATCGAAACCTGATGCTAACCATGCTGATCGGCGGTCTCTGGCACGGCGCCAGTTGGACCTTCGTGGTGTGGGGTGGGCTTCATGGCCTGTACCTCGTCGCCGAACGAGCGATTGGGGTTAGCGAGCATCGCGGGGTTCGGCCACCGATCAGAGCTGGGCAGCTTCCATCGAAGCTGTTCACGTTCGCTCTGGTGAGCATGACGTGGGTCTTCTTCCGGGCAGACGATTTCGGTCAGGCCATGGACGTCTTCCGCTCTCTCTTCAGTGGATCGGGTGGCCTCCCTATCGAAGACGTGATCCTCGTTGGCGTCATTGCACTGGAGGTCCTCCTGATGGACCTCTACGCACGCAGGCAGCCCGCGCTGATGAAAGTTCTGCAATATCCAGTGGTCGAGGGGTTCGCTTACGGCATGCTCGCCGTTGGGGTCATCGTGTGGAGTGGAGGTGGCGGTGCGCAGTTCATCTATTTTCAGTTCTAGACACAAACGTCTCTTGGGATTGGCTTGCGGGATGATGCTTGCGCTTGTCGCCTCCGAGGCTGGCGCGCGGCTGCTCGCTCCCGGGTTTGGGCACAACGGCGACTGGCCCAGCAACGAGACGTTTGTGAAGTACACCCAGCTGAGCAATCTCAGCGACCCTGTGGATACGGTCTACGTCGGTTCATCCCTGGTTGCATTTGGAGTCGACTCCAAGTTGATCTCTGAGCGGACTGGCAACTTCCACTACAACGCAGCCCTTTCAGCCGGACAGATCGAGACCCTTGACACGTGGACTAGGGAGTTCGTCGTGCCGTTGGCCAGGCCTCGACGTATCGTTTTGGGAGTTGGCCCGACCGAACTTGCCGGGACTGCGGCCGATGACGGCAACCGTGATCGCTTCGCACAGGCCCCGGCTATCGCGCAGGCCAGACACCCGACACGGATGCGCAGCGCTGAGGAGTCGGTGCAGGTCAGGTCGGAACTGTTCAACGTCCGCCGTCAACTGCGGAGCGTTCGCGATGCCGGACGGGCCATCGTGGACGGCGAGTTTCCTCAGTACTGGGGTCCGTATGGTGAGCGGCAGGACGACTTCGGTGGGGAGCGAGTTGTTGCGAGCCTCGACGCCGACAGTGCCTTGGATGGCCCTTCTCCGGAGCGGATCGCCACACTCAATGAACTTGTCGACTGGCTGACTGACCAAGGCATTGAGGTCGTTCTGTTGGAGATGCCTGCATCGCCGACCTTGCTCGATCAACTTGGAGGCGCAGGTGACGACGTCCTCAAGGTGCTGGAACAAACCGCCAGTCGGCAAGGGGTCTCGGTGATCGACGGCAGGCCCTTGGCGGATCAGGACGAGTTATTCTTCGACGGATCTCACCTGAATCCTGCTGGCCAGGCCGAATTTTCCCAAGCCCTGTCTGCCAAGCTCGAGTAAGGACGGACACTCCCCTCGTGGGCAAGGGGCGTCACGAGGCGGCGGACCCTCAAAGTTTGACATGGCCCTCTGCAACCGGCTTCCAGCTGGCCAAACCCTTGCCTGCTCAGAACAGCTCGATGTCTCCGAGGCTCAGGGCCAGCTGATCCATCGCTGGCACCATCGGCGTGGCAACCGGGCGCCACGTGAGGATCGGGCCCAACGCCGGAACCGGAACGAAGCCTTGCCGGGCATCGGCGAGCGGCAACCGACCCTGCGACGTCGAGCCCTTCAGGAGGTAGTCGACGCCAGCGCCCTTGAGCGCCTTCCACGCCCGTTTCGGTGACGCTCCGGTAGGGGCGAGCACGTCGCAGACCGTCGCCTCCACGGCCGTGCCCCTGCGCCGGGCCCGGAACACCACGAGGCCATCCTCGACCCCTGTTCCCAGGCTGATGGCCCGGTAGCGGAGCGGATCGAACCGGTAGCGCCAATGGAGAAACTCTGGGGTCCGATCGGTGGCGATGTGCGACCTGGTGCCGATCCGGGTCAGGAGCGCCTCGACGGCGTCGTGAGCGGCGAACACCTCAGCGGCCGGGCGCCCCACGGAGCACTCCTCCGACCACTTCTCGGCGGCGGTGCGGGCGCCGGCCAACTTGGCGATCGAACGCGGGCCGGTCAGCCGGACCGACACCGGCACCTTGCCAACCTGTTGCCAACCCATCTTGAGGTAGCCCGGGCGGCTCTTGTCGTTGGGCGTGTTGAACACGCAGTCCACGCCCTCATCCCGCAGGTCGTCGAGCGCACTCAACGTCAACCGGCTGAAGATCCCTCGCCCCTGCCAGTCGGGGTGGGTGGCGGTATCGACTGCCCGAACCGCGCTGAGGGTGGTGCCATCGGGACGGCGGAACCGCCAGCGGAGGAATGTGCGGAGGCCGACCAGCGTGCCCGTGTCGTCCTCGGCCACCCAGGCCGGCGACTGCCCGAACGGGTTCTCGTCGTGCTTCCAGGCGAAGAACGCCTCGTTGGGGTCGTCGGCCTTCCAGCCGAGCGACCGACGGCACAGCTCGATGATGGCCGGCCGATCGTCTGGTTCGGCCTTCCGAAGCCGCAGATCGGAGGGCTTGTCCTTGGGCTCGGTCACCATCGGAGGCTACCGGAAGCGGCCCCTGCGGCTGTCGGGTTGGGAGGAACTGCCGTGGCGTGTGCTGATGTGCTCAGCGCGTGAGCCGTTCGATCATCCCCACGTACGTGTCCAGCCATGGACTCCCAACCTGGTCGAGCAGATGGGCCTTTGCTCGAACCGCAAGCTGTGCCCGCAGATTGGGGTCGGACAGGACGGCGCCGAGCGCGTCCGCCAACGCAACCGGGTCGGCAGGCGGAACGAGCATTCCCGCTTCCCCATCGTCGCAGCACTCCCGCACACCGCCGACATCGGTGGCGACAATCGGCGTGGACGCGGCCATTGCCTCCATGAGCACCAGCGGCATCCCTTCGCTCAGCGAGGAGAGCACCAGCACATCGGCGTCTTCGAGCACCGACGCGATGTCGTCGCGATGGCCCAACATCTCGACGGTGACGTGCTGGCACCCCCGGTTCAGGACCGCCACCTGCGACGCGATCACGTCACGCAACGGGCCGTCCCCGACCAGCGACACCTCCAGCGGGCCATCCAACTGCCGGTCGAGGATGATCAGCGCCCCCAGGAGGTTGGCGTGGTCCTTCTTCTCGGTGAGGCTCGCCACGCAGGCGACCCTCAGTGGCCCACCGAGTTTGGGCGGGAGGGCCAGGCACGCTTGCATGCGAGGCAGCGCCAGATCTAGATGGTGGAGTACTCGTCGACGACGGATCGGGGGCGCAGTCTCTAGCGCTGCGGTCGATACGGCCACCAGCTCGTCGATACGCCAGGCCATCAATCGGTGCATCGCTTGCGTGACCGGACGGTAGGCGGCGGACACGTTGTGCTCGGTGTGGATAAATGCCACCTTGCCGGTCCCGAGCGAGACCAGACGCAGGAACGCTCCAGATGACGGCGAATGGGTGTGGATCACCAGCCGGCCCCGTGCCCGACCGCTGAGCACCTTGATTCGTCGCTGCCCCGACCACAGCGGTACCCGAACCGTCGTGACACCCGCCTTGGCCAGCTCGGGGTGACGCAGGTCGAACAGCGGCCGCTCGCTGGTGATGGGCGGGAGCGGACCGTCGAAGTTGTGGGGCGGGGGCGGCGAGGTGGATCGCCAGCGCGTAGGTGGCCGGCAGGTGCCGCCATTCCACAACCCACGTACCGGACACAGCGCCCAGGACGCGACAAGGCACGCCAGCCGGTAGGCCGGTGATAGTTGCGGTATCGTCGCCGGGATTGATGCGCATGTCGGTGATCGACACGAAGTCGGTCAAGGCTTGCGCCTTCGCCGTCACATCCGAGGGGATGAAGGTCACGATATTGGAGCCGCCAGTCGGCGCGCCGAAGTGCTGCTCTAACTCGTCCACGATGGTCGCAAACGGGTTGTTGGTGTCACTGATTGCGCTCACCGCATAGCCCGCGCTCAGGTAGTGGTTCTCGGTCGCTTCCGTCTCACTGCCCAGGACGGGAGGATATACCACGCTGTCGCTGTTCGCGAGAGGCTCGATTGACAACGAACCATTGATCGGGTCAACGAACGTGGTCTGCGTGCTGCCGAGTAAAGCGTTGAGAATCTCGTACCGCACGGTTGTCACGTCACGCGCCCGGATGCCGTCAACCTCACGCGCCAAGTCCTGCACCGTGGAGTAGGCGTAGGAAACTTGCGAACCAGCCAGCCC